>Ga0307374_10001961_pt1 | contig 37416 bp, 33 predicted proteins | sample OX3MG_FD_202532 | JGI IMG/M metagenome (GOLD analysis project Ga0307374, IMG submission 202532) | Soil microbial communities from Risofladan, Vaasa, Finland - OX-3 | ecosystem: Environmental > Terrestrial > Soil > Coastal area > Acid sulfate soil | place: Finland: Risofladan, Vaasa | collected... | reverse complement strand
CCCAGCAGCCACCTTCGATCCTCCAGGGAGAGGAAGTCCAGCTCTTCGGCGAACCGCCGCGCCTCCAGATAGGTGCACGGCAGACGGGTCAAGTCCGTCCCCCAGAAGACCCTCTCGCGGCCGAACGACTCCAGCAGGCGGCGCATGGGTTCCCGCAGAGACGGAAAGGGAAAGGGCTCGCTGACCAAGCAGGGAAGCGCCGTCGCCTTCACCGCCACGTTGGGGAGCGTGGCCATCTCCAGGAGGGGCTGGATCAGAGGCAGGAGGGGCTGGTCCTTGACGTCGGTGGCGATCCCGGCGTGGTCGATCGCGATGCGCAGATCAGGGTGGGCGCTGGCCACCGCCGCGACCTCCTGGTGCTTGCCGGGCGCGAAGATCATGACGGGTGCGCCCACCGCGGCCAGCTCGGGCCAGATCCAGTCGGCGGTGCCGTCCCTCAGCCAGTTGAGGGCCTCCCCGCGCGTGAACGTCAGGCGTACGCCCACCGCCCCCGGGCGGGCCAGGATCTGGTGCAGCCGCTCAGGTCCGTCCTGCTTCAGGTTCAGGCGTCCAAGCCACGCGAAGCGATCGGGGTAGTCGATGGCCGCCTGCTCGACGAGGTCGTTGCGATTCCCCTCCCAGAAGGGTGGAATCAGCACCGCGCGATCGATTCCCGATGCGTCCATGGCACCGATCAACTCGGGGGCGAGGAAGGGGCGGTCGATATGGGCGTGGGCGTGACCGCCGGGCTGCCACGGGCGCTCCGGCGTGTCCTCGGCCCAAATGTGGACCTGGGCGTCGACGACGAGGTCCCGCCCTCCGCCCTCGTCGTCCCTGGCGGCGCCAGCGGCCGAAGTGGTGCCCTCCACTGGTGGCGATTTTAATCACCGTACCTCGCGTGCGGCGCACGGCGGCCCCCCGGCCACCAGCTGGCGGGGGCTTCCTGGCTTACGCGCGCGTCCTTATACTGCGGCGATGCCCGCGCTGAACTTGTCCGCCACGGTGCTCGATTCAGTGCGCAGCGATCCCCCGCCGGGCTTGGTCGTGCCCGGCTCGTGAGCGGGGAGCCCTCTCGCCGCCCGAGGATCGAGGTGCTCCTCGACGGGTTCAGCTTCGGCACCGACCAGGGGGTGCCCGCGTTCTGCGGAGTCCTGCTGGTGGAGGGTCTGGACCTAAGGGGAAGACCGGTCCGCATCCTCGTCGATCCCGCCCACCTCGGACGCCGGAGGGTGCTCTTGGCCGCGCTCGCCTCAAGGGGGCTGGCGCCCACGGACATCGATCTCGTGGTCCTGACCCACTCCCATTGGGACCACGTCCAGAACATCGACCTGTTCCAGCACGCTCCTCTCCTGATCCACCCCGACGAGCGTCGCTACGCGGCGCACCCCGATCCCCTGGACTGGGCAACCCCGGCCTGGACCGGCACCATCCTCGAGCAGCTGAGCATTCGCGAGATCGGAGATGGCGCCGAGATCATTCCCGGCGTCACGGTTCTGGACCTTCCGGGCCACTCCGTCGGTAGCGTGGGCCTCGCCGTCGAGAGCGACCTGGGCCTGGCCGTCATCACCGGCGATGCGCTGCACAGCGGGCGCGTTCTCCAGACCTTGCAACCGCCCCTGGTGTTCTGGGACGCGGAGGCTTCGCGCCGAAGCGTGCGACGTGTGATCGATGTGGCCGCGCTCGTCTATCCCGGCCACGACCGTCCCTTCCGCATCATCGATGGAGCGCGGCCGGAGTACCTGAGCCCCTTCCACCTCGTGCTCACCGGCCTCCAGCGAGACGATCCGAGCCTCGAGTTCGCTGCCGGACCCTCCGTTCCCTGGGTCATGCAAGGGGCTGAGCGGCGCGGGGGATCGGGGGATTGAGGGACCGCGCCGATGTGGGCTCGAGGTCAGATCGCGCAGACCGAGCTACATCTAAAGGCGCAGACCAGATGACGTCGGGACCCCTGGCCGGCGTTCGCGTGCTGGATATCGCCACCATGCTGGGGGCGGGCCATTGCACCGCTCTGCTGGCCGACTTTGGAGCCGATGTGATCCAGGTCGAGCTTCCGCGGAGCGGAGACCCCCTGCGCCAGATGGGGCCCTTCGCCAGCGGCCACTCGTTGCGATGGTCGGTGGTCGGCCGCGGCAAGCGGTCAGTCAGCGTGGACATGCGAACCGAGGCGGGCCAGGACCTGGTGCGCCGGCTCGCCGCCATCTCCGACGTGGTGGTTGAGAACTTCCGCCCGGGGACCATTGACCGGTGGGGGCTGGGGTTCGACCAGCTCCAAGAGGCGAATCCAGGCCTCATCCTGCTCAGCCTCAGCGGGTACGGGCAGACGGGCCCGGACCGCGGCAAGCCGGGCTTTGGACGGGTGATCGAGGCAATCTCGGGATTCATGGAGACCACGGGCGAGGCGGACGGTCCGCCAACTCAGATGGGCGTCCCGGTCGTGGACTACATCGCGGGCATCCTGGGCGCGATGGCGGTGTCGATGGCGCTGTTCAAGCGCGAGCGCTCGCCGGAGGTGGTCGGCGAGTGGATCGATCTGTCTTTATACGAGACCATGGTGAGGATCATGGACGCGCCGATGAGCGCGTACAGCGCGCTCGGGCGGGTGGCGCGAAGGATGGGGAACCGATATCCCAACGTGGCTCCCTCCGACGTCTATCGCACTCAGGACGGACGCCACATCTTCCACAGTTCGGCGACTCAATCGGTGTTCGAGCGGTTGCTGAAGGCCATCGGCCGCGAGGACTTGAACCTGGATCCGAACTTCCACACCAACGCGGCCCGGGTCGAGCACATGGACGAGATCAACGACATCGTTCAGGGCTGGTTCTCGGCGCACGACTTCGATGCGGCCGTCAGCATCCTTGAGGCTCACGACGTGCCGGTGGGGCCGGTCCGCAACGTCGCCGAGGTGGCGCGGGACCCGCAGCTCCTGGAGCGGCAGAGCCTGGTCAGCGTCGAGCAGCTCCAGGGTCCCCCGCTGACCATGCCCGGCATCATCCCCAAGTTTCATCGCTCCCCGGGGGCGATCCGCCACCTGGGTCCCGCCATCGGGGAGCACACCGACCAGGTGCTGGCCGAGCTCCTGGGGCTCGATCCGGCTCAGCTGACCCAGCTCCATGATCAGGGCGTGATCTAAAAGGTGGTCGTGACCGGCGCCACCATCACCGGCGTCGCCGTCCCCTACCGGCCCGAGTTGGGGACCGTCATCACCGCGGGGTTGGAGCTGACCGAGGCCAGACACGTCATCCTGCAGCTCCACACAGACCAGGGACTCACCGGCCTGGGGGAGGCCGTTCCGCGGCCGTCGGTCTACGGCGAGACCATGGAGTCGATAACCGCCGCGATGAGAGATCTCCTGCTCCCTCCCGTGCTGGGACTTGATGCCCTGGATGTCGAGAAGGTGTGGGCGCGCTGGTCGCGAGTGGTCGCCAACACCACCGCCAAGGCCGCCATCGACATGGCGCTGCACGACATCGCCGGGCAGATGGCGCAGATGCCCCTCTACAAGATGTTGGGGGGCTGGTCCGATGGGCACGTCCGCCTAGCGATGCCCCTGGGCATATCAGACCTGGCTGACGTGGTGAGGCGAGCGGGCGCCGCCCTCGAGCAAGGCTTTGACACCCTCAAGCTCAAGATCGGTCGGGATTCCGGCCACGACGTGGCCGTGGTCCAGGCCGTCCGCCGCGCGGTGGGGCCTCAGGCCAAGCTCTACGTCGACGCCAACCAGGGCTACACCGCCCGGGAGGCGCTGCGGGTGATCCCCCGCCTGGAGGAGTTCGGGATCGAGCTGGTGGAGGAGCCGGTACCGGTGGAGGACGTGGCCGGCCGCACCCGCATCGCCCATTCGGTGGCGGTCCCGCTGCTTTTGGATGAGAGCATCACCACCTCCGCGGACGTCTTGCGGGAGATCCAGCTGGGCAACGCCGGAGCGCTCAGCATCCGCAGTCCGCGCTCCGGGTTCACGGCGACGCGCAAGATGCTGGGGCTGGCCGAGGCCGCGAGCGTCCCCTGCCTCGTCGGCTCCCACCGGGAACTGGGAGTCGGTACCGCGGCCAGCGCCCACCTCGCCGCCGCCTACCGCTGCATGCGCTATCCGGCGGAGCTGGGGGTGCACACCACCTTGGAGGACGGACTGCTCGAGGAGCCCATCCAGATCGTGGGCGGATGGCTCACAGCCCCGAGCGGACCTGGACTGGGGGTGCGGCTGGACGCCGCCAAGGTGGCCCGCTACCGCATCTGGTCGACGTCCGTGGGCGAGATCGGGGCCTGATCGTGGGCTTCGGTTTCCGGCCGCGCCCCAGGCCTGCGGCGACGGCGCGGCCGTGAGGGCCCTGCGCAGCCTGCTCAACACGCCGGCGAGCCGGCCCAAGATGCTCGAGCGCGCGGCAACCAGCGGTGCTGACGCGCTGGTGTTCGATCTCGAGGACTCGGTGCCGCAGGATCAGAAGGCGGAGGCGCGGGCCGTCGCCGCTGAATACCTCCAGCGCCTGGGCGCAGAGCACGTGATCTACGTCCGCGTGAACGCGCTCGAAACTGGGGTCACGGAGCTGGATCTGGACGCCGTGGTCGGGCCGGGACTGGCCGGAATCCAGCTGCCTAAGGCGGATTCGGTCGACGATGTGGCCCGAGTCGATGGAATGCTGTCGGGGCTGGAGGCGGCAAGGGGGCTGGCGCCTGGGAGCGTCGAGGTGGTGGCGAGCCTGGAGACCGCTCGCGGCGTCTGGTCCGCGTTCGACATCGCCTCCTGCCCCCGGGTGGGATCGGTCATGATCGGGACCGCCCAGGACGGCGATCTGCAGCGGGACGTCGGCTATCAGCACAGCGGGACGGGCGAGGAGATCCTCTACCTGCGTGCCCGGGTGCTGCTGGCGGCGCGGGCGGCGGGTATCCATAACCCGCTGGACGGGGTTTATCCAAACTTCAGGGACACCAAGGGCCTGATCGCCGACGCTGGTCGGGCCAGGGCCCTCGGTTTTCGGGGCAAGAAGGCCATCCACCCAGACCAGGTGGAGGCCATCAATCTGATCTTCACGCCCGACCAGCGGGAGGTGGAGCACTATGCGAAGATCTTGGCGGCCTTCGAGGAGGCCCTGGGGCAAGGATCGGCCAGCACCAGCGTGGACGGGCAGATGATCGACGTCGCCATGGCCGAGACGGCGCGGCGGGTGCTGGCGTGGGCCAAGGAACTGGGACGCTGAAAGAGGAGTACTGCGTATGAACATCGACGTACACAACCACGCCTTTCCGGGGGCGGTGATCGAGCTCCTGGCTCGTGAGCCGGACACCTACGGGACGAATATCCAGGGCAACTTCGTCGTCAACGGGAACTACGCCGTCCACGAGCTCTACCCCGCCCTGGTCGACCCCGCGGCCAAGGTTCAGCAGCTGAAGGACAAGGGCCTCGACGCCGCCGTGATCTGCGCCGAGCCCCGGCTTTTCGTGTACCACGTGGATGCCCGAGCTGGCGAGCAGATGTGCGAGGCGATCAATCGCGGCCTGGATGAGATGGCGTCCTACGACCGCGACCGGCTGCGCTGGATGGGATGCGTGCCCCTGCAGGATCCGGTCCGGGCGGCGGGCATGGTGCCTGAGCTTGCCCGGGCCGGCGCCAGCGGGCTCGAGATCGGCTCCTCCATCGCCGGACGGAGGTTGGACGATCCCGATTTCGAGCCCTTCTGGGCGGCGGTGGAAGAGCAGCGGCTGCCGGTATTCATCCACAACGCATACAACCCGCCGTCCGACGGATTGAAGCCCTACTACCTTCAGAACGTCATCGGTAACCCTCTGGAGACCACCATCTGCGCTGAGAGGCTCATCTGCGGTGGGGTGCTGGATCGGCATCCAAACCTCCGCATCGTGCTCGCCCACGCGGGCGGGTTCTTTCCCTGGCAGGCAGGCCGCCTTCGTCACGCGCGCTCGGTTCGCCCCGAACTCGCCGAGTCGCCGATCGACCCCTGGACCTACTGTGGTCGGCTCCTGTTCGACACCATCACCCATGACCAGGCCGCGCTCTCCTACCTGGTCGCCCGGGTGGGGCCGGAGAACGTGGTGATGGGCACCGACCTGCCCTATGACATGGCGACGCCGGAGCCGATGGAAGCGCTTCGTGCCGCAGTCGACGGCGCGACGGCCCGGGCCATAGCGGAGGTGAATCCGTCGGCCCTCTATGGGTTCTGATTCGGGCGGCGATGGCGAGGCCGCGGTCGAGGCCACCTCAAGGGTCAGCCAGTTCGTGGCGGGGTTACGGGTTCAAGACCTCCCACCTGAGGTCTTAAAGAGGGGGAGGTGGCTACTCCTGGACACCCTCGGGTGCGCCCTCGGGGGAGCCACGTCCGAGCTCGGGTCGGTGGCGCTGGGCCTGGCTCGGATCAGCGGGGGATTTCCCGAGTCCACGCTCCTCGGCGCCGGGGAGCGCACGGGTGTCCTGACCGCGGCGGCCGCCAACGGTCGGATGGCCGGGGCGCTTGACGGTGACGACACCTTCCCGAGCGCTGGTCAGACCTCCCACCACGCCATCTCGGCCGTCGCGGCAGCTCTGGCTCTGTGCGAGCGACGGGGCACCGGCGGCGGCGAGCTCCTGGTCTCCCTGCTGGCGGGATATGAGGTGGCCGCTCGCTTTGGCATCGCCGTGGCGCCAGACCCCCGCGAGGCGGTCCCCGAGCAGAGCACCAAGTGGAGGGTCGGCGGCGGCCCGGCCGGGGTGCTCGCCGCAGCGGCGGCTTCGGCCCGGGCCATCGGGCTCGACGCGGAGGGAGTCGCCCACACTCTGGGGATCGCCGGCGCCCACGTGGACGCCCCTCCGCTCAAGTGGCTGTCGGCGCCGGTGGCGCCGATGGTCAAGTCCCTGGATGGAGGCTGGAACGCCGCCACCGGGGTCACCTCAGCGCTCATGGCCCAGATGGGAATGACTGGACACGAGGCCATCCTCGACGGTGAGGCCGGGCTCTGGCGGGCTACGGGATACGCCCGATTCGATCCCCAGGTCCTGGTCGAAGGACTTGGGCAGCGGTGGCGGGTTCTCGACGGATGCTTCAAGCGCTGGCCCTGTCAGTACTGGATGCAGCAACCTCTCACCGCGCTCTGGAAGCTGCTCCGGGAGGATCCCCTGCCACCTCGAGAGATCGAGCGGGTGATCCTTAAGACCAACCCCCGCAGCTCATCTCCGCGGAGCCGGGACAAGCATCCGGTGGGCGCGGTCACCTGCGAGTTCAACCTTCCCCACGCCGCCGCGATGCTGGCCCACGGCGTGCCGCCGGGCCCGCGCTGGTATGGGCGCTGGGCGCTGACGAGTCCTGAGGTCGCAGCCTTCCGGGAGCGGGTGGAGGTCGAAGTTGAACCGGCTGCCCAGGACGTCTTCGCGGGCATCGAGGACGGGATGATCAAGAGACTTCCGGCGAGCTGTGAGGTCAGAGCCCGGGGTCGAAGCTTCACCGCCCGCGCCGAGTCCGCTCTGGGGACGCCGTGGTCGCCTGAACTGGCCCTCACCGAGGAGGATCTCAAGGCCAAGTTCCGGGAGATGGCCGACCCCTTGGCGGAGGCGTCGAATCTCTGGCAGGAACGCCTCGAGAGCATCATGTCCGCCGTTCTCGAGGTTGACCGGATGCCGGACGTACGACAGCTGGGGCGCCTTCTAGCCTATCCCTCGCCGATCGCGTGAGGCGGTGCTGAGGGTGCACCTGCTCGGCCGAGTCATTCCACCAACCTGGGCCGGGGACACGTGTCATAAGGCTGGCGCCCGCCTGCCGGCGGACGGTGTCCCCCGGACCCGCAGCGACGATGCAGCCAGAGAGGATGTCGTGCTGGTGAGGGTCAATGCTTCGGTGGTGAGTCTGCAGGACGACCCGCGGGAGAATCTGCGGCCGCCCCCGCGGGGTCGGATCGTTCCCGCGCTACGCTCCAAACAGCAGGGCGCTGCTCTGCGCCGGATCTTGAAGTCGTTTCCTCCCGCGCTCGCACGGTGGAGCGGGGAGATCGTCCGGGGCGGCAGCGTCGTGGGCCATGCGCCGGCGACCTCTGCTCCCGCGATGCTGGACCCACTGGCGCGGTGACCCGCTACATCGACGCCCACACCCACGCGTTTCCCGCTCCCACCATGGGGCTCGACTGGCAGGCCTCGGTGGGAGTGGCCGATCCCAAGCGCACGGGGGAGCTCCCAGAGCTGCAGGGCATCATGTCCGATGCCGGCATCGAGCAGGCGGTGATCCTTCTCTTCCCGCGTTCTGGTGAGCACTATGAGAGAGCGCGCGCCCAGGATCCGTCACGCTCGCCCGAGGAGATAAGGTCGGAGATTCGGGACGAGATTCTGGCCCTCAATCGCTGGGGATGCGAGGCGGCCTCCCGGGATCCCAGGCTCGTGCCCTTCATCGGGATCAACGTCCGGTTCATGTCGGAGTCGGAGGTGACGGCCGAGATCGATGAGATGGCGGAGCGCGGCGCCCGCGGGGTGAAGATCATCCCTCCCGCGATGCAGCTTTACGCCAACGATTCGCTCTTGCAACCCATGTTTCAGCGCTGTTGGGAGCTGGGCCTCCCAGTCCTGTCCCAATCCGGCGACGGCGGAGGTCCCCCACCCCATCCGGGCGCGGATCCCTTCGGCCGGCCCGTGTATCACCGCCACGTGCTGCGCAATTTCCCCGGTCTCACCCTGATCCTCGCCCACATGGGCCACGGCTATCTCGCCGATGTCGTGGAGCTGGCCGATAGCTTCCCCAATCTCTACACCGATACCTCGCTCCAGCTGAGCGGGATCGGGAGGGAGGGGCGCCCGACCGCGCTCGAATTTGTGAGTGCGGTCCGTCAAATCGGCGTTGACCGGGTGCTGTTCGGCACCAACTACCCGATGGTGAGCCCTCGCGGTTACGTCAAAACGATGGAGGAACTGCCCTTCACCCCCGCGGAGCGTGACCTCGTCGCCTCCGGCAACTTCCTCCGGGCCGTCCCTGCGAGGCAGAGATGACGTCAGCCGGCGCCGACGGCGAGCCGGATGGTCGGCCGGCCGAATCCAGCTCCCGGGAGGGTCGACCCCGGGGGCTGGGACCGGCGTCGCGCCGGGCCCGAGGATCAGGTCCGGGGTTCCGACGCCTCCATCACCGCGCCCTGGGAGACGAGGCCAGAGACCTCGTCGTCGCCGAGGCCCAGCACCTCCTTTAATACCGCTCTGGAGTCACCGCCGAGCCGGGGAGCCGGGCCACACTCCGGCTCCTCAATCCCGGCCAGGAAGTTGAGCGCCCGCCCGAAGACCCGAACCTGACCTGCTCCGGGTTGTTCGATCGCCCTGGTCAGACGCCTGGCCTGTGCGTGCTCACCTTCCAGCGCCTCGGACACGCTCAGAATTGGTCCGCTCGGCACGCCCGCCGCCTCCAGACGCCGCATCCATTCGGCCAGCGGCCTGGCGCTGAGGATCTGGGTCACCACCTCCTCCACCTCGTCAAAGTGCGCGCGGCGGTCGGCGACGGTCCGGAAGCGGGGGTCGTCGCCCAGGTCTGGGCGCTCGGCTGCCTGGCAGAAGCGACCCCACAGCGAATCCATCTGGGCGGACAGCACGATCTCTCCGTCGCTCACCCTGTAGCGACCGAATGCCGGCACCGAGTGGTGACGGCTTCCGGCCCGGGTCGGGGTCTGGCCCGTGACCAGATACATCTGGTTCACGTAGGAGAGCAGCGACATGAGGCTGTCCAGAAGAGAGACGTCCACGTGAGATCCCTGCCCCGTGGCGTCGCGGTGCCGAAGTGCGGCGAGGATCCCGATCACCGCCCACATCGCCCCGGCGAGGTCGCCCATGGGCAGCCCCAGCTTCTGGGCTGGACCGTCCGCTTCGCCAGTCAGACTCATGGCTCCGCTCAGAGCCTGGACGACGATGTCGACCGAACCCTTTTGCGACTGCGGCCCCTGCTGTCCGAACCCACTGACCGAGCACACGATCGCAGCCGGATTATCCTGGCTCAAGGTCTTAAAGTCGAGGCCCAGGCGCTTCAGCACCCCCGGCCTGAAGTTCTCCACCACCACGTCAGAGCGCAGCGCCAACTCCCGCGCGAGCCTGCGCCCGGGCCCTGTTTTGAGGTCCATCGCCAGGCTTCGCTTGCCCCGGTTCACGGACAGGAAATAGTGGCTCACGTCACCGGCGAAGGGCGCGATGCTGCGCGTGTAATCGGGAGAGCCCGGCGCCTCGACCTTGATCACCTCCGCCCCCAGTTCGGCCAGCACCATGGTGCAGAAAGGCCCCGCCAGCACGTGGGTCAGGTCCAGGACCCGAACCCCAGCGAGCGGGGCGTCTCCCGCCGGCCGGCTCACGGCGGGAGGACCAATTGGGCGGCGGCCTGGCGAGTGGCCAGAGCCTCGCTCACGCCCGCCGCCTGGAGTGGAACGCTCGCTCCTTGCCGAGTCCGGGGCGCACTTAGAGCCTTCGGATGACCGACGAAATCATCTCTGGAGACCGCGCCAGCCGCCGCGCGGGAACCCTTTGGACGTTCACTCATGACGCCGGCTCATCCTAAGCGCGCGGCCGCATCGGTGTGTCAGGATCCAAACCAAAGCTCGAAAGCGTGCGACCCAGAACCAGCGCCCGAGCCGAGGCCCAGATCTCATCCCCGCACTCGCCCCCCTCATCCTGCCGCGGCCCTTCCTCGCGCCTCCCCTGGTTTGAGCGTTCGGCATGCCAACCATCAGGCCGTAATGTGGGCTCACGACAGCGTGTCGCCCGCCGCCTCAGACGTCTGCGGCAGAACGCTCGGGATGGTTTGGTAGGCTGGGGGCCACCGCCGTCATCGCAACTGGGCCGTTGCGTGCGCGGGCCTTGACTGTCGAGCAGCGGGTGGGTCCGCGCCTAGCCCGGGCGCGCGCTACTTCGAGGAACCTGATGAGCATCGCCGACTACGTGATCGAAGTCCAGAAGCTGACCAAGTCCTATGGCAAAGTCGAGGTCCTAAAGGGGGTCGACCTGCAGGTCGAGCGCGGTACCATGCTGGCGCTGCTGGGGCCCAATGGCGCCGGCAAGACGACCATAGTCCGGATCCTCAGCACCCTGCTGGGCTTTGATGAAGGAACCGTCCTGGTCGACGGCCACGACGTCCGGACCGAAGTCAACGCGGTCCGCGCCGTGATCGGCCTGACGGGTCAGTCGACGGCCGTGGATGAGCTGCTCACCGGGCGTGAAAATCTAGTCATGATGGGCCGGCTGTACCGCCTCACCGCCTCCAGCGCCAAGGTCAGGGCCCAAGAGCTACTGGAAGAGTTCGATCTGCTCGAGGCCGCGGGAAGACCGACCAAGACCTATTCGGGTGGCATGCGGCGGCGCCTCGACCTGGCGGTCAGCTTGATTGCAACGCCTCCCGTCCTATTCCTAGACGAGCCCACAACTGGCCTGGATCCGCGCTCGCGACTGGCCATGTGGGGGATCATCAAGAGCCTGCTCGCAGGCGGAACCACCATCCTGCTAACAACTCAGTACCTTGAGGAAGCCGACCAGCTGGCGGACCGGATAGCGGTGATCGACGGCGGCAGGGTTATCGCCGCAGGCACTCCCAGCAGTCTTAAGAGCAAGGTAGGCAACGACCGGCTCGAGCTCACCTTCCTCGACGACGAGTCGTTCAGGCACGCATTGACCGCGTTGGACGACGACGTCATCGATTCCAATGCGGCGGAATACTCGGCCAGTGTCGTAATCAACGACACCAATTCAGACGTGAAGCGGGCGCTGAATATGCTGGCGGAGGCCGGCGTCGTGGTCCAGTCCCTGGCCGTCCACAAGCCGACCCTTGACGATGTGTTCCTGTCCCTGACCGGCAAGCTGAAGCCGTCCGGAACCGTGGAGTCGAATTAAATGCCGGCCCAACTGGTGTTCGAACGACGGCCCAGGGCGATCTTGGCCGTTAACGACTCCCTTCTGATGGCGAGGCGCAGCTGCACCCACATCATCCGCAACACCGACCAACTGCTGGGCGCGTTCTTCCAGCCGATCATGTTCCTGGTCCTGTTCGCCGCTGTCTTTGGCGGCGCCATCTCAAAAACCCTCCCGCCCGGGACCAGCTACCTCGATTTCCTGATGCCCGGCATCATCATTCAGACGGTTGCCTTCGGCTCCACGACCGCTGCCGTCGCCGTCTGCAATGACCTCCAGAAGGGCATAGTCGATCGCTTTCGGTCGCTGCCTATGTCGCCACTCGCCGTCCTTAACGGGCACGTCGCATCGAATCTGCTGCGCAGCGCCATCTCCACCGTGGTGATGCTCGTTGTCGGACTCGTCATCGGCTTCCGCAGCCAGGCGAGCGTCATCGACTGGCTCGCGATTGCCGGGCTGATACTGTTGTTTACGCTTGCATTTTCGTGGCTGTCGGCGATTGTCGGACTGATGGCCAAGAGTGTGGAAGCCGTGCAGTGGCTCACCTTCGTGCTGGTCTTCCCGCTTACGTTCGCCAGCACCACCTTCGTGCCGGCCGCGGGCATGAACCCGATTTTGAAGGCCTTCGCGGTGAATCAACCGATCACCCAGGTCGTGGAGGCCGTGCGGGCATTGATGCTGGGCCGGCCGATCGGCAACTTTGGCTGGCTCGCGATCGGCTGGAACATCGGCATCCTGCTGCTGGCCGTGCCTCTGGCCTCGTGGCTGTTCCGCCTCCGGGCCTCGGGTTAGGCCGCCTTCCCTCCGCCGTCACATCGCGCGCCCTGGGCGGCGCTTCGACAAGCGCCAGGCCAGGCTCCGGCCACGCCCATGGAGCCGGGATCATCGTCGGTCCCCACGCCGTTTGCCCATGAGCCGTCAACCTCAGCTCCTCGCGCCTGATGCGCGAGCGCACCCCGAAGCAGTCCGCGGCGATTGCGCCTGACATCCGGCCCGCTCACGATCCGACTCCTGACCCTGTGCGTCGATGAAGATCGCGTCATCCTAGGGCTGTGTACGCGATCTCTACGAGCGCCCTGACCAAGGATTACGGCAACAACCGAGGGATCTTCGATCTCAATCTCGAAGTTGGCGTGGGCGAGGCTTTCGGGTTCATCGGGCCCAACGGGGCCGGCAAGACGACCACCCTGCGTCTTTTCATGGACCTCATTCGCCCCGATCGGGGCCGCGCCCAGATCATGGGGCTGGATACGCAACGCGACGGCGTCAAGCTCAGGAGGCTGGTCGGGTTTCTACCGGGCGAGCCGCCCGACTACCCAAACCAGACCGGCCAGCAGATTCTCGACCTGCTGGCTCATTTGAGGGGCGAGGTCGACCCCACGCGAGTCACAGAACTGGCCCAACTCTTCGACCTCGACCTCCATCGCAAATACCGCGAATACTCACACGGCAACAAGCAAAAGGTGTGGCTGATCCAGGCCTTCATGCACAACCCGAAGCTTCTGCTGCTGGACGAGCCGACCAACGGCCTCGATCCACTGATGCAGCAGGCCTTCCGAAGGCTCCTCGCCGAGAGCCGCGAGCGCGGCGCGACGGTGTTCCTTTCCTCGCACCTCCTGCCTGAGGTGCAGGAGACCTGCGATCGGATCGGGGTGATCTACCAGGGAGCCCTCCGGCGAGTTGGCAGCCTGGCCGATCTGCGCACCGGCAACATTCACCGAATTGACGTGCGGACGGAGAACGAAATGGATCGTGCACGTTTGGCCGCGCTCGCTGGCGTAACCGATATAGCGATCTCGGAGCATCGAGTCCAGTGCACCCTTACGGGCACGATGCAGCCGCTCCTGGACGCGTTGCAGACGGCCCGGGTGCTGTCGATCGATTCCTCCGAGTTGACCCTGGAGGAGGTCTTCCTGGCGCAGTATGGCCAGCCCGCCTAGTCGCAGCCTCGTTCCCTGGGCGATTCGAAGCCATCGGGCCGGAATGCTCGCGGGGAGCCTGGGACTCGGCCTCCTGGTCCTGATCACGGCCCCTGCGTACGCGGCCGCGGCCAGGGCGGTGGCCGGGGGGATCAAGGCGCTGGCGGCCGCAGCTGAGCCGGTTGCGCTCAGTGTGCAGTTCCTCACCGGCCCACCCGACCGTCTCGATACCATCGGCGGCTACCTCAGCTACAAGGTCTTCGGCAGCTGCGTGCTTCTGCTGGCGATCTATGCCGCGATTCAGGGCGCCCAGCTCATGCGGGGCCCTGAATCCAAGGGCCTGTTCGACCTCTGGTACGCCGCCGGCCGGACGCGCAACGCCATTATTCGAGATCGCATCTGCGCGTTCATCGTCGCGCTCGGGGTCATCGTCGCGGGCGTCTATGTTGGGACCGTGGTGGGCGGAGCTCTGTCCGGGGTGCAGCTCGAGAGCTCGGCCATTGGACAGTGCCTCGCAGCCGGCCTGCTGGCCCTGTGGGGCTTCGCCTTCGCCCTTCTTGCCTCGCAGTTCCTAAAAACAGCCCGGGCCGCTGCGGCCACCGCGAGTGCCTACCTGGTTGCGTCCTACTTCGTGGCCAACACGTCCGGCTCGCTCGGCGCGGCCGCATTTCTTCGCTTCGTCTCGCCGTTCTTCTACTACCTGCAGAACCGAACCCTGGTGCCCCAGACCGAGCCCAATGTGGCGGCGATGGCAATCATCCTCATTACAGCCGTCGCGCTCAGCGCTGCGGCATGGTTCCTCTATCTACGGCGAGACATCGGAGGGGTCAGCGTTTCTCGGATTCGCCATCAGAGGGTCGTGAACCGCAAATTCTCGCCCAGCCTTCTCTGGCGCCGATCGCTTTGGTTGAATTGGATCGCCGAGCAACCGGTTGCGATCACTTCATGGATGCTCGGCATCGGAGCGTTCACGGCTCTGGAGGCTTCGTTGGTGCCGGAGGTGACCAGGGTGCTGACCAGCGACACCACGCTCAAGCGCGTCATGCAGACCCACCCCGGCCTATTCAGTTCAGACCAGCTGCTTTCCGCGCTGATGTCGTTCACGCCGGTCCTGGCAGCGGCATTCGTGGTGACCCAGGTGGGTCGTTGGGCGGACGACGCCTCGCAGCATCGCACCGATGTCGTGCTCAGCTTCCCGGTCTCGATGGAGCGGTTTCTGGTGGAGCGCGCAGTCGCCCTCGTCGCCATGTCGACTCTGATCGGGTTGGCGGCGGCAGCGGGAGCGTGGTCGGGCGCGACCGTAGGCGGCTATTCGACCAGCACCGCCGGCCTGGCGCGCACGGTGTTCGACGTCGTGGTTCTGAGCTTTGGCATCGGCGGAATCGGCCTGGTCACCACGGCCTACTGGCGCAGCGGAGTCGCAACCGGTATCACGGCAGGTTTGCTGATCGCGAGCTTCTTCCTGACCACCATCGCCGGACTTCTTACGTGGCCAAGCTGGACCTCTCGGCCTTCCCTCTTCGACGCCTTCGGAACGCCCTACCTATCGATGCCGAGGCCTTGGAGCCTGACCTATCTCATCGTCCTCGGCTTGGCAGGCCTGGCGGCGGCGTACCTCGTTATGCGCCAGGGGAGACGGATCTCCGTTTAGCTCGGGTCCCGGCGCCAACCGCGCTGGCGATCTCGGGAGCCATCCACAGCGATGGCGAGAGCGACGCAGGCGCTAACCTTTTTGGATATGACGGGTGATGCGCGCCTGCGAGAGCGCGCGGGGGTCGTCAACTGTGGCCGGGCGGCGCGTGGGAATACGGGGCCCCGACCGCTCCCAGCCGAGGTCGGGAGCCGCCTTAGATGCGCTGCGGCATCGCCAACTGAGGCCAGCACCATCGACAAGGCACCGATCGGAGAGCGAGCCACCGGGCCTGAGGAAGCGCCAGGCGGCGCATCGGTACCGAGCCAGATGCGCGATCGGATCCCATTTTGAGTTGGACCCCATGAGCGTTACCGATCAGCTGGTCAAGAACAACGAGGATTACGCCGCCACCTTCAACAAGAGCGGCCTGCGGGGAGCCCCGAGCAAAAGGCTCGCCGTGCTGGCATGCATGGATGCACGCCTCGACGTGCACAAGGTTCTCGGCTTGGAGGAGGGGGAGGCCCACGTCATCCGCAACGCCGGGGGAACGGCAACCGACGATGCGATCCGGTCCCTGATCATCTCGCAACGCCTGCTGGGCACAAACGAGATCATCCTCATCCACCACACCGACTGCGGAATGGTCAGCTTCACAGACGACGAACTCTCAAGCCAGATCGAGGCCGAAGCGGGCGTTCGCCCACCCTTCGCGCTCAGGGCCTTCACCGACGTCGAATCAGACCTGCGTCAATCGATCAGCCGGATCCTGAACAGCCCGTTCATCCCGCGAAAGACAGACGTGCGCGGTTTCGTCTACGACGTCGAGACGGGGAGATTGAATGAGGTCACAGCTGCGACCGACCGCTCCCGCCCATCCGCTCGCTGAGGCGCCCCAAGACCGCAGCGCCATGCGCGCACGCGGATGCGGAGCCTGGTCAGGCAGTCGGGAGCTGGTCCACCAAGCGCTGGTCGACCAGATCGAGGGCCGCTTCAGCCGCCTTGGAGGGCTTGTGCGACCAGACCCGGTTGAAGGCGCGCAAGGTTCCGTTTCCACCCAGGGCCAGCAGTGCCCTCCTGGCTGCCACGCCAGTTCCCCGTCTGACGAAGAAGGTGAGTTCGACCGCCTTCTCCTTTTTGGAGCTGGCGCTCATCAGAGGGTGGCCCAGCTGCATGAACACGCCCATCAAACAGAGCAGATCGGCCGGCTCCACCGGATTGTTCCCGAGAAGGTCCGTGCTCTCGTCGCCCTTGGTCGCCAGCGCCTCGCGGACGCGCGCGTAAAGACCCACCCAGCTGTCGAAGGCCTCGATCGCCACGTGCACCGGGATCCGCCCGAGGTCGATCTTCAGAAGATCTTCCGGTCCCTCAGCCAGCACGCCTACGACAACATCGACCAGGTCCGAAAGATTGACCCCCTTGCTCACGATGGCGTCGGGGCGGGCGCCCTTGGTCAGATCGGCGGTGCCAGGGTCGGCCGTGTAGACCACGATGCGCATGTGCGGTGCGACCGCGCGCAAGAGCGGGATCGCCTCGGCCCCGCCCATCACCGGCATCATCAGATCGAGCGTCATCAGATCCGGTTGCAGATCGCGCGCGATCTTGATCGCATGGTTGCCGTTTTCGGCTTGGCCGATAACCTTGAGGCCCGGAACCATCGAGAGACGGAGCTCGAGGAGTTCACGCACCTCGATGCGATCGTCGACGACGACGACGCTGTGACGACGCACGGCCACCGGTGACCGTGACGGCGATAGGACCATAACTTTCCGACCCCCTCAAGGCAAGCGCACACGCCTGCGCCGCGGCCTTAGCAGCCATAGTGAGGGAGGGAGGGAAACAGGCTCCATAACCGCTTTCCGCGCCGGACCCTGCCTCTCGGCTCTCGAATCTTCATCCAGTATGCGCCGGACCAGGGGTACTGGCCGCGGCCGCGTCCGCCACCGGCACGGATCAGAGCCCGGCGGTGGCTCGCGCCGTCCCCTGGCGTCACGGGCCGACAGACCTGTGGTATCGATATAGGCGGTGCGATGAATGACGATGAAGAGATCTCCAGAGCGGTGGCCGGCTCCGGCCTCGAGCGCTTCCGAGCCTGCCCGCCATCCGATCGTGCCGCGTAGTCCCCGCTCTTTTGAGGCGGTTGCTCCCAGGGGCAGATCCACGGCCAAGAACACCACGGGGATGCCGCAACGGGGCCCCAATGCCCGATGGTTGCGGCCGCCACCGTGGTACGTGGGCGTCGTCGCCCTGATGGCGGTGCAGCGTCTGGTCGAATTGCGTTTATCCCGCGCCCACGAGATCGCCCGCGGCGGCACCCAGGCCGCTCCCAAGTCCTATCCCATCATGGTCGCGGCCCACGTCGGACTCCTGACGCTGCCGCTGCTCGAGGTATCCGGCCGGCCATCGGTGCGACCGCGCCTGCCCTGGGCGGCCCTGCTCCTGGCGGCCGGCGGCCTTCGGATCTGGAGCATCCGCAGTCTGGGCCCAGAGTGGAACGTGCGCGCGGCGGTGCCTTTGAGTCTGCAACCGGTGGCGCGGGGACCCTACGCCTTAATCCGGCATCCCAACTATCTGGCCGTGATCGCCGAGTTCGCCGCCCTGCCCATGGTGGCGGGAGCCCGAGTCAGCGCTCTGGCGCTGTCAACCCTGAATGCGTTCCTCCTCTGGCATCGCATTCGAGCCGAGGAACAACTCCTGCAGCGCAGCTCGGCCTACCAGGAGATCTTCGCCCAGCGTTCGCGCTTCATACCGCGCGTGTTTTAGGCGATCCAGGCCAGCTGCATCAGCTCGATGCTGACCCCCGGTCCAAGGCTGATTCCCCAGCCCTGGCGGGGTTCATCACCCAGGCTCGCCATCAGCCTCTCGAGAGCAAAGAAGATGGACGCCGAGGAGGTGTTGCCGACAGAGCCGAACACCTCGCGGGAGAGCTCCAGCACAGAACGCGGTAGCTCGAGCGCCGCCTCGACCGCGTCCAGGATGCGCAGACCTCCGGCATGGGCGACAAAGAATTGCGACTCGTGGAGGTCGTCAGAGGCACGAAACCGGTCCAGAACCCTCGGCAACTCGGCCCGGATGACGCGGGCCAGGCGCCGATCCAGGACGACCTTGAAGCCCTCGTCAAGGAGGTCGAATCCCAAGAGGTGAGCGCTCCCCGGGACGAGGTGAGAGGCGCTGCGCTTTACCTCAAGCCGGCCCCCGGGGCGGTCCGAGCGGCCGCTCAACACCGCCGCCCCAGCTCCGTCACCAAAAACCAGGGACGCGGTCAGGTTGTCCAGCGAGCGGTCAGAGGCCTGGAAGCTGAGCGAAGGCAGTTCCACCGCCAGGACCAGGGCCACCTGGTCTGGAAACGCGAGCAGATGGCGGCTGGCCAGCGCCAGGCCCGCCGCGCCTCCCGAGCACCCCAGCTCGGTGAGCGGGACCCGGATCACATCGGGGCGCAACCCGAGCAACGGGGCCAGATGCACGTCCAGGGAAGGCACCAGGTATCCGGTGCAGGAAACGGTGACGATCAGGTCCACATCAGAGCCCTTGAGATCGGCCCGAGCCAAGGCGCGAACGGCGGCGGCTCGGGCCAGCTCGCGCGCGTGCTCCAGATAGTCGGCCCGAAGCCGAGTCAGCCCGCGCGTGCGCAACAGGCGCGGCAGCGGCTCGCAGGTATAGCGCGTGCCCAGACCGGCCGACGCCTGATCCAAGCGATCGAGTTCGGGCCAGAATTGGCGCAATTCCGCCAGCGCCTCCGTCGGCTCGATCCGGTTGGAGGGCAGCTCGGTGGCCACGGCGAGGATGGAGGGGCTTGCGCTCAGGTCAGATTCCTCCCAGGGCGACCCAATCTCGAATCGAGACTGCGGCCAGGCTGCGGCTGCCCTGGTTGACCTCCAGCAGGCGATCGAGGGTCTGGGGCCGCTTCATCAACCCCCGCATCGCGCGCCGGGCTGCGCCCGGCGACGTGGTCAGGGTGAGGGCGAGCCGGCCCATCCAAAGCCGGCGCCGCCACTGCGTCCGCTCCCAGTGTCGGTAGTCCGCCTCGGGCCGTGGCCCCCGCTGGGCCAGCATGTACGCCAGGCGCTTCGCGGCGACAAGTCCTGCACTCATTCCGTCCCCGGTCAGCGGATCCACGAAGCCGGCGGCGTCCCCGACCAGGAAGACCCGATCTCTGGCCACCAATGCCGGGCGGGTACAGAAGGGTCCGGCACCATTGATCGAGCCCAGATGAGCCGATGACAGCTCCGGATGGGCGTCTGCCAGCCGTCGCAGATAGCTCGCGCGGACCGATTCGTGCGCGCCGCGCAGGGCCGATTTAGGACCCAGGAGGGCGAAAAGCAACTCGTCGGGCGCGACCGGAGCGAGGTAGGTCTCGCACCCGTCGTGCAGGGTCACCACCACCCGGTCGATCCCGTGGTCGGGCATCTGCAGGTGTCCGGCCAGGGCGTAGCGGAAGGGTGGTCTGGGGGCTCGCGCCCATCCCATCCAGCTCGCCACCTGCGATCGCTGACCGTCGGCCCCGACCAGATGTCGGGTTCGGAGCGGGCCCTGCGTGGTGGACACGACGACGGCGGAGTCCACCCTGGTTGCGCCTTTAGCCTCGCACCCGAGGAGCACATCGACCCCGGGTTCGGACGCGGCCGAGCCCATCAGCAGATGATCGAACCGGATCCGCCTGACCCCCCGTCCGCTTGGTCCTGCCCCGAAGGTGCCCTCGACCCGACCGCTGCCCACCAGCTGGTAGGTGACGCCAAGGATTGCGGGAAAGCTGTCCAGGCAAATGTCCAGTTCCTCTACCACCCTGGCCCCAGCCGGCATCAGACCCTCGCCACACGCCTTATCGCGTGGGAAAAGCTTGCGGTCGAGCAAGATGGTTCGAAATCCCGAACGGGCCGTCATCAGGGCCAGGGCGGAGCCCACGGGGCCACCGCCGACGACGACGACGTCCGCATCGAGTGTCATCTAGGGCAGCTTAGGCCCGCTGGCAGGGCTAAATCCGCTCCGGGTGGGCGCGGCCCCCCGGTCAGGGAAGATGGGGGTCCCCACGGTGCGGGACCGATTTGTTCAGACCCGCAAACAGGCCTCAGCGGCGGCGGATCCCGCTCCCGGCAGCCTTTGCCCTGAGCTTTATGAGGGGCTGGAGCGGCGAGCCGGAGCGGGCCCTGGCGAATTCATCCGATCGCGCGTGCACGGGCTTTGGAACCGATCTCGCAGCCGGGCGGTCGCGCCCGGGGCTCAGCCGGTGTTCTGGAGCCCCGCAGCCACCCCGTTGACGGTGAGCAGCACGAGTTGGAGCAGGTGGTCGCGCGCCGCTCCCGAGGCGTTTTCGGAGCGGTACCCGCGCAGGAAGCGCAGCTGCAGGAGGGAGAGCGCGTCCACGTATGGGTTGCGCAGATCGACCGCCGAGCGCAGAACCGGGTGACCGCCGAGCAGGCGTTCCTGCTCCAGGACCGCCAGCAGGAGCTGGCGCGTGAGCTGAAACTCTCGCCCCAGGCTGGCCGTCAGTTCGGGCCTGCCGCCCAGATCGAGGTAGAGCCCGGCGATCGTCGGGTCCGCCTTGGCCAGGCTCATCTCCGCGTTGTCCAGAAGGGATGAGAACAGGGGCCATTCCGCCCGCATCCGGCGCAGATGCTCGATCCCATACTTGGCCTGCACGGCGTCGAGCGCGCTGCCCAGCCCGAACCAACCGGTCAGGTTGCAGCGGTTCTGGGTCCAGGCGAACACGAACGGGATGGCGCGGAGGTCTTCGATCCGGCGCCCGGGCGCCGCACGCCGAGCCGGTCGCGACCCGATTGGAAGCGCGGTGATCTCGTCCAGAGGACTGACCCTGGACACAAACTCGGCGAATCCCGGGGATTCGAGCAGACCTCGGTAAGCCGCCCGAGAGACGCTCGCCATCAGATCCGACTCCTTCTGATAGCGCCGCTCGGCGAGCTTGAGGCGGCCCTGGTGCTCAGGCGTCGAGGCCTCCAGGACGGCGCTCGTGAGTTGCTCCAGATGGCGCTGGCCTATCTCCAGGTCGCGATAGCGGGCAAAGATGACCTCTCCCTGTTCGGTGACCTTGAGGCGGCCGGAGATGGAGCCTGACGCCTGAGCTCGGACCGCGCGCCCCGCCGGGCCCCCACCACGCCCGATGGCCCCGCCGCGGCCGTGAAAGAAGGTCAGCTGCACCTGGTTGCGTTGGGCCCAAACCCAAAGGGCGGCCTGAGCGCCGTAGAGGTCCAAATTCGCCGCCAGGTACCCGGACTCCTTGGTCGCGTCGGAATAGCCGAGCATGACCTCGAACCGGCGATCTCGGGCGTTGAGTCGCGCAGCAAAGCCTGGTAGCGCGAGCAACTGGTCCAGGATCTGGGGGGCCCGCGCCAGATCCTGAGCCGACTCAAACAGGGGCACCGCGTCGAGCACGAGCTCCTGATCGGCCACGGCCAGGCGGGCCAGGGCGAAGACGGCGACAATGTCCGCCGCGCTCTGGGTGAAGCTGACCACGTATCTCCTGCAGGCCTCCGGGCCAAGCCGGGCCTGGATCCTGGCCATGCTCTTGAACACGGCCAGTGTCTCGGCGGTGGCGGCTGTGGTCTGGGTGTCGGGGGAAAGGGGGAGAGCCTTCAGTCCCAGACGGTCGAGCCCGGCGGCGTCCAACTTTGTCCCCGGCAGCAGCTCGCGCAGCGCCTGGCGGTGTACGCCTGAGTGTTGCCGTATCTCGAGCGAGGCGAGGTGGAAGCCGAAGGTCTGGACCTGCCAGATCAGGTGCTGGACCTCGCCATAGGCGAGTCGGGCGGCGCCCGCCCGCGCCAATGAGTCCTGGAGCAGGAACAGGTCAGCCAGAAATTCGCTCGCCGCCCCGTATGCTGCTCGACGTGCCCGGCGGGTCGCCGCCAGCCGCTCGGACGCCAGGACCAGGAACTGCCGGTGGCTCTGGCCGGGGGCGATGCGCTCGATTCGGGCGGAAGCCGTCTTGAGGACAGCACCCGTGCGCCGCAGCGCCGACGCCAGCTCCGGGCTGGGGGGGGTCGTATCGTCGCTCAGACTGAGGGCGCGACCGACCCGGCGTGAGGCCGCCTCGAGCCCGGTCATGACGTGCTCGAATTGGATTGCCATGGCGTGCTCGGTAACGTCGTGGGTGACCAAGGGGTTGCCGTCGCGGTCTCCTCCGACCCAGCTTCCCCATTTCAGAAAGGGCTCCCAGCCTGGGGCCCTGGCCCCCGAGTCTGCATCCCCCAGCAACGCGCGATCGATCTGCCTATAGAAACGGGGAAGTAGCCGGAAGAGCGATTCGTCGAACACCGCGGTGATCGTGCGGACCTCGTCCTCGGGCTCGGGACGGCGGGAGCGAATCTGGGCCGTGCGCCAGAGCGCGCTCACCTCCTCGCGCAGCCGCCGCTTCGCCTCGGCGCCGGCCACCTCGCCCAGGCGCTCGTCCTCCAGCACTTCGAGCTCGGCCGACACTCGATGCAGGGACTCCACCACCGAGCGCCGCCGGGCCTCCGTGGGGTGGGCGGTGAGCACGGGAATGATCTCGAGCTCGGCCAGCTCGCGCCTGATGCCGGCCTCGCCCAGATCGCGGCGGAGGCGCTCCAAGGTGGCGCGCACGGATTCGGAGATGGGCGTCGGCCGCCGGCTGTGGCGGCGCAGCATGCGCACCCGCTGCCTCTCCTCGGCCAGGTTCACGAGCTGGAAATAGACGGTGAAAGCGCGGGCGACCTCCGCCGCTCGCCCCAGCGACATTCGATCAACCATGGCGAGCACGCCGTCCAGGCCGCCCGACGCCCCGCTCCGGTGCTGGCGCCGCCGCCCGATCACTGCCTGGCGCAGACGCTCGACGTCGTCGAGCAGGCTCTGATCGCGGCTCTCGACCAAAACCTCGCCCAGGATCGCGCCCAGCAGCTTGACCTCGCGCCGCAGACGCGCGGCGGGCTCATCGGGGGAGCTGGTCGAGGCGGCTGCGGGCACGCCGCGAATCATATTCGTGGGCGATCCGGGAGATTAACGGCGCCGGGCGTGGGGCTTCGGCCTAGCGGAGTTGCGGGCCGGTTACGAGGCTGAAGCCCTCGTCCCTCCATCCCTCGACGCCCCCGATCATCTTCTTGACCGGGCGGTCGAGCCGCGCGATCCTCGCGGCAGCCCTGTCCGCCCCATTTCCGTGCGGCCCGGCCCAGTAGACGACGAGGAGCAGTCCGGGCGCGTACTGCGCCAGGCTCCGCTCGTTGATCGGTCGGTGGGGTGGGTTGACCGCTCCAGGGACGTCACCAGCGGCGAAGAGCTCGGGGCTACGAGCGTCGAGGAGAACGAATCCAGGCTCGGGTAGCTGCATCGCTTGGTGGACGTCCCAGCAGTCGGTCTCGAGCGCGAGCACGGACTCGAAGTCGGGGCCCTCGCCTCCCTCGGCGCCGCGGCCGCGGTTTGCGTCACGGGATTGGGTGTCGAAAAGCCAGGCATGCGATGAGCATCGCATTCGCGCTTACGCCCGGCCCGGGGCGGAGGCATGGGTCAGGCTCGAACTGAAAATCGGCCCTCCAGCTCAGTAATGGATCGCGCCCGGGGCACCTCCCCCGGCGGCGATCGCATCGCCGTTGATGGCCCGTGCCCGGGGGGAGGCGAGAAACGCGATCACCGTGGCCACCTCGTCAGCGCCGATGATGCGGCCCGTAAGATTGGCTCGGGCCATACGCGATTCCGCCTCCTCCTCGGTGATTCCCAAGCTCTGGGCACGCCACCGGAGGACCGCCGGGGTCTTCTCGGTGCGAACCAGACCCGGATGCACGCACACGACCGCGATCTGCCGGGGCGCCAATTCGTCGGCCAGATTCTTGGTCATGGCGGCGACCGCGACGTTGCGCATCGAACCCACGGTGGCACCGGTGGAGCGCGCGGCCAGACCCGAGACGTTGACGATGCGGCCACCGGCGGGCATGTGGACGCTCAGCTCACGGATGCAGCGCAGGTAGCCCATGACCTTGACGTTGAAGTCGGGCCAGACGTTCTCGTCGGTGATCTGGGCCAGCTTGGGTGGCGTCGACTGGCCCCCAGGAGACGCGGCGCAGTTGACCAGAATGTCGATTTCGCCCAGTTTGTGAACCGCCTGGATCGCCATCGCGCGCACGTCCTCGTCCTTGGCCGTGTCGCACTGGATCCAGGCCTCCGCTCCCACCTCCGCCGCCGAAGCGGCCAGCGCATCCGGGTCGCGGGCGACGATGATCACCCGAGCCCCCTCGGCGGCGAGTTGCCGGGCCACCGCCCGGCCGATCCCGCGGCTGCCGCCGGTCACGACCGCCCGCCGCCCGCTGAGTTCGAGGTCCACGGCAAGAGCATGCCACCACGACGGGCGCCGTGCCAGATCGACGGGCCTTAAAGGCCGGAGGCGGATCAGGGTGAGGGATGTCGCCGGACCAAGCTCTGCGGCGGCGGCAGGGCCGCCTGGGGAGGAAGACAATGTCAGCGTGAACACAGAGCCCAGCCCAATCCCATCCTCGGCGACGGCCGCGCACTGGGACCGGGTTTACGCTCGCGGAGCCACCCAGGTCAGCTGGTATCAGAGCACTCCTTCGATGTCGCTCGAGATCATCAGGTCACTGGCTCCGAGCCCCGACGCCGCGATCGTGGACGTCGGTGGGGGCGCCTCCTGGTTGGCGGCGGCGCTCTTAGATCAGGGGTTCCAGGACCTCACCGTTCTCGACGTCTCACCGGCGGCGCTCGAGATGTCGCAGGCGCAGCTCGGTCCGCTGGCACCCCGGGTGAATTGGCTGCGCCAGGATGTCCTGCTCTGGTCCCCCGCGCGGTCCTATCAGCTCTGGCACGACCGGGCGGTGTTCCACTTCCTGGTCGATCCGCGGAGTCGGGCCCGTTACGTCGAGGCGCTCGAGCGCGGCCTCGGCAAAGGCGGCCGGCTGATCTTGGGCGTCTTCGCGCCGGATGGCCCGAGCCAATGCTCGGGTCTGCCGGTGGCGCGCTTCGATGCGGCCGGACTGGCCGCCGAGCTCGGTCCTGGATTTGCGCCCCTGAACGCCTGGACCGAGCAGCACGCCACACCGGACGGAGGCTGCCAGGCCTTTACCTGGGCCGCCTTCCAGCGTCGAGATTGATTCCGGGAGCAGGAGGCGCGGGCGGCGGGCTTGACGGTTCCGAGGGCCGATCTCCCGGATGCGGCGCCGACCCAGGGTTGTAAGACCAAGGCCGAACAACAAACCCCCGCTGGCGGCCCCGGAGTGAACTGCGACGCAGGAATGCCTGGCTTGCGCCACGCAAGTTATGCTTTCTCGCTATGGGTTGGGGTGCCAGGCTGGGCAGCGGTGGGTTGGCCTGCCTCTGGGTGACCATGACGATCGCCGGGTGCGGGCCGGCAGCGCACGGCGCCAGGGTGGTGGCGGGTGCGAGCGCGGCGCGCAGGTCCGGCACCGCGGACGTCGCCTACGCCGGGTCGCTGCAGCTGCTGATGGAGAGCAAGCTGGGACCGAATTTCTCCGCCCGCTCCGGCTATGCCTATCGGGGTCGGGGCGCAGGCTCATTCGCGCTCGCCCGGGAGATCGAATCTGGGGAGATCGCACCCAACGTTTTCGCCAGCGTGGGGCCTGCGCCGATCACGCAGCTCGAGCCCAAGCTCACCCGCTGGTACGTGCAGATCGCATCCAGCCCGATCGTGGTCGTCTACAACCCCCAAAGTCGATTCGCGCCCGTGCTTTCGGCCGTGGCCCACGGCCAACGCCCCCTGGCCGACCTGTTCTCAGTCCTGGCCCAGCGCGGCTTCATGCTCGGCCGCACCAACCCCGACACAGATCCCCAGGGCCAGGCCTTCTACGAGATGGTGGAGCTGGCCCAATCGTCCCTTCAACTGCCCGCCGGCAGTGTGACCAGGATCCTGGGCGCGCTCGACAATCCGGCCCAGGTGTTCGAGGAGACGGCGCTCGAGGCCCGGCTGCAGGCCGGCCAGCTGGACGCGGCCAGCGCGTATCTCTCCCAGGCGGTCCAGCTCCACCTGCCCTACATCGCCCTGCCCGCGACGCTGAACTTCGGCAATCCGGCGGCGGCCGCCGCCTATGCGGGGGCCAGCCTGAGACTGAGCAACGGGACCACTGTCCATGGTGCTCCACTCGTCGTGGACGTGACCCAGCTGACCGGCACCGACGCGGCGGCGGCCGCCGCCTTTGTCGCCTATCTGTTATCGCCCGCCGCTCGCGCCTCGTTCAAGGCGGCCGGGTACCAGCTTCTGACGCCGGCGCTGTTCGGCGATGGGGCCAGGGTGCCGGCGGAGGTGAGACACGAGATACCCAGCTAGTGCGACTCGCGGCGCCTGGGGCGGGGCCACCCTGCCCAGGTGGAGCCTGGTGGGCGGATCGGTGCTGGTCTGGGTGGTGCTCCTGGGCCCGCTCTGGACACTCCTGACCCACCTGTCGTTCGGCACCCTGGGACGTGCACTCGGCGCGCCGGGGGCCCTGCAGCCCCTGGCCACCTCACTCGAGGCGGGGGTCGTGACATTGGCCTTGCTGGTCATTCTGGGCAGTCCGCTCGGTTACCTGCTGGCGCGCGATCAGGTGCCGCTGGGGCGCCTAATTGAGGGGGGCCTGCTCGTAATGCTGCAGATGCCACCGCTCGTGATCGGGCTGCTCCTGGTCTTCATGGTCGGTCCGCTGACGCCGCTTGGGCACCTTCTGTCCGGCGTGGGAGCGTCGGCCACCAACACTTTTTTGGCTCTGGTGGTGGCCGAGGTCTACGAGGCGGCGCCGTATTACGTGCTCGGCGCACAGGCGGCGGTCGCCGCCGTCGAGCCGCGGCTGGAGCAGCAGGCTGCGCTCCTGGGCGACCCCCCGTGGCGAGCCCTGCGCCGGATCACGCTGCCCCTGGCCGCACCGGGCTTGGCCATGGCCCTGGCGACAGCCTGGGCCCGGGCCGTGGGGGCATTCGGGGCCGTGATAATCATCGCCTACCACCCCTACGGCCTGCCCCTTCAGGTCTGGACCACCCTCGACCAGTCCGGGTTACCCGCGGCCCTCCCATTCGCGCTCGTCCTGCTCGTCGTCGCGCTGCCCCTGCCCCTGCTGGCCTACGGTTGGAGTCGGCGTGCTCGAGGTTGACGTCACCGTCGCTCGCCGTGAGTTTCCCGTCTCGGCCCGCTTTCGGGTTGAGGACGGCGAATGCCTCGCCCTGTTCGGTCCCTCGGGGGCCGGGAAGACCACCATCCTCGAGGCCATCGCTGGCCTGATCGACCCCCTTGGGGGCCGGGTCGAGTTGGACGGCCGCCGACTGACCTCAAACCCGGCAGCCTCGGGTCCACCCGGACTCCCGGTCTGGAGGCGCACCGTGGGCCTCCTGCGCCAGGACCCGGGCCTGTTCCCGCACTTGAACGTGAGCCAGAATCTCACCTATGCCCGGGCTCGCCGAGACGATACCGAGGTCCAGCGGCTGGTCGACCAACTCGGCCTGGGAGCGCTGCTCAAGGCCGCTCCGCGGGACCTCTCGGGAGGTCAGGCCCAGCGGGTGGCCCTGGCCCGAACGTTGCTCGCCCACCATCGGGTGCTCCTGCTCGACGAGCCCTACGATGGCCTGGACCATTCGCTCCGCCGTGAGCTCACCGCGCTGGTGCGAGCGGAGGTGCGCGGGCGAGGCGTTCCCGCCATATTGGTCGCCCACGAGCTTGGCGAGGCCCAGGCCTTCGCCGACGTCCTGGGCGTGTTCGACCGCGGACGGTTGCTCCAGATGGGCGAGCCGTCCGAACTCGTGCGCCATCCCCTCTCCCGGCGCGTGGCCGAGCTCGTGGGCTACCGCGGCTTCGTCCCCCTGGCCGCTGGCGACGGCACGGGCGGCGCGGCGCTGAGCGCCGGTGTGCACCCCGATCGGGTGCGCCTGGGCGCGCATCCCGCTCTGGGCCACGTGTTCGTGGGTCAGGTGGCGGCGAGCCGGGCGCTCGGTCTCCACTGGGAGGTGGACGTGAGCGTGGGAGCCGCCCAGGTGACCTGCCGGATGGATGATGCCGCCCCCCGCCCGGGCACCACTCTGCACCTGACCGCGATCGATCCACCGCTGTTCGGGCCGGACGGCCAGGCCCATCTCAGCTCTCGCCCGCAGGAGCCATGACCAGATCACCGGAACCTGCGGGAGGCGCGCCGCCGGCGGGTCGCGACGGCACCCGGCTGCGCCTCGCGCGCCTGGCCCTGCGCCTGTCCCAACACGACCTAGCCCGGGCGGCCGGGGTCACCCGGCAGGCGGTGGCCGGCGTCGAGTCAGGCCGCTGGGACCCCTCCCTGAGAGTGGCCCTGGCTCTCTCGCGCGCCCTCGGCCTGAGGGTTGAAGACCTCTTCGGTCCCACGTCGACGCTCTCGACCCTCGCCGCCATTCCATTGACCAAGGCGCCGCCGAGCGCCGCCGAGCGTGTCGATCTGGGCCAGGTGGGAGCAAATCTGGTCGCGCTGCCGCTGACCGGCAGCAGCGCCCTTCGAGCCGGATTCGCGCCCGCCGGTGGCGTCCTCGTGCAGCCCCAGGAACACAACCCCGGGGCCTGGGAGGTCAGACCCACCGGGCCCCTGCGGCCAACCCTGCTGATCGCCGGCTGCGATCCCGCGCTGCCGCTACTGGCCGGGCCACTGGGCCAGCTCGAGCCCCCGTTGGCGCTCAGCTGGTGGCCCTGCGGAAACCGTGAGGCGCTGGCCCTGGCGGCTGCGGGCTTGGTCCACGCGGCTGGCTTTCACGTTGCCCAGGGCCGCGGGCAGGGCATATCCGAGCGCGCCTCAGCCGCCCTGGCGGCCAGGGGGGCGGAGGTGATCGCCTTCGCCTCCTGGCAGGAGGGCTTGGGCCTGCGCGCAGGCGTTGAGGCCTCGGGCCTGGACGAGGTGGCCGCTCGGCGCCTCCGGCTGGTCAACCGCGAGGCGGGGTCGGAGGCGCGCGAGCTGGTCGAGCAGGAGATGCGAAGGCACGGCCTGGACGGGGCTGACGTGAGCGGATTTGACACCGCCGCCGGCGGTCACCTGCTGGTGGCGGCGGCCCTGGCCTCAGGTCTGGGCGACGTCGGCGTCACCACCGAACCCTCGGCACGGGCCTACGGGCTGGGATTTGTCCCCCTGGCAGAGGAGCGCTTCCTGCTCGCCGTCTCAAGACCCCTGATCGACACCACCGAGGTCCGCGCGCTACTTCGAGTCCTCGCCTCACCCGGCCTTCAAGACCAGCTGGCAGCCCTGCCCGGATACCTGGACGTCGCCCGCTGCGGGGAGCACCTGGCATCGATCTGATCCCTCCCCTGAGTCGGGCGACGCATGCGGCGCGGTCGCAGACCCGGTCTCGACCCCTGGGCCCAGGGCGGGCCGGGCTGAGCTCAGGCCGACCCCAGAGTTCCGGGGGAAACGGGGGCCGTGGTGGCATCGGCTAGCGATCCTCGAGCTGGGTGGGCTCCTGGCTCCTGGGCCGCGACCGCCTGCCGGGAGGTCAGGGTACCGTGCGATATCATGCGTCGCGTGGTTTTAGATCCGGGCCTCGCCTCTGGTCGGGGCCGTCGGGCAGGGCTGCAGGATGAGGCTCACAACCAAGAGCGGCTCGATCGCTTGAACCGCACCCCTTTACGGAGTATTCGGCTTGTCCGCTGAGAACAAGCGCATCGCCGTGGTCGGCGCCGGGGCCGCCGGACTGATCAGCGCCAAGACCCTGATCGAGGCTGGATTCGAGGTCGTGGTGTTCGAGGCGGGGAGCCAGGCCGGGGGCATGTGGGTCTATGAGAACGACACCGGGGCCAGCGTTGCTTATCGCAACCTGCACATCAACACCGACATCGGCGTGGCCCGGCTGTCCGACTTCGCGTTTGCGCCCGGAACCTCCGACTACCCCCATCACACCGAGATGCGGGCCTTCCTCGACCGCTACGCCGATACGTTCGACGTCCGCTCCCGGATCCGATTCCGGACCCGGGTCACAGACGTCTCCCCGCGCGATGCGGAAGGCTGGCAGATCACCGTCGAGGGCGGCCAGGTGGAGGAGTTCGACGCGGTGGTGATAGCGACCGGGCATCTCAACGATGCCCGCTGGCCAGAGCTGCCAGGCGCCTTCTCCGGCTCCTACATCCACGCCGCGCAATACCGCGAGCCCACCGCCTACGCCGGCAAGAGGATCTGCATCATCGGTATCGGCAACTCGGCCTGCGACATCGCCTGCGACGTCGCCATGCTGGCCGATCGCGTCGTGGTCGCGAGCCGGACCGGAACCCTGATCTGGCCCAAGTGGGCGTTCGGATTTCCGTTGACCCGGCTCCGCACCCTGTTCCAATGGCCCCTGGTGCCGCCGCGGATGTCGACCTGGCTCTACAAGACCGTGAGCCGGCTCATCGTCTGGATGATCTTCGGCTCCATGTCCCAATACGGCATATCGCCGCCGGAGAAGAGGACGCACCCCACCAGCAACCAGTTCTTCCTCTCCCATGTCAAGTACCGCCGGATCGAGGTCAAGCCCGGCATCGTGGCCCTCGACGGCGCGCGAGTAACGTTCGCCGACGGCAGCGCTGAAGAGTTCGACTGCCTGATCGCCGCCACCGGCTACACGGTCCGCTTCCCCTACTTCAAACCCGGGCTATTGGACTTCGACGACACCCGGCTGCCGCTCTACAAGCGAGTGGTTCCGGTCCAGTGGCGAGGCCTGTACTTCGTCGGTTACTTCAATCTCGACTCCGGCCTCAATCCCGTCTTCGAGAATCAGGCGCAGTGGGTCGCCGACCTGGAGGCCGGACGCTGCGCGCTGCCCTCGCCCGAGGAGATGGAGGCGGACATCGAACACCGCCGACAGGAACTGAAGGACAAGTATCTGTCTCGCCCCCGGCTCAATCTGGAGGAGGAATACATGCGTTACACCGCCGCCCTCAGGGCTGAGCGCAAGCGTAAGCCGGGCCGCGAGCTGGTCGCCCGCTGATGGCGTGGCGCATCGTGCCCCTGTGCGTGGGGGTACTTCGAGATCGACCCAAGGAATCCATCACCTTCCGCCGCGGAACCGGAAAGACCGTTGATCTGGCGTGCTTCTCCTGGCTCTTGGAGGGGGGCGGAGACCCGATCGTGATCGACACCGGTCCGGGGTCGGCCGAGCTGACCCGATCGGTGCACTCGGTCAAGCTGGAGGAGCGGCAGGGGCTGGCAGAGCAGCTCGCGGCCCGCGGCTACGACCCGGCCCAGATCCGGACCGTGATTCTAACCCACCTGCACTGGGACCACTGCTACCGCAACGCGCTCCTGCCCAACGCCGACCTCTGGGTCCAGGAGAGCGAGATCCGGTACAGCGTCTTCCCGCTGCCCTGTGATCACCTCGTGTACGAATTCGAGACCCGGCCACCGTTCCTGAGTGAACTGACGCGAATGCGAGGCGTGGATGGCACCATGGAACTGGTGCCCGGTGTGACCCTGATCCCGACCCCAGGGCACAGTCCCGGTCACCAGAGCGTGCTGGTGACCACCGCCGACGGTCCCCAGCTCATCGCGGGCGACCAGTACGACCTGTTCGAGAACCTCCACGACGCCTGCCCGTCGGGCCCTACGGTCGATCTGGCGAGCTGGTACCGCTCACACGAATTGGTCCGCCGCCTGGGCGCAAACGTGCTGCCCGGGCACGACATGGCGGTTCTCGATCACGCAGTTTATGGCTGAGTTCACAGCGCCCGACGGAGCCGTGCGACGCCGCCCGGCGGGGAGCGGCGGGGAGGCTTGAGCCAGCCCGAGCTGCCCCTGCAGGGAGTCACCGTCATCGACTGCGGGCAGGTGATCGCCGGACCGAGCATCGGCATGCTCCTGGGCGATTTTGGAGCCGAGGTGATAAAGGTCGAGAACCCCGTCGGGGGGGATCAGATACGCAGTTTCGGGCGCCAGAAGGACGGCGCGTCGATTCACTCCAAGCTGTATTCGCGAAACAAGAAATCGATCACGCTGAGCCTCAGCAGCCAAGGCGGGCAGGAACTGTTCCGCCGCCTGCTCAAGACCACCTCGTGCGACATCCTGATCGAGAGCTTCCGGCCCGGAACGCTCGAGAAGTGGGGCCTTGATTTTGAAAGCCTGCGGAGCATCTGCCCGGGACTGATCATGATCAGGGTTTCCGGCTTCGGCCAGGTCGGGCCCTATCGGCAGCGTGCCGGCTTCGGCACACTGGCAGAGGCCATGAGCGGGTTCGCGCACGTCACCGGCGAGCCCGACGGCCCCCCCACGCTGCCCCCGTTTGCCCTCGCCGACGGGATCGCCGCCCTCTACGCAACGGTCGGGGCCATGATCTGCCTCTACCAGCGCGACGCCCGCGGCCGCGGCCGGGGCCAGGTCCTGGATGTGAGCCTGCTCGAACCCATCTTCAACCTGCTCGGGCCCTACCTTTTGGAATACGACCAGCTCGGTCTGGTGCCGGAGCGTCAGGGCAACCGCACGGCATCGGCCCCGCGCAACACCTATCGCACCGCCGACGGGCGCTGGATCGCCCTGGCCGGCTCGACCCAGTCGATCGCCGCCCGCGTCTTTAACGCCATCGGTCGCCCCGAGCTGATCACCGATCCCCGCTTTAAGGACAACCGATCGCGCGTGGCCCACGTCGAGGAGCTCGACGCCATCGTGGGCGCCTGGGTGGGCGAGCGAACCCAGGTCGACGCCATTGAGGCCCTGCTCGACCACGAGGTGGCGGTGGCTCCGATTTGGGACATTCGGGATCTGGTCACCGACGCGCACATGGCGGCCCGGGAGGCGATCATCACGGTCGACGATCGTGAGCTGGGACCGATCCGGATGCCCGCGGTGCAGCCCCGGCTGAGCGAGACCCCTGGGCGGGTGCGGCACGCCGGGCCCGCCCTGGGTGAGCACAACCAACAGATCTACCAGGAGCTGATGGGTCTATCCCCCCAGGAGCTGGCGGACCTGAAGCAGCAGGGCGTGGTCTAGGGACCGATCGCGTTAGGCGAGTCCGGCCCCAGCGTCCGGCCGGCCTAAAGGCCGGCGAGACGCGATGGGTTGGAGGTGAGGATGGCGTCCTTCTCCTGGTCGGTCAGACAATCGAGCGCCCGGACCCAGTGCACGGCGTCGTCCAGCACCATGGGCGCGGGGTAGTCGGTGCCCAGGACCACCCGGTCGATCCCCACCTGATCGATGAGAAAGCGCAGGGTCGGTCCAGAGAAGGTGCAGCAGTCGTAGTAGAAGCTGTTCAGATAGGAGCTGGGAGCGCGGTGGATCGGGGTCGAGGTGCCCTCATGGTCAAGGGGAGGGACGAATCCCCGTCCCGCATCCGCACCGCGCTCCAGGACCCCCGACGCCTTATCCATCCGGCTGGCGCCGAATGCGGCGTAACCGCCGGCGTGCGCGAGCATCAATTTGAGCTCCGGGTGGCGATCGAGCACCCCGCCATAGACGATGGCCCCAAAGGTCAGGGCTCGCTCGGTGAGGTTGCCGACCGAGTTATCGAGGTAGTAGCCGGCAATCCTCGACTTGACCAAGGTCCCCCCACTCTGATGAAAGAAGAGGAGGGCGCCAAGGCTCTCTGCCGCCTCAAAAAAGGGTAGGAAACGGGGATCGTCGTAGGTCTGGCCGTTCACGTGATCGCCGATGATCACGCCCTTGAAGCCCAGGCTCTGAATCACCCGGGTGAGCTCGCTGATCGCGCTTGGGATGTCCTGCATGGGCACGGTGCCCATGCCGATGAACACGCCCGGGTGCTCAGCCACGATGTCAGCGATCTCGTCGTTGCACTCGCGCGCGATGGCCTTGGTGACCTCGAGATCGTTGTCGTACTGAAAGAAGCCGACGTTGGGCGACAGGGCCTGGGCGTCGACGCCCCAATCCGCCATCTGGACCAGCCGCTCCTCGACGCTGAGGCGGAATCCGGGGAACTGCAGCTCTCCGACCTTCGCCTTCAGCCCGTGCCACTCACCGTGGTCGCGGATCGCCTGCTTGAAGCCCTCTGGCGTTATGTGCGTGTGTAAGTCAACGACCGGCACTCCGACCTCCTCGTCTCAACGCTGTTCCTGACTACGATTCTTAAGCAGACGCTGACAACCGAGATGGCCGGGCCCGAGCCGAGGCGCCGCTTGGGACGGGACTCTGCAGCCAGCCTCGCTCAGCCCTAGCCCCTGGGTCTAGCCCTTGACCTCGCCCGTCGGGTTTCCGACGTACTCATAGCCGGCCTCCTCCAAGCTGCCCACACCCAGGTACCCGCCGAGCACTTCGACCTCGCTCTCAGAGTCCAGGTTCCTGAGCCAGTGGATCTTGCCCTTGGGCACGAAGTCGATGGTTCCAGCCGGCACCTCGTGCTCCTCCTGACCGTTACCGACTCCGGCGCGGCCGCGGATCACGTAGTAGAACTCGTCCGCGTTGGGGTGGTAATGGGCCTGGTGCTGGGATCCGGGCTTGAACACGGCCCGGAACAGGGCCACACCACCCGAGCGCGCGATCTCCACCGGGAGCGGGAAGCGGATGTCCATCTGCTTCCAGCCCAGGGCCTCCGAGACGGCCTTGGGGGCGACCTCGTCGATGTGGATCATGTAATGGTTGTCGTCGTTGACCATGGGCTGGGTGCCACCTCCATCAAGTGCCGAATCGCCTGGAAGCATATCAGGCGACCGGAGCCTCCTCGGCGGATCCCCGGGCAAGCCCGCGCGGTAAGACTCGCCGAGCGCGGCGAACGCGTGCTTCGGGGGTGCCGCACCGAGGCCCTCGTCAAGACCATCCGGCCGACCCCGGCTCTGTATCGGCCGCGGCGGCGGAAAGGGTCGACTCTGAGCCCAGCCCAAGCTCCCTCCAATCGGCCTGCAACAGTGGGCGCCTAGCGTGGAGACGTGGCCATCGCCCAAGAACCCACGACCGCGCTCCGGCTGCTGGCCGGCCCCGGACTGAGCGCGGGGCGCGAAACCCTGGCCGCTCACACGGCGCGGATCGGTGCCCTCCCGTCCGGGGGAACCTGGCTCCTGGCCGCGCTCGCCCAAAGTGGTCTTCGCGGCCGCGGCGGGGCCCGATTCCCGACCGTGCGCAAGTGGGATGCGGTGTGGACGCGCGCTGGCGGACACGCGGTGGTCGTCATCAACGGGGCCGAGGGCGAGCCCGCCAGCGCCAAAGATCAGTTGCTGATGTCGCTGCGGCCACATCTGGTGCTGGACGGGGCCCAGCTGGCGGCGGAGACGGTGGGAGCGACAGAGGTCGTGCTCTACGTGAACCGCGCGTTCACGCCTTCGATCCAGGCCTTGCAGGCCGCCATTGCAGAGCGGGAACGCAGCCGCACCGGTTTGCGGCGCGTGACCTTGTTGACGCCCCCGCCCCGGTACGTGGCCGGAGAGGAAACGGCGGTGGTGCGCTGGATCAATGGTGGAGAGGCCAAACCGGCATCTGTTCCGCCCCGGCCGTTCGAGAAGGGAGTCGGGGGCCGCCCGACCCTGGTCCAGAACGTGGAGACCACGGCGATGGCCGCACTCATCGGGCGCCAGGGGCCGGAGTGGTTTCGCGCTCTGGGCACCGAGGCCAGCCCGGGCACCACACTGCTCACGGTCTCGGGGGCGGTGGCGCACCCCGGCGTGTACGAGATCGCGCACGGCGGCACCCTGGGCGCGGCGGTGGCGGCGGCCGGGGGCCTGACCCAGGGCTGCCAGGCCGTGCTCCTGGGAGGGTACTTTGGAACCTGGGTCCCCGCGCGGCGCGCCCTCAGCCTTCATCTGGACGACGACGCGCTTTCCAAGGAGGACTTGAAGCTCGGCTGCGGCGTCGTCCACGTGCTCCCTGAGGGTGTCTGCGGCGTGGCGGAGACGGCGCGGATCCTCCGCTTCCTGGCTCTGGAGAGCGCGCGCCAATGTGGCCCCTGCATGTATGGGCTGGATGATCTGGCGACGCTGGTGGAGGCGATCGCGGCGGGTAAGGCGCGGGCTGGGGAGTTTGCCAAGCTGGAGCGATGGGCGGCCCAGCTCGCGCCCGGGCGGGGCGCCTGCAAACATCCCGACGGTGCGGTCGGAATGCTGCGCAGTGCCTGGGCCAGCTTTAAGGAAGACTTTGAGTTCCATCGCCGCCGGCCCTGCCTCACCGCGCAGGCGCCGGGCCGCCTGCCGACGGTGCCTGCGCCCGCGGGGTGGCGATGAAACACCGGCTTCGGGTCGACATGACGCGCTGCCGGGCCGACGGCTACTGCGCCGAGCTGCTGCCCGAACGCGTGACCCTGGACGACTGGGGATATCCGATCGTGAACGGCGCACCCGTCGATGGCGCGCTGTACCAGCACGCTCGTGAGGCCGCCAAGAACTGCCGGCGCATGGCCGTAATCCTGGAGCCGCTCCCCCGCCCCTGATACCGCCGCCGGGCTGGCGCTGGTCCTGATGCCGCGCGCCTCACGCTCTGGGCCGGCCCGCCGATTCGAGGCTCGATGAGCTTGGAGGGAGCTCGGCGCTGGGCCACAGGGCAGATCTGCGCCGGCGAGATTGGCGGTGCGCGGCCGTCCCGCCCGCCGAGCACGAGGCTTAATATCGCGCCCGGTGTACGCCTTCGAATCACAGATCATCACCTCCGCCACCGACCTGGCGGAATACCTCGAGTGCGAGCATCTGCTCCAGCTCGAACGCCGCGCCGCGCTGGGTGAGCTGACCCGCCCGGTCCCCGACGATCCCGGCCTCGCCCTGTTGAGCCGGCTGGGTCAGGAGCACGAGGCCGAACAGCTGGCGCGCCTTAGAGCTGAGCACGGACCGGAGCTAAAGATCGCCGATTGGGGCAACTCACCCACGGCCCTGAGCCGCGCCGATGGGGCGACTCGGTCGGCCATGACCCAGGGCGCGCGATTGATCTACCAGGCCACGATGTTCGATGGACGCTGGCTGGGGAAGGCCGACTTTCTGATCCGAGTGGATCGCCCGAGTGGGCTCGGCGACTACTCCTACGAGGTGGTCGACGCCAAGCTCGCGCGCCACGCCAAGACCCGTGCCCTGCTCCAGACCACCCTGTACTCAGAGCAGGTGGGGCGACTCCAGGGGAACCTGCCGAACCAGATGCACTTGATCCTGGGCGACGGCCGTCAACAGTCGTTCGCCGTCGGCGATTACACCGCTTTCACCCAGTCCGCCCGCCATCGGCTCGAGGCGGCGCTGGCCGCGGGGCCGGTGGACACCTACCCCGAGCCGGTGGAGTACT
>Ga0307374_10001959_pt1 | contig 37448 bp, 33 predicted proteins | sample OX3MG_FD_202532 | JGI IMG/M metagenome (GOLD analysis project Ga0307374, IMG submission 202532) | Soil microbial communities from Risofladan, Vaasa, Finland - OX-3 | ecosystem: Environmental > Terrestrial > Soil > Coastal area > Acid sulfate soil | place: Finland: Risofladan, Vaasa | collected... | reverse complement strand
GCCAAAATTCGGAATCCCAAAACGCAAGAAAGCGAGCCTCAAGGCCAGCTTTCTTGCAAAATCGATTACTCGATCAGCTCAAAATCCGAATCCGGCTCAAGGAGTTGAGCGTTCTTCACGGACGACTAAGTATCCGCCACGAAGCGACTTTACACGTCAGGAGCTGCCGGCGGCAGCAAAGAAATTCATCGTCCTGTCGCCCCGCTGTCGCGCGGATTTGTCGATTCCCGGCGATTACCCCGTGAAACCATGTTCATAGGCCCGTGGTATTTCGCGACAGCTCTAATCATCAGACCGCGCAGGAGCGCTTCACTCGTCTCCCCGTCGCACCCAAGATGCGCTAGGCGCGGCAGAGATTGGTCCGTTATTCGCGCGACGACGACTGTTCCAGCCCAAGCTCCCTCAGCCAAGTCATGCTCCGTTGGCGATGGCCGCTTCGCCGCCACAGGACCAAATCCGCCAACGTGTCAATATCAAGGGCGATACGCTCATTGAAACAGACATGGGGAGCGAGTCCGTTGCGCAAGGCCTCACGGACGTGTTTGAGTAGACTATCTTCTCCAAATTGGAAGCGTATTGGCGCGTTCGATGGTAAATAGAGCGCATTCGTTCCCGTGCCGTGCTTGTCCGGATTTATCACGATGCTGCCGGGTCTGGCTCCGCGCCGGACGACATTACGCAAATCGACGGGACGGACTAAAGGCTCATCGCAGGCGATCAAGAGGATGTTTTTCGCACCGATCCGCCGAAGTGCTGCGACGCCTTGCGCCACAGCTGAATTGAGTCCGTTTTCGGGCCTCTGGTGGATCGGCTTTGCGCCATAGGCCTCAGCAATCCGAAGAACATCACCGCAGCCACTGATTACTACAGTTCGATCGCACCCCGGAAAGTTGCTCGCGGTCCTCAGAATGTGGCGTAGGAAAAACTCATTCAGACGACGACGATAAGCGGGCTTTAACGCGCCGTCGAGGCGACTCTTGCCGGCCTCGAGCGATTTTACCGGGATGAGCAGCCACGGAATCATAACGCGACCTGTCTATCGCGCCGCGCGACGATGTCCATCGCAAACTCATACGTCACGGCGGCAAGGTGTCTCTGCTCGTCGTCCGACTTCATAAGTGTATCAGTCGTGCAGACGCGCAACCCCATGGCCTCGACCCCTGGACGTAGGCTGCTATCCTGGTCGTCGATCACCAGACCGTCGATCAGACCGCGGTAGAAACGGGCAATCTCGGCCGCCGATGGCACATGCCCAAGTTCGCGCATGATTTTGGCTGCCGGGCCCTTTACAGCTCGGCCGCCGATCAAAGGCGACACCGCGACGACGGGCACGGCCCGATTTGCAAGCGCAGTTGTGATGCCCGGCAGCGAAAGGATGGGCTGGATGCTCAGATAGGGGTTCGAAGGGCAGATCACGATCGCGCGTAGGCGCGTATCCGCGAGGGCGGACGCAAATACAGGGCTTGGCTTTGCCTTTTCGGCGCCGACAAAGTCGACCTTGCGCACCAGGGGCTCGCACTGCCGGCGCACGAAATAATTCTGAAACGAAAGTGGTCCCTCGTCCGTATCGATCATAGTCTGAACCACTTGGTCGGTCATTGGAGCGATCCGCTGGTGAACCTTGAACGCACGACACAGCGCCGCCGTGACCTCGGACAACGACTGCCCCGCATCGAGGCGCCGTGTGCGCTCGATATGAGTTGCCAGGTCTTGGTCTCCCAAGCGGAACCAGGTCTCGCCACTGAGGCGTTGCACGGCCTCCATGAAGTGCCAGGTTTCGTTGGCAAGGCCCCAACCCGTTTCAATGTTATTCACGCCCGCGAGCGTGTACATCACCGTGTCGAGATCCGGGCAGATTCGAAGACCGAGGTGGGTAAAATCGTCGCCCGTATTGACGACGACGAGCATATCGTCAGGCGATAGGAGTTTCGCAAATCCATGGGCAAGCCGGGCACCCCCGACGCCGCCAGCGAGGAGAAGGATCATATCGCTTCCAGGTGGCGCACGACGTCCGCAAGCGGTCGCCGCGCATAGGGTTTGCCCGCCGTGGCAGGAAACCCGATTGTGACAATCGCCTGGGGCTGCCAATCCATCGGTAAATCTAAAACGTTCCGCACCACGTCCGGACAGAAAAGCGGTGCGCACATCCAGGAAGCAGCCAGCCCGGCGGCATGAGCCGCGAGCAGAAGATTCTGCACCGCCATCGCCGTGCTCTGGACGGCCATCAAGTGCTCAGCGTGCTGTCTCCTCGGGTCGGGATAAGAATCCATTTCGGCGATGGTGGTGGCGACGAACACGACGACGGGGGCGCGGGAGATACGCTCGAACGAGCGCGCGACATCGGCCTCGACGACGGCGACCGGGTCGCCGTCCTTCAGCCTGTCGGCCCGGAGTTGCGCACCCATGGCTTCGGCCAGCTGGGCTTTCGAACGGTCGTTGTGAAGCACCGTAAAGCGCCAAGGCTGACGATTATGCGCGGAAGGAGCATTGACGGCACATTGGAACAATTCATCGATCAGCGCCTTCGGAACACCATCCTGCAAGTAGCGGCGCACCGAACGGCGCGTTGCAATGACATGCGCCAAGGCTGCTAATCCGGAATAATTTATCGGTGCCGATATCACGCTGTCTTCCTACCGAAAAAGATCAAGCTCCCGTGAGCGCACCAGTTCTTGTGCGTTTCCTTCACGCCGAGGATAGGGTACGCCACGCACGAGAATGACCGGTCGGCCTTCGTTGGCCTGTCCCATGAGAAGAGAGGCGGCGGCGGCAATCTCATCGGCGAGGCCTATTTCGGTGGTTCGAAGCTTGCGATTATAGAGATCCGTCGTGCCGCGTAGATCAAGGAGTGCAGGAAGGCCCGCAGCGCCCAGGGCAACGCCAACCGTGCCATTGCGCCAAGCCCGACCATGGCTGTCGTTTATGATAATCCCTACGTCTACCCTTATTTTCTCCTGTAGTTGCGCCCGTAGCCTGGCACAAGAGGCATCCGGATCGCGTGGCAGTAAAAGAACCGTGTCGTTATACGAATCTTGCTCAACATTCGATTGGTCGATGCCGGCATTGGCCATCACGAAACCCAGGCGATGTTCCACCACGATCACCTCATGACCGTGACGAAGAACATTGCTCGATTCCTCGAGCATGAGTTCTGCCAGTCTCGGATCCTTTTTCGTCTTATCAGCAAGTGCAATAGCGGCAGGCGAGGGCACTATTGCACTCAACCGGCGTACTCGGCCTTCTATCTTGGATATAACTTTCTGCGCAATGACCAGAACGTCGCCGCTACGTAAGACCTCTCCGCAGTCGGCCAGCGCACCAAGAATGAGTGAGGCAAGGTCGTCGCCTTCGTGTACGAGCGGTATGCCAGGAAGTGCGACAAGTCGCAGCTCAACTGCTCGCTGAATACTGTCAGTAGCGGCGGCAGATCCATGCCGGATCACGAAGCGACCTCAGGAACGCCTGTAATGCGGATACCGGCCCCGGGCACCTTGTAGCGGACGTTGATTGCGATCAGCACGGAAGTCAGCGCTTCAGCCGCAGCTGAATTACCGATTGTGCCGGCATGGTAGCCTCGTAACCGGAGGTCGCGCGCCAGTCCAATAACTGTTTCTCGCGCAGCGGCATCGTTGCCGCATACCAGCACATCGCAATCAATATCGTGAGTTAAATCTTTTAGATGCTGAGCAGAAACATTTTGAAAGGCAGACACAACACGCACGGAGTCTCCAAGTAGCTCCTGTATGACGGCTACGGCAGAGCCGCCCGGCGGAAGCTGAACCCGGCTCACTTTCGGCGGAACGAGTGGTACGGTTGCATCGATCAGGATTTTTCCAACGAGCGCGTCACGTATCTCGTCGACCGTAGCGCGTTGCGCCCCAAAGGGAACGGTCAGGACGACGATTTGCGCAGCACGCACAGCAGAGCGATTGTCCATAAACTCGATCGACTCGACGCCGGCCAGCGCATTGAGCTCGGCGCAGATCTTCGCGGCCTTTTCTGAGCTGCGCGAACCGATGACGACTCGGTGCCCCGCGCGCGCCCAGCGCAGGGCAAGCCCACTGCCTTCAGAGCCCGTGCCTCCCAGGACAGCAATGGTGTGATGGGTCGCAGTCATTCGGAACTCCTAGGCCAAAGATTCGAGAGGGGAAAAGTCTGCCCTGGACCTCGTGCGGGCGCGCTTGCCGGCGGGAGTAAGAACGACGGGCACCAGAGGGGATGCCTGATAGGAAGCAAGGCGCTGACGGTCGGCGACGGCGCCGTACAGGGTGGTGCGTTGCTCAGGGATGTGCCCGACCGAACGAATCAAATCGTCCATCGCCGCCGGCGGCAGTTCCTGACCATGGGTGTTTCCGGCAGCACGCGAAATGCTCTCGTTCATGAGCGTACCACCGAGATCATTGGCGCCGGCCTGCAAACAAGCCTTCGTGCCGTCAGCGCCTATCTTGACCCATGAAACCTGAATATTGGGCAGCACGGGATGCAGAACGAGCCGCGCAACCGCGTGCATCAAGACCGTTTCGCGATAGGTGGGTCCCTTGCGCGCCAAACCCTTGAAGTAGATCGGCGCCTCCATGTGAACGAAAGGCAGAGGTACGAATTCGGTAAAGCCGCCGGTTCGCGCCTGAAGCTTGCGGATCGCCCACAGATGCTTCGCCCAGTGCACGGGCCTATCGATGTGGCCGAACATGATCGTCGCTGTCGTGCGCAATCCCACGCCGTGAGCGGCCTCGATCACCGCCAACCACTCCGCGGTTTTCAACTTGTCGGGGCACAGGATGGCGCGTACCTCGTCGTCGAGCATCTCCGCCGCGGTTCCCGGCAGGCTGCCCAACCCGGCGTCGCGCAGCCGGGCGAGGAAGGCGTCGACCGGGATGCCAAGCGTCGATGCGCCGTGGGTTACCTCCAGGGGCGAGAAGGCATGGACGTGCATGTTCGGAACCGCGTCCTTCACGGCGCGCAGCAGCGACAGGTAGGTTTCTCCCGTGTAATCCGGGTGAATGCCGCCCTGCATACAAACCTCGGTGGCGCCGCGCGCCCACGCCTCGCGTGTTCGTCGCGCCACTTCGTCCAATTCAAGGTCGTAGGCTGGCCCGCGCAGGCTGGTTGATTTGGGCGCCTTGGAAAATGCGCAAAAGTTGCAGTGGAACGAGCATACATTCGTGTAGTTGATGTTGCGATTCACGACATACCGGACAACGTCGCCGGCCGTGACGCGCCGCAGTTCGTCGGCGGCGGCGCACACGGCCTCGAAATCGCCGTCGCGCGCCTCGAACAACGCGACGATGTCGGTAACACCGAGCTCCTCGCCGGCGCGCGCGCGCGCGATGGCGTCCCCGATGGCAGCGGAGCCTGGCCTTGCGGTCGAGGCGGAGCGCGGTCGACGAGGTATTTCGACCGCCCGTCCCGGCGCCCAGTCGTCGGCCCGCGCGAATCCGCTGGCGTCCATCGACCGAAGTATTCGCGTGACGAGCGTGGGATCCTCCCACCGCGCGAGAGCTTGCGTGTAGGCGGGATATACCGCTAGCCTTTCGACCAGGACTTTTCCCGCTGCCTCCGTGTGCCGGCGCAAAGTGTCAATTTGCGGCCAGGGCGCCTCGGGATTGACGTGGTCGATCGTAACGGGAGAAACGCCGCCCCAATCGTTGATCCCCGCCGAAAGCAAGAGCGGATAGTCACCCGGAGTGAGGTTCGGAGGCGCCTGAATGTTCATCGCCGGACCGAACACGAGCCGGGCTGCGGCAATGGTCCATCTGAGATCTTCCAAATTTGGTTCGGACGCGTCCTCCATCAAAGTTCCCGGTTTGGCACGAAAATTCTGGATTATGATTTCCTGGAGATGTCCGTATGCGGCATGCAGGTCGCGAAGCGCGAACAATGAGTCAATCCGCTCATCACGTGATTCACCGATGCCGATGAGAATGCCGCTTGTAAACGGCACATTGAGTTCACCGGCAGCGCGTATCGCCTCGAGCCGCACCTGGGGTTGTTTGTCGGGCGAGCCGTAATGCACCTGACCCTTCCGGCATAGACGTTCGGAACAGCTCTCCAGCATAATTCCTTGCGACACCGCGCCTTTGCGCAGCGCGGCGATCTCCGCTTTCGACACGACGCCAGGATTGACGTGAGGCAGCAGAGAGGTCTCGCGGTTCACGAGATCACACATCGCCACCAGATAAGCGATGGTGCTCGAGTAGCCGAGACTTCGTAACTGCTCGCGCGCCGCCACATAGCGGGCCTCGGGCTTGTCGCCGAGAGTGAATAGCGCTTCATGGCAACCCGCCCGTTCGCCGGCTTTCGCGATCTCCAGGACCTCATCCGGCGTTAGAAACGGTTGCGGGACTTCATTAGGGGTGGTTGCGAACGCGCAATAGTGGCAAACGTTACGGCACAATCGTGTGAGTGGAATAAAAACCTTGCGCGAGTATGAAATGATCCGGCTGTGTCCCTGATCGCGAAGCTGAGCGGCCTCGTCGATCAACCGATCGAGCGGTTCGTTATTAAGAATTTCGCGTAGCTGGCTGTCTCGGTACACGTCCCTCTCCCTGGATACGATTAAGCATTCTTGGTGGCCTTGGTCAGGTTTGCGAGACCGTCACCCGACCGCGCGCCAGGGCGAGCCCCTGGCCGATCGTGTTGACCGCGAGGGAAGCGGTCTTGATGACGCCGAGGGTGGCGTTGGCCAAGGACAGGACGCGCTTGGCGTGCAGGTCGCCATCGAACAGGCCGACCAGGAAGCGGTGCACTTCCTCGAAGCAAAGGGTCTGGTTCGGTCGCATCGCTTGCCCCGCGAATCGTGTTCCCTGCGGGGAGATTCTCCATTTGCGCGCTCGGGGCAACCGATACGTGATGGGCGACGGAATGCGCATCCAGACAAGGCCGCCTTGATTCGTTTCAGAAAGCACCACCGCCCCGCCCGATTCTTTCGTTACCCGACACTCTCCGTTAGGAAATGAGGGGATGGATGAGGCTAATGACCTGCTCCTCCGATCATTCACCCTGCGCGCCATTGGACGTTTTCAAAATGCAGATTTGCCGACGGGTGGACGCTGACCTGTTGCTTCAACTGTCTTTGCGTAGGTTCCGTCTAGAATTCGAATAACCTCGCGAAAGCCCCGAAGACATTCGGTTATGGCGGGTCCTGGCACGTTCGGAAGCTGGAAGCGTACCAAGCATTCGGTACTTCCTAGTCCGCTTTGGTACCGCTTCAAGTCCTCGGCAACCGTCTTCGGCGATCCAACGACAAACATGTCTTCGCTCCATTTGCGCAAGTTATCAATCGTATCGTTTTCAGGATACGTGGGATGCAGGGGCCTGTAGACCTTTCCATATTCATGACGTAGCCCTTGGGCGAAAAGTTCCCAAGCTTTCGTATCGCTTTCGGCAACAAAGGCTTCCCGCCGAAGTGGCCATTCCTTGAACGGCGGTTGGTTGGCGTCCGCTCGTTTGTCGTTGAGCAGTTTCTGCTGCCGTATAAGTTCTTTTAATTTAGTGCCGGGCGGCATTACCCAGGCGTCGCCTACACGTGCAATCCGCGGCAGCGCCGCGTCAGCCAATGCCCCCATCCACAGAGGTACACCTTGGGGATTTACAGGCAGAGGTCTAATCCGTGCTCCTTTGAACTTAAAATGACCATCATTACTGATCGTTTCGCCGTTCAGAAGGCGCCTGACGAGGTAAAGAGATTGCTCGAATATGGCTGCTCGGTCCTTATAGGGCACTCCGAATCCCTCGAACTCTTGCCGGATCCAGCCCAACGCCACACCCAATATAAAGCGCCCACCTGAAAGGACATCAACAACGGCGGCTTCTTCTGCCACGGCCACCGGATGATGAAGGGGCAGAACAACGATGTCGGTCCCGATACGCATATTTTTGGTGATGGCCGCAGCCGCTGCTGCAATGATTAGAGGGCGCGGGATCCAACCGTCATCGAGGAAATGGTGCTCGGCGAATACGACCGATGAGAATCCATTCTTGTCTGCATATTTGATGTCTTCCAGTCCTCGCCTGATGACCTCGTTCGCGGTGTCTTTGCCCGCTACCTGGAAGCTGTAATGTAAGCCGATCCTCACGCTGGAACCCTCCTCTTCGCCGGGATCACTCTACGAAAGCATCGCTCGTTTCTGGAACGTGCGCGGTGAGCATTTGAAAAAGCTTTTGCTTTAGCGCCGCGAACTTCGGCGACATCGAGTCCCGTGGTCGCGGAAGATCGACGTGAAGTTCGCCCGTTAGCCCGATTGCACCGGGCATTATCGCGACGACACGGCTTCCAAGAAAAAGGGCCTCTTCTAAGCTGTGTGTGACGAAGATGATCGACGCTCTTGTCGTCTTCCAGAGTCGCGTCAGCTCTTTGTGCATGGTCGCACGTTGAAATGCATCGAGCGCTCCGAACGGTTCATCCATCAGGAGCACTGCCGGCTTTAAGGCGAGCGCGCGGGCGATAGACACTCGCTGTTGCATTCCACCGGAAAGCTTGTAAACCGGTCGCTCCACAGCATGGCCCAATCCGACCAGCTCGAGAAACTCAATCGCAGATTTTCTGCGCGTCCTTTTGTCGACGCCCTGCAAGCGAAGGCCAATTTCCACATTTTGGCGCGCATTCAGCCACGGCAGCAACGCATAATCCTGGAACACCATCGCCTTATCTGGCCCAGGACCAGTAACCCGTTGACCACGCACCCGTACTTCGCCACCGGTCGGCTTATCAAAGCCCGCAACGATATTGAGCAGCGTGGATTTGCCACAGCCGGACGGCCCTATTAGAACGATGAATTCCCCGGCATACACATCAAGGTTGATGTTTTGCAAAACGGCAATGGCGCCCGCATCGGGCGACAGAAAGGTGCGACTTACACCGGTGCATTGCACGACGATTTCATTCTGCATGGATGCTCATTTCCCGATGCCACCTCAGCGCGACGTGTTGGATACCGACGATTACCCGGTCAGAGAGAAAGCCCATTATGCCCAGCATAATCATGGCGGCGATAACGACGTCGTATCGGCTGAACTGGTAGGCATCCAGAAGGGTATATCCGATGCCGGAATTGACGCTTATCAATTCCGCAACGATGACCAGAACCCACGCAAGACCGATCCCCAGTCGTAACCCGACAAAGATGGAAGGGAGCGATGCCGGCAGAATAAAGAGCCGCAGTAGTTGTAGTCGGCTAGCACCGAGCATATAGCCGACCTTCACCAGCGTTCTGTTTACGCCTCTTACGCCTTCGATGGTGTTGACGACGATAGGGAAGAAACAGCCTAAGGCTACAAGGAAAATCGCACCTTTGAATCCGAATCCAAAGAAGACGAGCGATAGCGGAACCCATGCGGTGACGGGTATCGGACGCAACAAATGGATCAGCGGATCGAGCAGGCTGCCGATCAAACGGGAGAAACCTGTTGGCACGCCGATAACAACACCAAGCAGTGCGGCAATAATGTAACCAACTAAGACCCGCTGACCGCTTGCCCAGATTGCCGTTGACAGCGTCCCCGAGTAAGGCCCGGCATTTGTTGATCCGAAAGCCCACTCCAGCAGTGCCTTCGCCACCGCCAGCGGCGAAGGCAAAATAGCCTCCGGATACAGCCCACTCGCAGTTACGCCCCACCAAATCAAAACGACGCCAGCAGGCGCTATGATACCGATGCCAATGGCTCTTATGCGGAGTAGCATTTTCCTACTCCCACTGCGTCCCTATTCTGTAACCCCGGCAGCTCTCAAGAACCGATTGTCAACCGCTTTCGGAAGCTCTGCAGACACGTCGTGTGACACGTATTTGCGCTCCGCTGCGATGCGGGCAAGCGCCTGCATCCGCTTTAGGCCATTACGAAGATCGTACCGATTGTTCGAAAGTGCACTCGCCAGTACGTCAGGCTTCAGGCCCGTGAGCTTCTCCGCTGCAGCAAGCTCTACCTTCGTGTCGCTAAGGCGTTTGGCCGCATCCACCAGGGTCGAAACAAAGGCCTGCGCGAGCGCCGGATTCTTGGCCAACCAGTCTCGTCGCACAACATAGCAGGTATTAAGATCCCCGGCGGCCGTGTCATATGGCCTCGACAAAAGCGTACCGACGCCGTCGACCGTGACGAGCGAAACCAAGGGCTCCAGCTCCACAATCATATCAAACTGGCCAGAACGCAGGCCCTGGGGCATGTCGGCGAAGTTTGCGACGTTCACCCAGTCGAAATTTTTATCGAACTCGATCCCGTGTTTCGCAAACTCGCCAATAGCGAGCAAATCATTAATTGAGCCTCGGGACGATGCGACCCGAAGCTTTTCGTGCTGCAGTTTTTTCTCTTGTATCAACTTCTTGAGACCATCCCAATCGTTTAGGGACAGGCCGTATTTTTTGGCGATCACGATTCCGGTATTGCCGCGCGTATTACCTGCGATTTGAACGAAATCGACTTTCGTATCGACAGCACGAATCAAATGAATCGGTGTAAGCAAACCCACGTCGATCTGCCCGTTGATCATCGCGGTCGAGATGTCGACTGCCGTGTTGAAATTCACAGATTCTATCTTGAGACCGTGCTTCTCACTGATCTCCGGACTTATGAAGGCCATCAGATTCGCCGTGGACTTGACCCAGCCCAATGTAATCTGTCCGACGGGTTTTGATTGCGCTTGGGATGACTCTGGCACACCTGTTAGACCGAGGATCATCATACAAAGTGACGCAATGAGACAACGAAACTTCATGAGCTTCATGGCGTTTCCCTCCCTATGTTCGTCTTAAACGCACTGACTACTTCCGAGATTCCTTCATACTTGCCGGGCCTCGTCGCGGCTCGTCACCGGGAGCGTCCGGCTCGGCCGCACCTGCTTGCCCAGCGGGAACTTGGATACCAGTTCGCCGTTTTCGGCAACAATCTCCCCGCGCAACAGCGTGGCCATGATGCGTCCCTTCAAGCGTCGTCCGTGAAAGGGGCTCCATCCGGCTTTGCTGTGCAGCTTTGTTTCGTCCACGACCCATTCGGCCGCCGGATCAACCAGAACAAGATCCGCGTCCTTGCCTAGTGCGATACTGCCTTTTTCGGCGAGCCGCAGGATGCGGGCCGGATTTTCGCTCGTGGTGCGCGTCAAGATCTCAAGCGTCAAGCGTCCAGAAAGCAGCGCGTCAATCATGATGGGTAACGAAGTTTCGACCCCCGGATACCCGGGCGGCGCGTTCCAGGGATTATTCTCCGGTTGTTTTTCTGGAAGCGCATGGGGAGCATGATCCGTTGCGATGGCATCTATGAGACCCGATGCGACGGCGCTCCAATATCGTTCTAGGTGTTCTGCCGAATGCGCAAACGGAATCCCTTTTGGCCCCAGCCGCGAAAGCTCACTGAACTCAAGTGCCGGCGGAACGATTTCAACGGTGATTTTGCACCCACGATTTTTCTCTTCCACGACCGCATCAAGCGCCTCAATTGCGTTGAGCGATATGTGCGCAACATGCAAGTGAGCGCCATGTACACGCGCGAAGAGCGCCGCGCGAGAAAGCGCTTCCACGCTTTCCGTCGATCGGTACGAGCAGCACACGTCAATTGCATCGATGGAGCCGCGTCCTATAAAGGCTTCGCGTTTGGCCTCGTCCAAGGCTGGATTGGCAAGATGCACTGAAATCGGCCAGTTTTGCGCCGTCGCCGCTTTTATCACTGCGACAAATGTCGCATCGTCGGGCATAGATAGCTCGCCGGCGTACGGATCGGTCTTTCGAACTGGGCGATTCATATAGACCTTTAATCCAACCGCCCCGAGAGCAGCCATTGCCGGGAAATGCTCTGTATAAAAGCCTCCTGCCCATAGCCCGAAATCGACATAAGCCGTCTGCGAAACCTTCTCCGCCTTATCCGCAAAACGGCCGGGGGCAGTCACTGGGGGATGGGTATTCGGCATGTCGCATACCGTTGTCACTCCTCCGCATGCCGCTGCGGCCGTGCCGTGCCTGAAGTCCTCTTTGTGCTCGAAGCCGGGTTCGCGGAAATGCACATGCATGTCTATCGCGCCGGGAAGTACAAGTTTCCCAGACGCATCGATCACGGTTGATCCCGTCAATTCTCTTGCACTACTGATCGCGGAAATGCGCCCTCTTTTCACAGCGATATCACCGCGCATTGCACCAGACGGCAATGCAAGCGTTCCATTGGCAATGACAAGATCGGCAAGCGCGTTCATGCGAGATTCCCAATGTTTCGCAGAGCGCGAAGTAGAAGATCTACGCCGATCGGGAGCACACGTTCGTCAAAATCAAAGCCGGGGCTATGATGGACGTCGCGGAGTGCCGTACCCAGGCCAAAATAGACGGCCTTTCCGCCCTGGGCTTGTACGGACGCCATCATGTCGGCCGCATCATCACTCCCTTTGAAGTCACGGACGCCTTGCACATCGGTAACACTTTTCGAGGCATGACAAGCCTTCCTGACAAGCTCCACGAGTTCTGGATCGCTACTCGCGCCGCACGAGCCTCCAACGCGCTCAAACAAAACCCGCACGCCCTGCATTTGGGCGGCCCCGTTGAGGATGTTCATCGCGCGTGCATCGAGATGGTCGAGGATCGCAGTCGTATCGGCACGGAGTTCAGCGCTTAACTTCGCTGATGCCGGAATGGAATTTCGAGATTCGCCACCGGATAATATTCCAACATTGATCCGAGTCTCGCCGTCTCCATGACGCGGAATTGCAAGCAAATTTTGCGCGGCGACACACGCTGCAAGCAGCGCGTTTTGGCCAACATGCGGCGAAATCGCAGCATGAGCGTTGCGGCCGTGAAAGCTCGCATCCAACTTCACGCTAGCAAGAATGTTGCGATACCCAGAGATGGTTTCGCCAAGCTTGAGCGCTTGCACGCCCACATGGCATCCCAAGAATCTTTCCACCCCTTTCAGCACGCCGGCAGCGATCATGGAGGATGCGCCTCGGAGACCTTCCTCGGCGGGCTGGAACACCAGCCGCACCTCGCCTCGTACATTCTCTCTGGTTTCGGACAGAGCGCGAGCGATGGCAAGTCCGATAGCCGTGTGGCCGTCATGACCGCAGTTATGGTGAATGCCGGGATTTACGGAGGCGAACCTGCCGACGATTGGCGGGTGCGCTTCGTCAGTGGACTCAGGACCGAGGTTGGCATCGATATCGAACCGAAGCGCGGTCACCGGGCCTGAATCTGCGCCACGCAGGACACCCACGACACCGGTAAATCCGCCCCGCAATTCCTCTAATATCGCCGGATCGGCACTAGCTTCGGCGGCCCTTACATAAAAGCGGTCGAGTTCCTCGTCTGACGGAATGCCCATGCGGGCTTCGGCCTTGATGACGTCGCGCCCATAGTGCACCTCCCATCCGAACGCGCGCAGACCTTGGATGATCTTGGTAGCCGTCCTGAACTCGCACCAGCCGGGCTCTGCAAATTTATGCAGATCGCGACGTGTTGCGATGAGCTGCTCAGTGAGCGGCAACCTAAACTCTGCGGTCAACGTATCAGGCATAGCTGTCACGGCTCCGCTCTAATACGGACATATTGTGGTCACTTTGTGTCATTGTCAACGACATGTATATAATGGGCATAATATGGCCAAGAGAGACGTCGGCGAGCATCGCAGTTGATCGGGCTGATTGGACCGCGCGACTCCGTTGACCTTGTCCTCAAGGTGGCGCGTGAAATGCAACTGACGGATTTGATTGCGTCGCGGATTTATACCCGCCCGGACGAGGCGCCAACATTGACTGCAGAACTGCAAGACATCTGCCAAGTGTTTCTCTACACCGGTCGAGCACCCTACATATTATGCAAGGCGTCCGAGAACTGGTCAGACAGCTTGGCGGACCAGCGCGCGGACTTCATACCTCACGGTGGGACGGACCTATACCGCACCATCAGCGCACTCTTGTTGCTGCCTCAGTTTCGGTCATCATTTCCACCGGTCAGCATCGACAGCATTAATGCATCGAATGCGACTGAAGCATTCGATGAACTAGGGCTCGCCGTACCGCGACATGTCATCCCGCTTACTATCAATGGGAGCATTGACCCGGATTATGTTACCAAGGAACACATGCGGCTTTTCGACAGGGGTGACGTGCGGTTTTGCCTTACTTGTATCGGTGTCGTGTACGAAGAACTTCGGCGCGCAGGGATTCCAGCTATGCGAATTGTACATTCGCGCGCCGTCATTCGAGAATCGCTCGACAAGGCTCGACTTGCACTCGATCTGAGCCGCGCGGAAGCCGCGCAAGTCGCCGCTTGCGTTATCTATCTGCAGAAAACACGATTGCGTAGAGAAAATCGGCAGTCGTTACAACGGGCACTGTTACTCGCTGCGCGCAAATGCGCCCATCTCCTAGACGGCAGAATAGTCCGACAAGCTGGACACGAAGTGGTCGTTTTGGCGACCCGGGGCGCTGCAGAGCATTGCATCAAATCTGGACTTTTACCTGGAGAAATTTTGCCAAAACACCTGTCGGGTATAGTTGCGATCGGCATCGGCTACGGCGCGTCCGCATCGGTCGCTGAAGAGCAGGGCCGGAAGGCACTAGATACAGCTGCCCTCTGCTCCCGCCCTTTGGCGGTGATGAAGCCAGGTCAATTAAAGCGACATCGAGCTGAAAATCTGCAGGCGGTCCGACGGCTTAAAGTGTCGCCAACCCTCGCGCGTCGATTGATTGATGTATTCGCAAGTCTCGACCCGGAAAATTTTACGGCGAACGAACTCGCCAGGGCGTTTCGACTGAACCCCCGAAGTGGACGGCGCCTGATCAGCTTGCTTCGTGGGCAGAAGCTCGTACGGGAATGCGGAATTGAAAAACTCGACGGTCCAGGTAGGCCAACGCGGGCCTATCGGATCGCGCTTAGCCGCCTCGCTGAAGTGCTCCCCGTAGGGTCGAGAAAATCGCGAGGCAGATAACACGAAGATTGTTTTTTCTAATCACGCTCTAAAGACCAAGGAGATCTGAGGTGACAGAAGCGCTTTTCGAGACGCGTGTTGAGCGGGACTCACTTGGTGCCATGCGCATTCCGAGTAACGCCTATTATGGTCCGCAGACGGCGCGGGCAATAGAGAATTTTCCGATCTCTGGAATTCCTATCAGCCATTTCCCCGAATTCGTGCGGGCACTGGCGTTGGTGAAAAAGGCCTCCGCACGCGCCAATGCCAAACTTGGACAGCTCCCGAGCAAAAAAGCTGAGGCAATCGAGGCAGTATGCGATGAAATCATCTCGGGTCACTTGTTGAATGCATTTCCGCTTGATGTGTTCCAAGGCGGTGCCGGCACGTCGACAAACATGAATTCAAACGAGGTCATCGCCAACCGGGCACTAGAGCGACTGGGGCTACCTCGTGGTCGCTACGATATCATCCACCCAAACAATGACGTCAACCTGTCGCAGTCGACGAATGACGTCTATCCGACTGCCATACGACTTGCGATCCTCTTCACGCATGGTTCGCTGCGATACGCCTTGGAGAAACTTGCAGGAGAACTCGAAAGAAAAGCGGCCGCATTCGTTGACATCATCAAACTTGGCCGCACTCAGTTACAAGATGCTGTCCCGATGACCCTGGGCCAGGAATTCAAGGCCTTTGCGTCTACGCTGAGAGAAGATGTGGCTCGGCTTAACGAAATTGCGGCGTTCTTCCGTGAAGTGAATCTCGGAGGCACCGCGATCGGAACAGGCATCAATACCGATCCCGCGTACCAGGCAATCGTCGTTCAAGAACTAGTGAGGCTCTCCGGACTGGAGTTGATACCTGCGAGCGATCTTGTTGAAGCATGCTGGGACACTGGCGCTTTTGTCCTCTTCTCAGGCATGCTCAAACGAACGGCGACCAAGCTATCGAAAATATGTAACGACCTCAGGCTTCTCTCGAGTGGGCCTCGCGGTGGTCTTAATGAGATCAATCTTCCACCGCTTCAGCCCGGATCCTCGATCATGCCTGGAAAGGTAAATCCGGTTGTGCCGGAGGTCGTCAACCAGGTGGCTTTCCAAGTAATCGGCGCCGACCTGACGGTGACATTGGCAGCCGAAGCAGGTCAGTTGCAGCTCAACGTAATGGAGCCTGTAATAGCATATAATATTCTTCAGTCGATCAAGCTGCTGACCAATGCCGTAAACGTGCTGCGCGAGAAGTGCGTTGCCGGAATCACAGCGAACGCCGGTCGGTGTCGTGCGCACCTCGAAGCAAGCACCGCGGTCGCTACGGCGCTTACACCCCTCATTGGGTATGAACGCGCAGCCGAACTCGCCAAAAAGGTGTTGGCGAGCGGCCGAACCATACGCGACGTTCTCGAAGAGGAACCAGGCCTCTCGCAGGATCTTATTGAACGGACCAAAGACCCTTTGGTTCTTACCCGCCCATCACGAACGCCAGATCGATTTAGCAGGCTGCTGAAAAACGTTTTTGGACGCGAGAAGACGCAACATTGATTCGCATGGCGACCAGTTCACGCAAGAACGATTCGCGAGAGGGCTCTCGATGATTCTTATGTTGCGTGATTCGGCTTCGCATCAGAGTTTTTCAGCAGCCTGCTAGTGGTGACGGGCGGTCACGTGGGACTTCATCGGGGCGTTCTTCCGATAGTCCCATAAGCCTTGGGAACACCAGTGGAGCTGTTGCCGCCTTCGGTGACGCCGGGTTTACCCGGTAAGCGGAAGGGGGATGCGCACGGAGCCTCAAATCTCCTTGGCACCTCGGATCGTCAACCCAGTGTTGCGGTCGAGATTGGCTGTAGCCCCCGGCCGCCTGCTAAGGAGAATGAAGTTGTCAGCAAGCAGAGAAATGAAGGAAACCCGGCGCCATCTTGAGCGCCGTGGTTTCGTTGCGACCAAGACTCGTGGCGGTCATTGGCGCTTCGAACATCCGAACATGGACGGCCCAGTGTTCGGCCCCGACACACCATCGGACTACCGAGGGATCAAGAATCTTCTCGCTATTTTGCGGCGAAAGATGAGGTCGCCAATCCCCCTCTGATCTTAACTCGGGACCGCCCCATCCGCGGGGCGGTCCCTTTTCTTAAACCTGCACAGATGGCAGCCATTGCCACATGTGCATTGGAGATGACCATGAACAAGTTTCTGAGCGCTGAACACGTTCTCCCTCGCCCGGTTGAGCGCCTGCCCGAGTATGCTCACGCAAAAGCTCGGCAGACGCTGGCGGAACGGATCATTGATGCCTTTGCACTGTCGCCCGCATCAGCATCCGCAATCGCCAATTCGGTTGTAGACCCGTCTGAGGTGCGCAAATCGATCGGCGAACCGAGTGATCCAGACGTCGAAAAAATCCCCGTTCCGGGTGGCGTTTTGCTCGGCATCCGCACCAGCGTCTGGGCACGCCGGATCATGCCAGACCCCCGCAATCCCCGCACTCTCCCCTCTCGCCGCCATCCATTCGCCATTGAACCGGGCGGCGGCGGAGAGGATTCAAAGTTCCGACCTGTCCCGGAACCACGACCGCTTGATCGTGACCTGCCCGAGAAGGCGGAGTTAGGGGTAGATATCGAGAGCCGTCATCACCTCACTTGGGCCGCCCAGCAAGCGGCAAGCTACGTACTTGCCGAGAATGACTGGCGCGCATCTATTGCATCGCAGGGCGTGATGGAGGCGGTGTGGCTTGTTGCCACCACCTATCAGCATGGAGACGGTTCAACCGCTGTAACGACGCTGGTGACCGCCGAGGGCTCCTCACGTGCCACAGCGGTTCACAACCTGCTCGACATTCGCTCAGCCGACGTTGCGTATGACGACAATGAGGCACGGTTCCGCGCCCATATCCGCAAGTTGAACGAGGCATTCGATCGCGGGCCAGACGAAAGCGAACTCATCGCCCTCCGTTGCGAGTGCCTGCCTGCCCTTGTCCTTGTAGGCTTTCGCCCATATGCCGCAAGCAAGACGGGATTCCCGACAGCGGTGAAATCTCTTGTGGCATTGCGCCATGTTGACCCACCGAAGCCATGGGGCGAGGGGCCGGAGAATGAGTCATTAGCTGACGAAGTCCTGGACGAACTGTATCGGCGAGACCTTATTTCGGCAACTCAGCGTGAGTATTTCGCTGGGTCTTGTACGCGAGCAGAAGCAGAAGCCGCTCATCTTTCGGCTGACCCAGTGCTGCGCGCTGCACAAATCATTCACCTTTTCACGAACAAGGATGAGAGGGTTGGCGAAGCGATCCGAGTAGCGGTGACTAGTCAGTCCACACGGAAACGTATTACGCCAAAACTGATGAATGAGCTGGCTACTGCATTAATCCTCCGGGCTGTAGCAGAAGATCGCGGCAAGGTTGACCAGGTGAGGCGGTATCTGCGGCACGCCTTCGGAAAGTCGGTCCATCGCGCTGCATGGCAGAGCACCGGACGCACCACAGATCAGCTTGTGAAGGAGGCTGTTGCAGAGGTTCGGGCATCAATCGCCGCTCAGGCAACCGACGAGCCCGGACCTACTTCTCTCGAGCTGGCAGTGCGAGCATCCTACCCGCTCGTCGTGTCAGGGCGATTGAACGCTGACCGGGGATCGGCCGGCAACGAGCAACCTGATCGCCGCACGCCCGGTGAGGTTTTGGATGCAATGCGCCGCACCATGCAAGGCGTCCATCAGCTCGCGCAGGCGCTGCGCGACTTCGCTGAGGGCGCCCCCACCATCCGCGCAGTTGACGAGAATGGACAGGTGCGTCGCATGGCTGATGGAGCCGCGGAGCAGAGTATCAATGATATTTACTTGAGGACCGAGTTTCCCCCGCCGGGCAAGGCAAAGGCTGCGCGTCCTGGCGATACGCCGACTGACCGCTACAACAATGCTCTGGCCGCGTTCGGAGTTGCCCTTGACAATCTCCAGAACGTTTCCACGACTCTGTCAAAGGTAGTTGGGGACGATGGTCAGCCGCTGGTAGACACTCGGGGAGTAGAGCCGCGCTTGACCGATTCCTGGAGGGAATCTCTGCGTCGCCTCGATGAAGAGTTGGTCATTTGGGCCAGTACTTTTAGGAGGGTATACGGCACTAAGGTTGGCTCGTCGATTGAACGCGAGGACGACGACAAGGGTGAAGAAGTAGACCCTTACGCCCAGAGCGACAACGGCGCCGAGGATGATTGGGATCGTCGTGAAGAGGTCTCCGGCGTGGTGAAGTAGCCGAACCATGACTGCCAGACCCAAACACACGAATAAGTTTGGGTCTGGCAAAACTAAAAACGAGCGAAATATGACGCCGACTTCCGCTCCTTTGCCGCGCAACATGGTGTTCGTCACACATGCTGCTCCGGATGACAATGAATTTGCCCTGTGGCTTTCATCGAAGCTGGCCATAGCAGGCTATCGGGTGTGGATAGATCGCCGCCGTTTGCGGGGAGGTGACGATTTCTGGGATGAGATCGATCACGTTCTGCGTAACGAGGCTGTGAAGCAGATCGTCGCATTCACGGAGCACGTTGGTAAGCCCGGGGTTAAAAAGGAGCTCGCTATTGGTGATGTCGTCCGAAAAAAATTGGCTGATTCAAAATTCATCATTCCTGTCCGCGCCGCAGATATCTCGTTTTCCGATGCGCCCCCCGAATTCCTACGCGACCATATCATTGACGGATATCCAAACTGGCACGATTGCCTCAAAGAGTTGTTTGAGACACTTGAAGTTGCCGGCGTTCCAAAAAGTGCAACGCTTGACGCCTTGACCCTACAGACGATCATTCAGGCGCGAGAGGAAGGCAGGCGGTTTGTGGTCGATCGGCCGGAAGAGGCCTTGACTAATTGGTTCCCGATCAAGCCTCCGGGACGAATTCGCTACTACCGGTTCGATGGGGTCCAAGAACAGATGAGTGCTTGGCTTGCTGACTGTCGTGTCCCTGCTGTCAGTATGCTCCGCCTTACGGGAAGCTTTGCCGATCCGGTTGGATTTTCCCAAGCCAGCTCATTCGAGCAAGAAACACCGATCGTTTACGACATCCCGTTCATGGACTTCGTGGGTGGAACGGACTTGGGCCCTTATATTGACAGGGCCGGAGCCACGAATGATGTGATCAATCTCCTCCGCCAACATTTTGATGGACTCGCGGCAGCGCGCGGTCTGTCACCAGTTGAGTTTGCGAATAAACGGGTGGGATGGTTTTTTCCCGACGGGCTCCTGCCGGCAAACAAGCTCAGTTTCGCGACGCCGAAGGGTCGTAAAATTCGCCGCTCCATGAGCGGCAAGTTCAAGGAACTGCGATGGCACGTCTGTCTTCTTGCGAAACCGCGAATTTGGCCCGAACTCGTCTATCGCATTCACGTCAATGTCGTGCTGAGTGCGGATGGTAAGACGCCAATTTCCGGTGAGAAGACGCACAAGCGACGAAGACGACTGACGAAATCCTGGTGGAACGATGTATGGCGCGACCGCTTGCTTGCGGCGATGTGCTTTCTTGCGGACGGCATACCCACGATCATAATCAAAGCGGGAGGCGAGAGCTTCGAAGTTTCCACTTGGCCGCTGCTCGCCACGATTCCCGTTGCCTACGATGCAGCCGACCCGCCGCTCCTCAGCGAAGAGGACGATGAAGGAAACATCATTCCGAACGCCGCGCTCGATGATCACCTTGATGATCTTGATGATGATGAAGAGCCTCCGAATGATCCCGAGGATAGGCCATGAGCATCGAGACGCATTTCATCGCCGAACCACTTCTGGAATTCGGGCACCAGCAGAAATTAGAGCACCCGCAGGATGGGTTGTTTCTCTATGGACCGGTGAGGGCCCAAGGCATCCCGGAAGCGATCCATGTCGGCGTGATCGGCACGACGGACGGCATCAATCTTGTCCAGCAATGGCTGGCGACGCTCATTGGTAGATTGCCCACCAAGCAGCCGTCTCAGCTTCACACCTCTGCATGGCCGGGTTTTCAAGCGGCTTTCGGCGCACGTCTTGAAACGAGGCCATTGGTAAGCATAGCGCTCTCCGGGTTGGACATTGCAAACGCAATCCGAAGGACAAATCGGTACGACGCCGTGAGGACCACCGTAAAACTCTTCGAGGACGCGCTGCTCGAACACTACCGGAGCGATGAGCGGCGTCCAGATGTATGGATCGCTGTCGTTCCCGAAATCGTGCATCGCTACGGACGGCCGCAAGTCTCCGGGCCGAAGGAAGCCATCAAATCAATCCTCATGTCGGAAAAGACCGCTGCCGGATTCTTGCGGAGCAACGCTCTCTTTCCGGACATGACATCGGAGGCTCAGACCTACCTTTTTGCTCGCAACTTTCACCACCAACTTAAAGCCCAGCTTCTTCATCAGGAAATCGTTGTGCAGGTCGTGCGTGAAACCACCCTCAATCCCTCGTTGGAGGTTGACCGTTTCGGCAATCCCGCGCGCTCGGTTCAGGAGCGCGCGCGTATCGCCTGGAATTTTTCGACTACGTTGTACTTCAAGGGCGCGCGATCTCAGCCCTGGCAGATCGCCGATGTCCGGCCGCGGGTATGCTACGTTGGGCTTGTCTTCAAACAGGACCCGTCACCCGCCAAGCAGGGCGAGGCCTGCTGTGCGGCGCAGATGTTTCTCAATTCCGGCAATGGTGTCGTATTCCGTGGCGCTCTGGGGCCTTGGTATTCCGAGAAGAGCAGGGAGTTTCATCTTAAACGCAACGCCGCCACCGAGTTGGTAACCGAGGTTCTGAAGGCCTACAGCAAAGATCACGGCGGCCCTCCTGCTGAACTTTTCATCCATGCCAAGCAACGGTTCTCCGACGAAGAATGGGAGGGCTTTGCTTCGGCGGTTGACGCCGGTAAGACGAGCCTCGTCGGTGTACGCATTCGTCCCACCCAAGACCTTCGATTGTTTCGGCCTGATACGGACGTGCCGGTTCTCCGTGGCACTGCGGTCACTATGTCGAAGCGAGAAGGCTATCTCTGGACTACCGGCTATGTCCCACGCCTACGTACCTATCCCGGCTTCGAGACGCCAAAACCGATCTCGGTCGAGGTGAATCGTGGCAGCGGTGACCTTATCACCGTCATGCGTGATGTTCTTGCACTGACGAAGGTGAACTACAACGCGTGCGAATATTCGAGCGGGCTTCCCGTCACGTTAAAGTTTGCCGATCGCGTGGGCGAAATTCTTACTGCCTCCCCGCGCGGGATGAGGGCCCCGCCCTTACCATTCAGATTCTATATTTGATCTTCGCCAGATGTCGTTGCGGCAGTGCGGTGACGTGCCGGAATTGGGTCCACACGCCGGCTTACCCAGTGCTTACCCGGCTCGTTTTTGCCGCACCCCAGAAGGAACATATTGGACGAACCACAATTGGCATAAAGGCCTTAACACAGCCGGAAGAATCCGACTTAAGCGAAAGATGCCTCATCGGCTGTCGCTGAAGCGCTCTGCTTGAGAAGCTCATACCGTATTGAGGCGTCGTCGGTTCCATACGAGCCGCGCCTCGCGGCCGTCCTCGCCTAGGAATAGTGCCGCATTCAACGGCTCGACCAGGCTCGGATCGTCGAGCCTGACACGTAGATAGTCTTTCGGCGGATTGTCATTGGAGCGTGCCGCCCAGGCCGCGCCGATGCGCGAGTGGCCGACAAACACCCGGAACATCGGTGCCGTATTGCTGTCGCGGTTGTCATTGGGAACGAAGCGAACTTTGGCATTGATAGAGAGGGTTCGGATGTGGCCGATCCAGCCACCGTCCTTGGCCGGTATGAACGTGCCGATTACGGCCATTGTTGCTCCCTAGCTCGATGCCGCTGATGGCTCGACCGCCTCGCGACGCCGCGCACGCGCGGACCGCGGTGATGGCTCGGCCGTGGGCTGGGCGCTATTCCGCCCCCTCTCCTTCCTCGCCTTGCTAAATGCGATGTCGCTCTTGAGGAAGCTCTCGAGCATTGCGGGAATCAGCACGGGGACCGTCTCGGCCTCGGCGTATTGCTCTCGATAGAGCTCGGCATAGGCCTGGAGCTTGCGGTGGAGTTCCGGTGTCACGGTGATCGCGACTTTGACCGGCGTGCGGTCGGGCAATTTTGCCAGCTTGAGCTCGGGCATGGCATTCATCCGCGATAGGGTCGCAGCACCAGATCCTTGTGGACGACCACGCGCACCGGCCAGCCGGTGCGAACGGTGATGGTCGGCTGGATGTTGAGATTCTTCTCGACGATCTTTTGACCGGCCTGGTTGGTGCTTTCCTGGGTCGACTCGCGGATCGCCTGGACCAGATTGCTCTGGGCGCTGCCGAAGGTGTCCCCGGTGCCAACGCCCAGGAGCGTCGATAAGGCCACGCCCTTGAGCAGCGTCCAGGTGTGGTAATCGACCTGGTCGGCGAGACCGGCATAGCCGGCGGCATCGATCGCCGGCAGGTTGTCGATCTCGATCGAGGAGCCGTCCGGCATGACGATGCGCTGCCAGACCACCAGCAGGCGGCTCTGGCCGAAGGCGACGACACTGTCGTAGATGCCGATGAGGCGCGAGCCTTGCGGGATCAGCAGAATCCGCCCGGTGACGGTGTCGTAGACATTCTCGGTGACCTGGGCGAGCGCCTGACCGGGCAGGTCGGAATTGATGCCGGTGATCAGGCTCGCGGAAATCACCGTACCGGCGAGCACCTCGTAGGGCGAGACCGGATGCTGCAGGCTGTGCGGGTTGTAGATCGCCCGCTCGGGCTCAGCCTTCAGGAAGTCGAGCTTGCGCTGCTGGTCGTTGGGATCGCGCGGATTGAACGCGATGCGCTCGGTTCCGACGGACGCCGTCGCACCGCTGGTTGGCGTCGGTTGCGCCATATTGGCCGCCGCCGATGGCGTTATTGTGCTGGCCGGGTTCGACGCGCCGCCATTGCGGCTGAGGGCGAAGAACACGCCGGCTTCGCGCGCGTGACGGGCCTGCTGCGCGAGCCGCATGCGTTCCGCCTGCGCCGCGTCGTCTTCGGGATTGGGCCGCAGGCCGAGGCGCTGCTCCTGCCGCACGACCGGCGGCCCGAGGTCGCCCGGCAAGGGCGCGCCGAGCTTGGGCGGCGGATGCAGCTGGTCGTAGCTTTTGGGCAAGCCAGCGAGCGCGTCGGGCATCGATTTGCGGGCCGTGGTGTAGAGCTCGGTGCTCGTCGCCGCCCGCCTCAACGCCGGACCATAGAGCGCGATCCAGGTGGCGCCGAATAACGTGAGACACGCGACAGCCGCCAGGCCAATGACGACGTGCCGCTTGAAGCGCACCACCCGCCGGGGCCGGGTGCGAAGCGCCAGCAATTCGGGATTCGTATCCTTCGGGGCCTCAAGCGGATCGGGAGGCGTCATGGACGCTCCCACCCAGTGCGGCTGTCACTCGCCGCCACGGTATCGGTGCGGCTGATGCGCACCACCTGCTGCGGGCTAGTGCCGAGCCGCAGCTCGGCAGCGGCGAACAGCTGGTCGACGATGTAGTAGCGCCCGCGGACGCGGTAATTGACGAGCTGATCGTCGCCGTGCGGGCCGATGACGAACAGCGGCGGCGCCTCCCCTTGGTCGAGCCGCGCTGGGAACTCGATATAGACCTTCGACCCATCGTCGAAGGTGCGCAGCGGGCGCCACGGCGGGTTGTCGCCGCTGATCGCATAGCGGAAGTGCAGGTTGGCGAGGTCGACCCCGGCGGCGACGGGCGCCGCCTCCTCCGCCTGGTCGTTCTGGCGCTTGAGGGCGATCAAGGTGTCGAGCGGATAGGTCCAGGAGACCGCCGCCATGGACGTATGCGGCGTGCTTTCGAGCGCCAGGTGATAGCCGCGCTTATTGGTGGTGATGACCAGATTGGTCTTGAGCCCGGGCGCGAAGGGCTTGACCAGGACATGCACCTGTTTGGTCGGACCGGCGCCGCTGGTGGTGTCGCCGACCACCCAGCGCACCGTGTCGCCGGCAGCGATCGATGTCAGCGTCTCGCCCGGCTGGAGCGCGATGTCGCTCACCTCCTCGGGCGCGGCATAGAGGCGGTAGAGCGCGCCGGGCGTGTAGGGATAAACCTGGATCGCGTTGATATAGCCGGCCTTGCTCGGCTCCTCGAGCGCCGCCTTGTTGGCAGCCGCGACCCGGGCCGTCGGCAGGCGCTGGTCGGGCTTGACCTTGGTGGGTAGCGGCTGGAGCTGGCCCGGCAATGGCAGCGGCTCGGGGACTTTGACGATCTGCACCGGTTTCGGCGGCGCGGACACCGGCACCGCCGGCGTCAACGAGCCCGAGTCATAAGCAATCGCCGGCGGCGGGGCCTTGCCGGCACAGGCGGCGAGCAAAAGAACAGCGCCCAACGCGACGATGGATCGCAAGCAAGTGTTCATGGTGATTCTCCTGGCGTGAGCTCACGCGACCAGTTGATGCCGTTGACATAGATGCCGAGCGGGTTCTTCTGCAGCGCATCGACGCTGCGCGGCGGTCTGATGACGATGGTGAGGATCGCTGTCCAGCGCTCGGTCGCGGCGAGGCTGTCATGGTCGTAGTGCCGCTCTGTCCACTTGACCTGGAAAGAGGAGTCCGACACCCGCATGACGCTGGTGATGTTGACGGCGACCGACTCGGTGCCGATCGCCTTGAACGGATCGTTCTGCCGCGCGTAGTCGTCGAGGAACACCGCGCCGTGATCGGTGGCGTAGTCGTAGGCCTCGAGCCAGTCGCGGCGCACCACCACGGGATCGATCGACAACGAGCGCACGTCGGTGATGAAGCGCACGAGGTACCAGGCGATCTCGGCGTCCTTGGGCTCATAGGGCCGGATCGCCGGGCCGACGGCCTGGACCTCGCCGAGTTTGTCGACCTCGACCACATAGGGCGTGATGCGGCTCTGGCTCGCTTGCCAGATCATCCCGCCGGCAAGACCGAGCGCCAGCGCCAGCGCGCCGAAGGCCATGAGCCGCCAGTTGCGGGCCTGGACCCGCGCGGAACCCAGGCGCTCGTCCCAGAGCTGCGCCGCCTTCTGATAAGGCGTCACCGGTTCGGGCGTGGTGCCGTAGCGTTGCACTGGGCGCTTGAACATCATTCGTCTCCGAGATCGACCTTGAGCCCGCTGCCGGGCCGATCGCCGTCCTTGATCGCCTGGAGCGCGGTGCCGGTGCGCGCGTGCCGGCGCTGAGCCGCGTGCATCCGCTGCGCCCAACCAGGCACGTTCTCGACCGCGCTGGCGTCATCGCCGGCGCCGCCGGTTGCGCGCCACGCGCTCGCCCGGCCCGCGGCGGCGGCGTCCGCGAAGGGGCCACCCATTCGCCCAGCGAATGCGCCAGCACCGGCGCGCGCGACGCCGGCAAGGCCGGAGCCGATGCCGGCGAGACCCTCGGCCTCCGAGCTCGCGCGGCCCAGGCCGTAGGCCGTGCTGACGGCGCTCCCGGCACGGATCGCCGCGAGGCCGCCGGAGCCGGCAAGCCGTGCCCCGCCCCACGTGGCAGCACCGGCCAGCGCCGCACCGGCGGTGACGGCACCGACGGTGCCGGCGACGGCACCGGCGCCAAGCTGCGGCGCGCCGCTGACCAGGCCGGTGGCGATCCCCGGCCCGAAGATGCCGAGCCCGAACAGTGCCAGGGACGCCAGCACCAGCGACATCGCCTGGGCGAGATTGGGCTCCTGGCCTTTCAGGGCCGTGGTGAACTGGCTGAAGAAGCCGTCGCCGATGCCGACGATGACCGCCAGCACCATGACCTTGACGCCCGCCGCGACGACGTTGCCGAGAACGCGCTCGGCGAGGAATGCGGTCTTGTTCCACAGCGCAAACGGCACCAGCACGAACCCGGCGAGTGTCGTCAGCTTGAACTCGAGCACGGTGATGAAGAGCTGCACCGCCAGGATGAAGAAGGCGAGGACGACGATGAGCCACGCCACCACCAGCACGAATATCGTCACCGCGTGGTCGATGAAGGTGGTGAACCCGACCAGCGATCCGGCCTGCTGCAGCAAGGGCCACGCCGCCTGGAAGCCGATGCCGGCGAGCTTGCCCGGGCGCAGCAGGTCCTGCGCGCTCAAGCCGTTGTTGGTCGCCGCGAGGCCGAGCGCGGCGAAGGAATCGTAGATCGCGGTGGATAGGGTTGCGAAGTTGTTGAGGATGAGCGCGAACGCGCCGACATAGAGCACCTTCTTGAGGAGGCTCGCGACCACGTCCGTGCCGCCGTCGAGCGCCCAGAACAGGCCGGCGAGCGTGATGTCGATGCCGACCAGGAGGGTGGTGAGATGGGCGACGTCGCCGCCCAGCAGGCCGAAGCCGCCGTCGATATAGCGGATGAACGTCTGCAGGAACTGGTCAATGACGCCGAGGTTGTTCATGGCGCGGTATAGGCCTTGCTGCTGCCGAGGAACCGGGTGAATTCCGCCTGGGCCTCCTCCTCGGCTTCGGCATTGCGCGCCGATTCGAGGGCCAGGGCGCGATCCTGCGCCGCCATCAGGCTTTCGCTCTGGAGCTGCTGCTTGATGGCCAGCGCCCGCAGCTGGTTGGCGGCCTGGGCGACCTGGAGATTGCCGGCGGCGCCTTGGGAGGCATCGACGAGCGAGCTCAGCCTCCCGGTATCGGCCTGAACGTTTTGCGCCACCTGGGCCTGGACCGTCAGCGTCTGGCCGAAGGCGTCCATTGCCTGCTGCCAGCGCTGGCGCGCATCGGCCACCAGCTGAGCCGTATCGACTGAGGGCGCATATTGCTGCGGGTAGTATTGATTGAACGCCGTCTGGGTGGCGCTGACATTGAAGGCGATGCCCTGCGCCTGGTTCATCAGGCTGCCGATCTGGTTGAGGTCGGCGACCATCGACCCGAGTTGCGAGACATTCAGGCTCGCCAGGTTGCGCGCCATGTTTTCGAGCATCAGGGCCTGGTTCTGCAGCGCCTGGATCTGGTTGTTGATCTGCTGCAGCAGGCGCGCCGCCTCGATCACGTTCTGGGCATAGACCGCGGCATCGAACACCGCCCATTGGGCACGTGCCCCACCAGGCATCAGACAAGCAGCCAGGACGGCGAGGACGGCCGCTGTCAGAGCCCAGCGACGGGAGGCGGTTGGGCGGCTCACGGCTGGAATGCCCCGGGATACTGCGCGAGCAGATCGGCGGCCCAGTCGAGGCCGCGGGCGCGCAGAAACCCCGCTGCAAACTCACCGCTCTCAGCCAGCACGCGGTCGATCAGCGCCTGGCTCGCCGGGTCGGAGGCGCCGCACAGCGCGAGCGCGATCGGACCCAGGCCGAGCTCGAACAGCCGGTTGCCGCGGCGCGATTGCAGGTAGTACTGGCGCTTGGGGATGGCGCGGGCGATGAGCTCGATCTGCCGCTCGTTGAGCCCGAAGCGCTCGTAGGCGGCCCGCGCCTGCGGCTCGATCGCACGGTCGTTGGGCAGGAAGATCCGCTGCGGGCAGCTCTCGATGATCGCTGGCGCAATCGAACTCCCGGCGATATCGGCGAGCGATTGGGTCGCGAACACCACGGCGACGTTCTTCTTGCGCAGCACCTTGAGCCACTCGCGGATGCGGGCAGCGAAGAGCGGGTGATCGAGATAGACCCAGGCCTCGTCGAGGATCAGCAGCGTCGGAGAACCATCGAACCGCGCCTCCAGGCGATGGAACAGATAAGTCAGCACCGGCAGGACCACGCCGGTCTCGTGCATCAGGCTCTCGGTCTCGAAGCACTGGACATCGCTGAGCGCGAGCCGATCCTCGGCGGCGTCGAGCAGCCGGCCGAAGGGACCGTCGAGCGTATAAGGCAACAGCGCCGCCTTGAGCGCATTCGACTGCAGCAGGACTGAGAGCCCCGTCAGAGTCCGCTCGGGTGCCGGCGCGGAGGCCAGACTGTTGAGCGCCGACCACACCAGTTCCTTGACCTCGGGCGTGACCGTGACCTTCTCGTGTGCGAGGAGCCCAGTGAGCCACTCGGCAGCCCAGCTGCGCTCGGCCGGCTGGTCGATGAGGCGCAGCGGCTGGAAGGCGAGCGATCCGTCGGAGCCCAGCCGATGGTGCGCGCCACCGAGGGCGAGGACCGAGGCTCTCGCCGAATTGCCCTTGTCGAAGATCGTGACCCGGGCGCCGGGATAGCGGCGGAACTGCAAGGCCATCAGCGCCAGCAAGACGGATTTGCCCGCGCCGGTGGGCCCGACGATCAGCAGATGGCCGACATCGCCGACATGAAGCGCGAAGCGGAACGACGTCGCACCGCTGGTCTCCGCATGGAACAGCGCCGGGCCGTCGAGGTGCGCATCGCACTCCGGCCCCGCCCAGACCGACGAGACCGGCACCAGGTGCGCGAGATTGAGGGTGTGGACGATGGGCTGCCGGACATTGGCGTAGACCTGTCCCGGCAGCGAACCGAGCCAGGCCTCGACCGCATTGACGCTCTCGCGGATGGTGGTGAAGCCGGCGCCGTGGATGGCGCGCTCGACCGCCCGAACTTTGTCATCGATCCGCCGGCGGTCGAGATCGCGCACTGAAACGGTTGCGGTCAGATACCCGAAGGCGACGTGATCGCCGCCCAGGGCCTGCAGCGCTTCGTCGGCATCCATCGCCTTGTTGGCAGCGTCGGAATCGAGCAGCTGGACCGGCTCGTTATAGAGCACCTCGCGCAGCAGCGCGGTGATCGACTTGCGCTTGGCAAACCATTGCCGCCGCAGCCGGGTCAGGGCCTTGGTCGCTTCGGTCTTGTCGAGGGCGATGAAGCGGGTCACCCAGCGATAGGCGAAGCCGAGATGGTTGAGCGCATCGAGCAGGCCGGGCCGGGTCAGGCCGGGGAAGCCCAGGACCGAGAGGGTGCGGAGATGATGGTTCCCGAGCATGGGTTCGAGCCCGCCGCTCAACGGCTCGTCGACCAGCACGGCATCGAGATACATCGCCGTCTCGGGCACCGCGACCGCATGGCGCCGCGTCGAGACCGTGCCGTGCAGATAAGTCAGCGTCGCGGCATCGTCGAGCGCCGCGATCTCCGGCATGAAGCCTTCGAGCAGGTCGCGCACCCGTTCGGTTTCGGCGACGAAGGCTTCGAGCTCGTAGCGCCAGTCGCGGTCCGGCTTGGCGGTCTCGACCAGGGCGCGCTCGGCGCGGCTTACCGGATCCGCCGGCGGCAGGTAGAGCAGCGTCAGGTGATAGGCGCTCTCGTAGGGATCGCGCACTGGCGACCGTGAATCGAGTGCCTCGTCGGCCGCACTCGGCTCGAAGGCCGCGCGGCGCTCACGGTCGACCAGCCACGCTGTTGCTTCCGGAAAGACCGCGTCTGGATACCCCGGCGCGGTAAAGCGTTCGGCTTCGAAGAACAGCGCCCAGCCCGAACCCAAGCGCCTGAGTACATTGTTGAGGCGAGCGCAGGTGGCAATGAGCTCGGCCTCGGTGGCGCTTTCGAGATCGGGACCGCGGAAGCGGAAGGTGCGCTGGAAGCTGCCGTCCTTGTTGAGCACCACGCCCGGAGCGATCAGCGCGGCCCAGGGCAGATGATCGGCGAGCCGGTCGGCGCGGTGGCGGTATTCGGCGAGGTTCAGCATGCGAGATGCGACCGCTGCCGGAGATGGCGCGCCAGAACCTCGGCAAAGCGCGGATCGCGCCGCGCCGCGAACACGGCGAGCGAATGCCCGATCGCCCAGAGCGCGAGCCCGGCGAGCCAGAGATGAAGCCCGAGGCCGAGCGCCGCCGAAATGGTGCCGTTGACAATGGCAATCGACCGCGGTGCACCGCCCAGCAAAATGGGCTCGGTCAAGGCCCGGTGCAGCGGCACTTCGAGCCCGGGCGTCATACCAGTGCCCCGCCGGCAAAGGAGAAGAACGACAGGAAGAAGCTCGAGGCCGCAAAGGCGATCGAGATGCCGAAGACAATCTGGATGAGACGCCGGAATCCGCCCGACGTCTCGCCGAAGGCGAGGCTCAGCCCGGTGATAATGATGATGATGACGGCAATGATCTTGGCGACCGGCCCCTGCACCGAGTCCAGGATCTGCTGCAGCGGCTGCTCCCACGGCATGTTGGAGCCTGCGGCATAGGCCGGTGCAGCGAGGGCCAGGACGGCGAGGCTGGCGAGAGTCCTATATATAAGGTGTCGGCGCATTCGTGTTCTCCTTTGGTTCAGGCGGCGCGCGGGGCGAGATCGACTAGGGCGTAGTCGCCGTCGGCACCGAGTCCGGTGACCTCGGCGATGGTCTCGACCCGGCGGTCCATGCCGCGGCCGCGAATGAACACGACGCAGTCGATCGCCTCGGCGATGAGCCGGCGCGGAACCGTGACGACGCATTCCTGGATGAGCTGCTCGAGCCGGTAGAGCGCGGCGCGCGCCGAGTTGGCATGCAGCGTCGAGAGCCCGCCGGGGTGGCCGGTGTTCCAGGCCTTGAGCAACTCCAGCGCCTCGCCGCCCCGCACCTCACCGACCACGATGCGATCGGGCCGCAGCCGCAGGGTCACCCGCACCAGATCGGCGAGACTGACGCCCGGCTTGGTCCTAAGTGCGACGCAATCGGGCGCCGCGCACTGAAGTTCTCTGGTGTCCTCGATCAGGATCACCCGCTCGTCGGCGATCTCGGCCAAGAGCGCATTGGTGAGCGTCGTCTTGCCCGAGCTGGTGCCGCCCGCGACCAGAACGTTCTGCCGCTCCGTCACCGCGCGCTTCAGCGCTTCGGCCTGCAACGGCGAGAGGATGCGATCGGCGACGTAGTCGCCAAGCTGATAGATCTTCACTGCCGGCTTGCGGATGGCGAAATACGGCGCCACCGCGACCGGCGGGAGCACGCCCTGGAAGCGCTCGCCGGTCTCGGGCAGCTCGGCGCTCACCAGCGGGTTGCCGGCATGCGCCTCAAGCCGGACATGCGAGGCAACCAGCCGGATGATCCGCTCGACGGCCGCGGCGCTGAGCCGGGTGTCGGTCGCGACTCTCCCCTCGCCCAGCCGGTCGAGCCGCAGCCGGCCATCGGGATTGACCATGACCTCGATCACCGCCGGATCGGCCAGCGCCGCTGCGATCTCAGGCCCCATGGCGGTGCGCAGCATGGCGCGCCGCCGGCCGCGGGCTTCCGGATGCTCACTCATGGCGCGGCCCTGGAAGTGCCAACCGTCCCCACGGCAGATCGGTCTGCCGCTCGGCCTCCATCAGTCGCCGGCAAGCGAGCGTGAACGAGTCCGGATCGCGCTCGATGCCGATGAACTTGCGACCCAGATGCTTGCAGGCAAGTCCGGTCGTGCCCGAACCCATGAAGGGATCGACGACGGTTGCATCTCGCGTCTTGGCGATGAGCCAGAGCATGACCGCAAGCGGCTTCTGGTAGGGATGCCCGACCGCCTCGGCATCGCGCCCGCGCCGCGGCGTCGTGGTGTCGATCACGTCGGTGCCGCCATAGAGTTGGAAGCCGGGCTGCGATAGCACGGCAATGGGCTCGACCGACCAGGCGGTGCGCGCTGCGACCGGCGGCCGCGGGTCGCGCTTGCGCATGTAGAGGAACCGCGTCTTGGCGTAGCCGGCCGCATGCGCCGACGCGAGCAACTGCGGCATGTGCTGGGGCGGCCAGAAGGTCAGCACCGGCGCACTGCGGCAGAGCGCGAGCCAATCGAGCGCGCCGTCGTCCCACGGCTCGCGCACCAAAGCGGCGCAGGGATCGCGGCCTTGCCCCGAAGCCATGCGCCGCCACCCGCCGGTGCCGTAGGGTGGGTCGGTGACGATGAGCTCGATATCCTCCAGGCGTGGCAGGATCTCGCGACAATCGGCGCGATAGAGTACGGCATCGCCGACGGCGACCTTGCCGTTCATGACGGCCGGACCTCGGCGGTGAGGCTCTTGCCGCCAGCAATGCGCCGGCCGACCTCGGCGATGAAGGCCTTGAAGCGGTCCTGCCCGATGAGCTGCGCCGTCCGGTCGGGCTCCACCTGGGCATAGACCGTGAATTGGAAGTGGATGAAGAGCGCCAGGGTCTCGGCGATCACCTGCTGGTCGCGCTCGATGCGGCCCAACTGCTGCGACAGCTTGTCGAGCCGGGCCTTGAAGCGCTCCTCAATCTCACTTGCGCCGCGCCGGTCGAGCCAGGCTTTGAGCGCATCGGTCATGATCGCGGTCTTGCTCGCCCCCGGCTTCGCCGCGAGATCCGCCAGGCGCTCCGACAGCTCTTCGTTGAGATAGAACTCGTGCCGCTGTCTCATCGGGGCCTCAGAACGACGGCAACAGGTCGTCGCGGCGGTCGCCGGCGTTCATGGCGTGCGCGCGACTGATGACCGGATCGGCATTCAGCAAGTCGGCCGGGTCATCATCGCCGGCATCGGGCCCGCGCGCAGGCGCGAACGCAGCTTCCGATCCGACGTGCCGCCGCAAGCCGCCTTCGTCGTCCGCACCGTCCAGCTCCCGCGCGACCGCCATCTGGAGGCGGAGATCGGGGCCGCGCACGCGGCCGGTCCAGTCGTCGGGAAGCGGTGGTGGCCGATCGCGATAACCGTTCGTCGCGAGATCCGGCGGCGGCAATCTGCGAGCGGCAAAGTTGTCGTCCTCGTAATAGCGCAGCTTGCGGGCGCGTACCGGCGGCAGGCCCGAGACCAGGACTAGCTCCTCATGGGGCGGCAGCTGCATGACCTCGCCCGGGGTCAGCAGCGGCCGGGCCGTCTCCTGGCGCGAGACCATGACGTGGCTGAGCCACGGTGCCAGGCGATGCCCGGCATAATTGCGCTGCAGCCGCAACTCGGTCGCGGTTCCCAAGGCATCCGAGATGCGCTTGGCGGTCCGCTCATCATTGGCCGAGAAGGCGATGCGCACATGGCAGTTGTCGAGGATGGCGTTGTTCTCGCCATAGGCCTTGGCGATCTGGTTCAGCGACTGGGCGATGAGATAGGCGCGGATGCCGTAGCCGGCCATGAAGGCGAGCGCGGTCTCGAAGAAGTCCAACCGCCCCAGCGCCGGCAGTTCGTCGAGCATCATCAGCAGCCGGTGGCGCCGCGTCTTGGCCGGATCGCCCTCGAGCTTCTCGGTGAGCCGGCGGCCGATCTGATTCAGCACCAGCCGCACCAACGGCTTGGTGCGGGAGATGTCGGAAGGCGGGATCACCAGATAGAGCGTCACCGGCCGCCCCGCATCCATCAGGTCGGCAATCCGCCAGTCGCAGGCCGCCGTCGTCTGGGCGATCACCGGGTCGCGGTAGAGGCCGAGGAACGACATCGCCGTCGACAGCACGCCCGAGCGCTCATTCTCCGACTTGTTGAGCACTTCGCGCGCTGCCGAGGCGACCACCGGATGGACGACGGGACGATCTGCCGTGCCGAGATGATTGGTGGCCATCATTCGGCGCAGCGTGTGCTCGAAGGAGCGTTGCGGATCGGAGAGCACGGTCGCCACCCGCGCCAGCGTCTTCTCCGCCTCGGCGTAGAGCACATGCAGGATCACGCCGACGAGGAGCGCGTGGCTGGTCTTCTCCCAGTGATTGCGCCGGTCCAAGGCCCCTTCGGGATCGACCAGGATGTCGGCAATGTTCTGAACATCGCGGACCTCGTCCGGGCCCTGGCGCACCTCGAGCAACGGGTTGTAGCGGGCGGAGCGCGGATCGGTCGGATTGAACAGCAGGCAATGCGAGAAGCGCGCGCGCCAGCCAGAGGTCAGCTGCCAGTTCTCGCCCTTGATGTCGTGAACGACGGCGCTCTCGGGCCACGACAGCAACGTTGGGACCACCAGCCCCACGCCCTTGCCGCTCCGCGTCGGCGCAAAGGCAATGACATGCTCCGGGCCATCATGGCGCAGATACCGATCGTGCCAGCGGCCCAGGAACACGCCGGCGGGATCGAACAGCCCCGCGCGCTCGATGTCTTGCCGGGCGGCCCAGCGGGCCGAGCCGTAAGTGGTGACGAGCCGGCTTTGCCGCGCCCGCCACAGCGAGCCGATGACCGCGACGATGATGCCGGCGAACCCGCCCGAAGCCGCGATGACCCCGGCCTCGTTGAACAGGCTCGGCGCATAGCCGTCGTAGACGTACCACCACTCGAAGAGCCGCCAGGGGTAATAGACCGGCCACGACCACGCCACGAACCACGGCGCCCCGAGCGGCGGCTGGTAGCCGAGCTGCGCCGCCGCCCACTGGGTTGCGAGCCATAGGCCGCCGATCACGATGGCGAAGACGATGACGACCTGGCCGAAAAGGAACTTGGTGGGCGTCATGTCGGCATACCCCTGAACATGCCAACAGGAATCAACGGCGGCCCCCAAAAGGCCAATCGCCGTTATCTACGCAGCAACGCGATGGTCCGCGATCACACCGCCGTCACAGGAGAAAATGCTGACGCGAGCACGACAGACTCAAAATTTGCTTCCGGCAACGGAGTGGGGGTTCAAATCCCTCCAGGGGCACCACGGAGGCTGCCTTTTTTCCGTCAACAACTGCAAGGTAGTTTGATGGGCGCTAGCGGAACGTCCTCCAGGACTCGACGATTCGTTGCTCTCCCCCGCAACCACTTTTGTTATACCCCGGTAGAAGTCCCGATCTGAATGAAATCCCGAGATGTTTTAGCATTCATGGTTGACCGGCCCCCATTGAAGTGGGGCAAGCTCGCGAAATGCTCGCAGGACACGGCGCTGCGCGACATAGATGATCTGCTCGGGCGCGGCATCCTCGGGACGGGACGCAGCGGGCGGCGGAGTAATCGCGCCGGCCACCCTTTGAGCAGCCCGAGCCAGGCGGCTGACCAGGATATTGTTGAGTTTCCACGTGCGCCTGTTCGGAACCGCGTGCTCACGCGCGGCGTAACGGCGGTCGGAACAGTGCCGGTGGCCATTCAGTTGTCATTCTGAGTGACCGCGGCATCCGCGCCACCAACCCGACGAAGCGGAAAGATGCGCGGCATGGTGACTGCATATCCTGGTATTCTTCGGGCATTTTTTGCAATTCTATATTTATCGGGTATGACGACGATGTTTATCGCTTTATAGTTGTCGCAACCATCACCCTGTCGCAAACCGCCTATCCACAAGAGCGGAGCGGGCATCAACTTCGAAACGGGTCGCTGCAACGCCCCGTCCGATGGCGTTGGGGGATGACGATGTCGGGAACCTTGGAGAGTCTCGCGCGGACTCTATTGGTACGGCATTTTATACGCCGCGCTACCGCGCTCATTCTGATCGGTGTCCTGCCGGGCTTGATTTTCTTCGGCCTCGGGTCGGCTTGGGCACAGCAGACGCCGAACGCGGGGCAGCTTTTGCGCCAGTTGGGTCCCACGACGCAGCCGACGCCGCTGCCACCGTCGCAACAAATCGCACCGCCCGAGCCGGGTGCGGCTGCCACGCCAGCCGCTCAGGTGCGCGTGTTCGTCAAAGACTTCCACATCGTCGCGACTCAGTTCCCTGAGAGCATCCTCAAGAACGTGGTGAGGGAATACATCGGCCGCGAGCTGACCTTCGCCCAATTGGAAGAGGCGGCGCATAAGATCAGCGCCTTCTACCGCGCCCACGACCTGCTGGCACGAGCCTACATCCCGCGCCAAACCGTCAGGAACGGCGTCGTCGAGATCGACGTGCTGGAAGGCCGCCTTGGTGCGGTGACCGTCGATCCCGCCAGCCATGTGCGGCTCGAACCGGATGTGGCGACCGGCATCGTGCAGAATCGCTTGACGGTGGGCGGCGTACTTCACCCAACCGAGCTCGAGGAAGGGGTCGCCATCCTCAACCAGCTTCCCGGCGTCGCCGCGCATGCCACGCTGGTCCCGGGCGTCGCGCCGGGTCAGTCGGATGTTGTGCTCAAGCTGACGGATTCGCCGCTCGTGACCGGCTCGCTCCAGGCGGACAATGCCGGTGAGCGCGCCGTGGGGTCGCGGCGGCTGCTCGGCATCGCCGCCATGAACGACCTCTTCGGCCGCGGCGACCAGACAACGGCGATCCTATCGAAGACCGCAGATAGCACCTACGGGACGGCGAGCTTTGCCGTGCCGGTGGGATATTCGGGCCTGACGCTCGGCGTCGACGGCGCCGCATTGACCTATCGCGTCGAGGCCCCGTTCACCATGACCAATGCGCAAGGCTATGCCTGGACCGTCGGCACGACCGCAGCCTATCCCATGCGGCGGGCGCCGAACCTGACGCTGACGGTGACCGCACGCTACGACTACAAGCGCCTCGTCGATCAGGCCTTGGGCGTCAATCTCGACGACAAAGGCGTGAATGTCGGCACGCTAGGCGTGAACGGGGCTTCGGCCGACGATTGGATGGGCGGCGGTCTGAATACCTTCGCGGTAGCCGCCGCCCTGGGACATCTGGACCTCGGTGCGAACGCGGAGAATCTCGCCGCCGATCAGGCAACCGCGCGCAGCAATGGACTTTACGGCAAGTTCACGGCAAACGCGGCGCGGCTACAGAAGCTGGTGCCGCACTTTGATCTGTATCTGTCGGCCGCAATGCAGGTCGCGCCGCAGAATCTCGACAGCTCGGAGAAGTTCGTGCTCGGCGGCCCGGCCGGCGTGCGTGCCTATCCGGTGAACGAGGCCAACGGCGACGACGGTGTGCTGTCGACCGCGGAGTTGCGCTGGCACGTGCTGAGCGCGCTGCGGCTGATCGGCTTCTACGACCTCGGCTGGATTTACCAGCACGCGAACCCCTGGCTCGGATGGCAGCCGGTGGCCAACCAACCGAACCAA
>Ga0307374_10001956_pt1 | contig 37484 bp, 30 predicted proteins | sample OX3MG_FD_202532 | JGI IMG/M metagenome (GOLD analysis project Ga0307374, IMG submission 202532) | Soil microbial communities from Risofladan, Vaasa, Finland - OX-3 | ecosystem: Environmental > Terrestrial > Soil > Coastal area > Acid sulfate soil | place: Finland: Risofladan, Vaasa | collected... | reverse complement strand
AGCGGAATGGCTGCGGTCCGAACTGCGAGAAATCGGGACCGAAGCGGCGGCTCAGGTCGACGCCGGGCAGGACGCTGGCGTCGATCTCGTAACCCAGGCGATCGAGCAGGCTGAAGCTGCGCGGCCCTAGCCCGTAGCGTCCGGCGCGATAGACCAGCGGTCGCACGCCGAGATTGCGCTCGATCGTCGCGGTGAGGACCACGAGCTTCTCGCGCTCGATCTCGGGCGGCAGGTTGCCGGGATAGGACGACAGGTAGTTGACGTCCTCGACGAAGGGCGGATTGACCCACGGCTGGAGATGAGCGCCGATATCGCAGCGCCCGTCAGCGAGGAGCTCGCGCAACGGCCCGTAACCGACACTCTGGCTCGCCACCGGATAATCGACGACGTAGGTCGGCTTCACGCCGTAGCGCTCGAAGACTGGTTGTGCCTTCAGCTGGTGCGCGACGTTGCGGACGCCGGTGGTCTTACGACTGAACGGACGCGACCAGTCGAATTCCTCCTCGGTATCGACGACGACCTGCAGCAGCGGCGGATCGTCCGGCGATATCGCGGCCGGCGTGATGGTCTCACCGAAGAATCGAAAGGACCGTTCCGGCCGTCGCGGCACTTGTCCGCCGGCGACGTCGCCGGTCGCGATGGAATCGGCGAGACTCACTGGTCTGCTCCCGCCAGTATTCCACCGAACAGACGCAACTGGCCGTCGGTCGTCGAATCCCAGGAAAACCGCTCGGCATAGGCGCGGGTCGCCGCGCGTGCCGGCGGCGCCGCGAACAGTCGATTGACCGCATCGGCGACACCATCCGGACTCAGCTCGCCCATCAGCACGCCGGCGGCGACATCGGCGACGATCTCGGGATTGCCCCAGGCGTGAGACGCGACGACCGGCGTGCCGCACGCCATGGCCTCGAGCAGGACGTTCGCCCAGCCCTCGCGTGTCGACGCCAGCACCAACGCATCCGCGGCGGAATAGAGCATCGGCAGCGCATCATGCGGCAGCGCGCCGAGAAAGCGGACCCGCGACGCAACACCGAGGCGTCGCGCCAGCGCAGCCAACGCAGCGCGCTGCGGCCCTTCGCCGGCAATCGCGAGCGTGAATGCCGGCAGACGCCGCAACGCGGCAATGACGTGGTGATGACCCTTGCGCTCGATCAGGTGGCCGACCGATAGCAGCGTCTTGCCTTCGAAGCCATAGATGCGGCGCGCGGCCACGCGATGCTGCGGCCGGAACAGCGAGAGGTCGACGCCATTACGCAGCGTCGTGATGCGATCCGCCGGCACGCCGAGCTTGATCAGCGGCGCCTTGAGCGCGTCGGCGACCGTGATCAGGGCCGCGGCACGCGACGCCGCCCAACGGATCATGCGACGCGGCAGGATGTGGCGCGGAATCAGATTGACGTCAGTGCCACGCGCCGTGATCACCACCGGCTTGCCAAGCGCGCGGCCAAGCATCGCCGCCGCCACGCCGTCCGGGTAGGCGTAATGCGCGTCGATCAGATCGAAATCCTCCGTGGCAGCGAGGCGCCGGGCCAACGGCAATGTGGCGGCGAAGAGCAGCGCCGGCGTCAGGCTCATGCCGAGCTTGGGCAGAACCGGATAGCGCGGATGGAATACGGAGAGTCCGTGTCGGCTCTCTTCCGCCGGCACCTGGGCGAAACGCGCGTAGCGGCCGAACGCGGAATGAGCGGACGGGAACCACGGCACCGGCGCCAGAACGCGCGCGGCGACCCGGCCGCTGGCAACCAGGTTGCGCAAGCGGTTCTCGACGAAGACGCCATGGGTCGGCTGCGCCGCGCTGGGATAAAGCGTGGTGAAAGTCAGGACGCGAATTTTCGGCACCGCGCCGACGCCGCCGGCATCGGGCGCACGGCAGGCACGGTTCATGGCGTCACCGTCGGTGCGACAGGTTCGGCGACGACGACGACCGCCTCGCTTAACAACGGCAACACACGATGGCGACGCGTCTCCTTGAAGCCGGCCGCCGCGAGCATCTGGCTGAGTTGCGCTTCGGTCACCGGAAACATCGCCGGATTCTGGAACAGGCCAGTGGCGCGCTTCAGCGCACGGCGCAGGCGGTGGAGCGGCGCGTCGATGCCGTGGGTCAGCACGAGACGACGGCCCGCGACCCGGCTCAGGGCGCCGACCAGCGCCGTCTGCTCGTCCGGCGGAAAATGCATCAGGAAGCGTGCCGACAGCACGGCATCGAAACGGCACGTTCCGTCGATCGATCGGATATCCGCCGCGGCGGCGGTAAAGCGCTCGTCGAACCGCGCCAGGCGCCGGCGCGCGACCGCCAGCATTTCCGGCGCAATGTCGACGCCGTGGACACGCAATCCGAGTGCCAGCGCCACTTCCGCGAGCCGGCCGGTGCCGCAGGGCATGTCCGCAACCGTCGTGCCATCCGGCAAATCGACCAAGGCACGGCGGACGGCACGGCGATCAAGAAAATTGAACAGACGCCCGGCGAGACTCGAAAACCGCGTGCGGTCGTAATTCGCCGCGACCGCCGCATCCTGATAATGCCGCGTCGGATCCCACGCCTTGCCGTAGTGCAGGTCGTCCATCGCCGTCACCGGATCGCCACGACAAGCGCTTCGGTCGCCGACGCGACGCATTGCTCGAAGCGGTAGCCCTCGTAGGAGTCGCGGATAGGATTGGATGGCGCCGACACCAAGTCGATCCAGAAGCGCAACAGACCGTGCAGCTGCGCCCACAACAGCGGGCCCTGCGACCAGCGCCGGCCGGCGGCGGCGTAGCCGTCGAGGAATGCGTCGACGATGACCCGGTGACGGCGGCCGAGCATCCAGCCTGTCGGCCGCCAGGAGCCAAACGTCAGGTCGCGGATGAACTTCGCCACATCGAGCGTCACGGCGTCGTCCCAGTGCGCGGCGATGTCGAGGCCGACCAGGCCGTCGTCGGTCATCATCAGGTTCTCGGCCTTGAAGTCGCCGTGGTGATGCGCGATCGGCACCGCGATCGACGCGATTTGCGTCGCCGTCCGCTCGAGCGCCGCACGGCCGTCGGCGAAACTGCGGTTCGATTGCAGCGCGCGGGCGCTCGGCGCGTTGCGCTCGAGATTGGCGAGCATGACCGCGCAGCTCATCGGGCCATCGGCCAACCGATGCATCGCGTGAAAACCGTGCAGCCAGCGCCCCGCCGCGTTCGCCCACGCCCTGATTTCAGTGTCCGCCGTCAGCGGACCCGCCAACACCGATGCGACCGAGCGGCCGTCGATCCACTCCATGACGAGGCACGCGTACTCGTCGATCATGGCAAGCGCCCGGACGACCCGGACCGGTGCCGTACTGCGCGCGGCGAGGCCGGCGATCCGTTCCAGCGCCGCGAACTGGTTCTGTGCCGTTTCGTGGTCGCGGCGGCCATCGGCTGTCAGGCAGAATTTGAGCGCCAGCGCACCGGCAATCTCCGGCGCCGTGCAGCGGAAGAGTTGGGATGCTGCGCTCACGCGGGCCGGCCCGATGACGCGGCAACCGTCGAGCGGCGCCTCGCCGATCCGGCGACCGGCCAGAATCCGGAGAACGTCCTCCGGCAACAATTCGGCGGCGACCTTGGCGGTCATCGCGATCGTCCGCTGCGCGAGAAGACGCGGCGCGGAATGGCGACGACATTGCGCAGCGGCGCGCGGCCGAGCGCCGCGGCGCGCAACATCAGCCAGGCACCGCGCAGGGGCGCGCCGGACTCGATCAAGTTAGCGCCGAGCCGTTCGTAGCGACGACCGAGGATTGCCCGGCGCTCGGCCGGCGAAATCCGGTCGCCGAGCCTTTGCAGGTGCCGGCGCACCATGGCGATGACGTCCGCGGCCTGGCGCGCGGCGTGTCCCGTCGAATAGCTGCGCGGCATCCAGTGATAAACCGCCAGCTTGTCGGGTATGGCGTGGAGCCGGCCGGCTAGGGCGAGGCGAATGCACAGGTCCTGGTCCTCGCCGGTGACCAGATCGGGATCGAAACCACCGACCTGATCGAGCAGTGCGCGCCGCGTCATCACCGCCGACGTGGCGATGAACGACGATGCGAGCAACGTCTTCCACGCCTCCACGCCCGACACCGGCGGCTGGCGCGTATAGACCGAGCTGCCGGCGCGGCCGTCGACGGTGGTGACGCGCATGTCCGTCACGACCAGCGCGAGGCCGGAATCGGCCTCGAGCAACGCGACTTGGCGCGCAAGCTTGTCGGGCAGCCACTCGTCGTCGGCATCGAGAAAGGCGACGAACTCGCCCTTGGCGGCGGCGATGCCGAGATTGCGCGCGCGCGCGGGACCGCTGTTGTGATCGAGGCGGATGATGCGGATGCGCGGATCGTCGAGCGCTGCGACGCGCGCCACTGTGTCGTCGGTGCTCGCGTCGTCGATGCAGATCGCTTCCCATTCCGCGTGGGTCTGGGCGCGGACCGATTCGAGCGCGCGCCGCACGGTTAACGCCGCGTTAAACATCGGCATCACCACCGAGATCAGGAGCCGCGACGGCGCCACCGCGGGCAGAGCGCGGGGCACGACGGCAAGCGCGGAACGGGGTAACGGCATCGGCGGACGGTCTCTCGTGCGCAGGCGAAAACCGGCGCGGAAATGGGTCTCCGCGCCATCGCGATTGTCGCCGCGAGCGACGAATTTCCAGTTAACAGAGGGTTGACCGGGCGGCGCGTTAACGCTCTGGCAGTAACCGGAAATTTAGGCCTTCGGAGGTACAAGAAACCCTGGATTTGCCAGGGGAACCGATGAATTCGATGAGGGCGACGGACACCGCGCGGGCGGGTCTCGGCGCGAGCGCGCCATGACCGACGCGCCGGCAATCATCGCCGTTGCCGCGGCAGCCGAAGCGTCGCTCGGGCGCAAGATCGCGCGCAGCGTCGTGTTCATGGTGGCGCTGCGCGGCGCATTCCGGCTCATCGGCCTGGTGAGCTCACTGATCCTTTTGCGACTGTTGGCGCCGTCGGATTTCGGCGTCGTCGGTCTCGTCACCGCCGCGCTCGCCATTTTCGAGATCCTGGGCGAGCTGTCGTTCGAAGCCGGGCTCGTCCGCATGGCTGCGCCGCAGCGCATTCACTACGACACGGCATGGACGCTCGGCCTGATGCGCAATGCGGTCATGGCATTGGGCATCGTGATCTCGGGTCCCCTGCTCGCCCGCTTCGTCGCCGATCCGCGCGTCGTGCTGCTCGCCTACGCGCTCGCCGGCGTCACGCTGCTCCAGGGTCTCGAGAACGTCGGTGTCGTCGATTTCCAGCGTCGTCTCGAATTCGACCGGTTCTTCCGCTTCCAGATCTTCGGCAAGCTTGCCGGTGTCGCGGTCGCCCTGCCGCTCGCCTTCGCGCTGCGCAACTATTGGGCACTGATGGCCGGCATCGCCGCCACGCGCCTGGCGATGACGGCGCTGAGCTATGCCATGAGCTCCTATCGGCCGCGATTGAGCCTCGCCGGCTGGCGCGATCTGTTCGATTTCTCGAAGTGGCTGCTGGTCGCCAACCTCGAATGGGTCGTCGACTCCTACGCCATGACGTTCCTGACCGGCCGCGTTGCCGGTCCGGCCGCGATCGGCCTCTATCAAGTCGCCAATCGTGTCGCGTCGTTGCCGGCGAGTGAGGTCGCGGCGCCGATCCGCGGCCCGATGTATGCCGGCATGTCGCGCAGCGTGCACGACATGCCGCAGTTGCGCCGCCAGACGCTTGACGGCCTGTTCCTCAGCGTCGCGGTCGTGGCGCCGCTGGCGGTCGGCGTCGCGCTCCTGGCGCAGCCGATCGTCGATCTGTTCTTCGGTTGGAAATGGGTCGCCGCCATTCCGCTCGTGCGGCTGTGCGCGCTTGCCGCCCTCTTCGACTCGGTCGGCCATTACACCCACAACTTGTACCTCGTCACGCACCGCCAGCGGCGCTTCGTCGGCGTGTTCGCCGTGGCGCTCGCCGTGCGCATTCCGGCGATCATTCTCGGCGCCTGGTTTGCCGGCATCAATGGCGCAGCCTTCGCGATGATGGTGACGGCCGTATTCAACATGGTGCTGTGGTCGGCCAATATCTTTCCGCTGGCCGGCATTCCATTCGGCGCCGCGCTCGCCGGCATCTGGCGCACCGCGTTCGCGGCGCTGGTGATGACGGTCATCGTCCTATGGCTGGGCGAGCTGTGGCCCGAGCCGCGCGAATTCGCCGTCGGGCTGGTGCGCTTCGCCGTGCTGTGCCTTGCCGGCGGCTTGACCCATATCGCGACGCAATTCGCCGCTTGGCGGCTTTCCGGCGAGCCCGCCGGCGCCGAACGCCACCTGATCAAGACCGCCGCAGAAGCAGGGGGACGTTTCCTGCCGCACGGCTGGCTGCACGCCCGGACCTGAGGACCCGCCCATGCGCTCACTGTTCTTCACCACCGCGATCTTCGCCATGTTGCCGGCGGCGTTCTTCTCGCCGTTCGTCGCCGTGCTGCTGTGGTCATACGTCTCGTTCGGCAGTCCGCAGCGTCTGACCTGGGGCATCAGCGACGCGATCCCGTTCGCGCTCGTGATCGGCTTGACCGGCATCCTCGGCTGGCTGGTCGTCGAGCGCCGCAAGATTCCGAACGATCCGACGACGTGGCTCCTCGCCGGCTTCATCCTTGCCTACACGATCTCGACCTATTTCGCGATCGTGCCCGACGAGGCCTGGCCGAAATGGTTGCTGACCACCAAGGCGATGATCTACGTCTTCGTCACCGCGGCTCTGCTCACCAACCGGGTGCGCATCCACGCGCTGATGTGGGTGATGGTGATCGCCGTGGCGTTCTACGGCATCAAGGGCGGCATCTTCGCCCTGGTCACCGGCGGCAATTACCGCATCTGGGGCCCGGCGCAGACCGTGATCGGCGACAACAACCAGATCGCCGCGGCCCTCGTCGTGCTACTGCCGCTGATCAACTATCTCGGCCGGCAATCGAAAAACAAACTCTTGCTCATGGGCTCGCGAGTGGCGATGGGTTTGTGCTTGCTGTCGGTGCTGGCGTCCTACTCGCGGGGATCGTTCCTGGCGCTCATCGCCATGCTGCCCTTCCTGTTGCAGCACTCGAAGCGAAAGGTCATCTCGGCCGTCGTCATCGTTGTGGCGCTCGCTTTCTCGATTAGCTTCATGCCGGCACAGTGGGTGGAGCGTATTCAGACCATTCAGACCTATCAGCAGGACTCGTCGGCCGAAGGCCGTATCGAGATGTGGCGGGCCGCGACCAAGATGGCGCTGGCGCGGCCGTTGGTCGGCGTCGGCTTCAAGGGCCCCTACATCCAGACGGTGATGGACCAGTATTCGCCGGGCACCACGGCGCGCGCGGTGCACAGCATCTGGTTCGAAGTGCTGGGCGAGAATGGATTCCCGGCGCTGTTCTTCTGGATTGCGCTTGCCGCGGTTGCCATCCAGAACTGCCGCTACATCATCCGGCGCACCAAGAACGTGCCGAAGCTGAAATGGGCGAACGACTTCGCGCATATGTCGATGGTCGGCCTCGTCGGTTATTACGTCGGCGGCTCGTTCCTGTCGCTGTCCTACTGGGACTTCTACTTCACGCTCCTGGTCATGCTGGCGGCGACGCGGCGGATTGTGGTCGCCGAGCTCGCGCCTGAGCCCAAGCGGCTGCTGTTCTCGCCTGACGCGGCGCGCGCCGCAGCCCGCACACGGCTCAGCGCGGCGCGGCCGGCGCTGGGTACGGGCGACTGAGACAACGCGGATAGGTGACCCATGGAAGCAGTCTTCTTTATCATCGCGCTCGCTGGCATCGTCATGGTGATCCACTGGTCGGTGGTCAACGACCGCGCCGGCAATAACGGCGTCACGACGGGATTTTTCGCCATGCGCGAGGCGGAGGAGCCTGTTGCTAAGCCGCTGCCAGGAGCAATTGCGAAGCAGCGCGGCGGCGGCGCGGCACAGCCTGCGGTACGCGCGCGGCGGGGATAGCGCGGGCTATTTGCCCGCGCGCAAAACCGCCGACAATCGCGCCAGTGCCGGCAACCGCGGCAAGATGCGCGCGCCGATGAACGCGGCGATCGTCGCCTCGGCGCCTTTGGGATAGCCGCCGCTCGCCCACAGCGTGAACAGCACGGTCGTGTAAATCGCGGCGCCGAGAATGATGCACGCGGCGAGCGCGAGCGCCTCGCCGCCGGCACCCGGCGGAAATGCCGCCACTTGGCGGAACGCACCCAGGAACGCCGCCATGGAGGCGCCGGCCGTGATCGGCCGCCACAAGGCCTCGGCCACTTGACCCGTCGGCAGCTGGACGAGCCGCTGAGCGAGCACCAGGTTGACGCCGCCGCCGACGAGACTGGCACCGACCAACGCCGTCGCTGCGCCCATCGCGCCGTGCGCCGGCACCAGCAGCATCAGGAACGCAAGGAACGCAGCGGCATTGATCAGGCTGGCATAGGTGAACAGCCGCGGCCGGCCCATGGCGACGAACACCGCGTAGGCGTTGCCGACGAGCAACTCGAGCGGCCCGGCAAATGCTAGCAGGCGCAGCAGCGGCACGGCCGCTGCCCATTGCCGGCCAAAGCCCAGATCGAGCACGAGGTCGGCCGTGACCAAGAGCCCGAAGGCCAGCGGCGCGATCAGGCAAAGCCCGCCCGCGAGGACCGCGAGATAACCTTCGGCGAGGCTCTTGCCCTCGCCGGAGAGTTTCGAGAAGCCCGGAAAGATCGCCGCCAGCATCGGCGTGATCAGCTCGGTCATCGGCAGCTCCGCCACCGTGCGCGCGATGCGGTAGAAGCCGAGAGCTGCGATGCCAACGAACTTACTGACGAAGAGCTCGTCGCTGCGCGTGCGTACGAAGAAAAGCTGGCTCGAGAACCACAGCCATTTGGAGAAGCCGAAGACCTCGCGGAAGCGCGCCAGGGAAAGTCGCGGCCGATAAGGATGAAGCACGAAGCTCAGGATGACGCGCGCGAGCGCGGACATGACAAGACCCGCGATCAGCGCGCGATAGTCGCGCCAGATAAAGGCCAGCGGCACCGCGACGGCGAACGACGCGAGCTTGACCGCGAGCGTGTAGACGCACTCGCGCGCGAAGGCGAGTTCGCTGCGGAACTCGACAACGCCGACATTGGCGAAGCCGGAGATCGCTGCGATGCCGGCGATGAAGCCGGCGATGCCGACGAGCCGCGGCTCGTGCAGGATCGTGCTGGTCGGAACCGCTAACAGCACGACCAGAACGGCGGTGACCAGGCCGCGGCCGATTTCCAGCGTCCATACCGTGTCGTAGCGCTCGCGCTCGCGCAAACCCAGGCGGATCAGGTCCATGTCGAGGCTGAAATCGCCCGCCGACTGGACCAGCGAATAGAGCAGCGTCGCCAGGCCGACGAGGCCGTAATCGGCCGGCCGAAGCAGCCGTGCGAGCAGGATCGTGCTGCCGATGCCGATGAGCCGCACGCCCCAGCGCGCGGCGAGCAGCCATAACGCGCCCTTGGCGACGCGGCGGGCGAGCGTGTCGCTCACCGCCGCCTCACGAATGCGCGGCGGCGTTGCGGGCGTCGGCGCGGACGCGATCGAGATAGGCCGGAAGCGGACCCATGGCGTCGAGGAAGCTCGCCAGCACCTGGCGCGCCGCCGCGATGCCGCCGTCGAGCGGCGTGGCGATGGCAACGAAGGCCGAAACCGAATCGCGGCCGGCGACGATGGCACGCGCCTGGATGAGCTTGGCCTCGGCCGGGCTGGCGGTGATCGTGCCGTCGACGCCGTAGAAGTACCAGACGAGCCGCGCATTGGCGCCGTTATGGATCTCGGCCTCCGACAGCGTGACCGGATGCCCATTCATCGCGACGCGCGTCGAGCCCAGAGTCGAGCGCGGCCAGACATCCTCGGCGGCGATGCGGTTCTCGCTGCGCACCAGTGTGTTGTGGCGCCCATACGCCGCGTAGAGCGCGACATAGCGCTCGACATCGTGACCGGCCGCCTCGAAGCCGTCGCGGAACGCGCGATCCGGCGTGACGATCACGGGATTCCAGGTGTCCTTGTCATTGGCGCGCGGCATCCAGGGCGCCAGCACCGGCGGCGGCGCGACGCGCGCGAGATCGAGCGGCCGGGCATTGTCGAGAAATGTCAGATAGGCCGGGCCGATTGCGGTCAGCGCGACCGCCGCCACAATCGCCAGCAACGGGGCGCGCAGCGTGAATACGATTGGCGCCACCGAGCGCGGTGCAGGCCGCCCGCGGTCGGCGAAACGCATGCCGATGACGATCAACAGCACCAGGATCAGGGTGAAGAAGCCCCAGCCGTAGATGATGTGATCGGCCTCGACCGCCGTGACGTCGTTGGTCAGATGCGCGAGATAAATGATGCCGAAGGCGCGCACGCCGTTGGCGAAGACCGGCACGACCAGCGACGCCGCCATGAAGGCGGCGCGCTTCCACCACGAGCGATAGACGAGCAGCGCAAAGAACGCACCGAATGCGATCGAGGCGATGAGGAACCGCAGACCGGCGCAGGCCTCGGCGACGATGAAATCGCCTTCTGGGATCGAGATCATGATGCCGTCGGAAAACACCGGCACGTGGACGAGTTGCAGCATCCACACGGCGAACCGCGCGGTGAAATCCTGCAGCGTCGGCACCAGGACCTCGCCGCTCGGCACCAGCAGGTAGAGATAGAGCAGCGGCCCGAGCATCCGCTTGTAGAGCGGCCAGCCGAATGCCGCGAGCAGGATCGCCTGGGCGATGGTCATGACGACGAGCTGTTGCAGTTCGAGCACGCCGAGCACGGCGGCGCCGAGCCACGCCAGCGACAGCAGTGGCAGCAGCGCCAGGGCCCGGAAATTCGCCCGCGGCGCGACATCGAACGTGGCGCGCCGATCCCAGATCAAGTACAGCGCGACCGGCAGCACCAGAAAGCAGTGGTTATACGTTGGCGACGCGACCCAAACCCGCCAGGCGCCGACGATCTCCTGCCAGAACAGACCGCCCAGCGCGAGCGACGCGAGCAACAGCGCCGCGCCGAGAACCCGCCACGGCGTCGCACCGGCCCGGCCGTCGGCGGTCGCGACGCTCATGACGCCGTCGCCAGCACGACCGGCTCGGACTCCGGCGCGCTCGGTGCCGCCGTGAGCAGCGAATCGAGCAGCGGCAGTTTCGTCTCCCAGCGGTATTCCGCGGCGATGCGGGCGCGACCGCGAATGCCGACCGCGCGGCCCTTGGGCGACATGGCCACGGCGATCATGTCGACGAATTCCGCCGGCGTCGCGGCAGCAAATACTTCCTCGCCGCGCATGAAATCGAACGCCGCGAGCGCCGCCGGCGAGGCGACGAGCGGCTTCGCCATGGCCATCGCCTCGAGAACCTTGTTCTGAATGCCGCGCGCCAGACGGAGCGGCGCCACTGCCACATCGGCGTGCGCGAGATAGGGCCGCACGTCGGCGACGCGCCCGGTCACGCGAATGTTGGCATCGCCGCACAGCTGCCTGACGGCGCGCGCCGGATTGTTGCCGACGATCCAGAAATCCGTGTTCGACCAGCGCCGCCGCAGCCGCGGCACCACCTCGGTGCCGAACCAGCACGCGGCATCGACATTGGGCCGATAATCCATAGCGCCGGTAAACACGATGGCACGGCGACCGTGCGGAAACGGATTGGGATAGGCGCGATTTGGATCGAAGCGTTCGAGGTCGACGCCATTCGGCATGACTCGGACGCGGCTCGCGTTCTCGGGCGCGTGACGCTCGAGCAGCGCGGCCTCCGCCTTCGACACGAAGATCGTGGCATCGAATTCGCTGGCGGTGCGGCGCTCGAGCGTCAGAAGGCGACGCGCTTCGCGCCGAAAGAGCGGCGCCAACAAACCACCGGCTGCGGCATAACCGCGCCACTTCTCGGAATCGAGATCAACCATGTCGATGACGCGGCGCTCGAAAGCGAGGCCGGTGACGTAGGGGGCCATCGCCGAGCAATAGACGAAAGCGGCACGCGGCGAATGCTTCGCGACGGTTTCCTCGATCCACGCCATCAGGCGGCGGTCGCGGAAATAGCGCGCGCTCATCGCCTCGCCGGTCGCGAGCGCGACCATGCTGCGCGTCCGCGCCGCCAGTGGCCGCAACGGCAGGGCGCAAACGCTCGCGCAGAGCTGCTTGAGCGTCGGGATATACGCCGCGTCGCGCGGATCGTCGTAGAAGGTGCCAAGATGGACGCGATGCCGCGCCGCGAGATGGCGCAGAATCGGCCACGAACGGATCTTGTCGCCCTTGTCGGGCGGATAAGGCAGGCGATGGGCGAGGAACAACAGGTCGGACAAGGGCGCTACTCCCGCTGCCCTTGATCGCAGGAAACCCTCAAGGCTTCGCTAAGAATCGGATCAAGGCTTTGGTAAACAAGGCGATTTTTCATCGCTCGCGACCGAGGAAAACGGCATCCACGCGGTCCCACGCGAAATCGCCGAGCAGGCGTTCGAGCCGCCCGTACATGCGGCTCAGGTTGAGGTAATGGCGGAAGCGCGACTTGGCCGAAAGTCCGGCGACACGCGGCTGCGCCGCATCGATCTCCCATGGATGCATGTAGAAGATCGCCGGGCGGCCTTCGGCGTGGTTGACGCGTCGGAATGCAGCGCGCGACACGGTGTACGGCAGCAGGCGGAAATAGCCGCCGCCCGACGCCGGAAGGTTGCGACCGCCGAGGCGCACGGTGGTGAGTGGAATCTCGAGGACGGCGCTGGGATTCGAACGGAACGGCCACCGCGGCGCCGATGGCATGCCGTAGAGGTCGTGCGCGATCGGATAGATGCTCGAGCTGTAGGCGAAGCCGGCCTTGGCAAGCTCGTCAAGCGCCCAGAGGTTGCCGGCGCCGATCGAGAATGTCGCGGCGCGATAGCCCCGGACCGGCACTTGGCCGATGTCTTCCAACAACGCCTTGCTGCGCCGGATATCGGCACGGAATTCGTCGCGGCTTTGGCGATCGGCACGGACATGGCTGAGGCCGTGGCTCGCCAGCTCATGCCCGAACCCGGTGATACGGCGCACCAGCGCCTTGTGCCGTTCGGCGACCCAGCCGAGCGTGAAGAACGTCGCCTTGGCACCGCGCGCATCGAACAGCGCCAGCAGCCTGTCGACGTTCGCCTCGACCCGCGACGGCATCGAATCCCACCGGTCGCGGGGCACCGCGCGCGCGAGCGCCTCGACCTGGAAGTAATCCTCGACGTCGACCGTCAGCGCATTGACGACGCGGCCATCGCGCCGGAGTACGGGCGTATCGCGGCCGAGAGTGGCAAGCCCGTCCATCGCCGCGCTCCTAGAAGACCTTGCGCAAGGTGAGGATCAACGAGTTGCGGTAGAAATTCGGACCCCCCGACACCGAGTCGACATTGGCGAAGTTGTAGTCGATCGCGCCGAACAGCGACGGCGTGAAGGCGTGACTGAGCTCCAGCGTGGTGTTGAACGTGTGCGTGTGTTGCGCGTCCTGCAGGAAATACCCACCGCTCAGGCTCATGGTGGTGAGCGGCGTCATCCGGCGATTCCACGTCGCCGTCACGCCGTTCAGCGCGTCGTTGGGTACCAGCCCCGTCAGCGAGTTCATCTCCTGGTGGATGCCGGTCAGCGTGAACCGGTTGGGATCGAGGTCGGTGACGAGGCTCGCCTGGAAGGTGCGCAACCGCTCGACATCGTTCTGGAGGCTGAACTCGTTGTTGTTGAGCGAGATCGGTAGGCCGGTCGTCGCGTCGAGCACGGTGCCGTTCGGGCCGAGCACCGCACCGTTCAGGTTCTGCAGGATCGCCTGCTGCGGCGTGGTGGTGACTTCCGAATAGTTCGCGTAGGCGGTGGTGATCGGCGTCAGCGCGTAGCGCATATCGCCCTGGAATGAATCGGCGCCGTCGCGATGCCCGTAATTGAGCGAAATGCGCGCGTCGGAACTCGGCTGGTAGATGACCCCGCCGTACCAGGTCGGCTCAGACAGGTTCTGCGACGGCACCTGGGAGAATTGGAGCGTCTGCCAGCCACCCGAACCGACCAGCGCAATCGATTTGGTGACGTGGACCTGCACTTCGTCGGTCGCCAGTCCTTCCTTGTTCGAGCCGGTGCCGCCGTTGACGTCGGTGCGCTGGCCATCGAGCGTCACGGTGTTGCTGAGATATTTGCCGATGTCGCCCGTGGCGAGCGTGCCGCGCAGTTCGTTGTGCGTGGCCGCGGTGATCGGCGCGAGCGTGCCGACGCCGGCCAAGCCGCTACTGGTCTGACCCGTGGCGGCGGTCTGGCCGCTGAACCACGTCTGGCCGAAGATGTAGCGCAGCTCGGCGTCACCTGCGGTCCGGAACGAATGGCGCAGCACCGGGCTCGCCTCGATCGCGTAGGTGCTGGTGCGGTTCGAGGACGCGAGCTGATTACTCGGGATCGAGCCGAATGCGCCCGTATGAGCGGTATCGAAGATTGTACCGCGCAGCTCGACCGCCGCTGCATCGGGCACCACGGTCGCGACGGCGCTGCCGAAGAGATTCTGGTCGATATGATCCTGGTCGGTCGCGACCGCGTATTGGTTGAGGCTCGCCGAATAGTCGAGATTGCCGACGAGCCGCGGCGAATCGGCGGCGACGTAGATGCCGGGCGTGAGCGTGGTGATCAGATCCGCCGTGCGGCCGGTCTGCGCATCTCGGACGTTGTCGGTGGCTTCTTCGCGCAAATCGACGCGCGGCGTGATCTGCCAGAGCGGCGGACCTTTCGGCGGCAGCGTGGAGGGCTGATCGTTCTCGTTGGACGCGGTGGGACGACCGAGATCCTGTCGCAGGCCTTGGGCGTAGATCGGCGGGACCGGACCCTGGCCCTGATCGTCGACCGGACCTAGCGAGAGCTGCGCCGCCGCCGGGGAAGCCATCGCCGCAAACGCGACGAACCCCGCAACGACGACCGGCAACCGAATGATGCGCATTCTGCTCTCGAGGGGAGGAACGGCATGGGGAGGATCAATAGTCGGAATAGGCGCCGAACTGATCAGCCGCGGAGGTGCGGACCTTGTTGAGCAGCAGGCTCACGTTCGGACAGGCGCTCAACAGGCCGATTGCGGTTTCCAGCTCCTCCTGCTGCGTGTGGTCGGCCTCGACGACGAGGATGATCTGGCCGACAAGGCCGGCGAGAATCGCCGGATCGCTCGAGGCGAGCACGGCCGGCGCATCGAACACGATGAAGCGGTCGCTATAGCGCTGCGCCATTTCGCTGACGATGGCGCGGGTGCGCCGGCTCGACAGCAGCTCGGGCGAGCGGGTGTTGGGCGAACCGGCCGACATCACGGTCAGGTTCGGCAGATTGGTGCGCAGCACCACCTCGGAAAAATCAACGTCGGGATTGGCGAGCAGGTCGGTGAGTCCATAGCTCGCCGGAATGCCCATCATCTCCTGCATCGCATGATGCTTGGTGTCGAGATCGATGAGCAGAACCTTGAGATCTTGCTCGGTGGCGATCGCCAGCGCCAAATTGATCGCGGTGAAAGTCTTGCCTTCGCGCGGACGCGTCGAGGTCACCATGATGACGCGATTGCGGTTTGCCGCCTCGTCGTCCGGCTCGTCCATGTATTTGGCTACGATCTGACGCTTGACGATGCGGAACTCCTCGACGACACGCGACCGCTGCGCCGATGGCACGGCAATGCCGCAGCGCGCGAGGCTGCCGCGGTCGATCGAGATCTGGCGGCTATAGCCGGGCGAATGCGGCGCCATCGACGGCCCTTCGACGGCGCGGTCGTAACCGTTCATCGCCGGCGCGGCGCGACCGCCGTGGTAGGCGGTCTCGTGCACCGGTTCGTGATAGGCGAAGGACGGCGCGCCATTGACGGCCGCGGCATGAGGCTGTTGCTCGTAGGCAGCCTGCGCGTACGGCGCTTGGTAGGCCTGCGGCTGCGGCGCATGAGCGCGCGGCTGCTGCACCGGTTGCGACGCTGCTTGCGGCTGATACATCGACTGCGGCGCCGGCTGCGGCCGATAAATCGCCTGCGGCGTGGGCTGCGGCTGATACTGCGGCTGCGGCGCCGGTTGCGCGTGATACATCGCCTGCGGCGCGGGCTGCAGCTGGTACTGCGGCGCGGCCTGCTGTTGATAGATCGGCTGCGACGGTGCGGCAGGCTGGTAGACAGGCTCCTGGGACGCAGTCTCTGGATAGATGGACGGCGTGTAGGCCGCTTGCGGCATTGCTGCGGATGCGGCCGCCGAAGCCGGTGCGCGCGACTTCAGATGCGCAGCGGCGCGTTCAATCAACTTGCGCGAGGTTTCGTCGATCATCAGCCCAACCCTCCGGGCAAAGCGCGATGTACGTTGAACGTCATCAGGATGAGGACGCCATAGAGCATCATCAGCGCGACGGCGGAGGCGCTGAAGCCGGCCATCTCCATGACCGACTGACTCTTCGACTTGAAGAGCGCGACATACGACACGCCGCCGAGCACCGGCAGGCCAAGACCGCGGAGCCGGTTCAGCGTCGCGAACGAGCGATCGATCTGAGTCAGCAACACCGGAATGCCGAGCCCGCCGAGAATGCCGGCGAGCAGAACCGCCGAGAACAATACCGGCCGGTTCGGCGCGATCGGAGTCGTCGGCACCTGCGGCGCATCGATGACGCGGAATTGGATCTTGTCGGCCTGGGTGTCGGCCGCCTGCGAGAGGTTGGTCGCTTCGCGCCGCGACAGCAGCTCGTCATAGTTGCGCTTGAGGATGCTGTAGTCGCGGTCGAGATCCTGGTACTGCGCCTCGACGCCGGGCGATGCCTTGGCGACGTCTTCGGCGTGCTGGAGATCGGTCTGCGCCTGGCCGACACGGCGCTGGAGCGACGCCAGCTTGCCTTGCGCATCGAGCAGGCGAATGCGCACCTGATCGTAGACGACAGGCGAAACCTTGGTACGCGTGCCGGGCGTGCGCTTGCTGCCGACCGTCGCCGCGCCGTGCGTGCCGATCCGGCCGCTGAGCGCGGCGATCTGCTGTTTCACCGCGATCACGTCGGGATATTCATCGGTATAGCGGGTGCGCAGCGCGGCGAGTTGACGCTCGAGCTGGACCAGCTGCTGCTCGGCGCCGCCGGGCGACACGCCGACCGCGGTCGCGTCGGCGCCGACGCTCGGCGTCAGGCTGTCGAGCTCGCGCTGCAGCTCGTCGCGCCGCGCTGTCGCATCCTGCAGGTCGTCATGCATCGTCTGAAGCTGATGGCGCATCGTGTCGATCGAGCTCGACGACGCCGAGCCGTTCAGGACGTCGGCGTGTTGCGTGCGAAACTCGGCGCGGCGCTGCTCAGCGGCACGGAGCTGCTTTTCGTAGAGCGCAATCTGGTCAGAGAGAAACCGCTGCGCGTTGTCGAGCTCGGTGCGCTGCGTGCCTGTCGTGCTCTCGGCGAAGATCGTCAACAGGCTTTGTACGACGTTGCGCGCGGCCTGCGGATTGGAGTCCTGGTACGAGATCGTGAACAGATTGCGCGTCTGCGGCTGAATGGTGATCTGTTGCATCAACCGGCGAATCAGCGCGTCCTTGTCGGCCTGCGTCCGGATGCTGCGATCAAGATCCGCCATGTGGATCAGCTCTTCGACGTTCGGACGAGACAGCAGCGTGCGCTGCAGGACGTCGAGCTGGCGGGCCGGATCGACATCGACGGCGATGCCGCGCAGCAGCGGCGTGAGCAGCTGGTCGGCGTCGACATAGATGCGCGTATAGGACTCGTAGCGATTCGGCAGCATTGCGATCACGGACCAACCGACGACGCACACGGCCCAGGCGGTGAGCGCGGTGATCCATTTGCGCCGCCAGATCGCGTGCAGGTATTGGAAAATCAGGCCGGACAGAGATTCCATGATGATAGCCTTCGTGCGCCCTTCTGTGCCGTACGCGTTCTAGAAGTACCGCTGCGGGATGATCACGATGTCGCCCGGGCGCATCGCGATGTTGTCTTTGACGTCGCCGTCGTTGATCAGGCTGTCGAGGCGCGCCCTGATCGTCTGCTGGCGGCCGCCGATCTTGCGCACCACGACCGAGCGATCGCCGGCGGCGAAGCGGGTGAGTCCGCCGACCTCGATCATCACGTCGAGGATTGTCATGTTCGAGCGGTACGGCAGGGCCTGTGGCTTCGCGGCCTCGCCGATCACGCGGATTTGCTGCGAGAACGGGCCGACGAAGCTCGAGACGATGACCGTGACGTTCGGATCCTTGACGTAGGCTTTGAGCTTCTCGCTGACCTCATGGGCCAGAGCCGCCGGCGTGCGGCCGACCGCGGCCACGTCCTGAACCAGCGGAATCGAGATCATGCCGTCGGGACGGACCGGCACCTTCACCGACAGTTGCGGATTCTGCCAGACGAAGATGTCGAGATTGTCGCCCGGCCCGATCAGGTAGGTATCTGAATTCGGATCGACCGTGCCGCTCGGCACAGCCGGATTGACGGATGCGGTCTGCAAGCTCGGGTATGCCACCATCGGCGTCGCCGCGGCGGGCGGCTGGGCGGGCGCCGTGCCGGCAGGCTGCGCCGCGGCCATCTGTGCCGTCATCGGGCGCGGTGCGGTAACGACGGCGCTCGCCATCGCAGGCTGATTCGGCGCCGGCAACGGTCGATCGTTCATGTTCGGCGGAACGGTCAACGCCTGCTGAGGCGCGCTCGACGACGACTGAACATCCGGATCAGAATTGCCAACCAGTCGATCCGTCATGTCGGTGACTGCGCTGCAACCCGTCAGCAGCACGACCGCGAGCACGAGGACGGACCGGGAAACTTGGCGCAGCACGGTTAATCACTCCCCCACATGCGAGACATGCCCGCCTGGCATCGGGGTGCCGGGCGCGGGCCGTGGCGTTCGCGGCTCTCGGCCGATTGGGCGGGCGCGAGCCACTCACACGCGGGGACGACGGTACCGGCAAAAGCTTACTGAAAGGTTGACCTGATTTAAGTATTACTTTTGGCCATTCCGCAGTTTGCGTAAATAAAATCTAAAGACAAGCCTGCGACGGTCATGTCATGGCCGAAAATAAGTCGTCGCGCTTCGATCGCGTGACTTCCATACTGCGCGATCCGGCCGCCATCGCGACGTGGTCCGAGCGCGATTGGGATCGCGCGGTGCGCGAGGCGCGCCGCGCCGGTCTGCTGGCGCGCATCGCATTGTCGATTGCCGCTTGCGGACTCGACGCGTTGGTCCTACAGCGGGCGCGCCCACATCTCGAGGCAGCGTGCGTACTCGCCCGCAAGCACGGTGAGGACGTCGCGCGCGAGTTGCGCCATATCGGCGCGGCATTGGGCACGACCTCCGGCCCTGTGATCCTGCTCAAAGGCGCCTCCTATGCTGCCGCAGGCCTGCCTGCCGCTGCCGGCCGGCTCTTCGGCGACATCGACGTGATGGTGCCACGGTCGTCGATTGCTGCAACGGAGGCGGCGCTGCTCGCGAACGGCTGGAACGGCGTCAAGCAGGACGATTACGACCAACGCTATTATCGGCGCTGGATGCATGAGATTCCCCCGCTGCAGCACCGCACCCGGCGCACCACGATCGACGTTCATCACACGATCGTCCCACCCACAGGTCGCCACGCCGTCGATGCACGACGGATGATCGATTGGGCGGTTCCGGCGCAGGCCGCGCCGGGATTCCTGGTGCTGTCGCCGGCCGACATGATCTTGCACGCGGCCGTGCACCTCTTCGACGACGGCGAGTGGGCGAACGGCCTGCGTGATCTCGACGACATCAACCGGCTGTTGCGGCATTTCGCGGCGCTGCCCGAATTCTGGTCCATGCTGGTGGCGCGTGCGGCGCAGTTGCGTCTCGAACGCCCGCTCTATTATGCGCTGCGCTACGCCGCGATGCTGCTGGACGCGCCGGTGCCGCAACGGGTCCTCGCAGCGCGCGATCTGCGGCCGCCCGCGGCGCCGGTTTTGCACTGCATGGATTGGGTCTTTGCGCGCGCGTTGCGCCCCGCGCATCCGATTGCCGCCCTGCGCGGCACCGGTATGGCGCTGTGTTTTCTTTACATCCGCGCCCACTACCTGCGCATGCCTCTGCGCCTTCTGCTGCCGCACCTGCTGCGCAAGGCCGTGGTCAAGCGCCTCAAACCGGCCGAGGCGTGACTGCCGCGTGGAGCCGTCGATCATCTCCTTCCTCGCCTACTCGTTCCTGATGCCGCCGACGGTGTTCATCGTCACCGCGCTGGCCGGGATCGTGCTCGCTGGTTTCACGCCAACGCGCCGCTGGGGCCTTATGATTGCGCTGTTCAGCAGCGTCGCCCTCTATGTCTTCGCGACGCCGCTGGCGTCGTCAGCGCTGCTGCGCGCCGTGGAGAACGAAGTGCCACCGAGCGGACAAGCCGCCACCGCCCAGGCGATCGTCGTGCTGTCGGGGGACGTTCATCACGGCGATGGCGCGGCGGTGGCGGACACCGTCGGCCGGCTGACCCTCGAGCGGCTTGACCGCGCGGCGGAACTCTATCGCCGTAAGCCGCTGCCCATTTTGGTCTCCGGCGGGCCGGTCGGCGACAGCCGGGAGAGTCTGGCGGCGCTGATGGCACGCACCTTGACCGACGATTTCGGCGTGCCCGTCGCGTGGCGCGAGGAGCAGTCGCAGACGACATTCGAGAACGCGGAATATTCCGCCCGCCTCCTCCGCGCGCAGCATGTCCATACCGTTCTGTTGGTGACCCAGCCCTGGCACATGCCACGTGCGCTCTGGGCATTTACACGTGCGGGCATCGATGCGATTCCAGCGTCGACCACACGCACCTATATCAAGACGCCGATTGAATTCGCCATGGTTCTGCCGCAATCGACCGCGCTGACGGACAGCTTCTACGCGCTGCACGAGATCCTGGGGCTGATCTACTACCGGCTGCAGTTTGGTTAACCGCGGCATCCTTTTAAGAAATCCCTAAGCCCTCGCTGCCTAGAGTGGTCACAAGCGGCGCATCCGTCGCCGCAGGATACTCACGGGATACTCATGGCACGATACCTGGTTACCGGCGGCTGCGGCTTCATCGGCTCGCATCTTGCCGACGCCCTGCTCGCCGACGGCCACGAGGTCCGCATCCTCGACAATCTTTCGACCGGACATCGCGACAACGCGCCCGAGGGGGCGGAGCTCATGATCGGCGACGTCGCCGACCGCGTCGCCGTGCGCCACGCGATTGCCGATACCGACGGCGTCTTCCATCTCGCGGCGATCGCATCGATCGAGCGCAGCATCGAAGACTGGGTCGGAACCCACACCTCGAATCTGACCGGCTGCATCACCGTGTTCGACGCCGCACGGCGTGCCCGCGATGCCGGACCGATTCCGGTGGTCTACGCGTCGTCGGCCGCGGTCTATGGCCTCAACGAGGCGGTGCCGCTCGCCGAGAGCGCCGAGGCGCAGCCGATGACCGCCTACGGCGCCGACAAGCTCGGCTGCGAGTTGCACGGTTACGTTGCCACCACGCTCTATGGCGTGCCGACGACCGGGCTACGGTTCTTCAACGTCTATGGCCCACGGCAGAATCCGGACTCGCCTTATTCCGGCGTGATCTCGATCTTCTGCGACCGGTTGGTCGCGGGCAATCCGATCACCGTCCACGGCGACGGACGGCAGGTCCGCGACTTCATCCATGTCAGCGACGTCGTCCGCTTCCTGATGCGCGCGATGGCGGTGCCTGCCGAAGGCGACGTGTTCAATGTGTGCACCGGTGCCGGCACCACAATCGTCGAACTGGCCAAGACGATCGCCGGGCTGTGCGGCACGACGCCGGACCTGATCTTCCGCGCGCCGCGCCCGGGCGACGTCAGGCTTTCCGTCGGCGATCCGGAGCGGGCCGCGAAGCTCTTCGGCATTCGCGCCGAGATGCCGCTCGAGGACGGGCTGATGATGACGCTCGCCAGCCAGAAGACCCGTCTCGCAGCGCGGCTGCGCTACGCCTGAGCCAACCGGAAATCGACGAGCGGCCCCGCCGGCACGATGCCGGTGGGATTGATCGTGCGGTGGCTGGCGTAGTAGTGCCGCTTGTATTCGTCGAAATCGCAGGTCGCGGCGACGCCGGGCATTTCGTAGAGCCGGCGTGAATAAGCCGCGATCGCCGGGTAATCAATCAGCCGCCGCAGATTGCATTTGAAATGGCCGTGATAGACGGCATCGAAACGTGCCAGCGTCGGGAAGAGACGCCAGTCCGCTTCGGTCGGCCGGTCGCCGACGAGAAAGCGGGCACCCGTTAGGCGCGTCTCGAGCCAGTCGAGCGTTTCGAACACGGCCTTGACCGCTTCGTCGTAGGCCGCCTGCGTGGTGGCAAATCCCGCGCGATAGACCCCGTTGTTGAAATTCGCGAAGACGCGCTCGTTGACGCGATCAATCTCACCCGCGAGATCGGCGGGATAGTAATCGGTCCGGTCGTCGGTGAACGCCGCGAATTCGCGGTTGAACATGCGGATGATCTCGGATGACTCGTTATTGACGATCGTCCGCTTCTCTTTGTCCCACAAGACCGGCACGCTGGCGCGGCCACTGTAGCCTGCATCGGCGGCGCGATAAATCTCATGGACATATTTCGCGCCGGTGAGCGGATCGGACGCAGCGAAGGTCCACCCGTTATCGCCCATCACCGGTTCGACGGTGCTCATCGAGACGACGCCCTCGAGCCGTTTGACGGCGCGAAGAATCATCGTCCGGTGGCACCACGGACAGGCGCGCGCGACGTAAAGGTGATAACGGTTCGGCTCGGCCCGGAAGCTGGAGCTGCCGTCGGCCGTCACGAACTTCCGAAAGCGCGCGGCCGCGCGCACAAAATGGCCGCCGCTGCGGGCGGTATCGTGCCAGCCCGCCTGCCATTTGCCTTCGACCAAAACGCCCATGCGTGAAATCCCCGCAGGCTTCGAGCCGCGTCGGCAATCTAACGCGACCGCCCGCCCGATGATAAGGGCTGGCGGCCCGTATGCGCGGGCGCCGGCTGCATGGGACGATTGCGCAAAAGACAACGGCGCCGCCGGTTGCCCGGCGGCGCCGCACTCCCCCCGGAGGGCCGCGCCGAAAACGCTAGAATGACAGGATCGCGTCGACCGAGAACGTGCCCACCGTAGTGTCCCGACCGGTGCCGCTCGGCCCGACATTGTAGATCTTCGTGCCGCCATTGCCGCCATAGGCGGTATCGAGCCGGGCTTCCGGCCGGATGGTCAGGCCGAGCGTGCCCGGCAGCGTAACCGGCGGACTCCACACCGCGTTGATCGTGAACTCGTCATACGTCGCCTTGCCGAAGTTGTAGTTGGCACCCGTCACCGGGAAGCCGCGTTCCGCGTTGATCACATCGAGCGACGACGTCGGCGTCGTGACGAAGAAGCCCTGGTTGTCACGATAGATTTCCGCGCGACCGTTGAAGCTCCACTGGTCGCTGAACTTGTACTCGAGATAGGTCGTGGCGCTTTCGGCATCGGCGTGGTTTTGATCGTCCTTCACGTAGTTGAGCTCGGTGACCGAGGTCAGTGCCTTGTTGATCGTGTAGGTGATCACCGTGTCATAGAACTGGCGGGCATGCCGGTTCGGATCGGGCACGGTGATGGCGGCGCCCTGCGTGTACGAGTTCTCAGGCCCATAATGGGTCAAGGCCAGGATCGTCAGCTTGCCATCGAGCAAGCCATTGAGCCCGAAGCCGGCGATGAACTTGCCGATCGAGCCGTTGTTGACGCCGTTCGCGCCGATCGAATCGTTCACGCCGGTATCCCAGCCGAGCCACAAATCGACGGTGTCGTTGAGATGCGTCGTCGTCAGGACGCCCGTGTGCTTGAAGGGCAGGCTGTAGAGGAACTGGTAGCTGTGCGTGTAGAACGGGTTGCCGGTGGCGTCGATCACCTCGTAGCCGATCGGCGTCGGATACTGGCCGATCTTGATGTCGGTGCCGCCGCCTGTAAACGGCGTCGGCGCATGGAGCTGCGCATCGAGCTCGACGATGTCCCACTGATACGGACTGTTGGTCACGCGGTCAAATTCGTTGAAGAAGTGGGTATACCGCGCATCCGTGCCGTACATGCCGGTGAACTTGAAGCCATACTGGAATATGTTCTTCGATGAATCGAGGTCGTGTTCGACGTTGATCATCGCCTGATTCATACGGGCCGTGTTCGCCCGGTCATTGAAGCCCTGACCGAAATTGATGTTGTTCGTCGGATTTTCGGTGGACCAATTGGCGCTGCCCTCGACGTGGCCGGAGAATTGGATGCCGCCGAAGATCGGATCGGTCCAGACCGGATGCGCAGGCGCTGCGGGCGCAGGTGCCGCGGGCGCTGGCGCCTGCTGCGCCTGGGCTGTGGCAGCCAAGGCGCCCACGACGCAGCCCGTAACCGCGAACGCGGAGATGGTGCGGAAAGACATAGTTTGAAGCCCCCAAGTTCGAGCGTCTGGCGCCGGCGGATCCGGTGCCTTCTTTCTGGGCGTCCTGCCTAAGCGCGATCCACTGCGGCCCGTTTAGGGCTTCTCCATGTCGTGCCCGCAACGTCCGTGCAATTTTTTTGCCACTTTCCGTCCGCGCGATTTCCGCGATTGGGCGCCGCGGAAATATTGGGCGTCGCGCATCGGCCACCGCGGCCATCGGCGACCCGCTACCGTTCGTTGCGCGACTTAACTAATATGCGGCCCTTGCGCGTGTGCACCGTTTGCGCAGAACGTTGGCACGCCGCGCACCATGGGAGGCCGCATGAAAAAGCTGCTGGTTGCCGTCGCCGTCGTCGTCGTTCTGGTCATCGTCGCGGCGCTCGTCGCGCCGTTCGTGATTCCGGTCGACACCTACAAGGCCAAGCTGATCGCAGCGGTCAAGCAATCGACCGGCCGCGATTTGCGCATCGACGGCCCGGTGAGCTTCCATCTGCTGCCGCAGATCGAGCTGTCCGCCGACCAGGTGTCCTTCAGCAACGCATCGGGCGGCGTCGCGAAGAACATGGCGCAGCTCAAGTCGCTCGAGGTCCGGCTGCAGCTGCTTCCGCTGCTGAGCGGCACGGTCGCGGTCGACAGTTTCGTCCTGGTCGATCCGGTGATCGCCCTCGAGGTCGGCAAGGATGGTCGCCCAAACTGGCGGTTCGAGCATGCGCCGGCTGCGGCGCCGGCTGTGCCCGCAACCGCCCCGCCCTCGGCCGCCGGCGGCGGCGCCGGCGCGATGACCGAACTCGCGCGGCTGCGCCTCGCCCATCTCAAGATCGAGAACGGCAGCGTGAGCTATTCCGACGCGCGCACCGGCAAGCGCTGGACGGCGAGCGCGATTAACATGAGTTTCGCGCTGCCGGGCATCGATAGTCCGATGTCGGCATCGGGCTCGGCGGCGTGGAACGGCCAGACCGTCAATCTCGATCTGGCCATCGATCGACCGGCCGCGTTCGAAGGCGGACGGCCGACGCCGATCAAGGTCAAGCTCGCGTCGACGCCGATCAACTTCGCCTTCGCGGGATCGGGCGTCGGCGCGCCGACGATCAAGCTCGACGGCGACGCCGATCTCGCCATTCCGTCGGTGCGCAGCCTTGCCGCCTGGGCCGGGCGGCCGATGCCCGCCGGCAACGGGTTTGGCCCGCTCGCGATCAAGGGTAAGGTCGCCGTTTCCGGCAGCAAATACACGTTCAGCGATGCGGCAATCGCCTTCGACGCGATCAAGGGCAATGGCGGCATTGCGTTCGACGACGCCGGCGCCAAGCCCTACATCAAGGGCAGCCTTCAGCTCGACGACCTCAACCTCAACCCCTATCTCGGCGCGCCGCCGGGATCGGGGTCGGCATCGACGCCGGCGCCATCCGGCGCCGCTGGCGGCAACGCTCCGGCCACTGCCCAGCAGGGATGGAGCACCGCGCCGATCGATACCAGCGCGCTCAAGGTCGCCGACGCCGACTTCTTCCTCGGCGCCAACAGCCTCGAGTACCACAACATCAAGATCGGCAAGAGCGCGCTCATCCTCCATCTCAAGGACGCGCAGCTCACCGCCGACCTGAGCCAGCTCGCGCTCTACAAAGGCTCGGGCCAGGGCAAGGTGACGATCGACGGCAGCGGCGCCGTGCCCGCGCTCCAGGAGAGCTTCGCGCTCAAGGGAGTCGACATGCAGCCGCTGCTGCATGACGCCGCCAACGTCAATCTGCTCGCGGGCACCGGCAGCCTCGACATGGCAATCAACGGCCACGGCCGCAGTCAGCGCGACATCATTTCCTCGCTGGCGGGCAAGGGCTCGCTCCATATCGACAAGGGCAAGATCAGGGGCGTCAACATCGTCGGCATGATGAAGAATGCCGCCAATGCATTGAGCATGGGCCTCGTCGGCGGCGGCAACGACACCGACTTCAGCACCATGTCGGGGACCTACACGATCACCAACGGCATCCTGAAGAACAACGACTTGCAGCTGGCCTCGTCCGAGTTGCCGATGAGCGGCGCCGGCACCGTCGACCTGCCGCAGCGGCGCGTCGATTATCGCCTGACGCCTAAGGTCGCCGGTGCGGTCGCCGTGCCGGTCCTGATCACCGGACCGTGGGATCACCTGTCCTACCGGCCGGATATCGGCGCCATGCTGAAGCAGCCGGGGAAGACCCTGCAGAATCTGCAGAACGCGTTGCCGGGCCAGTTCAAAAACCTGTTCGGCAAGTGAGCGCGGACCGGCGCGGCGGACCTTCATATTCGTGAGCTTTACACCGGCGCGCCGGCGAATTTCGGCGCTGTGTTCAGCCTTGGCGGCCGTCGCCGCTCGCCACCTCGGACGCGGCCGAATTGGCTTTGTTCGGTAGAATTTCATCGCCGCGGCGATCCCGACTATTGTACGTTAATACCGTACATATAGCGTACAGCGGACCGCCGGTCAAGCGGCGCCTCGCTGGCGCGCAGACATGGCAAGAGCGGTATCCGATTAGATTGAATCGTCGTTCCCGCGAAAGCGGGAACCCAGGGCAAGCGACGTGTGATCGCCCTGGACCCCCGCTTGCGCGGGGGTGACGATGGGGGGTTTGTCCTGACCGGATCGTGCTCTACCGCTTCGCGCCGCGGTACCAGTCGAGGATGTGCTCACCGTGCCAGAACGCGACGCCTTCGTGGCGCGCCGCATAATCGAGGAACGCCTCGAGATACTTGATCCGATGCGGCACGCCGCTGATGTAGGGGTGGATCGCGAAGCACAGGATCTTGGCACGCGTAGCGCCCTCGGCATAGAGCCGGTCGAACTGATCCATCGCGCGCTTCAGGAAGACGTCGGCGTGATGGTGCTGCACGATCATCATCGGAATGTCGTTGAGCTCGACGGTATACGGCAGAGTCACAAGAGTTCCGTGCGCCGTCGCGATCTCGGCCGGCTCGTCGTCCCACACCCAGTCGCCGATGTATTGCACGCCCGCTTCGGTGAGCAGATCGGGCGTCTCGTAGGTCTCGGTCAGGCCGGGGCCGAGCCAGCCGACCGGCTGCGTTCCGGTGAACTTTTGGATGGTGTCGAGTGATTGTCGGATGATGGCGCGCTGATCGGGCAGCTTGTGGATCGGCCCCTGCACATAGCTGTGGCCCATGAACTCCCAGCCACGCTCGCGCGCCGCCGCCGCGACGCGCGGATAGGTCTCGACCACGTTGGCGTTGATCGCCAGCGTCACCTCGGCCTTGTGGCGGTCGAGCGCCTCGAAGAAGCGCCACACGCCGACGCGCATGCCGTATTCGTGCCAGCTCCAGTTGGGCACGTCGGGAATGAGCGGCGCCGTCGCGGCGGGCGCCGGCAGCACCTGCCGCGCCATCGGCTGCTCGATCTCCCAGACCTCGAGATTGACCACCGGCCACACGACCAGCCGCACGCCGGCGGGCAGTTTCAGCGGCGGACGGTCGACGATCGCGGAATAGGGCGCGCGCTCGCGCGGTTTCATGGCGCGAAACGCCGAGCGATTATGACAAGCATGGGCCTCCGATCGAATTGAAATTCAAAAAGTGACGAAACCATCGAGCCTTGGCGCGGCCGCCGACCAGAACATCGCCGATAGCGCTGCGGACGACTTCGCTTCGCACGCGACGATACGCGCGACGGCTACCGGGGCATTCTCGCCTTGCCGCTTCGGGTTTTTTATACCAACTCGACCGATACATGACGACTCGCAACGGTGGCGAGGCGCCGATCGCGTGTCAGTAAAGATGCGTCGAGAGCCTCGGCGAGCGCGACGTAAACGGCATCGTCGGCCGTGAGATTGTCGCGCAAGTCCCAGACGCGCGGCAGCAGAAAACCATGCGGATACCGCACCTCGCCGTCGCCACGAGGCCATCGACATGACGGGGGTGGCGTGTGACGTCGGCTAAGGCGGCAGCGCTGGATTCGTTCCGCCAACGGGCGCGGAAACGCCAGCCGCCCGATACGATTGCGCCTTCGATTCGCATTCGCCGATGCGCCGCCCTACCGTCGGTCGCCCGCGTGAACATCCGACGAACGCGGTGTGGCGCTGGCACACCAAGAAATCGCCGGAATTGCGTCGAATCCCGCGCCGTCCTCGGCATCGCCTGTTGCCGAACGGACACACGCGGCCGCAATCGGCCGCCGAGGCGGCGCCCACGCTTGCTACAAAACCGAGCAATGTCGGACATTGGCGCCAGCGAGGGGTGAGCGCCTCCCGCCGTGGGGGTTGCTCCCCCCGCATCCGCGGACGCATTCATGTGGGGGTTAATCACGATGACACGGAAATTCAACTTGGCCGCCGCGCTGGCGACGACCGCGACGGTCGCGCTGTTCGCGGGATCGGCCTTCGCCCAAGGCGGGCCGGACACGATGGGTGCGCCGATGGTGTGCCCGACGACGCAGATGAGTCCGGCGCACCAGAACTGCGTGATGCCGACAGCAACGGCACCGGGCGGCGGCTCGTTCCCGGGCTCATTCCTCGTGCCGGGCACGAACACCTCGTTCGCCCTGCATGGCTTCATCCGGACCGATATCGTTCACGACTTCGGCCCGCATCAAGGCGTCAATGCGTATAGCTTTACCGGCCAGCCGATCGACGGTCCGGGCGTGACCTACTCCAATGAGCAGTTGCACGCGGCCAACGGCGGCACCGAGATTCAGTCGTTTACGACGCGTCCTGACATCCAGACGCAGACACCGACGGCTTACGGCCTGTTGAAGACCTATATCGAGTTCGACTTCAACCAGACCGCTAGCGGTCAGCTCGCCGGCAACAACGAACTGCTCCGCATGCGGCAGGCCTACGGCACGTTGGGCCCCTGGCTCATCGGCCAGACCTTGTCTGCATTCGCCGATCCGGCAGCCTATGCCGATACCGCCAACGGCGTGCAGGACGTCGGCATGTTGAACACCACCAACGTCCGCCGGCCGCAGTTCCGTTATACTTGGCTCGTCGGCAGCGGCCTGTCGGTGGCCAGCTCGGTCGAACAACAGACATATGTGGGCAACGTCGGGTGGTCGAACGCAACGGATGGCGCCGCTCTTACTGGTGTCGCCGTGACTGGTGGAACCGGAGCCGCATCGTCCTACAGCAACTGGCCGGCCTTCGTCGTGGCGCCGGAGTGGGACCAGCCCTGGGGCCATCTCAAGTTTGCCGCCGGCGTGGAGATCAACAACGATCGCTTGATTTCGACGACGCCGGCCCTTTCCAACGCCGGGACGCATGACACCGCCGGATATGCGTTCAAGCTGTCCGGTCATCTCAACACCATCGGCAAGGACGCGTTGCGCGGCGGCATCGACTATGACAATGGCGCGGCGACCTTCTCGTCTGAAATGACGGAAGGCAGCGACCTCTACAACAACGCGAACGGCACGCATACCTCTGTGAAGGAGTGGGCGGGCTACGTCAGCTACGAGCACTTCTTCACCGGCCAGTGGCGCGCCAACGCCACCGGCGGCTATGCCCATCTCTCGGGCAACCCGGGCTTTACGACCCCCACGACCGAAGCGAGCATGAACAAGGAACTTTACGACATCAACGTCAACGTCGTGTACTCGCCGGTGCCGCAGACTGACTTCTACCTCGAATGGCAGCGGACATACCGCAAGACGTTCTCCAGTGCCGACGGCACGGGCGACCGTATCGACGCGCAGTTCAACTTCTACTTCTAGTCTGACGTAAGGCTTCGGAACCCGCCGGCGGCAACGCCGGCGGGTTTTTCTTTGCCCGCGGCGCGGCGGGCTTAGCGCCGCGCCGCCGGACCGCTACGCTCCAGCCATGACCGATCGCTCCGTCCTCATCCGGCCGATGCGCGAAGCCGATCTCGCCGACGCGGACCGCGTCTACCGCCTCGCCTTCGGCACGCAATTCGGCCTGCCAGACCCTGGCCGCTTTCGCAGCGACTCCCAGGTGATCCGCCTGCGCTGGACCGCCGATCCGCGGCCGTGCTTCGTCGCCGAAACCGACGGCCGGATCGTTGGCAGCATCATCGGCATGGACTGGGGCAGCGTCTTCGTCCTGGGGCCGCTCACGGTCGATCCGGCGCATGCCGGAGGCGGCATCGGCCGACGGCTGATCGAGCCGGTGATGGATTTCGTCGCCGCGCAGCAGTTCAAGCTCGCAGGGCTCTTCACCTTTCCGCACAGTCCCAAGCACATCCACCTCTACGAGAGCTATGGCTTCGTGCCGCAGCGCCTGACGCCGGTGCTATCGAAGGCGACGGAGGCGGGAGAGAGCTCACATCACGGCTGGGCGGATCCGGCTCACCCCCCTCACCCTTCCCTCTCCCCCTTTCAGGGGGAGAGGGTTGCGAAGAGTTGGCGAACCCTGAGCCTGGCGAAGGGCGAGCCTTACTCTGAGCTGGGTGAGGGGGTGGCACTCTTCTCCACCCTTGCGCCGCCGGAACGCGCTGCCGCCCTCGCCGCCTGCCGCGCCGTGTCGCATTCCGTTTTTCCGGGCCTCGACCTGACGCGTGAGATCGAGGCGATCGCCGCACAGCGCCTCGGCGAGGCCGTGCTCCTGCGCGCCGGCGACGCGATCGCCGGCTTCGCGCTCTGCCACATCGGCGCCGGGAGCGAGGCCGGCAGCGGCATCCTCTTCGTCAAATTTGCCTGTGTCCGCTCCGGCGACGCCGCCGGCTTCGTGCGTCTCGTCGAAGCCTGCGAAGCGCTCGCCGGAGCGCGCGGCCTCGCGCGCATCGTCGCCGGCGTCAATCGCGGCCGCGACGACGCCTATCGCCTGCTGCGCGAGCTTGGCTTCCGCGCCGACCTGATCGGCGTCGCCATGCACCGGCCGGATGGCCCCGGCTACAACCGGCCCGAGATCTACGCGATCGACGATTGGCGCTAGCGAATGACCTCGCACACAAGAAAGGTCCTCATCCTGAGGAGGCCCGAAGGGCCGTCTCGAAGGATGAGGCCGCTCAGTGCGCGCGCGCCACGCCCATGAGCCGCGCCAGGCGATCGGGATCGGCGCTGAGCGGCTGGCTGGCGCCGGAATAGACCACGACGCCGCGGTCGAGGACGAGCGCATCGGCCGCGAATGCGAGCGCGATGCGCGCGTGCTGCTCGACCAGCACCAGGGCCAGGTCGTCCTCGCGCTTCAGCCGATCGAGCCCCTGCAGCACGGTTTCGACGATGACCGGCGCTAGGCCCTCGAGCGGCTCGTCCATCAGCAGCAGCGACGGATTGCCAATCAGCGCACGGCCGATCGCCAGCATCTGCTGCTCGCCGCCCGAGAGCTGGTTGCCACGGTTGCGCCGCCGCTGGCCGAGCGACGGAAAGAAATCGTAGACCCGCTCGCGCGTCCAACGGCCGGGCCGGGCCGCCACGTCGAGATTCTCCTCGACCGTGAGCGAGCGGAAGATCTCGCGTTCCTGCGGCACGAAGCCGATGCCGAGCCGCGCGCGGCGATAGGTGGGCAGCGACGAGACCTCGCGGCCGTCGAGCTTGATCGAGCCGCCGCGCAGAGTCGTCTGGCCCATGATGGTGGCGAGCAGCGTCGTCTTGCCGACGCCGTTGCGGCCCAGCACCGCGAGCGTGCCGGCCGGCGCGAGATTCAGCGACACCCCTTCCAGCACGACGGTATCGCCATAGCCGGCGCGCACCGCTTCGAGCGCGAGGCCCTGTGCCGCGCCGCTCATGGCGCCGTGTCGCCGCGCAAAAGCATGCGCGATCGTCCGTGACGTGTCGCGCACCGTCTGCACGTTCGAACGCACCCCCTCACCCCGCTTTGCGTAAGGCTCGGCGTTCGCCTCGCCGACGCAAAGCAACCCTCTCCCCCTGACGGGGGCGAGGGAGGCACATTTTTTCTTACCCTCTCCCCCATAAGGGGGAGAGGGAAGGGTGAGGGGGTGATGCGCCAGCCTCGCGGCAAGTTCGCCGTCATGCGTGCGCCGCCTCGCCGAGATAGACCTGGCGGACGCGCGCGTCGGCGGCGATCTCTGGCGGCGTGCCTTCGACCAGGATCTGGCCGGCGACCAGCACGGTGATGCGCCGCGCCAGGCGGAACACCAAATCCATGTCGTGCTCGATGATGAGCACCGCGATATCGGCGGGCAGCCGCTCGATCGTCTCGATGATGGTGCCCGATTCGGACGACGGCACGCCGGCGGCCGGCTCGTCCAGCAGCAGCACCTTGGGCGCCAGGCCCAGCGCCACAGCGATTTCGACCAGGCGTTGCCGCCCGTAGGCGAGCTCCTTCACCGGCCGCAACGCCTCGTCGTGCAGCCGCAGCCGCTCGAGCAGCGCATAGGCCTCGTCGATGATGTGGCGGCGGCTGCCGGCCGGGCGATGGATGTCGCCGCCGCTGCCGAGCCGCTCCGACACCGCAAGCGTGACGTTCTCCAGCACGGAGAGGCCGCGGAACAGCATGGTGATTTGGAAAGTGCGGACGATGCCGCGCTTGACGCGTTGCGCCTGCGTGAGCGCCGTGATGTCGGCGCTGTCCAGCATGATGCGGCCGTCGCTCGGCTGCAGCACGCCGGTGACCAGGTTGACGAAGCTGGTTTTGCCGGCGCCGTTGGGGCCGATCAGCGCCTGGCGCGCGCCCTGCGCCAGCCGGAAGTCGATGCTGTTGGCGACGGTCAGGGCGCCGAAGCTCTTGCACAGGCCCCGGGTTTCGAGCGCCAGGGGCGTGGCGACGTCGGTCATCGCCGCCGCCTGATCAAAGAAAGCGGGCGCAGTCCGGGACTGAAACTCACCCCCTCCCTAACCCTCCCCCGTTGAGGGGGGCCGAGCGCGAAAGCGGTCGGCGGGTGGGGGGTATTGCGTGCCACCGCTGTCATCGCCGCCGCCTGATCAGCGCGCCGATGCGGTCGATGATGCCGAGCACGCCGCCGCGGGCGAACATCACCATCAGCACCAGCAGCAGGCCGATCCAGAAATACCAATAGACGGGATCGATCGCCGCGAAGCGATCCTGCGCGATCATGTAGAGCGGCACGCCGATGAAGGCGCCGTAAATCTGGCCGATGCCACCCAGCAGCAGCATGATCAGGACGTTGCCCGAGCGCTCGAACCCGAGCGAATCGGTGGCGACGAACTGGGTGGTCTGCGCCACCAGGGCGCCCGAGACGCCGGCCATCGCGGCGGAGATGGTGTAGGCGACGAGGCGGCGCTTGAACACCGGCGAGCCGATCGCATGCATGCGCGCCTCGTTCTCGCGGATGCCGGTCAGCGACCGGCCGAACGGCGAGTGGACGATGCGACGCATCACGAGCCAACAGACGAAGAGCGCCGCCAGGCAATACCAATACGCGGTCTTGCCGTAGAGATCGAAATGGAAAAGGCCGAGCACCGGGCTGACGTTCATGCCCTGGAGGCCGTCGGCGCCGCCGGTGACGGTATTGGCCTTGTTGGCCGCCTCATACAGCATGACCGCGACCATCAACGTCATCATCAGCTGCGTCAGGCCGGTCGTGCGCAGTACGATGGCGCCGGAAATCAACCCGACCAGCGCGGCGGCGGCGGCGGCGATGACGAGGCCGAGGACCGGCGAACCCAGGCCGTGCGCCGCGAGCAGTCCGGCCGCATAGGCGCCGGTGCCGAAGAAGGCGGCCTGGCCCAGCGTGACGATGCCGGCGTAGCCGAGCACAAGGTCGACCGACAGCGCGAACAGGATGGTGGCGAGGACCTGCGAGCCGAGCGCCAGATAATCCGGAAATGCGAAATAGGCCGCCACGGCGACCAGCCACGGCAGCGCCTCGAACCAGCGCAAACGATGCCGTCGGGCGAAGGTTTCGGCGGCGCCGGCAACGACGCGTTCGGCGACGGCGGCCATCAGGACGGTCCGACCAGGCCGCGCGGCCGCCACATCAGCAGCGCCAGCGTCAGCGCGTAGATGAAGAACGAGCCGATCTCCGGCAGCAGGTACTTGAACGCCGTATCGGCGATGCCGAGCAGGAGCGCGGCCAGGAACGGCCCGCGGATCGAGCCCAGGCCGCCGACCGAGACGACGATCAGGAAATAAACCAGATAATCGGTGGCGTAGCCGGGATAGATCGGCAGCAGCTCGGCGCCGAGGCCGCCACCCAGCGCCGCGAGGCCGCTGCCGAGCGCGAAGGCAACCGTGAACAGGCCGGAGGTATTGATGCCGACGGCTTGCGCCATCTTCAGGTTGTCGACGGCGGCGCGGATCTTGGCGCCGAAGCGCGTGCGGTCGAGCGTCAGCCAGAGCCCGGTGACCAGCACCGCGCCGCACACGATGAGGAAGCTGCGATAGGTCGGGAACGCACGGAAGCCGAGATCGATCTGGCCGCGCAGCTCGGGCGGCGGCTGGAAGAGCTGGGCAAGCGGCCCCCAGAAATACTTGGCGGTCGCCACCGACATGAAGATGAGGCCGATGGTGAGCAGCACCTGGTCGAGCTCGGCGCCGCCATAGAGATGACGATACAGCAGGCGCTCGAACACGACGCTGGCCGCCGCGACGGCGGCGACGGCGCAAATCAGCGACAGCCAGAACGGCATGCCGTAGTCGTTCATCAGCGTGGTGACGGCATAGCCGCCGAACATGGCGAAGACGCCATGCGCCAGGTTGACGAATCCCATCAAGCCCATCGTCACCGACAGGCCGACCGAGATCAGATACAGGACCATCGCGAACGCCAGGCCGAAGAACGCGATGCTGACGGCGGCCGAGAGAATTTCGCTCATTCTGTCAAGGATTTAAGGCGTGATCCCGAAACTCACTATAGGGTGTTTGGCGGCGCTCAGGCAACGCGGCGGAGACGCGATCGCCTGTAAGCCGGTCAGGTAAGCGAAGGACGAATATGATCGACAACCGGTGCGCATCACCTTCACCTTCGATGCCTATTTTTAGAGGTCCGAAAATTCTTCAGGGCCGATACCGGCCTGACGGAGAATGCTGCGCAATGTGCCCGCCGCTATCTCGCGGTGCTTCGGTACGATCGCCGTGCGAGTTCCTTGCGCTGTCCGCATCGCAAATTTTACATGGCTGCCAGCTTGAGCGACTTCTCTGAAGCCCGCCGCGATCGGTCGGCGCCGAACCTCACGATAGGTCAGGTTCCTAAGCGGCACGCAACGTGATCTGAACGCGACGCACCTTCGGCGAGGCCGTCGCCGCCGGCGCGGCGAAGTGCAAGCTCAATGCTTCGGTCAAGTTCTTGAGTGCGACCTTCTCCGTGCGACCCTGGCTCGCGACGTCGACCTCAAGGCATTGAGCGACATACCATTTACCCTCGCGCCAGATGCTGGCGGTGAATTTGCGTTTTCCGGTCATGCCCCGTTCTCCTCGGCCGCTTCGATATGGTTGCCGGTCGAAAATTTCTTACCACAACCGCGCGCTGTTCAGGCAATGCGATCGCCGGCGCACGATTGAACGTCGGCGATCGTCGCTGCAATCCGGACGCGCCCTACTTCGCCGGCGCGTGCATCGCCTTCCACGGGTCCTTGACCATCGGGAAGGTCTCGAACTCGACATTGGCGATCTTGCCGCCCACTTTCTCGGCCCGGCGGATGTAGATGTTCTGGATGATGTCGCCGGTCAGCGGATCGATCATGAACGGTCCGCGCGGGCTGTCCGTCGTCTTGTAGTTCTTGAGGATCGCCATCGCCTGATCGCCGGTGAACTTGCCGCCGGTCTTCTTGATGACGTCGAAGATCATCGCCATGCCGTCCCAGCCCTGGACCGCCGGGAAGTCCGGAATGTCGTTCGCGCCGAACTCCTTGTGCCAGGCGGCGACGAAGGCCTTGTTCGCCGGCCGCGTGGCCGCCACGGAATAGCTGCCAGAGCTGACCACGCCGAGGGGAATGTCGCCCATTCGCGGCAGCTCGCTGTCGATCAGCAGGTCCTGCGTCGTCACCAGCGTGATGCCCGCCTGCTTCAGGCCGAGCTCGTTATAGGTCTTCATCATCTGCGTCGATTGCGGACCGCCCGGCACGAAGATGAACAGGCTCTTCGGCTTGATGTCCTTGATCCGCTGGAGGAATGGCGTGAAGTCCGGGTTCTTCACCGGAAAGCGCACCGAGCCGACGACCGTGCCGCCGCCCTTGGTGATGCCGATCTTGAAGCCGTCTTCGGCGTCCCAGCCGGGCGCATAGTCGCTGACCGCGGTGTAGGCGCTCTTGAGCCCGTGCTTCGCCGCCCATTCGCCCATCGGCGCCGAAATCTGCTGCAGGGTGAACGAGTCGCGCACGATATAGGGCGACTTGGTGGTCAGCACCGCCGCCGCCGCGTTCATGTCGACGAACGGCATCTTGGCTTCGGTCATGATCGGCGCCATCGCCAGGGCGTTCGGCGAATAGACGACGCCGGCGATGATGTTGACGTGATCGCGGGTGATGAGTTCTTGCGCCAGGCGCTTCGCCACGTCGGGCGCGATGCCGGTGTCGTCGCGGCGGACGATCTCCACCGTCACGCCTTTCGGCAGGTCCTTGCTGTGCAGCTTGGCGTAAAGCGTGAGGCCCTTGTCCATCGAGATGCCCGGCGGCGCCAGCGGCCCGGAATAGGTCGTGATGACGCCGATCTTGACGGTCTGTGCCGCCGCCGGAAACGCCAACGCCACGGCCACCACCGCGGCAGCGACGGCACCGATCCACTTACGCTGCAAATGCATGAGACGCCCTCCCCGTTTTTGGTCCGCGCTCGCGGCGCCGACCTTCAATTGTTCTATAGAATGCATCCTAGGCGCGGCGCGGTCACCAGACAATCGACCAGCAAAAAGCCGGCGTGGGCGATTGCCCGCGCCAGCGGCGTGGTATCTCAGTTTGGCTCTCCTTCGAGACGCCCCGCGCCCTCATGCTGAGGAGCGTAGCATCTCGAAGCATCGAGGGCGCGGGGCTCCTCAGGACGAGGCCAAACTAAGACATTACCCTTGTCCGCTGGCATGCCACGTCGGCTATGGCGCCGGATGCATTTCCTTCCACGGATCCTTCACGTTCGGAATGGTATCGAACGCGACATTCGCCAACTTGCCGTTCACCTTCTCGACGCGCTGGATGTAGACGTTCTGCACGATGTCGCGTGTCGCCGGATCGATGCTGATCGGACCGCGCGGGCTGTTGGGGTCCTTCCAACGCTTGATGATCGCCATCGCCTGGTCGCCGGTAAACTTGCCCTTGGTGTCCTTGATCACCGTGTACAGCAGGTCCATGCCGTCCCAGCTGTCGACCGCCATGTAATCGGGGATCATCGAACTGCCGTAGGCCTGTTGCCACGCGGCGAGGAACGCTTCGTTGGCGGGCCGCTTGGCGGCGATGGAATAGGTGCCGGCGGTG
>Ga0307374_10001955_pt1 | contig 37490 bp, 42 predicted proteins | sample OX3MG_FD_202532 | JGI IMG/M metagenome (GOLD analysis project Ga0307374, IMG submission 202532) | Soil microbial communities from Risofladan, Vaasa, Finland - OX-3 | ecosystem: Environmental > Terrestrial > Soil > Coastal area > Acid sulfate soil | place: Finland: Risofladan, Vaasa | collected... | reverse complement strand
CTCGTTGCGGCACTGCCTGAGAAAAAGGATTACCCCCTGATTTCAAAGGTAATCCGCGCCAGACGCGGGCGACTGGTCCAACCATTTTGTCTACAGAGCAAAGCGTTTTTCCTTAACACGGGTTCAAATGGTATCACTACCGTTGGCTCCTATGCTGCAAGGCGGATCCGTGCAGGCGGTCCATTCGCCGTCCAGGACTGATTCGAGTATTCGATAGTGCGAATGTTTAGATCGAGCAAAAGTTCGAGCTTTGTTCCCAATTCGAGGAGGAGAAACCCGCCGGTTTTACGCGGGCCTCGGCAGAGTGCAATTGCGGACGAGCGCCTCGACGACTGCGTCGATCTCATCCCGCGTCGTGCTGCGTCCCAAGCTGAAGCGAATCGCCCCGAGACCGACGTCGGCCGAGACGCCCATCGCCTCCAAGACGGGACTGATCTGCACGCTGCCGGCGTGACAGGCCGAGCCTGCGGAGGCGGCGAGCATGGGAATGCGGGCCAGAATCTCGCTGCCGATCAGCCCGCGAAAACCCACGTTCAGCGTATTCGGCAGCCGCCGTTCGACGTGCCCGTTGAGGACTGCGTCGTCGCCGAAACGAGCTTGAATCGCTTGCCAGAAATAGTCTCGCAGTCGAGCGACGCTCCTGTCGTCGATCCACGACTGGGCCAACTCGCAGGCGGCGCCGAGCCCGACGATTTCCAGGACGTTTTCGGTGCCGGCCCGCCGGCCCGCCTCGTGGCCTGCCCCATGCAGCAACGGCTCCAGCTCGACGCCTTCGCGGACGAACAAAGCCCCCACGCCCTTGGGCCCATACAGCTTGTGGCCGGCGACCGACAACAGATCGACGCCGAGCGATTCGACGTCCGCCGGAATCTTGCCGACCGTTTGGGCGGCGTCGGTATGACACGCCGCGCCGTGCTCGCGAGCGATGGCCGCGATCTCCGCAATGGGCTGGATCGTCCCCACCTCGTTGTTGGCGTGCATGATCGAGACCAGGGCCGTATGGGGACGCAGCGCCCTGCGCAAGTCGTCGGGATCGACCCGCCCGCAGCGATCCGCCGGCAGCGCCGTCACTTCGGCCCCCAGCGATTGCAGGAAGCGGCAAGGCTCGATAACGGCCGGATGCTCGATTCGGCTGGTGATGACGTGGAACGGCTGGCCGCGCGCTCGGCGGGCAAAGAACAGCCCCTTGATCGCCAGGTTGTTGGCCTCGGTCCCGCCGGAAGTGAACGCCACTTCCGTGGCGTCGCAGCAGAGTAGCGAGGAGACTTGCGATCGCGCCTTTTCGACGGCGTCTCGAGCCGGAAGCCCCGCCCAGTGCAGGCTCGACGGATTGCCGTAGGCGGTCACCAGGAAAGGCGTCATGGCGGCGGCGACTTCCGTGGCGAGCGGCGTACTGGCGTTGAAATCGAGATAGATTTGGCGGTTCATCGCGGCGCCTTCGCTCGCCGAAATGGCTTCGCCGCCGCGCCCTTGGAGCGCGATCCCGCTTCCAGGACGTTCGCCAGCCGCTCCTTATCCGCCTTGATTTGCTCCGAAGTCCGCGAGATGACCGGTTCGTCTCGGCCCAACAGCTTGAACATATCGCGGACAAGATTCGGTCGGCAGAGGTAATAACAGCGCAGCGCGCCGTCCTGCGCGTAATCGACCAAGCGAGCATAGCGGAGCACAGCCAAGTGTTGAGAGATGTTCGCCTGCCGCGCCGGAAGGATTTCCTCCATGTCGGTGACGCATTTCGGTCCGGCCGCCAATTCCGTGAGAATCGCCAGCCGCGTGGGATGCGAGAACGCCTTCAGCAGTTCCGCGGTCGCTTTCGAGTTCGCAAATTCACTCATCCGGCCGCTCCGCAAGGATATTCGATTTATCGAATATTATTGCCGTTTCGACGGATGGCGTCAATAGAGCCGGCGCGTCGTTTCAGGGGTCCTCGCCCCGTCGTTTCCAACTTATCGGACGGCCCTTGTGCGAAGTGACTTTCAGGAGCGACGTTTAGTTGAATTTCGCACAGCGTGCGCTTTCAAGGTTTGCCGCGCCCTTGCCGCTTCGGCAGTCGCACGGTGAACGTCGTTCCTTCGCCAAGCCGGCTTTCCGCGTCGATCGTTCCGCCGTGAATCTGGGCGATCCAGCGGCAAATGCTCAGCCCTAAGCCGTGGCCGCCGGCCGAGCGGGCGGCGTCGACTTGATAAAAACGCTCGAACACATGGGGCAGCCGGTCGGGGGCGATGCCGATGCCGGTATCGCTCACCGCGAAACGCACGTGATCGCCCGCCGTCTCCAACCGCAGCGTCACGCAACCGCCGGGTGCGGCGAACTTGATCGCGTTGTCGATCAGGTTGATCGCCAACTGCCGCAGCCAGCCTGGGTCGCCTTCGATCTCGATGCCAGACTGGGTGCGCCACACGAGCTGCACGCCGCGGTCCTCGGCCAGCGGCTGGTACAACTCGGCGACTTCTTCGACCAAAGCCGCCAGGTCGACCGCGACGAAGCGAACTTCGGCTTGCCCGGCGTCGGCCCGGGCCAACAGCAGCAGCTTGTTCACCAGCGCGGTCAACCGCTCGCACTGTTCGCCCAGCGAGGCCAGGACTTCGCGGTATTCGTCGGCGCTGCGCGATTGTTGCAAGGCGACTTCGACCGCGGCCCGCATGGCGCCCAAGGGGCTGCGCAGCTCGTGCGAGGCGTCGGCGGTGAAGCGGATGATTTGCGCATGGTCGGCGGCCAAACGGTCGAGCAGGTCGTTGATCGTAGCCGCCAGCCGGTCGAGCTCGTCGTCGGCGCCGCTGCGCGGCAAGCGGGCCGACAACTCTTGAGGATTCAGCCTTTGGGCCGTGGCGATGCTGGCCGCAACCGGACGCAAGGCCTGCCGCGAGAGCAGCAGGCCCCCGGCCACCGCCAGCAGAAAGAACGCAGCCCCGCCGGCGGCCACCCGGCGGTCGAACTGCGCCAAATCCGCCTCCGTCGGTCGCAGCGACAAGGCCAGATCCAACTCGCTACGAGGCCCCTGCTCGATTGCGAGTCTCGTGCGCACGGCGCGATAGCGATCGGCCGACTCTACGCATTCGATCGTCGTTGGCGTCGCGCTCAAGCCGGCGGTCGCGAGCCGCGCGGCGAGCCGGCGGCCCTTGTCGCCGGATGGCATCACCCAGGAGCCTGCCTTGCGGCGCCAGACGACGACGAAGCCCTCGTCATAGGCCGCGACCTCGCGGCGGATTTCCGCTTCCAAGGCCGCGGATTGGGACGCGGCCGAAACGTCGCGCACGACCGCCGTCAATTCGATCAGCTTTTGCTCCAGGAACGCATCGTTGCGCGCTTCCAGCACCGCGCGCAAATTATGATGCGCCCAGGCGAAACCGGCCAACAGCGACGCCAGCAACGTCGACGTCGTCCACAGCGTCAGCCGCGTGCGCAGGCTCCAATTCCAGGGTCTACGGTTCGCGGAGCACATAGCCTACGCCTCGCAAGGTCTGGATCAAGGGAACGTCGAACGGCCGATCGATCTTGTTGCGCAAACGGTTGATGTGGACGTCCACCACGTTGGTCAGCCCCTCGAATTGGAAATTCCAGACGTGTTCGACGATCATCGTGCGGCTGACCACCTGGCCAGCGTGCAACATCAAATAGTGCAGCAATGAAAACTGCTTGGCCGAAAGATCGATCGGCTGCCCCTGGCGTTCGACGGTGCGATTCACGGGATCGAGCCGCAGATCGGCCACCTGCACCGCGTTGGAAGTCGTTTCGCTGTTGCGGCGCAAGAGCACGCGGATGCGGGCCAGCAACTCGGCGAACGCAAACGGTTTGACGAGATAATCGTCGGCGCCGGCGTCGAGACCTTCGATGCGGTCGCGAACCGCCGACAGGGCCGTCAGAAAAATGGCCGGGGTCCGGATGCCGCGGGCGCGAAGTTCGCGGACGATCTCCAATCCGTCCAGCCCCGGCAGCATGCGGTCGACGACGAGCACGTCGTAAACGCCGCACGAAGCGTATTGCCGGCCGGCCAGCCCGTCGGCCACGGCATCGACGGCGAAGCCCTGTTCGCGCAAGCCTTGAGCCAGCAGGCGGTTGAGTTCCTGATTGTCTTCGACGACCAACACTCGCATCGGCGAACCGCAACGGTCATTCGGGTCAATAGGGAGCGACGTTTTCTCCGCCGCGATTGTAAAGCCGCCGCCGCGATGGCGGCCTCGACATTACACGGTTGTCATCTTGCCGTTATCGAATTGCAAGAATCCCTCTTTACACTATCGTACATGGAACGACGCTCCCGAACATTGAAGTGGAGGGCTTCTCTCATGCCGCACGCGCACCGACTTCGACCAAAAAAGACTTCCGAACCCTGTTTCGTTCGCGGGTTCACGATCATCGAACTGCTGGTGGTGATCGCAATCATCGGGCTGCTGATGGCGCTTTTGCTGCCGGCCGTGCAAGCGGCCCGCGAAGCGGCCCGGCGGGCCGAGTGCGTGAACCATCTGAAGCAGATGGGCATTGCCCTGCAGAACTACCACGATATCCAACGTGCGCTGCCGCCCGGCTATATCTCCGCGTTCACGAGCACGGGCGACGACACGGGCCCGGGTTGGGGCTGGGCTTCCTTGCTGCTCCCGCAACTGGAGCAGACTCCCGCGTTCAATGTCATTCAGTTCGTCCTGCCGATCGAAGCGCCGGCGAACGCGCAGGCGCGGCTGTTCGAGTTTCCCGTCTATCTGTGTCCCTCCGATTCGACGGCGGTCGCCTGGTGGGCTTGGACGCGAGACCCGTCCACCGGCGCCCCGATCGCCCATATCTGCCAGGTCGGCCCTTCCAACTACGTGGGCATGTACGGCGACAGCGAGCCGGGCGTGGACGGCAACGGCCTGTTCTTCCGCAACAGCTCCATCCGCCTGCGCGACATCACCGACGGCCTGTCGCAGACGATCGCCGTGGGCGAGCGGTCGCACGACTTCGGCGAGGCCACCTGGGTTGGCTCGGTGACCGGCGCTGTCTTGTTTCCCAGCGACACTAACGGCATCGGCTTCACGCGCGCCGAAAACAGCACCGGCATGGTGCTGGGGCACGCGGGCGAAGGGTTCGGCCCCGGCGACCCGAACGCAGACGTCAATCAGTTCTATAGCCGCCACGGCCGGGGCGTGAACTTTCTCTTCGCCGACGGCCACGTGAGCTATTTGCCCGTCTCGACCGACTACCGCTCGTACCTGGCCATGTCGACGCGCGCCGGGGGCGAGACCCCGTCGGCAAGCTATTGAAGCGTGCGAGACGGCTTTGCCTGAAACTTCTTCCGACAATTGAACTTTCCTCGACATCGAACAAGGAGCACGGTCCATGCGGCGACTCTTGGTATTTCTGGCAATCGGCGTCTTGGCGGCGAGCGGCTGCGGCGAGGCGGCGCGGCGCGACGAACCGGTGAAAATGAGCGACGTGCCGGAGGACATTCTCAAGGTCGCCCAGGAAAGACTGCCGAACATCAAGTTCGATCAGGCCTGGAAGACCAAGTTCAAAGGTCAGGACGCCTACGAATTGCGAGGCAAGAACGACCGCGGCAAGGTGCAAGAAGTCGAAGTCTCGACCTCGGGCGAAGTGCTCGAAGTCGAGTAGCGACTGGCCTATTCATCGAGCGTCCAATCCCCCACCGATCGAATCCCGTCTTCGGTCATATCCATCTCGGGGTGCAGTTGCACGCGCTCGTCGCGTCCGCGGCGGCAGAGCAGGATCACATCGCCCTCGGTTTCAATCCAGCACTCGTCCGACGAGTAACTTCGGGCGATCTCGTTCGCCCTCCTTGTCGAAATCCGAGTCTTCGCATCCCGAAACATCGCCATCCCTTCTCCGTGAGTTCAGATTCTCTGCGTCAAATCAGGCGCACTCGGAAAAATAGGGCGACTGCCCAGGGCCGGTCGTCTGGTCCGTCAGGGAAGCGTGCGGCCGAGGCGAGATTACTTCGCGGTTAATCGGCACGCTCGCAGGGGCTTCCCATGGCTCCGTAGGTGACAAAGCGCGGAGCAGAGGTCGGCTGTTCGCCCCCGTGGGCGGCCATCGCATTTACTCCCACAGGCAAGCCAATTCGCCGCCTGCGCCGCAATAACAAGGCGAACGATACGCGAGCGGATTTAGCAAGACGTCCTGCAAGCCAATGCGTAAAAATCGTGGCTACGTGAGCCATTTCACAGACGTCAGCCGCGGGGCGCCCGATAATCGCGTTGCGTTCCGGCTGGAAGAGCGCTATGGGAAATCAATTCAAGGAGAAAACAATGCGTCACGGAAGGTTCGTTTCGTTGGTTGTGCTGGCGGTTTTGGCGGCAGCCCTAGCGCCCTCGCTGCTGTCCGCGGGCGATAAAATCACGCTGGGCAAACAGTTTCCGGCGGCCAAGCGGGTGTCGTTCGATCAAATCGACCATGCCGCGTGGAACAAGTTGCTCGAGCGCTATTGCGACCCGCAAGGCATGGTCGATTACACGGGCTGGAAAGCATCATCGCCCGACCGGCAGTCGCTGGAGAAATACCTGGCGTCGTTGTCTCAGGCCGACGTGGCCAAGCCCGCTGCACGCGAGGCGAAACTTGCATTCTGGATCAATGCCTACAACGCGGTGACGGTGGAAGGCATCTTGCGAGAGTATCCCACATCAAGCATTCGCAACCATACGGCCAAGGTCTTTGGCTATAACATCTGGGACGACCTGCTGCTGACCGTCGGAAGTCAATCGTATTCGCTCAACCAGATGGAGCACGAGGTGCTGCGTAAAATGGGCGATCCGCGAATTCACTTTGCCATCGTTTGCGCGTCGGTGGGGTGCCCGCCTTTGCGCGACGAGGCTTACGTGGCGGACCGAATCGACGAACAGCTCACAGACAATGCGAAGCGTTTCTTTGGGAACCCAGCCAAGTTTCAAGCCGAGCCCCGGTCGCGGAAGATTTCGGTCTCCCCGATTTTGAAGTGGTTCGCCGACGACTTTGGCGCCGACCAAGCCGCGCAAATGCGCACGATCGCTCCCTTTCTGCCTGACAAGGCCAGCCAGCAACTCGCGCGCAGCGGCCAGGCGAGCGTCGAATATCTCGACTACGATTGGAGTTTGAACGACCAGGCGAAGCACCCTAGCACGGCACGCCGCAGCGGACGGTGAAAACGAATTCCAGCGCAAAGCGTGTATTGTGGGCCGCTTCACAAAGGTGAAGCGGCCACGAGTCCGATGAATCAAGGAAGATGGGCCGGGCCGCACTTGCGTCGGCATGCCCCGGTTAAGAAAGGAATCTTGTTATGCGTCTTTCGTCGCAGCTTTTCGGCGGTCAAGCAGCCATGCTTCTCTTGCTCGCGGGCTGCAACCATTGCGATCGCGGTTATCGCAATGGCTACTATCCCGCTCCGGCGCCGCAGGCGTATCCGAGCGGGGCGCCAAGCTATACGAGCCCCGCGCCGGCATACTCCCAGAGCGGATCGACGTTGGCGCCGGAGGCAGAGTCGGCGCCACAGATCATGCCGCCCGCGGCTGGTTCGGGCAGTCGGACGGCGCCCATGTTTCAGGGCTCCGGATCGCGATAAGGAGGTTGACCCAATGAAAACCAATAAGTGGCGAACCTGGGGCTGGGCTTCGTTGGCGGCCGTGGCGCTGGGCGGCGTCGCGCTTGTAGCTTGCGTGCAACGAGTGCCCGCCGTGCGCGGCGAACGGCCCTCGAAGGGCGCCTCGCGGGAATCCAAGTCGAACCCATTTGCCGCGTTTGAGCGCAACGATCGTGGGCCGGTGCATAGAAACGAACCGGTCGGCTGGGTGTTCGGGCGCCTGGTGGGCGTCAATGCTTCGACCATGACCACGTTCGAATCCGCGTCGGTTCCGCCCGTGGCGGCATCTCGTCCCGGCGCTGTTCCTCGAAAACACGGCGGCCCTCGAAGATGAACGAACTGACAACCACGAATGGCGCCGCCGCACGGGCCTCATCTCGAAGAGGAAAGCAGCCTGGCCACGCGACATGCGACTTGTCGCACGTGACGGTCGTGATTCCGGCCTACAACGAGGAAGCTTCGCTGCCCCTGGTCCTGGCCGACTTGCCGCCGGTCGGACAAGTCATCGTCGTCGACAACGCCTCGACGGATGCCACGGCGCAAGTCGCCGCGCGTCACGGCGCGCGCGTCGTCAGGGAGGACGCACGCGGCTACGGCAGCGCATGCTTGCGCGGTTTGGCGGAGATCGCGAGGCAAGTGAACGATGGCGAAGGGGCGCCGCGAGTCGTCGTGTTCCTCGACGCCGACTACAGCGACCATCCAGACTTGTTGCCCGAATTGGTCGCGCCGCTGTTTGCCGGTCAGGCCGATTTCGTCCTCGGCTCGCGGTTGTTGGGCGAGCGCGAGCCCGGCGCCATGCCGCCACAGAGCATTTACGGCAATCGCCTGGCGTGCTTCCTCATGCGCTGGCTTTTCGGCGCCCGCTACACCGATCTCGGCCCGTTTCGAGCCATCGATTATCTCGCGCTGTGCCGGCTGGGAATGACCGACCTCAACTTCGGCTGGACGGTTGAGATGCAGATCAAGGCGGCTGGCGCCCACCTGCGTATCCTGGAGATCCCCGTGCCCTATCGCCGCCGGATCGGCCACAGCAAGATCAGCGGCACGGTCAGCGGCACGCTCCAGGCCGGCGGCAAAATTCTGTATTTGATCGGCAAATACGGCTGGCAAGCATGGCGAGCCAAGTTGGCAGCTCGCCCTTGACGAACGAAAGGAAGGCGAGAGGTGGAATCGATCTATTGGGTCCTCTCGCGCGATTGCAATCAGCGCTGCCCGCATTGCTACAACAACTCGACGCCGGGGGCTAGCGGGCTTTCCCTCGACGAGGTGCTGGCTTGCGTTGCCCATTTGCCCGAGCCTGGCGAGATTCCGTTGGGCCGAATCATTCTCTCGGGCGGGGAAGTGCTCGTCTGGCCCGAACTGCTGTTTGGCGCGCTGGAAAGCTTGCACGCGCGATATGGGGCAGGCGTCAGCCTTTGGGTGCAGACCAACGGCGACTTGCTCGACGCAGCGATGCTCGACGAACTGCTCGCGCGCAGAGTGCGGCGGATCGACGTCTCGAGCATGGACCAGTTTCATCCGAAGAGTACGCTGGCGCGGCGGGACGATCTGCTGCAACTGTTCCAATCGCGCGGCATGCAGCCGGCGGAGGCGACCGACGCGAGCAGCGACCGGCCCGCGTTCGCTTTTTGGGGCGCCACCGAGGACCAATGGATCGGCCCGCTCTGGCCGCGGGGCCGCGCCCGCCAGCTCGGTCTTTCCGCCGCCGGTCCGGAGCACGATTTTTGCGGCGGGTGGAGCGGCGCCAAAGGCTTCCTCGATTACCGGGAGGAAGGAAGCGAGGTGAACGTCCAACTGGCCGACGTCTATCCTTGTTGCCCGATGACTTGCCGGCCGATCGGCAATTTGCTGACCGAGCCGCTGCTGGCGATGCTCGATCGCTGCCGGCGGCATCCGGCGTTTCGCGCACTGAACGAAGGCTGCCCGGAAAAAATGGGCGAGTATCTGGGGCTGACCGAGGAATTCGGCCGGCAGCGGACGCGAGAACTTGGCAATCATTGCCTGTGGTGCGACGAGTTCTTCGCCAAGTACGGCGCCGATCTGCTCGTTTACGGCGCCGCGACCGAACGGGGCACGGTCGATCTCGATGTCGGCCCAACTCGGCCAGCTCGGCGCGAGGTAGCAGCCGATTCGGCCAGATTCGTCGCGGAACGCCCCCTGGGCGGCGGCAAGACGCCATGAGATGGGCCGCGATTGTATTGCTCGGCTTCGCGTCGTGGCCGATCTATCTGGCGATCGCTCTGACGAGCCCGCGTTTTGACTACGACGCTCCTTTCGCAGATCGACCCATCCCTCGGGTCCTCGCTCTGCTGGCCGTCGCCTTTGCGATGCACCTGGCCGCGCTGGCCATCGCCCTGCGGATGCAGCCGACGCGCTGGCTCATGGCTTGGATCGTGACGGCCGCCGTCGCCTTCCGCCTGACGCTGCTCCCTTCGACGCCGATTCAGGAAATCGACATCTATCGCTACGTCTGGGACGGGGCCGTTTCGGCCGCCGGCGTGAGCCCTTTTCGCTACAGCCCGGAACAAGTCCTGGAAGCCGCGGCCAGCGATGCGCCAAAGGAAACGCTGCCCGACGACCTTGTGCGCCTCGTGGCCATGCACGATGGGCAGCCCGCTTTGGCCGTGATTCTGTCGCGGGTCCATTTTCCGGACGTGCCCACGGTTTATCCGCCCGTGAGCCAGGCCGCGTTTGCGTTGGCCGCCTGGCTGACGCCCCGCCACGCAACGGTCGCCGGGCACTTGTTGACTTTCAAGTGTGTCTTTGTCGGCTTCGACTTGCTAACGCTGTGGTTGGTGATCGCGCTGTTAAGGCACACGCGCCGGCACGCCGGTTGGAGCTTGGCCTATGGTTGGTGCCCGCTGGTGATCAAGGAATTCGCCAATAGCGGACATCTCGACGCGATCGCCGTCTGCCTGACGACCGCCGCCGCTTACCTTGTCGTGCGAGGTTTATTCGAGGAGAACGTGAGCCGGGGGACGCGAAGGGTTTTGACCGCTTCGGCGGCGATGTGTCTTTCCTTGGCCGTCGGAGCCAAGCTCTACCCGGTCGTGCTGGCGCCCCTGTTTCTCTTCGCGGTCATGCGCCGCGACGGCTGGCGCGAGGCGCTGGGGGCCGGCGTCCTGCTCAGCGCCTGTACGACTTCCGTCCTTTGGCCCATGTTAAAAGGACAGCCTCGCCCGTCGCCGTCGATGATGACGGATGCCGCGGAAGAGTCGGCGCCTTTTCCCGCCAACGCATCCGAGGCCTGGACGCCGCAGAATCCTAGCCGCGGTCTGAGAACCTTCTTGGGCCATTGGGAGATGAACGACTTTCTGTTTTTGGTGCTGGTGGAGAACGTCAAGCCGCTTGCCGAAACGCCTTTGGCCGAGCGGCCTTGGTTTGCGGTTGTGCCGGAGGATTGGCGGCAGAGACCCGTCGGGCCGTTGGCCGCGCGGCTGCACATAGCGCCCAAAACTTGCGCCTTTTTGCTGGTCCGCGTCGCGACGAGCATGGCGTTCGTGCTGATCGCCTTGGGCCTGGCATGGCGCGCGGCCGCGGAACGAGAAGCATCTCGCTGGTTGAAAGCCGTATTCCTCACGTTGGCCTGGTTCTGGCTCTTGTCGCCCACGCAGAATCCGTGGTATTGGACCTGGGCCATGCCGTTCATTCCCTTTGCGCGCAGCCGCATGTGGCTGCTCTTGAGCGGACTGGCGCTGGGCTATTATTTGCGTTTCTGGCTCGGTTATCATTGGCCTGACACTCCGGTTCCGGGCAGTTCTTATCACGGCGCGTTGTTCTTCGATTTTGTCGTTACCTGGGTCGAGTTTGCTCCTTGGCTGGGGGGGCTGGCGATCGAGTCGTGGCCCCGCCGAGCGAAAACCTCAGAAGCCGCCGACGAGCCGATAGCCCAGCGCGCCCAGCGCCGCCGCGGCCGGCAGTGTGGCGATCCAGGCGACGAAAATCTTCAGAATCGTGTCCCAGCGCGCCTGCCGGGTCACGGCCCCGATGCCAAACAGCGCGCCGCAACTGACGTGCGTCGTCGACACGGGCAGCCCTAGGTTGCTCGCTGCGATGACGACGGCGCCGGTGATGAGATTCGCCGTCAATCCTTGGCCATGGTCGAGCTGCGTAATCTTCCGGCTCATCAACTCGGCGACCTTGCGTGCGCTGACTAGCCCGCCGATGGCAATCGCCGTGCCGACCGTTGCCACGCTGGCCGCGCCGCCCACGTAAGGAACCAACAGCAGCAAGGCCGCCATCTTCGGCGTGTCGTTCAAGCCTCTCGCAAAACTGACGACTCCAGCGGACAGGAAATGCAGGCGGTCGAGCGCCGCAGCGGGTTCGCTTGCCGCCACGGCGCCTTGAGAACGATTTCGACGGACGATTCCCAGCCTGCGTGCAAACGCTTGAAACAAGAAGTAGGTCGCCGCCGTGGCCGCGATCGCCAACAGCGGGCTGGCCAGCAGCGGACCGAAGAAATCGGCCGCCAGTTTCCGGAGGTTTACCTGCGAACCCGCCGCCCATCCGGCGCCGACCAGCGCGCCGACGAGACTGTGCGTCGTCGAGATCGGCATGCCGATTCGGGTCGCCAGCAGCACGGTCAGTCCGGCCCCCAGCGCCACGGCGGCGACATAATTCGGCTCCGCCGCCAGGCTGTCGATGACCAGTCCGCGACCGCTGAAGTTCTTCAGCAGCTTGCCCGCCAGGACGAGGGCCGTCATCGAACCGAGAAATGTCGTCGCCGTCGCCCAGTTCAAGGCGCCTCGATAGTTCGTGGCGCCGCTGCCAAACAACGTGGCTACGCCTTTGAAGTTGTCGTTGGCGCCGTTGGCGTAAGCCAGCCCCGCAACCACCAAAAGAATGATCGTCGTCAGCACGGCGGCAACTTCCTTCCGTCGAATTCAATCACTGCAGAAGAACCACGAAGCCGGCTCCCCGTGACGCTTGCCGCCTCCTGGGCCGGCCTAGCGTGGCCAAGATCTCGCGTCAAAAGGCGTTCCAACGGTCTGGCAAGCAGGGAAGTTTGCAAGCGGCATCACGGCAATTCCACGAACTCTCCGCCCCGGGCGGTGATCACGGCCCGCAGCAAGGCGGGGTTCAGACTTTCTTTGAGAAATCGGACCGATCCGTCTCCCAGGGCCACGTTCGCTCCGCCGGGATGGAAGCTGAAAATCTCTTCGAACACGCCGCAGTTGTTGACCGTCCACGGGCAGCTCGGCGGGCCCCCAGCGGGCGATGCATTGTTGTTGATCTGCTTCGAGATGCCGATCCCCGCGGTGTCGGGTTCGGCCCACCGCCAATCCCTGCGATGCTGCCCGTCGACCGGATCGATATAGACGTTGCCCGGCCCGATGCGATCGTCGCGGCCGGCGTCCTCGACCACGAACGTGGTGTTGCTCAACCCATCGGTGATGTCGGCCATGCGGTTCCATTGGTTGGTGAGCGCTCCGTCGGCGCGAAGCGACTTGTTGCGCAGACCGGTCACGGGATCGATGTCCACGTACACGCTGGCCGGGTAATCCGAGACCCCGTATCCCTCCTTATCGACCAGGGACGCTCGCCAGGCCTCCGACGGGCAGACGAACTCGGAAATCGCCTGCTTGGTCGCCGCGATGTTTTGCGGCGTGGCGTTGTAGTTGAAGCGGAAATCAATTCTGCCGTAGGTATTGCCTTGCTCCAGGAACGGAAGAATCCGGCTGAACAGCGAGTGACGACCGAAAACGCCCGACGGCGGAGAGGTGCTATAATTGGTCCCTTCTCCCGCCGCCGGGAGCCGCCGGTTTTCGCTCTCGTAATTGTGAATCGCAAGCACGATCTGTTTCATATTGTTCGTACATTGCGCGCGGCGGGCGGCTTCGCGCGCCTGCTGCACGGCGGGCAGCAGCAGGGCGATCACCATCCCGATGATGGCGATCACCACGAGCAATTCGACGAGCGTGAAAGCCCGCCGGCGCCTGAAACGAGCAACATTTCGAAATTCCTCCGCCGTCGGCCGCCTTGCCGCGACTCGCGAGATTACCGGCATCTTTGTTCCTCCTTGGAGATGAACGCTTCACGAACGCAAAACCATCTGGGTTCGCATTTCCGCAAGACGAACAAACGGTTGTACGATCGTTAGAATATCATAACTCCAAGGAGCGGACTGTAAAGTACGGTACAGACTCCCTGCCAAGGCCAAACGGAGGGGGCCGGACGGCGATTGTCAAAGCGCGCTTATCGCAAGCCCGAGCCTTGCAGCATGCGGCGCATCGGCCCGGGCGCCGGCTCGGCGGGCATTTCGTACATGGCGGTCCCGCCGTGGTCGTAAACGGCGCCGCCCGAGCCGGGGCAGGCGCCGCTTTGGCAGGCGCCATAGCCGCAACTGCGATTCTGGGCGCAGCCGGCGACGAAAAGAGCAGTCACGACAATGCCGGCCGCGCCGAACAAGAGTGTGCGAGTCATCACAAATAAATCCTTTCAATGGGAAACGGGCGAAGAACATCGGATGTTCGCCCGATGTTGGAATCCATTCCATGGATTCGGAAGCGAACCGCCCCCATCTGTGTGAGACAGCACACAGACGGCTCTTCAACGCGAGCTTGGGAAGCGCCTAACTACCGACGGCTTCGTCTACCGCTTTGATCTGCGCGAAACGCCATGGAATACTGCCGCCGCTGCGCCAAGGCCTGCCGGCGGCGCGTCGAGCAGTATTGCAACGTCGCGGATTTTACCGCCCGATTAACCGGAGGGCTGTGCCGAAAACTCTCGGACGGCGATACACGGGCACAGCATGACGGCCCCGTCGGGGGTAGAATCTTGGCAGGGCCTTGATCTTTTTTCAGGTAACAGCACAAAGCCAATAACCAGATGAACCACAGAGGATGGATGCAACGATTTTGGCGATATAACGGCCGGATTCTTGGTCTAGTGCTGTTCCTGGCAGGCGCTATTTCAATCGGGTGGATGCTTTTACGTCCCCCTGAGGTTGTGGTGGCCGCTGTGAGGGAGCAGGACGTCGTGGCCGAGGTCGAAGGCACCGGGACGGTTACCACCAAAGTTCTGGCCAAGGTGGGCTCTAAAATCAACGGCCGGATCGAACAAGTGCTGGTCGACGAAGGCGATCTGGTGCAGAAAGGCCAGATTCTGGCGGAATTTGAAGAAACCGATCTGCTCCGGCAGGTCGATCTCGCCCATGCGCAATTAGAGGCGGCTCGGGCATCGCTCTGGGAAGCGAAACGGGAGCGGCGCCGCGCGGACGACCTGCTCCGCACCGGCGGCATCAGCCGGGACGAGGCCGATAAGCGGGAAGAGCGTCTGCGCGTCGCCCAGCGGACGGTCGAAGCGCAAGAAGCCGAGCTTCGCTTCCAAGAGTTCAAGCTCTCCGAAGCAAAAGTGCCCACCTTGGTAAGCGGCCTGGTGACCAGACGCTGGGTGGAGCCGGGGGATGCGGTGGTGGCCGGGCAGCCGGTGGTAACGGTAGCCGACACCAGCGTAATCTGGGTCGATGCCAACGTCGATCAGCGATTCGAAGGCCAAGTGCGGAAAGAGAAGCCCGCCACTGTGATCCTCCGCGGCCGAACCGACCAGCCGTTTCGCGGCTACGTTTACCGCGTCTACCCCGAGGCCGATCCAGTCACCGAGGAGATGCTCGTTCAGGTAGCCTTTCCGCTTGAACCTCGAGAACTTCGAATTGGCCAGTGGGCGGAGGTCTACATCGAGGTCGGAAAGGCGCGCCGCGCGCTCGTCGTGCCAAAGAGCGCGGTCATGCCTGTCGGCAACGATCGTTTCGTTTTTGTCGTTGGCGCAGACAACCGGGCGCGCCGCGTCAAGGTCGAGCTAGGCGCGGCAAGTCCGCGCCGCCCCATGGTCGCCGTCAAGAGTCGACTCGCGGCCGGCGATCGGGTGGTTCTCATGCCGATGGGCCTGAGAGACGGCCAGTGAGTGCGGGCCAAGCGCTCTTCGGATAATGCCATGTCGGGGCAAGCCATGTAGGGCTCAGACATGAATCTTGCACTCAAAGACATCCGCTATCACCGCTTTAAGTTCTTCAGTTCCGTGGTCGGCGTTGGCCTCTTGCTGATGGTGGTCCTGACCATTGGCGGCATCGTCCGAGGCGTGATCGACGATTCGGCGTCGATCATCACCGACACCGACGCCGACCTGTGGGTGGTCGAGAAGGATACGTATGGGCCGTTTGTCGAGAACTCGCGGATTCCCGAAGATTATTACCACGCCGTCGAAGTGATCCCCGGCGTGGCCCAAGCCAGCCCCCTCGTCTTCTCCTTTGAGCACGTCGCGCGGATGCCCCGGCCGACTCCGCTGATGCGGTTCATGTATCTGAATACCCTCTTGACGACGAAGACCATGGTCAAGCCGGGCTGGATGAAGATGCCGATGGATCAGCGGTTCGTGCTGATCGGCTACAAGCCGGGCCGGGTTGGCGGCCCGCGTGCGATCGTCGCCGGCAGAGGAATCGAAGCCGACAACTACGAGATCGTGGCCGATGAGAAGGCCGGTTTTTCGCTTGGGGAACGACTGCGGCTGGGATATCACGATTACACGGTGGTCGGACTGACTCGAAATGTAGTCGGTTACACGGCCGACCCGGTCCTTTATACCACGCTCAAGGAGGCGCAAAGCGTCGTCGTTCAATCCGACCCTGACTTGCTCCGCGACCGTCGCAGGCGCGACGAACAACAGGTCTTGCCCGCGGAAAAGAGCGTGACGCCTCTGCTGGTCGAACCGCTGGCTCGCCGCGCCCGGCGCTTCGCCGAGGACACGCACGTCGTCAACGCCATCGCGGTGAAATTGGAAGCAGGCGCCTCCGCCGAGGTGGTGGCCCGAGAGGTCGCCCGTTGGAAGGTGCTGGACGTTTACACGGCCCCGCACCAGGTCAATTTGCAGCTCATGGGCTCGAACCGTTTGCTTCTCTTCCAGATGTCGCTGTTTCGCCTGCTCCTGATGTTGATTGCGGGAGTCGTCATCGGATTGGTGATTTACCTGTTCACGCTTGACAAGGTCAAGGAGATCGCAGTGCTGAAGCTACTGGGAGCGCAAGGGTGGCGCATCAACGGCATGATTCTGCAAGAGGCGGTCCTGATGGGCGCGCTAGGGACGCTCCTCGGCGGCGTGCTGGAGCAGGCCAGCGAGCCCTACTTCCCGCGCCGCGTGGAGACCACCTACGGCGACATCGGTCAGATGCTCGCCGCCATGTCCGTCATTGCCCTGCTCGCCAGCCTGATGGCCGTGCGCCGGGCGATGAAGGTCGATGTCCGTAGCGTGCTCGGCGTATAGCACGAGGCCAACGATGGAATACGTGATTCAGGCCGAACAGCTTGTGAAGGTCTATGGGCAGGGTCCGACGCGGGTCGAGGCGCTCCAGGGGGTGGACGTGTCGGTGCGCCCCGGCGAACTGTTCGCCATCATGGGACCAAGCGGTTCCGGCAAGAGCACCCTGCTGCACGTCCTGGGCCTGACCACCGAACCGACCGCAGGGTGCCTCATTCTCGATGGCGAGGACCTTTACCGCGGCCGGCCGCGCAACTTCCAACGGCTCCGGCGCGAGAAGATCGGATTCGTCTTCCAGTCTGCCAATCTGATTCCCTTCTTGACCGCCAGCGAAAATGTGCTGCTGCCGATGGAACTGGCCGCACGGCGGCGCGCGCCCGAGCGCGTCGGCGAGCTGCTCGACTATTTGGGCGTAGCCGATCGGGCGGACAAGCTGCCGGAGCAACTTTCAGGCGGAGAAAAGCAGCGGGTGGCGATCGCCCGCGCCTTGGCGAATGAACCGAAGGTCATCTTGGCCGATGAGCCGACGGCAGCCTTGGATACCGAGCGCGGCCTGAGCGTGATGCGCCTGCTACGCCAGATTTCAAATGAACATCGTACCGCTATCCTCGTCGTGACGCACGACGAACGGATGATTAGCGAGGCAGACCGCGTGATTCATCTTTCCGATGGGCGTGTTGTCGACACTGGTTGAACACCTGCCAGCTTGGTCTTGCCTTTGCAGGAAGCCCGCCAGGGCGTCCTCGCCGGCGTAGGACTCAGCCTTTGCCGGCGACCGATCGCCATCCATCCTCATTCTGGCTGCCGCAGCGACTCGATGACGACGCAACGTCCCTGGGCCTCGCTCTTGCGGCATTTTCCCAAGGCGGTTTTCAAAACCGTCCGCACGTGGCGCAAATCCTTCAACCGGCGATCGACGTCAGCCAAACGCTCCTCGATCAGCGATTGAACCTGCCGGCACGACGCGGCGCCGCTTTGGGGGGCGGAGAGCAACGCCTTCACGTCGTCCAGGGTAAAGCCGATCGACTGTGCCGAGCGGATGAACTTGAGCGTCCGCAACGACTCATCGCCGTACAGCCGGTAGTTGCCCAAGCTACGGTCTTCTGGACGCACGAGGCCGACCCGTTCGTAGTAACGGACGGTGGTGACGGGAACCGCGGCCGCGCGGGCCAACTGGCTGATCGTGTAGCGCCCGCTCATCGCATTCCGCAACCCTGCTTGTGGACGGTACTTCCGCGTTCGCCTGCACGTCGCGGGAAAAAAAGTCAAAGCGGCCTTGACCTTGCACTCAAGTACAACGTCGATAATAGCCGTAGCAGGGCGGTTCGGCAATATCGGCATCACGATGGGATCGAAGAAAGAAGGACGGCGCTCGATGAAAATTGAAACGCAGACTGAAACGAAAACGGCGCGACGCGTCGCATGTCCCTCCTGCGGAAAAAAAGCGAAACGAGTCGACGCCCTCATGCTGAGAGCTTTGCTCAAAGAAGAATTCGCCGAACGCTTCACCGAGGACGGTCGAGCATGTGGCGGCACGAGCGGCGAAGGCTGCAAGCCGATCGTCGCCGATACCGCCTGGCGGTTTTGCGACTCGCCGGATTGCGACGTCGTGTACTTCTCGGAAGACAACGACGCTGTCTTCACGAAGTCGCAACTCAAGGTTTCCGTCGGCATCAAGGAAACCACAGGCGAGCGGCCGCTCTGCTACTGCTTCGGCCATTCGGTCGCCAGCATCAAAAACGAGCTGCGCACGCGGGGCCATTCTGGCGCTCTCGACGACATCCGGGTCAAGATGAAAGACCCCGGCTGCCGCTGTGAATCCGAGAATCCTTCGGGGTCATGTTGTCTCGGAAGCGTTGCCAAGGGCATTCAGATCGCCCAGGAGGAACTGGAAATGTCAGGTATAGACGTGAAGGCTCAAGCAACTCTCGAAGAATCGTCCATTCCCGCGAAGCCCAGAACGACACGGGGCGAGAAGATCGCCAAAATCGGGACCGTCCTGTCGGCGATCATGGCCTCGGCGTGCTGCTGGTTGCCGCTCGTTCTCCTTGCCGTGGGAGTTTCGGGAGCGGGGATTGCAGCGACGCTCGAAGCGTATCGCCCGCTGTTCATCGTTTTGACCTTCGGTTTTTTGGCGGCGGCGTTTTACTTCACCTACCGTCCGAAAAAAGCTGCTGCCGTAGCGGGGCACGGCTGCTGTGCCACCGAACCAGCCGAGGGAGAAGACTGTTGTGCCCCGACGGGAAAACGCCGCTTCACGATGCTGACGTTGAACAAGGCCATGCTCTGGGTGGTGACCGTGCTGGCGGTCGCCTTCCTCGGCTTCCCGAGCTACGTCGGCGCCCTGTTTGGGACCGGGACGCGAACCGGGGCCGCCGCCAGCGACTATCTGGACGTTATGAACCGGGCCGTCTTCCAGGTCGACGGCATGACCTGCGAAGGCTGTGCCGCGACGGTCGCTCAGGCGATCCGTCAAGTTCCAGGCGTCGCGGCCGTCGAGGTCGACTACGAGAAGCGGCAGGCCATCGTCGGCGCCGGCTGCTGCGCAGTGCCCAAGGATCGGATTCTGGCGGCCCTGAAGAAGGCCGGGTACAGCGGGAGATTCGTTGAGACAAATTAGTGTTCTAGTGTTCGTGGCTGCGCCGGGCGATGTAGCCCGGAGAGTCCGCGGACGTTTTTCGAAGGAGGTTTTTCCGATGGTAAAGAAATGGACGTTGCGCGTCGTGGCTGCCGCGTCGCTGATGACGATCAGCGGCGTGGTTTACGGGCTCGTCGCGACAGGCGGCTCGGCGAAATCGGCGCCCAGCGCTGCAGCCTATGTTTGCCCGCTGACGGGCGAAGAGCTGCCTTGTCCGAACTGCTGCCCGCTGAAGCGGTAGCCGTGCCGCGCGACCCCGATTGATTCCGTGCGGGCGAAGCCGCCCGCGCGGAATCAAACTCCTGCCGTGGGCAGTCTCATAGGAGAGTCGCATGGCTGACCAGTTTGATCTGGTGATCCTCGGGTCTGGCTCAACCGCTTTCGCTGCCGCGCTGACGGCCAAGGAATTGGGGCGAACGGCGGTGATGACCGAGGAGCGATCCATCGGCGGAACTTGCGTGAACCGCGGCTGCCTGCCGTCCAAGAACTTGATCGAAGCGGCCAAGCTCCTGCACGACGCCCGCCATCCTCGCTACCCCGGCCTGAAGCCGTGCAGGATCGAGCTGGACTTCTCGGCCCTGATCGCCCAAAAGGGCGAGGTCGTCCGCGGCTACCGAGAGAAGAAGTACGAGAGCTTGATCGACGGTGTTATTCGCATCGAGCGGGGGCATGCGCAGTTCGCCGATCCGCACACGGTTGAAATCGATGGCAAGCGGCTCAGAGGCGACAAGGTGCTGATCGCCACCGGGTCGCGTCCCGTCGTTCCCGACATCGAGGGGTTGGATCGGACGCCGTACCTGACGAGCGACCTGCTGGCCGCGGATGACGAGGTCGAACTGACCGAGTTGCCGAAGTCGTTGCTGATCGTCGGCGGGGGCTACATCGCCCTGGAACTCGGCCAGATGTTCCGCCGATTCGGGACCGACGTGACCGTTTTGGAACGCAGCGAGCAAGTGCTTCCCCACGGCTACGAACCGGAAATCGGCCCGGCAATTGGGCGGGTTCTTTCCGAGGAAGGGATCACGATCATCACGCAAGCCTCCGTGACAGCGGTGCGGCAGGAGGAAGGCGGAATCGTCGCAACAGCCAAGGTCGGCGGCGGCACGCAGGAGTTCCGGGCGGAAAGATTATTGGTGGCGACGGGCCGACGCCCCAACACCGACTCTATCGCCATCGAGCGGTCTGGGGTGTCGGTGAACCAGCGTGGCGAGATTGAAGTGGATGAGTACTTGAAAACGAACGTCCCGCACATCTTCGCAGCCGGGGATGTCGTCGGCCGTCAGTTCGGCAGCCAGATGGCTACGCCCGTGGGAAGCCAAGACGGAGGCATTGCGGCCCGAAACGCCTTCTCCAACGGCGAGATGCGGCCCGTGAATCACCGAATCGTTCCCCGCTGTATCTTCACCGATCCGCAAGTCGCCGTAGTCGGCATCACCGAGAAGGAGGCCATTGCCGCTGGCCGGAACTGCTGGTGTAACACGATTCCCTTGTCGCTGGTTCCCCGTGCCGGGGCAATTCGAAACACCCGTGGGATCGTCAAGATGGTAGCCGACGCCGATACGGATGAAGTGTTGGGCGTGGCCATGGTCGGTCACAATGCCGGGGAAGTCATCCATGAAGCGGCGATGGGCCTGCGGTTCCGGGCCAAAGTGCAGGACTTCATCGAGCTATTGCACGTTTATCCGACGATGGCCGAGGCGCTTAAGATCGTGGCGATCTCCCGGTACAAGGATCCCGCCAAGCTCTCCTGTTGTGCGGAATGATCGAAAAAACTGGCCTGCGGTTTAAGGGGGGCACGACTGCAGCGCCACAATTCAATTAGCCGTCCTATTCCTCGGCAAGCGGCGCGGCTTGCCTGAGCGCGGCACGCGCGGATCGCGTGATCACGATGGTCGCCAAGAACGTGGCCAACAGCCCGAGTCCGAACAACACGTTTTGGGCCGCGCCTCTTCGCTGCCCGCCGCTGGCCAGTTCAGCCAGGCTTTTGAGCGTCGAGCCAAGATAGACATACAGCACAGTGCCCGGCAGCATGCCGATCCACGAGGCGAGCAAGAAATCGCGAAAACGGACGCTGGTCAGAGCCAGGGCGTAATTCGTGAACACGAACGGAAAGACGGGCGAGAGGCGGATCAAGAGCACGATTTTGAACCCCTCGCGGCCGATCGCTTCGTCCAGCGCGTGAAAGCGCGGGTTTTGCGCGGTCTTCTTTTGGATCCAGCCGCGCGCCACGGTGCGTCCGATCCAAAACGCCGCGCATGCCCCGGCCACGCTTCCCACGGAAACGGCGACCGTGCCGATCGGCACGCCAAACAGAAAACCGGCTCCCAGCGTGATGATGGAACCGGGGACGAGCAACACCGTCGTCAACACGTAGGCCGCGGCCAGCAGCGCCGGTCCCCAGGGGCCGGTCGCGCGAACTGCTTGCAGTAAGGCTTCCAGATACTGCTTGACGGGCAGCCAGACGAACGCTGCTCCGAGGGCGGCGCCCAGAAACGCGATGACTGCGATGCGTAGTTTTGCAGTAATTTTCATTGAGATTTGGGGCGTAAGGAACGCGTTCACTCTCAGGACTCTATCAACTGCGGGGCGGACAGCCTGCTCAGGGGACGGAGTGCCGAGCTGCGTGTACCTGGCCGGATCGCGCGGTTTCGCCCGCGTCGCCAAGTTCGCAACGGAGTACGCGCCTGGCCAGGGGGGCCTCGATGCCCAGGCGAACTTTGCCGCCCCGCGTGTGCAAAATCGTGATGCAGATGTCGTCGTCGATCAAGATCGCTTCGTGTACTTTTCGGCTCAAGATTAGCATCAGAACTTCTTTTCTCTACTTTGTCCGAGGCGGACCGTGCGCAGCGATCAAGGGGCATCCCCTTCGCGGCACGGTCTTCAGTGTAGAAGATGCGGACGATGAGTTCGGTGAAAATGGACACACTCCAGGAGATTCCCGCCAGGACTAGCCGGCTTGGTTCTTCGGAGCGCCGCACTGTGTGCCAGTTCACAGTCGGGATGGCACGGCGGCCAGGCCTTCGAGCTTTTCGGGTGCGAGGCCGCTGTGTTTCGAGCGGAAACGCACGGCTTGAGGATCGCGGCTGCTCCCGCCCGAGCCGTGCGGGCTGAACGGCCCGATCATGGAAATCGTTTGGTTGATTCGGATAACGTAACTTTCCTCCCCGTGTCCCGGCTCGCGGCACGACGCTTGCTGAGTAGAAAGACGGACTCAACGCGCCCACGCGCGAACCGCAAATTCCTAACAACAGGAGTCTACGATGGCAACCTCATCTGGACCTGCGAGCCAGCAAGCACGTGATTTGTCAAGCGTCGAGGTCAAGCGAACGAATCGCTTGGCGAGGCCCGACATTATCCGCAGTGTCCTGGGCGGCTTTCTCGGAACTGTGGCCATGACGATGATGATGTACTTCCTGGCGCCGAAGATGCTCGGTCATCCGATGGACATCGCCAAAATGCTCGGTTCGATGCTAGGCGGCAACTGGTGGGCGGGGATGGCGATGCACTTCATCAACGGCACGCTGATCTTTCCGCTGATCTACGCTTACTTTTTGTATCGCGTGCTGCCGGGAGGCCCTGCCGTGAAGGGGACCGTCTGGGGCGTCGTTCTCTGGCTGTTGGCCCAGGTCGTCGTGATGCCGTTGATAGGGGCGGGTTTCTTCAGCGGCAGCACGATGGCTGCGATGAGTTCCTGCATCGGCCATGTCGTCTACGGCGGGCTCCTCGGCTGGGTCGCCGGCTCGCCCAAATAAACGACGACGCTCATCATCGCGCGGCTCGACGTAACTATAAGAAACGTCGGCGAGAGAAGCATGCCAATCCTTCGCAACGAGTCCAAGGCGTCGGGAGCGCCCGGGATCGAACCTCGCTGGACTCGCAGCGACAAGGACTTTGCGTATCCAAGCCCCGGCCTGCTTCACGCTGCACTGGACTCGCGACGAATGGCAGCGGGCCGAGGACGCGCGTTCGGTCGCTACGGCGCTGGGGATTGAATACGTCGACATTGCGACTGCTCAGGGCCAGCGCGCGCCAATCCGCTTCACCTTCTTTTGGGATAGTGGGAAGCGATGGGATGGTCAGGACTATTCAGTTGACGTCGTGGAGATGATGTAAATGCACAGCTAGACTGCGTCCAGCGCTGGGCGCGGGAACTCGGGACTCTCGCTTGCACTCTGCAAAACGCTCCACCGCTGCGCCTACGAGACTGTATGGCAACTCACAGTCGGCATCGACGGTTAAGCCTATTGTCAGAGTCCTGGTTTGCCGGGGATCTGGGCGTACTCGTTCTGGTTCGCCTGGTATGCATTCCACCCAAAGACCGAGGTTTTCGGGTTAGCTGAAGGCCAATCGCGGCAAATGATCGATCGGCGCATGACCAAGCTGATCGCGTGGCGGTTTACCGAAAACCAGGAAAATAAGGAGAAGCCTTCGTGAATCGATCGACAACGCTTGAATCGCTGCTGGACGCCATTCCGGAAGCGTCGCCGCTCGACGAACACAACCAGGTGCTGCTCGATAACGTGCATCCGCACGACTGGCAGAACCCGAAGCCGGACGGGCGCTACAACCTGGTGGTCTTCGGCGCGGGCACGGCCGGCTTGGTGACGGCAGCCGGCGCCGCGGGCCTCGGCGCCAAAGTGGCCTTGATCGAACGCAAGCTGATGGGAGGCGACTGCCTCAACGTGGGCTGCGTGCCGTCGAAGGCGCTGATCCGGGCCGCGCGGGCCGCCGCCGACGTGCGCGACGCGGGGCAATATGGCGTCGACGTGCCGGTAGGCGCGAGCGTCGACTTTCCGGCCGTCATGGAGCGCTTGCGGCGCCTGCGCGCCGGCATCAGCCGGAACGACTCGGCCTCGCGGTTCAGCTCATTGGGAGTCGACGTGTTCTTTGGCGAAGGGCGGTTCACCGGCCGCAACACGGCCGAAGTAGCCGGCCAGACGCTCCGCTTCCGCAAGGCGGTGATCGCCACCGGCGCCCGTGCGACGGCGCTGCCGATTCCGGGGCTCGTCGAAGCCGGGTATCTGACGAATGAAAGCGTTTTTTCGCTGACCGAGCTGCCGCGGCGGCTCGCCGTGATCGGCGCGGGCCCGATCGGGTGCGAATTGGCCCAGGCGTTTGCCCGCTTTGGCGCCCAAGTCACGCTCTTGGAAGCGATGCGGCAAATCCTTCCGCGCGAGGACCGCGACGCCGCGCAAATCATCGAGCAATCCTTGCAGCGCGATGGCGTTTCGATCGATTGCTGCGCCAAGATCGTCGGCGTGCGCAAAGAGGGAGGCGAAAAGTTGCTGTCGCTGGATATGGACGGAGCGCTCAGCGAGTTGCGAGTGGACGAAATCTTGGTCGGCGTGGGCCGGGCGCCGAACGTCGAAGACTTGGGCCTCGAGACCGCCGGCGTCGCCTACGACAAATCGGGCGTCAGCGTCAACGACCGCTTGCAGACGAGCAATCCGGCGATCTACGCGGCGGGCGACATCTGTTCGCGTTTCAAGTTCACGCACGCGGCCGACGCCATGGCGCGGATTGCGATCCAGAAAGCGCTCTTCCTCGGCCGCGCCAAGGCGAGCGCGCTGACCATGCCTTGGTGTACCTACACCGACCCGGAAATCGCCCACGTCGGGTTCTATGAAAGCGAAGCCCAGGAACAAGGCATCGCAGTCGAAACCATCGTCCAGGAACTGCGCGACGTGGACCGCGCCGTGGTCGACGGCGAAACGGAGGGCCTGCTCAAGCTTCACCTGCGCAAGGGCAGCGACCAGATCCTGGGGGCGACACTCGTGGCCCGGCACGCGGGCGACATGATCTCCGAGATCACGCTGGCCATGGTCGGCGGTCTGGGGCTGAAGACGCTCGCTAAAACCATTCATCCCTACCCGACGCAGGCCGAGGTCATCAAGAAGGCCGCCGACGCTTACAATCGCACTCGCTTGACGCCACGGGTCAAGCGCTTGCTCGGCGCCTGGTGCGCTTGGACGCGCTAAGCAAGACGCGGCCCTGGCCGCGTTAGTTCAGACGATTCCTCGTCTCTCATCAACGCGCGTTCGAGCCGAGCCAGGGCAACGTCGCTTCCGCGCCCGCTCGCATCGTCGCTGAGCATTCGCGCCACTTGAAAGAACGTGAAACCCTGCCGCTGCAATTCGCGGACGACGGTGCGAAACGGTCCACAGTGTCGCAGCCAGCAGAAGGCGGCTCGCTGGGCGTCCGTGTTTTCCGTCGAGAGCTCCCCGCATTTCTGAACGATTCGATTCAAGATCCTATCCATGACTGGTTTCACCTCCTGGAACAATCCTCGACCCTTGTTGCGGGCCACCTTCGATCGGGTCCCACCTTAGAGCCTGGAGCGGCGCGATATCCGTGTGGCGTTTCACAGTCCGTGCGGCCGCCGCCAGTTTTGCGATTTAAAGGAGCTTGTGTTGCTTTCGTTTCGCAAAGGGTGAGCTAGCTAACAGTTGCCGGCGCTTGCCCACGATATGCTAAGAACCTTAAGCCTTAAGATTGGGGGCGATTGTCTTGCGGTTTCGCCGCTGGACGGCAAGCGCCGAAGAGAGCACGATGTTTCGTTGTCTGAAAGGACCGATTCTGGCCGCTGTCCCGCGCCTTCCCCTTTGGGCGTTGCTCTGGGGCTGGTCAATGGCCGGCTGGTCGATGGCGGAGGATCCCACATTCCACCTGCTCTTTGCCGGCGACCCGCCGCAAGCGGGGGATCGCAGGGCGCCGGGTGAAGCCTCGCCGGCCGGATCGGAGTTGTTCGCGGCGTTGGCGGCGTCGCCGTTCGCCCATTCCGAGAAAGAGCCGCCGCATCACCCTCGCACCGATTTCAAGTTTTCGCCAGGAGAACCCGCCTGGATCCGCCGCGGCAAGTTCGTGACCGACGGCATTTTCGACGGGTCATCCGACAGTGAAACAATGCCGCTCGCGGCAACGCCCGCCTCGGCCTGGGCGAATTGGTCCGGAAGCCGTGACCTGCGACGCCGCCGGACGGCGAGTTGGCTCAGCTTCCCCTTTCAATTCGAAAAATTCACGGGTTGGGTGCTGGCCGACGAGCCCATTCATCGCCAAATCCACAACGGACAAGGGAACCTTTTCGGCGGGCGGCTTGGTTGGGATTTCGCGCCGCGGTGGGGAGTCGAAACCCGGATCGGTTACGTGCGAACCACGCTAGGCAGCGCCTCGCGAACGCTGATTCCGAGCCATGAAAACTTCGTGTTTTGGGATACGAGCCTGGCGTTCTATCCGCGCGGCGACGCGAGGTGGCGGCCGTTCGTCGAGCTGGGTGCGGGGTTGGTCAATGTCGGTTTCATCGACGACCAAGGCGTCCGTTGGAATGAAAACCTGCCGACGTTGCCAGTGGCCGCCGGCTTCAAATATCGCATCAACCGCGTCGACGCGGTTCGGCTCGACATCACCGACTTTGTCGTGTTTGGCAGCGCTCGCGGCGGCAACGGCCGGCAGGTCATGCACGATCCGGCCGTCTTTTTCGCGTACGAGCGCCGCTTCGGCCTTCCCCGCAAGACCCATTTTTCCGAACCCAACGCCAGTCGCTGGCAACGGGTCAAAGCTTGGCTCTCGTCGATGTCGTACTGATTCAACCCGCTCGTTATTTTTTGTCACAAGGAGACCCGATCTATGTTCAGTCGCCTCGCCCATCATCAATGCGCTGCCGCCGGCCTTGGCGCCGCGGCCGTTTTGTCGGTTTTGCTCGGTGGAAACGCCTGTGTCCAAGCGCAATCGGGGAGTCGCATTCGACAGGCCCCATCGAGAAATCACACTCGCCAGGTCCCGCCGGGGAGTCAGAGTCGACAGGCGCCGGCAGAGAATCGAAGTCGCGAGGTCCAGAGCAACCTTGGCTTGGAGGGCTACTGTCCGGTGTGCGTCGTCGAAATGAAGAAATGGGTGCGCGGCAAGCCGGAGCATCGGACGACGTACGACGGCAAGACGTACTACTTTCCCAGCCAGGAACTGAAAGCAAAGTTCTTGTCCGATCCGGCCAAGTACGTGCCGGCGTTGGGTGGCGACTGCACCGTCTGTTTCGCCAACGGCAAACGCATGGCAGGCGATATTCACTTCGCCTCGCTTTACGACCATCGGCTGTTCTTGTTTCCCGGCGAAGATCAAAGGCAGGAGTTCATGGCGCACTCCGACAAGTATGCCGACGTCGATCTGGCGCTCGAGGGCAACTGCGCCGTCTGCCGCGCGACAATGGGTCAGGACGTGGCCGGCAAGCCGGAGTTTGCCGCCTTCTATCGGGGAATGCGTTACCTTTTCCCCTCGCCGAAAGAGCGCCGGATGTTTCTGGCCGATCCGGAGAAATTCGCAGCGGAGCCGGCTGGCGACGAAGGGGCGGCCAAAGAGCAGCCCGGTCGCGGCGTTCTCGTGGTGCGCGGCAAGAGCGGCTGCGCCGGCTGCGAGCACGGCGTCGCGCCGATCGGCGCTCCCGATACGCTGGGGCTGGCCGTGACCGCGGACGATGGCCAGGTTTATGTCGTTGAGGACGCCCATCAGCTTTATTCCGACGTGTACGAGCGGCGCTTCGACGGGCTGCCGCTGGAAGTATCGGGCACGGCACTCAAGAGCGAAGGCAAGATTACCTGGATTCAGCCTCGAAAGTTGAAGGTGCTGAAATAAACAGGCGCCGACTGTAAGGAAATGCGGTCCGCGCCGTCGACCTTTCAGAGACGTGCGGCGACTTGCGTCCCGCGCAACTAAATCCTGAAAGGAGAAAAGACATGGCCTCGACGATCAACCAACCGGAAACCGGCGCCAGCGGCCCGGAAAAAGCAGCCACGTGCGTGGCGGAAAGAGGAACGCCCTGCCATCCTCACCATTTCTTGTCCCGCTCGATCTTGGGCGGCGCGGCGGGAACCGCGGCCATTACCTTGATGATGTATTTCGTGGCGCCCGTCATGACCGGAAGAGCGATGGATATCGCCCGTCTGCTCGGGTCGATGTTGGGCGGGAGTTGGCTGGCCGGGATGGCCATGCACGTAATGCTGGGGACGATTGTTTTTCCCTTGGTCTATGCCTTCGTGATTTACGACGTGCTGCCCGGCGGGCCCGTGCTCAAAGGGATCGCCTGGGGGGCGACGCTCTGGCTGCTGGCGCAGGTCGTCGTGATGCCCATGATGGGCGCCGGCCTGTTTAGCGCCAACGCGGGAGGCCCGATGGCCGCGATGGGATCGCTCATGGGGCACGCGATCTATGGAGCGCTGCTCGGCTCGATCACGGGATCCGTCAAATAGGTCGCCTCGCATAGCAACGCGTGGCGGGGTCGCACTTGACTCCGTCCCGTGTTGTTTGCTGTGCGGCTCGCTGATCACAGCTATCATGTTCCATTGTGGATGGGCGGCCCTGATTGCAGTCACTGGATTTGGGGCATGAGCGAGCAAACCCACGAGAGCGATCAAAGCGTCGACCCGGCAATGTGGGTCGATCGTTGCGGCGACTACCTCTACCGCTACGCCTTTTCGAGGCTTCGAGACGCCGAATCGGCGGAAGAAGTCGTGCAAGAGACGTTTGCGGCCGCGCTGGCCGCCCTTGGGCAATATGCCGGTCGAGGAGCCGAACGCGCCTGGCTGCTGGGAATCCTGAAACGGAAGATCGTCGACCTGATTCGACAGCGCAACCGAACCGTTTCGCTGGAAGGAGAGCGTGCGGACGACATTTCCGAGTCGCTCTTCGACCAGCGGGGCAAGTGGCGCGTCGACCCGAGAGGATTCGGATCCGTGCCAAGTGCAGCGATGGAAAACCAGGAGTTTTGGAACGTCTTTCGCCGTTGCCTCGCGGGGCTTCCGCGGCGGCAGGCCGACATCTTTACCCTGCGCGAGCTGGACGGCATGAAAAGCGAGCAAATCTGCAAGGAATTGGGGATTTCCTCGTCGAACCTGTGGGTGCTGCTTTACCGCGCGCGGCTGTATTTGTCGAATTGCATGAAATCCCGCGGCCAGGCCGAAGGGAGCCCTTGACCATGTTGACTTGCAAAGAAGCGTCGCGGCTGGCGTCCGAGTCGTTGGACCGGAAACTGACCTGGCGGCAGCGGATCAATCTCTGGGTGCACCTGGCCATGTGCCGGCTTTGTTACGGATTCGCCAAGGATATCAAACAGCTTCACGAGGCTGCGCGATTACACGCGGACGACGCTGAAAAAGACGCCGCCCCGGCGGACGTCGCGTTGTCCGCAGAGGCTCGCGCGCGAATGAAACGCGCACTATTGAACCGCAAATCTGAATGATTCTGCCGGCCTCTACAAAAGCCGACGAGTTTCCGGAGCTTGGCGTTGCAAGAAAGACGCTCCGATCCTCCTGCAACTGGCGGCCGGAGCAAAACATCGCTCTCGGCCAGAATCTGACAAGTACCGAAATGGTCGTTCGATGTTCAACGACTGCCGGAACCGCCGGAAGGCTGACTCGTGCCGGAACCGCCGGAAGGCTGACTGGGCGCGGGCTGCGCCGGTGCGCTGCCGGGCGCCGGTTGAGGCTTCGGCGCGGGGCTGCAGCCGACAGCGACCGCGAGTCCCAGGGCGGCAACCAAGATTCCGCAAAACAATGGCTTTACGTTACGCATGCAAATTCCTTTTCTCGTTGTGCCCTGAATGTGATTTGATCCTCAAGGGTTGACTTACAATCTTGCGGTTCAACGCGGCGCCTGTCTGTAAGCCATATCACATTTCGGCCGCCGCTCGCTTTCTCTAGCGCGCTTCGCGGTGATAGTCGTGGGCGATGGTCGCCGGCGATACGTGCCATGCCGATCGCCCCCACAGAATCGAACCTCCACGTTCGCACGATAAACGGCTTGGAAGTCTCGTGCGACTGACAGAGTTCTACGCACGAGCGCCTCGTGGACGGCGGCGGCTCTTTCCGGCCCGAGAGCCGGGATCAGCCGCGTCTTGGCCCGGCCCGCCTCGGGGAGTCGGGCAAAGATGATCTGCCTGCCTTGGTTCGGCGAACCAGCGAGCTTTTCGTCGTGCACAGGCCGAGCGGCACGACGCTTAGGCGGCGGAGTTTTTGGGTCATCCATTTCAGCAAGTGACTGCGCCGCGATCATGCAGTTTACAAGAAGGCGAGCGCGAGGCCGATGGTCACGATGGCCGCGCATCGTTGGCTTCGCGGACGTCGGCCGGCGGCGACCACTCTGCCGCGGCGAAAGGCTCGTCGACCTGGGTGTGGACGATGTGGTTCGTATAGTTCGACAAAGTCTTCATCCCCACCCCGAGGACGACTTCCAGAACCTGCTCGGGCGCGAAATCTGCTGCCAGAAACGCGGAAATGGATGCCTCCGCGGGCCATCCTCGGCGAGCGACCAGTTCGGCCGCCAAGACACGGAGAGCTTCCAGCCGCGGATGATCGATCGGGCGGCCGTTCCGTATCGCTTCCACAACGTCGTCGGGAACGTGCTGCATCTTCGCGATGACGCTGTGAGCCGCGACGCAGTAACTGCACTCGTTGGCCGCGCTCGCAGCCAGCAACACGACCTGTTGTTCGGCGGCGGAGAGCGACGTGCGGCTGAACTGTTCCGTGACTTGCAGATAGGCGCGAAGCAGAGGCGGCGCGTTCGCCATCGTGCTCAACAGATTAGGCACGAACCCATATCGCGACTGCACCGCACGCAAATCGCCTTGTGCGGTCGCGGGGGCCGAGTCGATCGAACGAGGCTTGAGATCCAACATACAGCTTCCTCCCAGTTATCCCTGAATTTGTCCCGCGCAGCTCGACCCCGCTCCGGCCGTGCAGCCGAAGCAGTGGCGCCCGGTTGCGATCCGGCGCTGGACCAGTCGAGCAAGCGCCGCGTCGTCGAGATCGCGAAGATTGCGCGGTTGATCGGGCGCCAGGCCGAGTTCGAGCATCTGGTTGAAATCGCAATCGTACAGGTTTCCGAGCCAATCCACCGAGAGTGTCGTCCGGCACATCAGCCCTTCCACGGTCGTGGGATTGAACGCTTCAACCAGTTTTTCCAGATACTCTTCGAGTTTTTGCTGCCGCAGCAGATCGACCAAAAACCGGCTGATGGGCATGTTCGTGATCGTGTACAGCCGAGTGAACTCAACCCCATGCCGCTTGCGCAACTCTCGCCGATAATCGACCTCCAGTTTATGCTGCGGCGGCGGCAACGACGGTCCAAGCGGGTTATAGACCAGCGCGAGCGTCAACGAAGATCCCGGCAGGCCGTAGCCGAGCTCGTTCAGCCTGTGCAAGGCCTCGATCGAGCGCTGAAACGCGCGATCTCCCCGTTGCCGATCGACATTCTCCTGCAGATAGCAAGGCAGCGAGGCGACCACTTCCACCTGGCGGTCGGCCAGGAATTCCGGCAGATCTTCGAAACCCGGAGCGACCAGGATCGTCAGATTGCAACGATCGATCACGCGCCGACCGAGCCGTCGCGCTTCGGTCGCCAGCCAGCGGAAGTTCGGGTTCATTTCCGGCGCCCCGCCCGTGATGTCGAGCGTGGGAATGCCGGCTCGCCGCAGCAAATCGATGCACGCCTCGGCCGTTTCCCGCGACATGCTCTCGCGCCGATCGGGGCCGGCGTCGACGTGGCAGTGCCGGCAGGTTTGATTGCAGACTTTGCCAAGGTTGATCTGCAGCGTCTCGATGCCGCAGGCGCTCAGGGCTGCAATGCCCTGGCCGTCGAGCGCCTGCGAAAAGCTCGCGACGCCCTCGCACGACTCGAGTATTCGACGCTGCTCGGCCGCAGCCGCCAAGCGATTGTGTTGACGGGCCAGCGTGAGTTCAACCATTGAACATCCTTTTGTCTCAGATCACTTGGCGCTTAACAGCATGGACCGTCGGCGTCGCAGCATGGTCCCGCTTGCTCGGTCGTCGCGCGGTATTCGGCGCCTTTGGTTTCGCGCGGATTGCGAAGCTTGCTGCGTCGGCAGTCGAAGTCGGCCGCTTCCGCCAACGGAACCTCGATCCGCGGTTCGATGCCGTCGAACAAACCCGCATACGGCCGCTCGAGCAACAGCCGATACGTCTTGTCGCACACAGCCGTGCGGGCGCCGCGCAGGTACACATGGCCATCGTCATCCTCGACTCGTTTGAACGGACCGCGATAAATCACCGCCTGGTTTCGTTCCAGGCAAGGCCCCTGCTTCCCCTTGTGGGCCACGACCGTCAGCGAGCGGAATTCGATCCCTTCGACCGTCCGCCAGGGCTCGCGTTGCCGCTTGACGACTTCAATTCCGTGAAAACCGGCGGCTTCGAAGGCCGCTAGGAACCGATCCTCGCGAAACGCCCCCGAGATGCAGCCGGACCACAACGCGGGGTCGCGCTGCAGGCGCTCTGGCACGTCCTCATCGGAAACGATGTCGCTGATGGCGGCCCGGCCGCCTGGGCTGAGCACGCGATAAATCTCCGCCAACAGTTGCGTCCGATCCTGCTGGCGCACCAGATTCAGGACGCAGTTCGAAACCACGCAATCGACGGAATCGTCGGCGATCATGGGCTGCTCGCGACGCAGGCGTTCCTCTAGGTTTCGCAGCGCCAGCCAACTCGCCGGGTCGTGTACCGGATGCTGCGTCAACTCGCGGGCGAGCAGGTCGAGATCGAGTTTCAGGTCCTGAATCAAACCATAGCGGAAGTCGACGTTGCTGAATCCAAGGCGGTCTGCGACGGATTGCTGGTGCTTGCGCGCCAACTCCAGCATTTCTCGATTGCAATCCACGCCGACGACCCGCCCTCGCTTGCCGACGATTTGCGCGAGGATGTAACACAGCTTCCCGCCGCCGGAGCCAAGATCGAGAACCGTTTCGCCTTCACGGGTGTAGGGCGTGGGATCGCCGCAGCCGTAATCCCGCTGGAGAATCTCCTCGGGAATTACGGAAAGAAAGTCAGCGGCGTATTCGACGGGGCAACAGAGCGCCTCCTCGCGCCGCTGAGCCGCCGCCGCGTAGCGGCGGTACACGGAGTCTTCGGTCGTAGCGGTCTTCGTGACATTTCGTTCCGGCATTCCGGTTTCCTTTCCAGGCGACGAAGCGGAGATTTCAAATCGTACAATCCTATCTCCCTCTCCCACGAGGAGAGACGCAATCCCTACATGTTACCTTTCCATCGCCGGCGATCTCTGTGAAATCGCACACACTTGCAACCAGGCGAGCCGTTCGCTTGCGCAGCAAGCCGCGGCTTTGAAATGGGCGATCTGTGAGCCAGCCCACAGAGGGCGTCGCGCGGCGAATGCTAGCGTGGCGAAAGTCACGCAGAAATCATCGGCGTTCGAGGGAGCTTCAGCATGTCGAGCAATAAGAAACGACTGGCGGCCATCATCGCCGGCGTGGGGACTTGGGCCGCGGCGCTGTATGGCGCGTTGGCCATCAGCCAATTTCACGGCGACTGGGGGCACGGCGTTTGCGGCCCTTGGGGCTGCGGACCGCCGGCGCAGGCGCTGGTTTCCTGCCATCTTTTTTGGGTCGTGCTGCTCGTCCTGCCCCTGTGCCTCGTCAGCGCCCATAGTACGACTGCCTCGCTGCGCCGAATCGGACTGGGCCTGCTGCTCGGCGGCGTCTTCGGTCTGTTCGCGGTGGCGGTTTGGCAAGCCGTTGTGTGGCTGCCCGCCGTCCAAGGATGGTCCCGCAGTTACTTCCTCCAGCGATACCTGTTCACGTTAGCGACGCTCGTCGAGGCGCCGATCGCGCAAATCTCGCTGGCCGGCGCGGTGCTGTGGCGAATCGCGAGACTGCGACAGGACAAGCCGACCGCCTATTGACGGCCCGCCGCGGGGGCGCCTTTGACCGCCTTGTCGAGGAACCGCTGGAACTCGGCGGGCGACTGAAAGCCCTCTTTGAATGCCGCCACTTTCCGGTCGGGCATCACGACCAGCACCGTGGGAAACGCCCGCACTCCAAGCTGCTCCATCAATTGCGGACGCTGTTCGCCGTCGATCGCCAGCGCGGCGAACGAACGATTGACCTTCTCGACGACCGACGGATCGCGAAACGTTTTACGGTGCATCAAGGCGCAATAGTGGCAACTGGGGGCTGTCACGAAAACGATCACAGGCCGCCTCGTCGAAGCGGCGCGCTGCAAGGTCTTGGCCTCGTCGGTTTGCCATTCGATTTCGGCGGCGTCGAGCCGTGAAGCCAGCAACGCCGCAACGCCGACCGCCAAGAACAAGGTCCGGTTTTCAATTCGCATGGTTCGTCTCCTGAAGTGATTGCTGTTGGCGGCGCCGCCGGCATCCAAGCGGGCGAAACGCGTCGCACGCTCCCTTGAATCGGAATTGCCGGGCGGCGGGCTGCGTGAATCCGTTCACAGTCGAAACGGCAGCGAGGCGAATCGCGAACCTTGTCGTTCAGACTTGCCGCCGGCGCTCAATCGAGCTTCTTGAGTTCCGCGAGGATTTCGCCGGGCGATGGCCGATCGGCGAAACTCGTGGCGCGGCGGACGTAGCGGATGACGCCGGCGCGGTCGATGAGGAATGTTGCGGGACGGTTGCTGAGCTCCGTGTGGATCCGCATCTGAAAGGCCACGCCATAGGCGGCGCTCACGATCTGCCCGGGATCGTTGAGCAGCGGATAATTGACGTCGTCCGCGCGCAGCCCCACTTCCTTGAGCAAGCGTTTTGCCGCCCACGACTCGTGCGGGTCGACGACGAGCAATTGGGCTCCGGCAGCCTCGAGGTCGGCGATCTTGTCGCGCAACTGCGCGAGCTGACCATGGCAGACCGGTCACGTATCGCCGTAGATGAAGACCAAGACTACGGCCTTTTGACCGCGAAACTGGCTCAGGCGAAGCGTTTTGCCGTCGAGACTCGCGAGTTCGAAATCGGGCGCCGGTTGGTTCAACTTCGCCGAGTCGATTTGATCCGCATTCCATTTGACCAGTTTCCTGATCGCGTCGGCCGAAAGCCGTTCTCCCTTGCGGTCCAGCGCATAGCCGAGATGAAGCTTGACGTCGCGGTTCTTTTCGGTTTTCGCCAGATTCTCCAACTCCGCGGCCAGGCTTCCGGCCTGTCCCGACATGCCTAGGGAATCGATGGCATACAGCCTGACGGCGGCGTCGGCGTCTTGCGTCGCCGCATCGAGCAAAGCGTCGCGGGGAATTTTGGCGCCAAGATAACCGAGCGACTCGGCGGCCAAGATGCGTGTCGGAGCGTCGGGAGCGCGAAGCGCCTTGAGAAGCGCTTCGCTCGCGTCCGAACCGGCGGCCGCCAGCGCTTGCCGGGCCCGCCAACGCGACTGCCAGCCGACGTCGTCGAGCGGACGCAAATAAGCGGCGGGCCGCGCCGGCGGCTTGGGCGCCCATGCCGCTTCATCCCACTGCCGGCCAATTTGCGCCAGCCATTCGGCGGGAGAGCGTCGAGGCTCCGCGGCCTCGGCAAAACAACTCACGGTTAATGTTGCGGCAGCGGTCAGACTGGCGAGGAAGGGCAGGCGAGCCACGACTTTTCTCCAAACCGATATTCCCAATGCGCTCGACATCTTAATTCCCGCGGAGATTTACGACGAGCGCCGCCAACGCAGTTTGCTCACGAACCGGCATGTCCGGGGCCATTGAGATGCTTCGACCATCGATAACGCCGCCAATCGGATGGGGAATGCTCGACGTGGCTGCAGGCGCGCCCTGCTGCATTTGCTTCATCAGCACTCCGCAATCTGGGCAACGGGCCAGATGCTGCCCGACGCGCTTCTCGATATCGGGGGGCAGCGCGTGCGCTATGTAATCGGGCATGAATTTATGCACCTCGCGGCAACTGATCCCGCCAAAGTGGAATTCCCGATTCTCGTGAACGCGGGACGACATGTAGACGCCGCCCCAGGCGACCAGCAACAGCGTCAAGCCGACGGCTAGCGCGCGATTCACCGCCTCGTGTCGCCGGCGGCGCTTCGGCAGGCGCACGGTGCGGCCCAGCAGCCCGGGCGGGCACGGTTGCCATTCGTCGGATTGGTTCGTTTCTTTTTTCATGGCAGGTCTTTGCCGAGCGAGGCTCTTCGTTGCCTCTTTGATTATCGCTTCCAGAGCTTGTTAAGAATGTAAAGCCTCTTACATTAGAGCCGATTTTTCAATTTCCCATTTCAGGCGCCGGACGAAATCCTGTCGACCTTGCTCGGGCTCCGTTCGGCGTGTTATTACTCAAATGCTTAGGCGGCGATGCCGAGACGCTCGCGGCCAGGCGGTCGATGTTCGTGATCGTCAGATTGCGCCTGGCCAGCTTCAAATACCCCTCCAACTGCAACTCGCCGAGCAGCATCGTCACCGTTTCTCGCGTGCTCCCGATGATGTTGGCCAGATCCTGGTGCGACAGCTTGATGCTCAACTGCACGCCCGCGGCCGTCTTTTTGCCGTATTGCTCCGCCAGCTCGAGCAGCAGATGGACCAACCGTTCGCGGTTCGAGCGGAACAGCAGGTACTTCAGCCGGCGCTCGATCCGCTTGCGGCGCAGGCCGATCAATTTGGTGATCCCCAGCGAAACCTGGGCGTAACTTTCCATCAGCCGCTGGACCTCGGCGGCTGGAATCAGCACCACGGTCGAGGCCTCGACCGCCTCGGCGTACTCATCTCGCTCGCCGGCGTCGAAGAGGGATAATTCGCCAAACAGTTCGCCGGGCTCGATGAACGCAAGAATCGCCTGCTTTCCTTCCGCCGAAAAACTGCAGATTTTGACTCGCCCCGAGGCCAGCAGCAGCACGCCATTGGCTTCGTCGGCCGGCAGATAGATCGGGCTCGATCTGGGAAAATTGCGTGCGCGGCAGCGGCTTTCGACCTTGGCGAGTTCCTCGGCGGGCAACTGCTCGAAGGGATTGCAGCGCTTGAGGAACCAGGTCTTTTCGGACATGTCGCAGCGCCGCAAAACAGGAAGCTGGTGCAAGGGAGCGTCAGAGGCGTCGGCGCCGATTTGTGCCGCGCGATCGATCAGCCATTCAATGTCATGTCAATTGTAGCAGCCGGCTTGCCTGTCGAGAATTAAAGCCGATCAACAGGCAATTATCGGCTGGCGATGGCTGATAGACTGTTATACGTCTCGCGGCGCGAAATGATGCCTTTTCACGACAGCGGCTGTTTGGTTTAATACGCCCATTCTCGATGACTCCGTAGACGGAAGGGTGGTCAAGGATGACCCGCATAGCTTTTTCGGAAG
>Ga0307374_10001952_pt1 | contig 37536 bp, 29 predicted proteins | sample OX3MG_FD_202532 | JGI IMG/M metagenome (GOLD analysis project Ga0307374, IMG submission 202532) | Soil microbial communities from Risofladan, Vaasa, Finland - OX-3 | ecosystem: Environmental > Terrestrial > Soil > Coastal area > Acid sulfate soil | place: Finland: Risofladan, Vaasa | collected... | reverse complement strand
GTTCGGCCTCCTTGCCGCAGGTTGCCTGGGAAGTTGAATTCACCACAGGTTTACCCGTTTTTGGCACGGAGGCCGATTTCAATTCGACCGAAATTGCCTGGCGAAAACCGCGAAACTTGAACTAAGACGAGGGCTGCCGATCGGCTTGGCCGCCCGCAGGAAATCAGGCAGTCAATCGTGCGTTTTTGCTTGACTGCCGATACAATAGGAACCGGCGGGCCAGTTCGGCGTTCGGGACTCTGGAGTGTGGAATGCTGTCGTTTTACGATCGGCCGGTGCGGCTGTGCGACGGAATCAGTCGGCGAGAATGGCTGCGCGTGGGCGGCCTAAGCGCGCTGGGCCTGGGGCTGCCGGCGCTCTTCGAAGCTCGCCAGGCTCAGGCCGCCGCTCCGACGGGCGGCGGTCCTGTGGGCGGCAAGGCCCGATCGTGCATCTTCCTGTTCATGCTCGGCGGGCCGCCGCAGCACGAAACATGGGATCCCAAGCCCGAGGCCGCGGCCGAAATCCGCGGGAACCTCAAGCCGATCGACACCAACGTGCCGGGCCTCAAGGTCGGCGAATTGATGCCGCAGACGGCGCGCATCGCCGACAAAATCTGCGTGTTGCGGGCCTTGTCGACCAACGACAACGCGCACTCTTCGAGCGGCTATTGGGTGCTCACTGGTACGCCGCACCAGCCGATGAACTCCGAAAACGCCAAGCCCGGCTTTCCGAACAACTGGCCCTGCCTCGGCGCCGTCGTGAGGCGCCTGCGGCCCGAGCGATCGGGCCAGCCTTCGGCCGTCACGCTGCCCGAGCACATCTGGAACACCGGCATGGTTCCTTGGCCCGGCCAGGACGCCGGTTGGCTCGGCCGGCCGTCCGACCCCTGGCTGATGATGTGCGATCCGTCGGAAGCGGGCTTTCAGGTGCCGGGGCTCAGCTTGCCCGCCGAGGTCACGTCGCCGCGGTTCGCCGGCCGGCAATCGCTGTTGGGCGCGGTCGATGAACGGTTTCGGGCGTCGCGCGCCGTCGGCGGCTACGACTCGTATCGGCAGCAGGTCTGCGATTTGCTCTCCGCGCCGCAAGCCCGCAAGGCGTTCAAGCTTGAGGAAGAGCCCGACGCAGTTCGCGACCGCTACGGGCGAACGCGGTTCGGCCAGAGCGTGCTGTTGGCCCGCCGGCTGGTCGAGGCGGGCGTGTCGCTGGTGCAGGTGAATTGGACCCGGCACAAGGAAGACACCGCGGCGTCGCCGGCTTGGGACACGCACCAGAAGAACGAATATCACCTCAAACGCACGCTGATGCCGACGATGGATCCGGCGTACTCTGCGCTGCTGGAAGATCTCTCCGAACGCGGCATGCTCGACGATACGCTGGTCGTGTGGGTCGGCGAATTCGGCCGCTCGCCGAAGATCAACGGCGGCGCCGGCCGCGACCACTGGGGCTATGTCTTTTCGGGCGCCTTGGCCGGCGGCGGAGTTCGCGGCGGTCAGGTGATCGGCGCCTCGGACGCCCTCGGCGGCTACCCGAAGGAAGGCCGCGTGCAGCCGCACGATCTGTCGGCGACCATTTTTCACAGTCTCGGCCTTCCGCCGGGCGCCGAACTGCGCGACCCGCTCGGCCGGCCGATGGTGCTCAGCCGCGGCGAAGTCATCAAGGGCGTGTTTTAGACGGGGCAGGAATTCGGCTGCGACGCTGTAGGGCACGCCCTCCGTGGCGTGCCGTGAGCTAGAGAACCGGCCGTCCAACTCGCTCCCTCGGAACGCCGCAGAGGGCGTTCCCTACAGAAACGCCGTGGTCTTCGCTGCAAAAGCCGCACATTGGCCTTTCAGCCCAGGCCATTGAAGCCTGGCAAAAGCTTGGCACAATCGGTGTTTCCGCCGAGCGCGTGCTTCCAACTCATGCCCAGGAGATTTCGCCCCAATGCCCGCCCTACCTGCCGCCGCGTTGACTGATTTTGCTTTCGAACTGCTGGCCGCCGGCGGCGTCGGTCGCGACGAAGCCCGGCTCGTCGCCGAAAGCCTGGTGGGGGCGAATCTGCGCGGGCACGATTCGCACGGCGTGATGCGGATTCCTTACTATCTCGACACGGTCGCCAAGGGCGAGGTCGTGCCGGGCGCCGAGTTCCACGTGCTCAAAGACGAGCCGACGCTGCTGGTTGCCGACGGCGGCTGGGGCTTCGGGCAAACGCAGGCCCGGCGGTTGATGGACCGCCTGATCGCCAAGGCCAAGTCGGCCGGAACCGGCGTCGGCACGCTGTATCACTGCGGGCATATCGGCCGGCTGGGCGAGTACTGCGAACAGGCGGCGGCCGCCGGGCTGGTTTCGATGATTATGGTCAACACCCACGGACATGCGCGGCGCGTGGCGCCGGTCGGCGGCAAGGCGCCGCGGCTGGGTACCAATCCGCTGGCCCTCGGCGCTCCTAACGGCGCCGCTCCGCTGGTGCTCGACTTTGGCACCAGCGCCACGGCCGAAGGCAAAGTCCGCGTCAAAAAGATCGCCGGCCAGCTTTGCCCCGATGGCTGGCTGCTGGATAGCGAAGGCCGCCCGACCAACGACCCCAACGCACTTTACGCCAATCCGCCCGGCACGATTCTGCCGATGGGCGGTTCGCAAGCCTACAAGGGGTTTGGGCTGGGACTGATGGTCGAGATCTTCGCTGGTGCCCTGTCGGGCGGGGTTACGATCCGCGAGAAACCGATCAATCAAAACGGCAACTGCGTGTTCATGCTGGCGCTCGATCCCGGGCACTTGGGAGGCGCCGGGCATTTCGCGGCCGAAGTGACGCAACTGGTCGCCTTCATGCGCAGTTGTCCGCGAGTCGAAGGGGTCGACGAGATTCAGCTCCCCGGCGATCCCGAGCGGCGCGTGTTGGCCGAGCGTTCGAAAAATGGCGTGCCGCTCGACGACGGCAACTGGGGCCAGCTCGCCGAGTTGGCCGGCAAGCTGGGCGTAAAGACGCCTGTCGGCTGATCTCAGCCCCACACGGCCCAGGCGATGGCCGCCAGATAATTCGCCAGCAGCATCCACCAGTCTGGTTCGTGAAAGCCAACATCCTTGCTCCTTTCCTGTCGAAAAACAAACTTCGGTCTCGATCCTGCGTCCGTCCTTAGGTCGACGCGACAACCGGCGCCGACGGGCGTTCCGCGGGCGTCGCCCGCTGCGGTTGTTGCTTTTCGCTTTGCAATTTCAACCACCTGCCGCGGCGGACCCAATAAAATCGCACGGGCAGGAAGATATCGACGACTTCGTCCGAGATCAGCAATCCGCCCAAGACGGGCAGGGCCATCGGCGCCAGGATTTCGCCGCCGACGCCTTTGGCGAAGACCATCGGAAAAATGGCGATGATCGCCACACCCTCGGTCAACAGCTTGGGCCGCAGGCGGTGGACCGCGCCCTCGATTACCGCCTGCCGCAGTTCGGCCAGCGACTGGATGTTTTCCAGCCCGCCGCGTTTCTCGATCGCCTCGCGCAAATAGACCAACATGATGATGCCCGTCTCGGTCGCCATGCCGAAACAGGCGATGAAGCCGACCCACACGGCGACGCTGAAATCCATCGGCGGCGCCTCCCAGCCGTGGACGATTTTGGGGAACAGGTACATGAAGAAGGCGCCGCCGGCCAGGGCCTCGGGCACGGCCAGCATCATCAGCACGGCGTCCATCAGGTCGTTGTAGGTCAGATACAGGATCACGAAAATCAGCACGATCACGACGGGAAACACGAACATCAACGTCCGGGCGGCCCGCACCTGGTGCTCGAACTCGCCGCTCCATTCGACGTGGACGCCCTCGGGCAAGCTCACTTTGGCCGCCACGACGCGCTGCGCCTCGTCGACGAAACCGACGATGTCGCGGCCGCGGACGTTGAGCGTCACGTAGTTCACGAGCTGGCCGTTCTCGCTCTTGATCATCGCCGGGCCTTCCGTCACTCTGACGTCGGCCAGGGCGCTCAAGGGGATCAGCGGCTTGCCGCGCGCGGCGTGGATCGGGCTGGCCGCGTGACCGGCCGTTCGCGAGGCGGCGTTCGTGTTCGGGCCGTCTGCCATGCCGCCGCCCGCGCCTTGGGCCGTCATGGCGCCGGCGCTGACCAGCAAGCGGCGAATGTCTTCCTCCTCCTCGCGCTGGCTGCGGGCGTAGCGGACGCGGACCGGGAAGCGGTCGCGGTCTTCGACCGTATAGGTGATGGCCTTGCCGGCCAGGGCCACTTCGATTTCGTTTTCGATGTCCGCGACCGAAATGCCGTAACGGGCCGCCTGCTCGCGGTCGATGTCGATTTCCACGTAGCCCTTGCCCATGAACGGCGCGGCGATCACGTCGCGGGCGCCGGCCAGCGGTTTGAGGACCTGCTCGACCTGCTTCGAGACGCGGTCGATCGTCTCCAGATCGGGACCGAAGACCTTCACGCCGATGTCGGTGCGCACGCCGGTCGAGAGCATTTCGATGCGGTTGATGATCGGCTGCGTGAAAATGTTGCTCCAGCCGGGCACTTGCAACACGCGGCCCATTTCGTCGTCGACCAGATCGCCTTTCGGTCCGGTCTGTCGCGGCCAGAAGAAGATTCGCTTTCTGAACGCGGCGACGAGCGTTTCTCGCAGCTCGATGAACGGCTGCGCGGCCGCGCCGTCGACGGGCTTGCCCAACTGGCCGGCCAGCGCGGCGGCGGCAAATGCTTCCGACGCCTCCGCGTGCTGAGCTTCGGCGACGGCGCCCGCTCGCTCGGCCGCCGCGACGACTTCTTGCAAGGCGTACCAGCAGTACGCCTCGGCGCCTCGGTCGAACAATTCCCAGTTGACGCGCTGCACCCGCTCGCGCCACGCTGCGTCGCGGCGGCGCTCGACGGCGGCCAGCAAATCGCTGGCGAAATCGCGGCGCTCTCCGCCCAACAGCTCGGCCGCGCCGCTCGCGAGCGTTCTCAGCCACGAGCCGTTCGGCTCCAAGGCCCGTGCTTCGTCGGAGATCATGCCGCGCTCCTTGAGCCAGCCCGCCACGTCGTGGCTCAATTGCGTGACGTCTTCCAACGCCGGGTTCGTCGCCAGCCAATGGCCGTATTTGTCTGCGAACTTCGCCGTGAGATCGTCGATCAGGGCGTCGTCGTACGGTCGCGATCCCTGGGCCACGGCCGGAGACTCGGCAATCCGCCGCACGTTCTCGCTCACCGCGCAGCGCGTCAATTCGCCGCGCAACTCGGCTTCGATCTCCTGGTAGCGCCGCAACGCCAGTTCGCGCAGCGTTTCGTCGAACCGCTCCAGCGCTTTTTGCGTGGCGTCATCGATCAACTGCTTGCGGTCGTCCTCGCTCATCGTCTCGGACTTTGAACTTTGGACCTTGGACTTCGCAGGACTTTCGCCTTCCGGCTCTCGACCCGCCACGTATCCGCGTTCCTGGAGCAATTCGAGCGCCGCCTCGGTTTGGCGCCGCGCGTCGTCGAACTTCAACACGCGCTTCGGCCACAGCTCCTTGGGCCGGAAGTTGACGAACGTCTCGACCATGTCGAGCGGCGCCGGGTCGGTGGGCGTGTCGGCCCGGCCGGCCTTGCCGATCACCGATTCGACTTCGGGAAAACCTCGCAGCAAGGCGTCGCGCGCCTTGAGATCGTCGGCTGATTGCGTGACGCTGGCCCGCGGCACGGTGACCGGCATGTCGAGCGTCGTGCCTTCATCGAGCGCCGGCATGAAGGCCACGCCGATCTTGGGGAAGTGGTAGGCCCACAAGCCGATCGCGACCAGGCTGGCCAGCGTGATGGTCCGCCACAGCAAAAGACGCTGGGTCCAATACCCCATGACGAACATCGCCAACAGCGGCACGCAGGCGAATGCGATCACGAGCCACTTGACGGCCGTGACAAGGTTGACCGTTCCAAAGGGCCAGATCGCCACCATGAAGTGGAACGTAGACGCGAGCCAATTGCCAAAGTAGGCAATGGTCAATGCGGCGGCAATCAACAGCAAGGCCACGGCCGACAGCCCGCAGTCTCCGACGAATTCCTTGAATCCGGAACTTCGTTTGCCGGTGATCGAGAGCACCGTCAGCGAGGTCACGAGCGCGAACACGCCGAGAAACGTCCGCCGCCAGGCGATTTCGGAGGCGCCTTGCCCGACGAGCGCTTGCAGCGGAAACATGCCGGCCGCCAGGATCAACAGCACGGCGAACATCCACATCACCAGGTTTCGCCGGGGCAAGGCCCAGGTCAACAGCGGCTTGTAGATATTGATGAAGCTGCGAACGATCCAGTTCTCTTCTTCGCTCCGCAGCCGCCCCTTGATGAAGGTGGGAATCAAGGCCGGCACGAGCGTGATCGAGATCAGCGCCACGCCCAGCAGGGCGAAGCTCTTGGTGAAGGCCAGCGGATGGAAATACTTGCCTTCCCGTCCACTGAGCATGAACACAGGGATGAACGAGATCAGCATGATCATCACGGAGAAAAAGATCGGCCGGCCGACCGTGCGGCAGGCAGGAATGACCAGCTCGCGGATATCGCCCGTCACCTGGCGATCGCCGAAGCGGTCTTTCAGCGCGTGCGTGGCGTTTTCGACCATCACGATCGCCTGATCGACGAGGATGCCGATCGAGATGGTGATGCCGGCCAGCGACATGATGTTGGCCTGGATGTCGATCACGCCCAGGGTGCGCAAGAGCCACATCGTCAAAAACGAGAACAGCACCGCCAAAGGGAGCGTGATGCAGATCACCAGCACGCTGCGGACGTGCGAGAGGATCAGCAGGATCGCGACCGACGCGATCAGCATTTCGTGCCACATCACTTCGCCGAGCGTGTGAATCGCGCCGTGGATCAGCCGCGTGCGGTCGTAAGCCGGCACGATGTGGACGCCTGCGGGCAAGCCTGGCTGGATCTCCTGAATCTTTTGCTTGATTCGCTCGGTGACTTCCAGCGGATTTTCGCCGTGCCGCATCAACGCCACGCCGCCGGTGACCTCGTTGCCGTCCTTTTCGTAGACGGCGCGGCGGAACTGCGTGCCAAGCTGCACCGTGGCGATGGTTTTGACGTAGATCGGCGTGCGGTTGATTTCCTTGACGACGGTGTTTTCGATGTCGGTCTTGTCGCGGATCCAGCCGACGCCGCGGACGATGTACTCCGCACGCCCTTTCTGCACGACGCCGCCGCCGGCCGGCACGTTGCTCTGCGAGACGGCCTCGTACAACTCGCCGAGCGTGATGCCGTAAGCCCGCAAATCTTCGGGCCGCACGTCGATCTGATACTCCAGCGGCGCGCCGCCGACCACCGCTACGTCCGCCACGCCGGCAACCGCGTTAAGCTGCGGGGCGATGTAGAACTTATTGAGCGCCCAGAGCCGCCCCGGATCGACCGGGTGCTCGGGGCTGGTCTCGATCGTGTACCAGAAAATCTGTCCCAGGGCCGTGGCGTCGGGCGCCATGTAGGGCGTGACCCCCGGCGGCAGGAAGGTGTTGGCCTCGGCCATTTTTTCGGTCACGCGCTGGCGAGCGAAATAAAAATCGATGTCGTCCTCGAAGATCAACGTGATCATCGAAAAGTTGAATTCGCTCGACGAGCGCACGGCCCGGACCCCGGCCAGCCCTTCGAGATTGAGCGACAAGGGATAGGTCACCTGGTCTTCGATCTCGCGCGGGCTGCGGCCCATCCAGTCGGTGAACACGATCACCTGGTTCTCGCTCAGGTCCGGGATCGCGTCGACCGGCGTGTGAAGCAAGGCGTAGACGCCCGCCGCGGTGAGCGCCGCGGCAAGCGTCAGCACCAAAAACCGGTTGCGAATCGAGGCTTCGATGATGCGTTCGATCATGGGGGCATCAGGCTTAGGGCTTCAGGCGAGCCGGAGGCGTTAGCCTCCGGGTGGGTCAGGTTGGGCGTCAGGCATCAGGCGTTGCCGAACACCGGGGCGCTGCATGCCGACGGCTGCGGCAGGTGCAGCCTTGGCGATGCACGGCGCCCAATTCCAAAATCAAAAATCCAAAACCTCAAATGCTACTTGGCGGTCTTCAACTCCTTGGCTTTGGCCAGCGTTTTTTCAGGATCGGCTTTAGCCGCGTCCTCGCAGCCCGCACAGCAGAGAAACACGGGCTGGCCGCCAATCAGCAGCTTCACGGGCTTGCCCATCGTTCCCAGCCGGTTTTCGGTTTCGACGGCGCAATAAGCTTGAGCCTCGGCCGTCTTCCGATCGTCGGGCGACAGTTTCGCCAGCGAAGCGGCGATCTTCTTCAGCTTTTTGACCGAGGCCAAGGTGGCCTGAGGATCCGACGCCGCTTTCTTGCTGCACCCGGCGCAACACACGAAGACGGGTTGACCGGCGACGACGACTTTCGCCGGCGCGCCCATCGAACCGAGCCGATGGCCCTGCTTAACCGCGCAGTAGCGCTGCGCCTCGGCTGCCTCGCGATCGGCCGCCGGTAAGCGGGCGAGCGTCTGGCTGATCTTCGTTTCCGTATCCTTCGCTTTTTCGGCGGCCGACGCCAGCGAAAGACCTGCCAAACCAACGGGTGCGGCGAGCGAAGCGGCTAGAACCACGGTAAGCGATCGTCTCATCAAACTTCTCCTTTTCCTTCAGAGGGGTGAATGCCGTACAAATGACGGCGAAACAGAACTACTTTTTTTGGGTCCGAGCATTTTGGCCTTTGAGGCGCCTGACCTTGTCCAACACGGCCTGACCGTCCGCCTGGGCGTCTGCCTTGCAAACCTCGCAGCAGACAAAGACCGCTTTGCCGCCGATCACCAGCTTGACCGGGGCGCCCATCGCGCCGAGCCGGCTGCCTTCGAGAACGGCGCAAAAGCGTTGCGCCTCGGCCAACTTGCGGTCGTTGGGCGAGAGCTTGGCCAGCGCGGCCTTGATGCGGGCATCGGGATCCTTCTGGGCTAGCGGCGGCGTGCTCGTGGCTTTCGCAGCCGGGGCTTTCGTTGCGGCGCCGCCGGAAGTCGTCTTGCCGCCGCGCAGCTTGGCCGCTTCGGTCGCCGTCGCTTGCGGCTCGTCGAGGGCCTGTTCTTTGCACCCCTCGCAGCAGACGAACACCGTTTGGCCGCCCAGGTCGAGTTTGACCGGCGGCCCCATCGATCCCAGACGGTTGTTCTTGAGGACCGGGCAGTACTGTTGCGCTTCGGCCAAGGCCCGGTCTTCCGAAGACAGGCTGGCCAGCGCAGCCTCGACCTTGGCATCGGGATCTTCCGGCGTCGAGGGCCGCACCGCGGTCACGGTCGAGCCGCTCTGCGAGCCGCCGCTGCCGCCGAAATAGATCGAGCCGGCCGCCGGATTGAGCCGCGTTTCCGCATCGACCAGGAACGAGCCGGCCGCGACCACTCGCTCGCCGGGCTTGAGGCCGTCGAGCACCGGAAAGTACGTCGCGCCGTCCGGGCCGGTCATCCGCGGCCCCAACGCGACCTTGACCCCTTCGAACACGCCCGGCTGCGTCTGGCGATAGACGACGCGCCGCGCGCCCGTGTCGATGACGGCGCTTTCGGGCACGGCCAGCAGCAGCCCCTCGTCGAGCTTCGCCAAGCGCTCGGCGTCGTCGGCGAAGGCGTGGACGAACATTTCCAACTCGCGCGGCGGCACGTCGATCGTCACCGTGGCGGTCGTGCCCGGCTTCAGCTTATGGCCGGGGTTGGCCAGTTCGCAGCGGATCGTCAGCGTGCGCGTCTGTTGGTCGACGTGCGGAAAGATAAACGACAGTACGCCGTGAAACGGCTCGTCGGGAAAGGCATCGCTAGTCGCCGTCACCGGCAGGGCATCGGGACTGTCCGGCGGCAGCGGCTTCTGCACGTCGTGCTGCGGCAAAAAGGGAAAATCGTCTTCGTACACCTGAGCGTGAATCCAGACGGTCGACAGGTCGGCCACGTCGTAGAGCGGCATGCCCGTTTCGACGTATTGCCCTTCGACGACGTACTTTTCAATGATGTGCCCGGCGATCGGCGAGCGGATTTTGAGGTGGGTGTTGGCCTTACCGGTCTTGGCCAGTTCGTCGAGCTGATCGTTGCTGATCCCCAGCAGCCGCAGCCGTTCGCGGCTGCTGGCGGCCAGTTGCCGCGAGCCGCTCTGGGCGGCCGTCACCAGTTCGCGCATGCCGCTGTAAAGATCGGGGCTGTACAAATCGGCCAGCACTTCGCCTGCTTCGACGCTCGTGCCGGTTTCGTTGACGTACAGCTTGTCGATCCGCCCGCCGACCCAGGCGCTGACCTTGCGTTGCTCGCGCTCGTTGAATTCGATGAAGCCGACCGCACTGATCTGCTTGGCGAGCGGCAAGTAATCGACCTCGGTCGTGCCGACGCCGGCCAGCACCACGCGGTAAGGCGAAAGCTGCACGCGGTTGACCACGCCGGGCGGCAGCGCCGCCTCGGCGGCAAGGCCCTTTTTGCGCTTCGAGAGCGGCATGAAGCAGACCGGGCATTTGTCCTTGCCGTTGTCGCGCACGACCGTGGGGTGCATCGGGCAGAACCATTCCACGTCGCTCGACCCGACCGCCGCCGCTTCGGCCCGCCGCGTCCAGCGATCGTAATAGGCGACGAGCATGTCCCATTGCGTGATGACGACGCCAATCACCGCCAAGATGCCGATGAACCGCAGCCGGGCCAGCTTGACCAGGATGATGAAGTCGAACCACCACCACGCCTTTCGCCAGCCGCTCAGCCCCGGCGGGGCGCGCAGGCCGCCCTCGTCGAGCGGGTCGGGTTCGTCGTGCGAAAGTCGTTGTTCGCCCGTTGCTGGTTCGTTCATATCAAGCTCGTTGTTCGATTCTTCGGTATTCTCAAAACCGGCGCGGCGAAGGCGGCCGCCACATGGGCCGGCCATTGGCGCTAACCCTCCGGACCCATGTGCGGCCGCCGTTTGCGCGATAGGCGCGCCGGGTCAATTGCAACATCCGCATCCCATGCCGCGCATAGATGGCTTTCGAGACGCGGCCGGGGCATGCTTGCCACCGCCCATGCCCTGCATGCCGTCCTCCATCTGCATCGTGCAACCGGGGCACATCATCATGCCGCTCATCGCTTCTTGGCCCATACCCGGCATGCCGCTCATGTCGTGCATGTCCATGTCTGCATGGTCGCCGCGGGCCGCGCTGCGCTTCACCGCATCGGCTGCGGCCGGTTTGAGCTTGAGCTTCATGCCGCAGATCGGGCAGTCCGCGGGCTTCGTCCATTGCACTTGCGGGTGCATGGGACAGGTGAACATCGGCGAGGCGGGAGAGGTCTCGCCGCGTCGTTTCGCGCGTGCGGCCACGGTCTGTACCGCAGGCGAGAAGCCCGGCCGCGGCTGCGCCGCGATGCCGGTCGCCGGTGAATCAAAACTGGGCCGATCGATTTGCGGGTTGACCTGTGCGAGGTTCGGACCGCCGCCCAGCACCTTTCGGCTGGCCACGGCGCGACCGCCTCCACGATAGCCGCCGCGCGACATGCCGCAGCCGCCGCATGCCAACGCCGGCTGTGCGCCGGCCACGATAATTGCTCCGCCGAACGCCACGAACATCGAAAGCAGCTTCCACATGTTCAATCTCCTGAATGTCCAAGGTGTCGAAAAAAACGAACTTTACGCGTCAACCTCGCCTGAACGCACCGGCTGCTGTCGGCGGCCCCGGCCCAGGACGCCACGCCCGAGCCGGAGATACGCCGAAATCACCCGTGTCGAGCGATTCCTCCTGGATCGTCTCTACGAATTACCGCAGGGCGATTCCCGCCCGCCCGTTAATGCCCAAGCACCTTGCGCGTGGCCGACCAGGACGGCCCGCGGGAACGATACGAGCCATAGCGGCGCATCGCCGGCGCTTGATAGGCGCCCGGTGCGGCCGAGTAGCGCCGGATGGACTGCACGCCCGGACGAGCGGCAGTCGCGGGCACGGCTGCGACCGGTGCTCGCGCCGTGGCCGACGAAGAGCAGCCACAGCCTGCCTGCGCAGAATCAACGCCGACCACGGCCGTGGCGCCGCCGACGAGCAACATCGAAAAAACCTTCAACATGACAAACCTCCTTCTATGAGAAGCGCCGCCGAATTCCGCCTTGGAGATCGCGCGACGCCTTCTTCTTGTGCCTTGAAAAGGCGCGCTTCAGCGCTCCGCGCACGCGGAGGAAAAGCTAAGCGCCGCCAAATCACCGGGCCTGCGGCGGGACGGTTGCAAGACCGCTCCAGGACACATTGGCCCGCGCTAAAAACGACAAGAAATGCGCAGCATCAGACGCTGCGCGAGCGCGAAGCAGAAAGAGAAATCAAATCAAGAGCGACCGAAACACAACGACGCGGTCGAGAGGCGGTCCCGTGTCGAATTCGACTGCCGATGCACGGAACAAAGGGCGGGCAAACATGCCGAGCCGCTCGACGACAGCGAAACTGGCCGCTGACTCGTCGCTCGCCTCGACGGTCGCCTTCGGAGAGATGCCCGGCGCCGTCGAAATCTGACGGCAACACGCCTTGCCATGTATCCCTGCTTCGTTCGACTTGCCGCCGTGGCAGCAGGCGCCGCCCCCGCAGCAGTCCGAGACCTGAGACGAATCGGTTTCAGCCAAGCCGCCGCAACAGGCCGATTCGCAAGGCGGTTCGTCGTCGACGGCAGCTTTGGCTACGGCCGCCCGATGGCCGCAAAACAGCTTCATCTGGCCGTTGGCGCACACGCAGGCCGTGCTGGGCATGCCGGCCCACGCAGCCAGGGGAATCATCACCCAAGCTACGACGGCCGAACATCGTGTGCGAAAGGAAAACATGGCCAACCCGCTACCAAGTCCATCAAGGTCGTGCGCAATATCTTATCGGCGGCGCCGGAGGAGGAACTTGTATGATTCTTCGTTAAAATCGCACGTTCGTCAAGGCCGCCCAGCGTGGGTTCTCGTATTTTGGGTAAAGTGGGCGTAGTTTTTAGGTAAAGTGGGCGCAGTCGCGGTCGTTCGCTTTAGCCCGGATTATTCATCAGCCCACACCAACCCGAAGCGCAAGCGAGGCGGAGCAAAGCACTTACCTCGCTGGCGCTTCGGGTTTGTATGGAGCGCTTTGTCAAGTAATAGCTGGGCTGATGAATAATCCGGAGTAGACCCGCTTCCCGACAGCTTCAACGCGGCGTGCTGGCGCCACCCGCGGCGCTGCCGGCCCCCAGCGAACTGCCTGTCGGGCCGCCGAACCCGCCCCCGCCCGTGCGAGGCGCGATTCCGCCGCCGGGCGTTGGCAACACGGTCCGTTCGCCGCCGCCATACGCGGGGCCCAACGCTTTGCCGCCCAGAGCAGAACCGAATCCGCCCAGGACCGCCGGCGATTCGCCGCCCAGCGGCAGGCCCTCGGCAGGCATCGGGCGGCCTTCGAGATAATACGATTCGAGCAGTTCGGTCTCGATTTCGGCTCCCGCGGCGGGCCAGGAGCCGGGCGGACGTGGCGCCGCGGCGGGCGGTTTTTCAAAGGCCGGCGCCTTGCGGTAGCCGGCGGCCAACGCCCCCGAGGACGACGATCGCGGATCGTACCTTATCCAGCGGCGGCCGTTGAAAAACAGCCATCGTTCGTCGGTCGTCCAATACCACCAGCGGTCGTTGTGCCAGACATAGCGCCAGCGGCCTTCCGTCTGATGGTCGTGCGTAGCACTTGGCGCGCCTCGACTTGCGGTCGCTTGCTTCGCCAAGGCCCGAGTTGACACTCCCCCGAAAACAAAAAGCGACAAAACAAGTACCGCCATCGCTTTCATCGTAACACCACCTTTCGAAGCGCACGGATCATTCCCATTTCTGCGGCCTCGCAAATTATACGCCGCTTTGCCATCGAGGCAGGCTCAGGCGACGAATCGCTGGCATCCACGGCTTTCGGCGATCGGAATCCGCTCCGTGAGCGAGTTGGCGCGCATCCATCCGCTCATACTGCACGGAATTGAACAGCAAGCGATGCCCTGTGAAGATTCCAACAGGCAAAAATACATTCAATCCTTACTCTAGCGGCCGCAATGGTACGCGAATTGCGATCTTCTGGCTCCAAGGATGATTGATGCGCCTCGCAGTCAAGCGAAGTCGGCGGCTCGACGCCTGCTGGCAAAAAAAGATCAGGAGCGGAATCAATGGATGCTCTCCACGCCTTTGTGCAGCGGATCGAAGCCCAGCTTGCCGCCTCTCGCGAGTTGCCGGTGGGCAGCGGCGCCGACTTCGAAAGATCGATGGGCCGCTTCGCGGAGCGTTTGCAACAGTTCGAGACCCTTGCCGGGCGCCTCATGGGTGGCCTCATCCGCCCTCGGATGGAGCGGTTGGCGGGTTATTTCCCTGACACGACCATATCCAAACCGGACGATCCCTACCATTGCACGTGCTGGTTCAGGCCGCAGGGCCAGGCGCCAGGCATCGCCATCCTTCAACTCGGCATCGACCACGACGAGCATTTGGAACGCTTGGAGTTCACTTACGAGTTGAAAATCGTGCCGGCGTTTATTCCTTACGAGCAACACGATAAGCTGGTCGTCGACCTCGTGCCAGGACGAATCGACGCCGCCTGGCGCACGGCAGGCAGCGAAGCTCCGGTTGACGAACCGCGGATTGCGGCGTGGGTGGAAACGCGGCTGCTCGGCTTCGTCGAGGCATACATGAGTCAGCAAAGGAGCGGGGGCTTGGCCGGCGAAGGCCCGGTGGTCGACCCCGTGTGCGGCATGCGCATCAGGTTGTCCGAAGCCAAAGCCAGCGAGGAATACAAGGGACATCGTTACCACTTCTGCAGCAACAAGTGCGGGCAACTGTTTGCGGCCACGCCCGAACGGTTCGCCAAAGTCGTGACGGAATGAAATGCGACCGTGGAGTACATTGCGATGAACGACCTTCCCCAGTTGGAGCAGCGTATCCGGGAGAAGCTCGCTGCCGCCGCGGAGAAGCGGCTCGATCGTCAGGCGGAAATTGCCGCTGAAATGCAAACCCGCGAGGAACGTTTGGCGCGTTTCAACGGCGAGGCCGAACGGTGGATGACCTCTGTCGTCCGCCCGCGTATGATTGCGCTGGCCGCCTGTTTCGAAAACGCGCGGTTGCGCGGCCCCGACGTCGCACGGCCGCTGCGCTGCGTCTGCGATTTCGAGTGCAATGCCCAGTTTCCCGCCACCACCAGCTTAGAACTAGCCATCTTTCCCGATACGTCGCTGGAAATGGGCGTCGTCGCCTACGGCGTGGAAATCCTGCCGATCCTCTTTCAGTTTGAGAAAAAGGACCAGCTCGCGCTGCCTCTCGATGGCTCGACCGAAGCCCAACTCGCCGATTGGGTCGACCGCAAACTGATGGCTTTCGTCGATACGTATCTTCAATTGGGAGAAGTGGAGCATTATCAGCGCGACAATCTGGTGATCGATCCGGTGTGCGGCATGCAAATCAACAAGCAGTTTGCCGCGGCGAGCGCCGAGCTGCGCGGCAAGACCTACTATTTTTGCGTGGAGGAATGCCGGCGGAAGTTCTTGGAAGACACGAACCGCTATGTGGCGCCGCCACGTGGACCGTCATAGACAGGCGTCCGTCGCGCACCACGGACCATCGCAGCCGCCGCCGCTTTCCATCGCTGTTAGGAGAAAGAGATTGTGTCCGAGCAGAAGATCCGTGCATTCCTTCCCGACTCAGAGGAATACCGTCGGGCGTTTGATTGCTTTCTCAGGCATACCGATCAGAAGCAAGTCGCTTTCGCTGAGCTTCGCCGCTTATGCGACGCACTTGCCAAGCGCGATGTCTTGATCGATGCCGGCGCCGGCAACGGCGTCCTCACTTCGTGGCTGGCAGACCGCTTTCGAAGGGTAATCGCCATCGAGCCTTCCGAAGGCTTGCGCCGGCAGATCCCCGGCAACTGCCCGCGAACGGAGATCCTTCCGCAAACAATCCTCGAGGCCGACCCGGGCTGTCGTGCTTCGCTCGTGCTCTGCAGCCACGTCTTTTATCACGTCGAGCAAGGGGCCTGGCTTGCCCATCTCGAGCGGCTGGCATCGTGGCTCGACAAAGAGGGCCTGCTCGTCGTCTGCCTGGAAAACCCGTCCGCAGACTGCCAGAAAATGGTGTGGAAGTTTAGCGCGCGGCGCTTCGACCTTCAGCCGCTGCTCGGCAGCTTCCGCGCGCGGCATTCGACCGACTTTTGCGCCGATATTCATACGCTGCGGTCAGAAATCAAGACTGACACGCCGGACGACGCCTTCACGATCGCCGAGTTTTTGCTCTCTTCCGCCTGTTCCCCGCCGCTCGGCGCCGTTGCAACCGTCGATGCCGTGAAAGACTATATCGCGACGCACTTTTCACGAGATGGCGGCTTCTCGTTCTCATGCGATCAAGACTTCATGTTGATCCGACGCCGCTAGCCCGGATTATTCATCAGCCCACACCAACCCGAAGCGCAAGCGAGGCGGAGCAACGCACTTACCTCGCTGGCGCTTCGGGTTTGTATGGAGCGCTTTGTCAAGTAATAGCTGGGCTGATGAATAATCCGGGCTAGCGTCGCCACCGACGCAATACCAAGCCATGCGGCAGAGCCGCCGGACCTGCTCTTACCAACTAGCCCGGAATCGGAGGGAGTTTTTATGATCGGACGACGTGAGTTCGGAGCGGCCGGGATTTCGGCGCTCGCGCTTGCCGCCATGGAAATCGCCGCCCAGCATGCGAAGCACCTCGCGCGACACGAGGTCTCCGAGCACGCGTTCGACCAAGCCATAATCAAACTGGTCGTGGCCCGCAGGGATGGCGGTGTGCGTCGTTAAAACGCCGTGGGAGCGCGTGCCCTCGAAGTCCCCCAATGGCCGCGCGCATATCGCTCGCGCACGCGCACGGCCTACTCCTTGCGTGGCGCCCCAAGGTTGTAGAGAACGGCGAAGACCGACCCAACAAGCCAGCCGAGGATGAACGTTTCCAGCACGCCGAGGATTGCCTCCCACCAGGGCATGTCCCAACGCATCATCTGGGTGACGTCCCACCCGTGCAAAAAGCTGTTGAAGACGTCGATGACCGCCTCATGGGGAACGGTCAGCATGAAAAAGACACAGCCCAGATAAAGCAGGGCCGCGGTAGCGCCGGCGGCAAAACCAAAACGCTTGACGCTCAGAGTGAGCATAAAATGATCTCCCTGTTCTTGGCGCAATCAACTCTGGCGCGCTGGCCAACGTTGCTGGCCGCAACCGCCGACGAATATTTGCAATCTCCATGCCTATGAGCCGAGTGCCTTGCTTTCCGCCTCGTACGCGTGTTGGGCGCCTTCGACCGGCTGGGCAAATCCGCCCATGTTGTGCTTATTCGCGCGCCTTTCAGCCAGCTCTCGCCGAATCTTCTGCTCCTTGAAGAAACAGAATTGCGTTGTACGCTTGGCAGGGCCCTTGGATTCATCCGACCAGAGCCGATAGCGCCTCGTATTGAAAGGCGGACAGAAGAGTTCAACCACGTATTGGCACGTGAACTGCATTCCCTCGACGCCACAGCCAGCAAGCAGGGCCTCTTGATGTACACGACGCCATTGTCGGATAGCGGGGTGCGGTGCTGTCGTGTATCATTTGGGTAGAACGTCGCAGTCTCCCCCACTGGTGCGGCGGAAGTGGGATAAGTCGCGTCGTGTTCTTGGACGATGCATCCCGCCATTGAACGCTCGGCCGCGCCATGAAAACAACTCTACGCTTGGTTCTCGGCACGCTGCTGGGCGTCGTCGTGGGCGGCGGGCTTGTTTATGCGCATTTCACCGGACGCTTGGCGCCGCTCTATCACGAGCTCGGTTGGCATTCGCTGGCGACCCAGCCCACCGACGCCGCCCGCGACGAACACGCCGGTCATAAAATGGGCGAGCACGCCGGTATGCCCGGCATGGAGATGCCGGAGGAAAACGCCTCGGGCGGAGGCATGGCCGGAATGAATATGCCCGGCATGAACATGCCCGCGAAAGAAACGTCGGGCATGGACCGCGCGCAGCACGAGCCCGCCAAGCCGGCCGTGCCGGGACATGTGATGGTTCAGCTTAGCGAGGCGCGGCAGCAATTGATCGGGGTGAAGATAGGGCGCGTCGAGCGGGACCACCTGCGGATGTCGCTGCGCGCCGTGGGCATCATCGAGCCCGACCAGACGCGGTTGAAGCGCGTGCAGACGCGGATCAGCGGGTGGGTCACCAAGGTGTTCGTCAATTACGTCGGCCAGAACGTGAAGCAAGACGATCCGCTGTTGGAGGTCTATAGTCCGAACCTGCTCTCGACCCAAGAAGAATACCTCGTGGCCGTGGCGCAGGAACCGCGCGTGCGCGGAGAGGGCGAGCCCCTGCTGGTGCGGACGGCGCGCCGCCGCTTGGAGCTGCTGGGCGTGCCCGAAGACGAAATCGAAAAGCTGGCCAAGACCAAAAAGCCCCGCGACACGCTGATGCTTCGCGCCCCGATCAACGGCGTCGTCTTGGAGCGCAACGTGCTGGAGGGCAATTACGTCGAACCCTCGACTGATCTGTACCGCATCGCCGACCTGTCGGTGGTCTGGCTGCAGGCGAAGATCTATGAATACGAATTGCCGCACATCGAGCTCGGCCAGGCGGTGACCGTCACGCTGCTTTCCGATGCGACGGCGCAGTTTCAGGGCAAAGTGTCGTTCGTCGAGCCGATCGTGCAAGAGAAGACGCGCACCATCAAGGTCCGCGTGGAAATCGCGAACGACGATGGCCGGCTCAAGCCCGGCATGTACGCCGACCTGAAGATCGATCACGACATGGGCGAGGGGTTGCTCGTGCCGGACTCGGCCGTGATGCGCACAGGCGAACGAGGCATCGCTTTCCGGGCGATTAAAGGCGGCTGGTTCGAGCCGGTGGAAGTCGCGATCGGCGGCCGCTTCGGCCAACGGATCGAAATCCTCTCGGGACTGGCGGAAGGCGAAAAGATTCTGACTTCCGCCGTTTTTCTGATCGATTCCGAATCGCAGATGCGGGCCTCGTCGTCGGGCGGGCATCATCATCATTAGTAGGTCAGGCTTTCCAGCCTGACGGAGCCGCTGTTGGATCTAAAACGAACGCGGAAAGCGAGTCTGGCTGGAAAGCCTGACCTACGCGAGACATGATCGAACGGACCATCGAGTTCTGCGCCAGGAACAAATTCCTGGTCGTGGTGTTCACTGCCGTGGCCGTGGCCGCGGCGGTCCAGGCGATGCAGTCGATTCCGCTGGACGCGATTCCGGACCTGTCGGATACGCAAGTCGTCGTTTTTTCTCGTTGGGACCGCAGCCCCGACATTATCGAAGATCAGGTGACCTATCCGATCGTCACCGCGCTGCTCGGCGCGCCGAAGATCAAGGCCATCCGCGGCTTCTCCGACTTCGGTTTTTCCTACGTGTACGTGATCTTCCAGGATGGGACCGACATCTATTGGGCCCGCAGCCGGACGTTGGAGTACCTGTCGAAGATCCTGCCGTACTTGCCCGAGGGGGTGCGGACGGAAATGGGCCCCGACGCGACGAGCGTAGGCTGGGTTTACGAGTATGCCTTGGTCGACAAGACCGGGCAGAACGATCTGGCCGAGCTGCGCACCTACCAGGATTGGTACTTGCGCTATCAGCTTCAAGCCGTGCCGGGCGTGGCTGAGGTGGCCTCCGTCGGCGGCTTTCAGAAGCAGTACCAGGTGAACGTCGACCCCAACGCCCTGTTGGCCTTCGATATTCCCTTGGCCACCGTGGTGCAGGCGATTCGCGACGGCAACAACGACACCGGCGGCCGACTGGTGGAGTTCAGCGGCGCCGAGTACATGGTGCGCGGCCGCGGTTATGCGCGCAGCGTCGGCGAGATCGAGAACATCGTGGTCGGCGTCGACTCGCAAGGCACGCCGGTGCTCGTCAAGAACCTGGGCACGGTCACGCTGGGGCCCGACATCCGCCGAGGGATCGTCGACCTCGACGGCGAGGGAGACACGGTCGGCGGCGTCGTCGTCATGCGGGCGAACGAAAACGCCTTGAAAGTGATCGAGCGCGTCAAGGCCAAGCTCGAAGAGCTCAAGCCCTCGATGCCCAAGGGCGTGGAAGTCGTCCCGACCTACGACCGTTCCGAGCTGATCGTTCGTTCCATCGACACCCTCAAGGAGGAGTTGCTGATGGAAATCATCATCGTCAGCATCGTGATCCTGGTGTTCCTGTGGCACATTCCGTCGGCCGTGATTCCTATTCTGACCATCCCCGTCTCGGTCGTGCTGGCCTTCATCCCGATGTATTTCATGGGGCTGACCTCGAACATCATGTCGCTGACCGGGATGGCCATTTCGATCGGGGTGCTGGTGGATGGGGCGATCGTGGAAGTCGAAAACGCCTACAAACGCTTGGAGCAATGGATCGCAGGGGGCCGGCAAGGCGACTTCCACGAAGTGCGATTGCGCGCGTTGAAAGAAGTCGGGCCTTCGGTGTTCTTTTCGCTGTTGGTGATCGCGGTGGCCTTCATGCCGGTGTTCACGCTGGTCGATCAGGAAGGGCGCCTGTTCAAGCCGCTGGCCTACACCAAAAACTTGGCGATGGCCATCGCGGCGGTGCTGGCCATCACGCTCGACCCGGCCATCCGCATGCTGTTCACGCGGATGGACCACTGGGAGTTCCGGCCTCGCTGGCTGGCATGGCTGGCCAACACGGCGCTGGTCGGTCGCTACTATCCCGAAGAGCGGCACCCCATCAGCAAGCGGCTGTTCCAGGTCTACGAGCCGGTCTGCAACTTCGCGCTGCGGCACAAGGCCCTGATCATCGTCTCGGCCCTGTTGCTCGTGCTCACCACCATTCCGGCCTACTTGCAACTCGGCTCGGAGTTCATGCCGCCCTTGTACGAGGGCGACCTGCTCTACATGCCCGTCACCCTGCCGGGCATCTCCGTGACCGAGGCGCAAGAGTTGATGCAGACGATGGACCAGATCCTGAAGGACACGCCGGAGGTCGAGCGGGTGTTTGGCAAGGCGGGGCGATTCGGCACGTCGCTCGACCCCGCCCCCTTTTCGATGCTGGAAACCACCATCGTGCTCAAGCCGACCTCCGAGTGGCGGAAAGTCAAGCGCTGGTACTCGAAGTGGCCGGAGTGGCTGCAAGTCCCGCTGCGACATGTCTGGAACGACCGGATCACGCCCGACAAGTTGGTGGCCGAACTCGACGAGAAACTGCAGTTCCCCGGCATCAGCAACGCCTGGACCATGCCGATCAAGGCCCGCGTCGACATGCTCTCCACCGGCGTGCGGACGCCCATCGGCATCAAGATCATGGGCGGCGACCTGAACGAGATCCAGCGCCTCGGAGAGCACCTGGAGATGATCCTCAAGCCCATCCGCGGCACGCGCAGCGTCTTCGCCGAGCGAACCGGCGGCGGCTACTTTGTCGATTTCGTGCTCAAGCGCGAGGCGCTCGCCCGCTATGGCCTGACGATCAAGGAAGCCGAAATGGTGATCGTTTCGGCGGTGGGCGGAGAGAACATCACCACCACGATCGAGGGTCGCGAGCGGTACAGCGTCAACGTGCGCTACGCCCGCGAGCTGCGCGACAACGTCGACAAGCTGCGCTACGTGCTGGTGCCGACGACGACCGGCGCGCAAATCCCGCTGGCCGAACTGGCCGACATCCAGCTCGTGGCGGGTCCGGCGATGATCCGCGACGAGAACGCTCTGCTCACCGGATACGTGTACGTCGACCTGGCCGACCGCGACGTCGGCGGCTACGTCAAAGAAGCCAAGCGGGCGGTCGAGGAGCAGCTTCAGCTTCCTACAGGCTACACGCTTGTGTGGAGCGGGCAGTACGAAAACATGGTCCGCGTGGAGGAGCGGCTCAAAACGGTGGTGCCGCTCACGCTGTTCTTGATCTTCGTGCTGCTCTACATGAATACGAAGTCAACGGTCAAGGCGCTGATCGTGATGCTGGCGGTGCCGTTCTCGCTGATCGGCGCGGTTTGGTATCTCTGGCTGCTCGGCTATCACATGTCGATCGCCGTCTGGGTCGGCATGATCGCGCTGATGGGGCTGGACGCGGAGACGGGCGTGTTCATGCTGTTGTTCCTCGACTTGTCGTACCAGGACGCCGTGCGACAAGGGAAGATGCGGACCTACGAAGACTTGCGCGAGGCGATCATCCACGGAGCGGTGAAGCGGGTGCGGCCCAAGCTGATGACGGTCGCGGCGGCCATGATGGGCTTGCTGCCGATCATGTGGTCGCTGGGCACGGGGGCCGACATGATGAAGCGCATTGCCGCGCCGATGATCGGCGGCCTGGTGACGAGCTTCGCGCTGGAGCTGTTGGTCTATCCGTGCATCTACGCCATCTGGAAGTGGCGCTATGAAATGAAGCAAGGGACGGTCGACGTCGGCGCGTTGCAGGCGCCCGAGCTGCGCGGTCATCCCCATTAGCCAAACGGCCAGCGGAACGAGTCCGGCCTGCCCGTGGCGGGGACTGCACACGCGCGAGACGCCGGCGGTTCCTTTGCTTCGTTTCGCCTCAAGTTGGCGGATTGGGCAAACCGTGCTGTCTAGACGGCTGCCGCCTGTAGTGATTGCTCTTGCCGTGCCGATCTTGCCCTTACGGTACGTCCTTGTCGTGGCTCTCCTGCTAACCCGCCGGCCGCCAGGGGTGAGGCGCCCATTGGCATGGAGGCGACATGAGCTTCAACTCAAGGCGTTGGTCCGGCGGCGGTCCGGCAGTAGCGTGCGCTGTGGTCGGCCTGGCGATGGCAGGTTGCCGAACGACGCAGGCAGTCGATCAAACTGCGCGCACGACAAACGTGCCAGCTCGCGCGCCGACGGCGCTCGGGGGCGAAGCACCCTCGACGGCTCGCCGTGAGCAGGCCAATGCAGACGGTTCGTCTCGACGGACGGCTGACGCGATGTTCGTGGCAGCCGGCTCGAGCCATCCGTCGTTTCCCAGCGCTGGAACGGTCGTTAGCGCCTCGGCGCCTATCCGGAGACCGGCGCCGCCGGTTCGTCTGGCGAGCGCACAGCGCGTTCAACTGCCGCCGTCGACCGATGATCCCTTTGCGGCGCAGCCGGAGCTGCGATTCGGCCCGCTGGTTGATGAAGTTCTGGCGCGCAATCGCTCGCTGGAAGCGATGCGGGCCTCGTGGCTGGCCGCGGCCGAGCGCTATCCGCAGGCCCGGGCGCTCGACGACCCGGTGTTCACCGGGCTGGTCGCTCCCGCCTCGCTGGACCCAGCGGTCAACGCCATCCCGGGTAATGTGCCGGGCTACATGGTGGGCGGGGCGCAAAAGCTGCCTTGGTTCGGCAAGCTGCGGCTGCGCGGGCAGGCGGCGCTCGACGAGAGCCGCGCGGCCCGCTGGAACTTTGCCGACGCGCAGCTCGCGATCGCCGAGGCGGCGGGCCTGGCTTACTACGACTATTACCTGGCGCGGCAAGAGTTGGCGCTCAACGCGGAAAACACGGCCAAGCTCCGCGAGTTTCACGAGATCGCCGCCCGCAAATACGAGGCGAACCTGGCGCCGCAGCAAGACATGCTGCAAGCCGAAGTGGAATTGGCCGAGTTGGCCCGCCGGCAGATCGAACTGGAGCGTTTCGAGCGGGTCGCCATCGCCCGCCTCAATACGCTGATGCACCGCATGCCCGACGCCTATCTGCCGCCGGCGCCCGCCCGTCTCGACGCGCCTTCGCTCGCGCTCTCGGCGGCCGAATTGCGAATGACGGCCGTCTCGCGGCGTCCCGACCTGGCCGCGCTGCGCGCGCAAATCCGCGCCGAGCAAGCCCGGCTGCAACTGGCCGATAAGGAGTTCATGCCCGACTTCGAGATCTTCGGCCGCTACGATGCCTTCTGGCATCAGCCGTCGCAACGCGGGCAGGTCGGCATGAACATGAACGTGCCGCTCTATCGCGACAAACGCTACGCGGCGGTGCGCGAAGCGCAATGGCGGCTCAGTCAGCGCCGCGCCGAGTATGAACAGCGAATCGACGACATTCATCGCGAGGTGCAAACCGCATACGAGCGGTTCGACGAAGCGCAGCAGACGGTCGGTCTCTACATCAACCAGATTTTGCCCGCTGCACGCAAGAACGTCGAATCCTCCTTGGCGGCTTATGAATCGGGCCGCGGCGATTTCTTACGGCTGGTCGCCGCCCAACGTCAGCTCATCGTCCTGCAGGAGCGTTTTCAGGAATCGATCGCCGATTACCACCGCCGCCGGATCGAGTTGGAGCGCGTCGTCGGCGAGCCGCTAGCCGCGTCCCATGCCGAATCCATTCCGCCAGGACGGTAAGCAGCGATTCCAGCTCGTGTAGTCGGCTTTGCGCTTCGTCGGCGGTCAGCGTCTTCGCCGCTCCAAGCTCGGCCAATTCCGCGGCAGTTTTCGCGGCGGCGAGCCCCTGGCCGCGTTCCGGAAGAGGGCTTCGCGAGGCGTTTGACGGCCCGCAAGAGCGGGGGGTACTCTGGAGTCTGGATTCCGCCGAGCGGATGACGTCGAATACCGAAGACGCCGAATCCCTGAATATTGCCGCTTACAAGAGGCGCCGGCAATCGCAAAAACCCCAAATTCAGAGGCGCAATGCAGGATGATTCAAGACGACCGTTCACGCGAGAAGTGGCCCAAAGCGACGATGCGGTCGCATTGGCTCCGCATCCAATGCGCGATTTCCCTCAGTGCGGGCTTCGTGCTTGCCGCCCAGAGCCTTCCTGCGGCCGAGCCTCGATCGAAGCAAGCGCCACGAGTCGACTTCGCCCGGGAGATTCGGCCGATCCTGGCCCAGCACTGCTGGAGCTGCCACGGGCCGGACGAACAGGCCCGCAAGGCGGAATTGCGGCTCGACCAGCGCGAAAGCGCCGTCGCCGCCAAGGCCATCGTGCCGGGCGACCCCGCGGCCAGCGAGTTGATCGCCCGGATCGAATCCGACGACGAGTCGCTGCAGATGCCGCCGCCGGAAGCGAAGAAGCCGCTTTCCGCCCGGCAGAAGGAATTGTTGCGGGCCTGGATTGGGCAAGGGGCCGAATTTCACAAACACTGGGCGTTCGTCGTGGCTCGCCGGCCAGCGTTGCCTGAAGTGCGAGACGCCTCCTGGCCGCAAAACGAGATCGATCGATTCGTGCTGCAACGACTGGAGCAGGAGGGCCTTGCTCCATCGCGCGAGGCCGATCGGGCGGCGCTGCTGCGACGCGTGACGCTCGATCTCACAGGACTGCCGCCGACGTTGGAAGAACTGGACGCTTTTCTGGCCGACGCATCGGCCGAGGCGTACCCGCGAGTGGTCGATCGGCTGCTGGCTTCGCCGCGGTATGCGGAGCGGATGGCGATGGCCTGGCTCGATGCCGCGCGTTACGCCGACACGAACGGCTACAACAACGACGAAGATCGCTCGATGTGGCCCTGGCGCGATTGGGTGATCAACGCCTTCCGTCCACAAGCGCCCCCAGCAACTTCATGCCCTCGTCCGCCACATCCCTCCTGCCGTTCAGGCTGACGCTTAGAACCTTGAATGTATCCCTGGGAATATCCGACATCGCACGGATCGGAATCTCCCTTCCCGACACCCAGGCGTTGAGTTCCCCTTGCATCGCCACGACGTATTCTGCGGCCCGCCGATCGGGATCGGGAATCAATTCGCGCATCATTCGTCGCGGGTCCGACCCGAAACAGAGATCGTCAAGCCATACCGTGGTGGTCGGGCTGGCCGTCGTGAAACATACCTGCAGCCAATCGACGTGTGAAAGGTCGAGCGGATTCAGCTCCTTCTTATTCCACAGGGCATCGCCTGACAACGGAACCTTCAGCGTAACCCAACCCTTGGGACCGATCGCCAGCACCTGCGGCGCCGCGCGATACTCGATGCACTGCGAGTCGCGGCCGATCCTCACCACCAGTCCCTCGTGCCGAACGTCGCCGCCGCCGGGATCTTCGATGGCGAACGCCAGCGTTAGGTACTCGTAATTCGATAAGTCCCAGTTGGCGTTCCGCGACTTCGGATAGGTGACGCACAAGCCGCCGGTTCGCGCGCTCACTCGCAGCGATTGCGGTCCCAAGTGGACGCGCGAGGCGTCGCTCGCCGCCGTGCCCTCGGAGCGGTCGGTCGCCGCCACATCAAACATCGCCGCGTCACGCTGCGTGAAATCCTCCCACGGAGTATTTGGCCGGACTACCGTTGGCTGCCGATGATTGACCAGGTCCGCCACCGACTGCGTCAACTTGAGCGCGACCGCGCGATACTCGTCGGCCTCGCGCCGGAGGGCAACCACCTGTCGCTCTGCCACGGCAGCTCGTTCGACGGCCGCATCCACGCGCCCCGATTCCGCCTTCACACGCGCCTCGGCAGCTGTCAGCTCCGCGCGTGCCGTTTCGGCCTTTTTGGCGAGTTCTTCGCTCTCGCCCGCTTTCGTGGCCAGTTCCGCTTCCAATGCCGCGACCTTCTCGGCGGCCTGATCCGACGCCTGCCGCGCCAGCGACGCCTGCCGCATGGCGTCAGCGGCTTCCCGCCGGCTGGCCTCGGCTTCTTTCGCCAACCGGTCGGCTTCCGCTTCCTTGTATTCTGCCTGTTGCTGCGCCTCTGTTGCTTGCCGCCGGTAGTCGTCGGCCAGCCGCTCAAGCGCCCGCGTCTTGTCCCGCTCACGCTGGTAAATAACGGTGGCGGCGGAGCCTACAAGTACCACAAGTATCAGGCAGATGGTGCCGCTGATCACCGCCGACTTATGCCGCCGCGACCAGCGATAGATTCGCTCAAGCAACGGTTCGGCGTAAGCATCTACCGGCTCGTCATCGAGCCAGTGCTGCACTTCTGACGCCAGTTCGATTGCAGAGCCACAGCGATCGCCCGGCTCCCTCGCCATCGCCTTGAGGCATATCGTCTCCAGGGCACGAGGCACGCCTCGACAAACGGCAGATGGTTTCGGCGGCGGGGTCTCTCCCACCTGCTCAAGCACCTCATGCGACGAGCGGCCGGAATACGGCGGGACGCCGGCAAGCAGGTGATAAAGGACGGCGCCCAGGCTATAGATATCGGCAGCGGCGCCTATTTGATCCGTCTTGCCGAGCGCCTGCTCCGGTGGCATGTAGCAAGGCGTGCCGACGACGCCATCGGTCAGCTCGCCTCGCTCCGCCAACTGCTGCTGCGCCAGATTTCCCAGGGTGGAATCATCCGACTGGCCGTCGCGCACGGGTTTAGCCAGTCCCCAGTCCATGACCAGCGTTTCGCCGAAGCGGCCGAGCATGATGTTCGCCGGCTTGAGGTCGCGATGGATCACACCGCGCTCATGGGCGTAAGCCACCGTCTGGCAAATCATCATGAAGCGGCGCAGGAGCTCCCTGAGATCGGCAGGCCGGCGTGACTGATGGTAGTCTTTAACCGCCTGCGTCAGGGTTCCCCCTCCGATCAGCCGCATCGCGTAAAACGGCTTACCCTGGCCGTCCGTCCCCAGGGCATAGATCGGCACCACCCCAGGATGTTCCAACTGTCCGGTGATTTCCGCTTCGGCGAAGAACCGTCTCTGACTGCCTGCCGGATCGGGGCTGTCGTCAAGAAGCTCTTTAATCGCCACGTCGCGCTTAAGCGCCGTGTCATGGGCGATGCTGATTCTGCCCATACCGCCCTGCGCGAGCGCTCCCACGATATCGTAGCTTCCGCGGGTTTCGTATGACGAGCGACCCTCCCCAGGGGCAGGATTCTTTCCACTCCTGCGTGCGCCGGTCCTTTGATGCCGGCCTGCCTCGTGCCGCTTGTCAACCGAGGTCGCGGGTGCGGGCGTTGCGCGCTCGCCCTCGACCGCAGGCGAAGTCGCGTGTGTCCCCGACGCTTGCTGCTGTGGCACGGACAGCACCGCGCCACAGTTACGGCACCGCACAGTTCGTCCCGCATGCCTATCATCAACGTGATAGGTCCGACCGCACTCGCAGGAAATCGCGATCACGGCAACCTGCACTGGCAAAGGGAGGGTTTACTGTCTCGTCATTCTGGGGCCCGGGCCGGGCGATGTCAACTGTGCATCGGCCGCACCTGCGATCGATCGCTTTGCGGATGCAAGCCGGTGTAAACGGCCTGCATTCGCCACAGCCGCAGCAGCCCTATTGCGGCTGCGGCGCGAGTGATTGCAGGTCGGGCGTCGTCACGTACGGAATGAAACCTTGCGCGCGCTTCGCCGCGTAAATGCCCCGGATCGTCTTCTTATCGTCGGCCGGCCAGTAATCAATAGTCGCTACTTTGAGTGTTGGCGCCTCCGCCTCCGCTTTCTTCAACTGCGTCACATAATGCCGATATACCGCATCGGGCACCAGCGCCGGCGCACCTACGCCCGTCCAGTGCGTATAGATGCTCTCGGCCACCTCGAAGTCAATATCGCCTTCGACCTGCGGCAGAATCTCGAACCCGCGGTTTAGCATGATGATCAGATGCGGATAACGCCCGCGTATTTCCTTGATGAGACCGATCGTGGCCCGTGACAGTCCGGCACAGCGCGCCGGAGATGCCTTCTCAGCCTCAATCAGGCTGTCGGTCGTATCGAGCATGACGCCATCGAAGCCCTGCGCGATGATCGCCGGAATTAGTTGATTGAGCACGTAATCGCCCCATTCCGGCCGGCGCACGTCGATGATGGAGTTGCCTCGCCAATTCGCTGGTGCGTTAAGGATGAGGCCCTGATTCTCCAAGTCAGCGTAGTCGCTACGGGATTTCTCTGCCTCGCCGAAACTGACGTAGGCGAGCAGGATCCTGCCGGGCCGCTCAAGCGGCAAAAGCCGCGGATGTCGGTCGCGGTCGAAGACAATGATGTCGTAGAGCGCGAACGCTTGCGGCGGAAGCTTATTGGCGTAGTACACCGCAAACCGTGTGGTTACCGGGTTCATGGTGCTCGCCAAGGCACGCTTATCCGTCGCATCCAACTTGCCAACGCCGATCCCGGCCGCTGCGAGCGCCTTTTTCGCAGCACCTTCGATCCTCAGCCAGGCGGCTTCGACGGCCCTTACCTGGCCGCGGCCGCCGAAGCGCAACGCACCAATGCCGGCAGCACAAAGCACGGCGACAATAGCGATGACCCTCGCAACTCTCTTAATTTCGTCCATGCCCGTAAGCCCGAAGCTCCGATCCTGCTATCAGCATCATGACATTGTTGACACCTCGCTGTCATGGCAATTCAATCGCCTCAATGACTGTCGCCCCCCTCCCCGCTTCCATCGCCGCCGCCTGGTCGGCTTCCTGAATCCACGGCACGCGGTGCCGCACGATGCCGGCAAAGAGCCGCACGTTGGGGCGGGCCTCGGCGTTGAGGTTGCGGCCGGTAATCCTCACTTTCTGCGGCCCGAACCGGAGCGCGATGCCCTCGGAAGGATCGAACTCGGCCCGCTCCAGCCAGGCATAGGCGAAAGCCGTGATGCTGCCGTCCTTTTTCCGAAACTCCAGCATGGCGGACCGGTCGTGGACGCCGCGGAGCCAGCCAAAGGCGCCGAGGTCGCTGGGCTCCTCGGTTTCGCCGCGCGTCGGCAACGCGCTGCGCGACGGCAGGTGGCGGTCGAGCAGGTCAGTATCCGTAGGCAAGCACAGGCTCCTTCTGTCGTTCAGGTTCGGGGGTCCGCGCCGGCTGTAGCTGCCGCAGGATGACGGCCCGCGGCAGTCCGCCGCCGGCCACGAGGTCGGTCGCGGTGAGCCGCTCCTCGGTCTGCTCGATGGCCTGCTTAAGCGCTTCCTTGTCGGAGGTGTAGACGACGACCTGCTTCCTCGCCCGCGAGGCGCTGACGTAGAACTGCTCTTTGGATGAGGCCGGGAAGGATTCGCTCGCCTGGCCGATGAGCGCCACATCGACCGTGCGGCCCTGGCTCGCATGGCTCGTCACCACATAGCCGTGCGCCAGGTGCCCGAAGTCTTTGGCCACCGTCCAGCCGTTCTGAAGCACGATGTTGCCCGTCTCGTCGAATCCGCTCACCTTATATAAGGTGCCGTTGTTGAGCCGGTGGCTACCATCGGCCGTCATGCCGTTTCTGGTGATCCGCACCCAGTCGCCGGGGGCGAGGTCGAGCGTGCCGGTACGGAACACATCGAAGCGATTGGCATGGGCAAGCGGCAGCGGGCGGGTGTCATCGACTGCCAGGCGGTCGCCGCGCATAAAGCCCTTGGCATTCTGGTGAAAGACCAGCACATCGCCCGGCTCGTAACTGACCTTGTCGCCGCGTTCGGCTTCGGTGAGGCTCTTGTGATGCAGCATCGGGAACGTCCGCTCATTGGCGTCGACTTCGCCCGATTCCTTCAAGGCCCGGCGGATTTCATTCGTGATGCGGTTTCCTTCGGCGTGCGTCGGCGAAACGACGAGCGCCGTCTTGCCCTGCCTCACCGCCTCCACGTAGTCGGAAGCCAGCAACTGGTATCGCTCGTCGTCGGCAACCTCTTTGACCCAGCCCAGCTCGTCGAGCGCCCTGAAGCCTTCGGCGGTTCGCCCCTCGCCCAATGCCTTAACCGCTTCCTTGTAGGCGCCTTTCTGCCGCTGGATTTCCCGGACCTCGGCCGGCTTTACGCCCGCCTCGTCTTCGAGCAGCCTGAGCGCCGCGCCGCGTTCCACCGATCCGTGCTGCCGCCGATCGCCCGAGAGCAGCACGCGGGTATCGAGTTTTTCCGCCGCCCGGAATACCGCCGCCATCGTGCGGGCGCCCAGTTGTCCCGCCTCGTCGATCCAGATGAGTTGTCCCCTCGCCTGCTCCTGCAACTTGTCGTCGAGCAGGAACCGCGCCACCGTGTCGGCGTCCCTGAAGCCCGCGTCGCGCAGCGTGCCGCGGCTGGCGCTGGCCGACGGCGCCAGGGCGATGACCTTCGTCCCGGCGGCCTCGATGTGCTCGACCGCCTCCTGCATGAGCGACGTCTTGCCGGCGCCGGCGGCGCCGGCGGCGCCGCGCACGATCGTGACACGGTCGCGCGAGCCGGTGATGTGGGCAACCGCCCGCCTCTGCTCCTCGGAAAGCCAGTCCCGGCTGAAACCATCGTTTTCGGCCGCAAACGGCCGGCAGGTTCCCCTGCCCTCGCGCGCAAACGCGATGAGGCTTTTCTCCTCGGCGAGCACCTCGCGCGTGGTCGCCATGCGCCGCCCGTGCCGCTCGGCGATAATGACATCGCTGTTGGCCAATTCGCGATGCACCTCCTCGACCGTCGCCTTGCCGACGCCGTGCTTTAACGCCTCGGCCAAGAGCCGCCGCTCGTCGATTACCGATTTCCGCTCGAAGGAATGCTGCGTCGCATATTCGACGGCCCGCGCAGCCGCCGTGCCGTCGATGGGCTCGGCGTCGCCGCCGATTTTCTGTTCAATGGAGTGAAGCGCCCCCCGCTCCTGCCCCGTCATCCGCTCCCGCCAGGCCGATTGCAACTCGGGGAAGCTCATGTCCTTCTTCTTCGACTGGCGGGTTTTGGCGCCCAGTTCATCCTTGGCCACGGCATCGTCGATGCCCAACTCGTGCGCCTTCTCCTCGATCTGCGCCGTCCGCCTTGAGAATTTCTCAATCGTGTCGCGACCGACCCCGGCCAGCTCCCAGCCGTGCTTGCCGCGCACGGTTTCAAGGCCGAGCTCTTCCAGCCGGTGCGCCAGCCGCGAGTGGAACACCGCCTCGAAATACGGCGCGTCGCGTTTCAGGTCGCGAAACTGCCCGGCCTTCCATGCCTGCTCCTTGCCGTCGAAGGTCGTGTTGAAGACGAAGCAATGGGCGTGCAGGTGCGGATCGGGTACTCCATCCACCGGCCTCGACGTGAAATGCACGAACTCGCCCCATACCATGTTCCCGGTCGTGCGGTCCTCGTTCCTGCCGCCCTTCCTGACACGGGTCTGCATTTCCGCCTCAATGTCGTGCATCGTGCCGCGCGCGGCATCGCGGAACGCATCGAGCAATCGCTCGTCCTTCGTCATGGCGTAAAGCAGCGACACGCTTTTGGGCACGTGGAAGTTCATGTCGTAGCCGACCGTGCGATCCTGCCGCATGCGGGCGGTTAGCTGCTCTCCGGTCGCCGGATGGCGGTTGTCGCACAGCGCGTCCCACTCGGCCTGCTTGACGTTGCCTTCGAGGCCGAGCAGCAGCGCGCCCTCGCCGCGCCACCGGCCGGAGAGCTCCTGGCCTTCCGTGTAATAGTCGGCCGTCGAATAGTAGCTCTTCGCCCCGGCCGGCTGGCTGTTCTGGAACATCCGCAGCATGGCGGATTATACGTTCACGTCTTCGCGTCATAGTCAATGCTTCTTGATAAGTTTTGCCACCCAAGGTTGTGCCACGTGTTTCCCCGTGCGGCCCCAATGCCACTGCCATGCCACCGCCCTGTTCGGAGCGCATGATGGCCGGCGCTTTCGGCATCCGCTGACGTTCGCCAACGCTCATGGACACTTTCGCCCGTGCAAACGCGATTGCGTTCCCGTTTTGGGAAGCTGCATCAGCCGCCGGGCGAATCAAGCAGAAAATCGGCTCCCCCTGAAGGTCGCCCCCAATTTTCAGCTTGATTCGGCGCTGGCGCTCCCGCCTGGGACCGATGCGGGCGCATTCCCACGGGACGCAATCAAGCGTTCACGCAAGCGAAAGGAAATCTTATGAGCACGAACGACAACGCATCACCCTCCAAGGCGCCGACGCACATCGCCTACCACGTCCGCGACGGCAAGGGCGACAAGGGTTTCTTCACGCGAATCGGTGCGGCCTGGCCGCACAAGGACAACAAAGGCTTCAACATTCAGTTCGACGTTATGCCGCTCGATGGAAAAATCGTCCTCCGCTTCGCCACGGAGAAGAAGGAATAACGAAAGCCAACCGGGCGGGGCTTCAAGGCTCCGCCCTTAACCGAAAGGAGTACGACCATGACGACCATCTGTGACATCCGCGGCGAAGCCAACATCGCCCGCCTCAATGCCTTCCTCGACCAGTTCCCGGACGGCGGCTGCGACCCGGACTTCGACGAGTCCACCGAGGAACTGGAACGGCAGTTCGCCGAACTGCGCCTCACCTCCCACCGCCACTAACCGGAAAGGAAACCGACCATGAAGCTCAAACGCATCATCACCATCGCCCGCCACCGCAACGGCGTGTGCGGCGCCCCCTTCGACATCGTGCTCTTCAAGGACACGGGCAACCAAGGCAGCCGCAAGTTCGCCATCCTGTTCGAGCCGGCGAATTTCTGCGCCGTGCTCGACGTGGACAAGCTCGCCGCCGGCGACATCGCCTTCGGCTCCAACTCGTGGCGCGGCGACGACTACGAACCGCCGCTGCGCCAGGCCGTCCGGATGCACCACGAAATGCTTCCGAAAGACGCCCCGACCGATGCCGTGCCCGAACTCGACATCCAGCAACTGCTGCGTGCCCGCCGGCAAGTTGCCGTCGTCTGGAGCATCGAGGACGTGCAGTCCCTCCGCCCCGACCTGACCGACGACCAGGCGTGGGAGGTGCTGGAGCAGGCTTATGACGTCCATGACTGCGAATGGGGCTTCACCTGGACCCACCTCGAAACCGTGGCCAACGATATGTTTCCCAAGCAACGAGCAACCAAGAAGGAGTAACGCCCATGACCAAGACACTTATCGAACTTTCCGAAGAAGCGTTCGCGGCGCTGTTTCCGCTGCGAGCGAACCACTTGAATCCCGGCGCAAGCTGGGAGCACCCCGACGGCGGCGGTTGCCTGTTCGACACTTGCGGCGAGGAATTCACCTTCGCCGAACGGAGCGACAACCGCACGATTTGGACGCTTATCGACGAGGATGACGGCAAGCCATGTGTCCTGAGCGGCTTCCACATCATCAACTGCGTCGGCTATCTCGTCAGCACCGTCCAGGCGCCCGTCGGCGTGAGGATTCGCGTCACGCTCGACCGCGATGAACACCGTGACCTGTTTCCGCCGAATCGCCGGAGGGTGACGATGGCGGCCGAGGTCATCGCAGCCTACGGGCTCGGCAACGAACTGGAGAACCTGATCGACCTGATCGCCGATATTCGCCACTGGTGCGACGAACGCGGCGAGAACTTCGCCAAACTCGACTGTACCGCCTTTCGGCACTACGCCGCCGAACGCAAACTCAAGGAGGACTAACCATGTACGCATCAACCGTCAATCCCTTCTATGCCGCCCGCTTCCGGCGGGCACAAACCACCCGGCAAGCCGAGCCCTACCAGCCGGTCTACGCGAAGCTGCCGCGGGCGCCGAAGAACGGCAGCCCGGTGCCGCACCTCACCAGCCTCTATCACTTCAGCCGGGCGGGCGAGTACGGCGACCGCTCCTATCCCGGCAATTGCGGCGGCAACCTCATCAAGGACCTGCTCAAGTTCTTCAAGGCATTTTCAGTCCTGGACCCGTTATGTGGTGAACAACATAACGGATCTTCTGTGGCGCAGTCCGTTATGTGGCGTCCGGCGAAATCATTCCGGAAAGCTCTCGCGGAACGCCCGCCGTACGCCACATAACGAAGTCGGTTCAGAGCCCCCGCAGGAACGCCATCAGTGTGGCGTCGGTGCGCCAGGGCTTCTCTGGTTGATCGCCTTTGATCTCGCAAAGAGCCAGAGCTTGTGCCTTCATTTCCAGATCGACTTCCGCATAGATGTTGGTCGTCGTGAGTGAAACATGGCCCAGCCACGCCCGGATGGTGTTGATGTCTACGCCGGCTCGCAGCAAGTGAGTCGCCGTCGTGTGGCGAATCGTGTGGGGACTCACGCGTTTCTCAGCCATTGCCGGAATGGAACGAGTGGCCACGGCGGCATATCGCTCGACCAAGGTATGAATGCCGAAGCGGGTCAACGGCTCCCCACGGCGATTCAGAAATACGTGCGTTTTTGCGTCTCGGCGCTCAACCAGTCCGGCAAGAATCGTCGCTGTCCGTGGCCATAGCGGACAGCGACGCTGTTTGTTGCCCTTGCCGTGAATAAGCACGGAAGAACCATCATGACGGGGTGAGCGTCCCAGGATGAGGTCGCCGACTTCAACATGCGCCACTTCGTCTGCGCGTGCGCCCGTGTTGTAGAGGAACAAAAGCACCGCATGATCGCGGCGACCTTGACCGGTGGCCTGATCCGGCGCCGCCAGCAGGGCATCCATTTCCGGTTTCTCTAGATAAGTGATGAGAGACCGAGCAACCCTTTTCGACGGAATGTTTTTCACTTCCCCGCACCATTGCAGATGCTCAGGGCTGTGGATGCCGATGAAGCGCGCCAGCGAGCGTATCGCGGCAAGTCGCTGGTTTCGCGTCGCGATGCCGCACTTGCGTTCTTTCTCAAGTTCGAGCAGAAAGTCGCGTATTCGCTCGCTTGACAGATCGTCGACGCCAAGCTGGTCGATGGGCTTGCCCGCGACACGCGCGGCGAAAGGCAGCAGCATCCGAAGCGTATCGCGGTAGCTCTTCTGCGTGTTGGGAGCCAAATTGCGTTCACTGATCAGATATTCCATCAGGAATCGGCGAACCCAGGGACTCAGCAGATTGGTGTCAGTCATGGCAGGCCTCTTTTGTGGCGTATTGTTCAAAACGATTGCCGGCCTCTTCCAAGAGTTCCGGGGTCATGGTCAGGTAAACCTGAGTGGCACGAATATGGACATGGCCGAGATAGACCGACAGGAAGGGGAGCAGCTTCTGCACGTCGGCTCCCTTCCGATACCAAGCGGTGAGTCGATGGACTGCAAAAGTGTGCCGAAGATCGTGTATCCGTGGCTGGAAGCGCGCTCCATCAGTGCGGCGGATACCTGTCTTTTCGCAGAGTATCCGGTAATTGTGATGGAGCGAATCAGTTTTGATCCGGCGTCCGTATCGCGTCGTAAAGAACGCATTTTCATCGGGAGCCGCCGGGTGTCGTCGGGCATACTCAAGTAGTGCCTGATGTAACTGTGGCCCAAACGGGACCAACCTTGTTTTTCCAAACTTGCTCTGGCGAATCGTCATGGTCGAGTCGGCGAAGTTGACATCTCCCCGGTCCAGGTCCAACAACTCTTGCACCCGCAATCCCGTACCGTAGAGCAGCAGGATGATGGCGTGCATCGTGTCCGGCCGGGTGCTCGGCCGGTATCGATCGTCAGATTTCGCGGTCTGCAAGAGACGCCGTATTTCTGCGAGCGGATAGATGTAGGGAACGAACGCAGGCGGGCGTTTCGGAATAATGGTGGGCAATGGTGCGGTGGCAATATGTTCTCGGCTGACGGCGTAACGGTAGAAATTCCGCAGCACGCTGAGCTTGACGTGCCAGTTCAGCGTGACCGGTCCTTTCCCTGCCAAAAACGCGTTCACCTGGTCCGGATGCACATCGGCGACATCGACATCGGCCCCGATGAAACGACCGAAGCACCGGAGGTGACCGCCATTTGAGCCTTGCTGTTCGCCCAGTGACTGGCGATGGGCGATGTATTGCTCGATCAGCAGTTGCAGGTTCATAACACCTCCCCCAGGTCCATATCCGCGACCTGCCGAAGCCCGGCGATGTCCACCTTTGCGTAAATGCGGGTTGCGTCGGGATCCGAGTGGCCGAGCTGGTCGCCGATTTGCTTCAGGGACAGGCCTTCGGCCAGCAAATGCGTCGCGCAAGCGTGCCGTAATGTGTGCGGCCCATGATGCGTCGCGGTGACGCCAAGTTGTCGAAGACGAACCGCGACGATCGACCATATCACCTTGAGCGGCTGAATCGGTGCGTGCATGGACAGGAACACTTCTCGGTGGCAGGTGCGCGGACGCACTTGTGTGATGTATCGCAGAACGGCGTCGCCGACCTGCCGGGAAAGCGGATAAGCGCGGCCCGTCAGGGTTTTGGAAGAGCGAACCGACAGAAGCTCGCGCTCCCAATCGAAATCTTCGAGCCGCAATCGAGTGACTTCGCCTGTCCGCAGGCCATACATGGCCAGCAGCATTATGATCGCACGATCCCGGATGTCTTTTCGTCTGTCCCCCTCGGTCAGCGCAAGCAACCGCTTCACATCATCCCACGTGGGGCCGATCGGCAATGAAGCCAGAGAATAGACACGAGGGCTGCTGATGGCGTCTGCCAAGCCTTTGCGGCACCAGCCGCGGCTTGCGCCAAATCGGAAAAACGCACGTAAATCCCCTGCGACTTTCTGTAGCGTGACCCGTGAATAGCAGCGTTGTTCACCGAGACGCCTGAGAAGCGAATCGATGTCGGCGGCGGTAAGATCGGTCAGCGAAGCGCCCGCGTCCAAACGGCTGAGACAGTGGTTGATGGTCCAACGCCGTCCCCGCCGTGTTGCGTCCGACAATCCTCGCTCCTGAAGCATGTGGGCATCGAACTCCGCGAGCCAGGGTTCAAAACGGCTCGTTTGAAGCGGCCGGAGACCGAGACGTGCGATGGACGCAAGCCAAGAAGTTGCGACGAAAATAAAGCGCCCCTTCGAGCAACGGCCAGGCTTGTGATTCTTCCGTTTTCCACGACGGGAGGCCCATCGCCGCGCCGCGTCTTCGATCTCTTCCACAGAGATGATGATGCCCGGTCGCTCACCGAGTCGAAGCAGGCGGGTGATTGCGAGGAGATATGCAGCCGTTTTCTTGAGGACGTTCTGAGATATCCCCTGGCTGGCCAGGTGATCTAGATAGTCGCTTCGCTCTTTTGCCAAAGGAGCCGTGCGGTGACGTGCCAGCGCAGTTGGACGCGTGAATAATTGATCGAACATTTTGAGCCTCCACAGTTATTAGACCGACGAGTGGGCGACAATACGCGTCGGTATTATGTGGCGCAAGAAGGGCTCAAAATGCGGACGGAAGGCTGTGGAAGAGGTTAAGGCCACATAACGGACTGCGCCACAGAAGACCCG
>Ga0307374_10001951_pt1 | contig 37550 bp, 36 predicted proteins | sample OX3MG_FD_202532 | JGI IMG/M metagenome (GOLD analysis project Ga0307374, IMG submission 202532) | Soil microbial communities from Risofladan, Vaasa, Finland - OX-3 | ecosystem: Environmental > Terrestrial > Soil > Coastal area > Acid sulfate soil | place: Finland: Risofladan, Vaasa | collected... | reverse complement strand
TCAACATGGTCACCTGGCGGGCGGTTCTTCCGCGCATCAAAGACCTCCAAGACGGGTGCTGGGACGTGGAGTACGACGGCTGCTTGGAGTCTACTGCCTCGCGCGCGCGCGCGAGGCTATTTCATCACCCTGCTAGGCCACATCGAATGAGCTTCCAGGGCGAGACGGCGCTCGTTACCGGAGGCACCCGCGGGATCGGCCTGGCCATCGTGCGCGCGCTGCGCCGCAACGGCGCCCGCGTGGTCGCGATCAGCAAGTCCAAAGAGCAGATCGACCTGTTTCACAAGGAATTTGCCGAGGATCCCCTCGCCGGCGCAGAGCTGGTCGATGTGCGCGACCGCGCGGCGCTGGAGGCGCTTCGCGACAGGCTGGGCCGGCTCGACATCCTGGTCCCCAACGCCGGGGTCAACACCCGCATGAAAGCGATCGACCTCCCGGATGAGCCGCTTCGCGAGATGCTCGACACCAACCTGTACGGTGTCTTCGTGACCTGCCAGGTGTTCGCGCCACTGCTGGTCAAGAACCCGGTGAGCAGGGTGGTGGTGACCAGCTCCATCTCAGCCATTCACGGCCAGGACCTGCGCGCGGCCTACGCCGCCACCAAGGCAGGCCTGTCCGGCCTCGTCCGCAGCCTTGCGATCGAGTGGGGCCCGCTGGGGGTCAACGTCAACGCGGTCGGCCCCGGCATCATCGAGACGCCGCTGACCAGGGCTTACATGGATCAGTTTCCCGAGCGCGTCGCCACGGCCATCGCCAACACATCGCTGAGGCGTGTCGGGACACCTGAAGACGTCGCCGACGTCGTGGTGTTCCTCGCCTCGGACGCCGCGCGCTTCATCACGGGCCAGACCCTTTACGTGGACGGCGGCCTGACCGCGGGGAGCGGATGGTGGTGACCGCCGTCACTGGCGAAGCATGAGTGGCAGGACCATCGACGACATCCCGGTCGGGCTCACGACCCGGATCACCAAGACGGTGAGCGAGTCGGACGTCTACCTGTTTGCCGGTATAACCGGCGACCTGGATCCCAACCACGTGGACGAGGAGTACTGCCGCAAGACCAGCCTCGGTCACCGCGTCGCGCATGGAGCGCTGATCGTCGGTTACACGTCGGCTGCGTCCTCTCGCGTCCTGCAGGATTTCGAACGGCCGATGGTGTCCGTGGGCTACGACCGGATCCGCTTCCTCAAGCCGGTGTTCTTCGGGGACACCGTGACGATCGACTACGAGATCACCGCCGTCGAACGCGAGCGAGAGCGCACCATCGCCAAGATCGAGGTCAAGAATCAGCGCGACGAGCTGGTCGCCGTGGCCACGCACATCATGCAGCTGGTCGATTGACAGAACAGAAGAGCCTCAACCTGCTGGCCGGCGTACGGATCCTCGCGTTCACGCAGTTTCTGCTCGGCCCAGCCGCCTGCCGGTACCTCGCGGACATGGGCGCCGACGTGATCAAGATCGAGCCACCGGGCCGGGGCGCGTGGGAGCGCAGCTGGGCCGGCGCGGACCTCTTCATGAATGGGGTCAGCGCTTTCTTCATGCTGGCCAACCGCAACCTCCGCAGCGTGACGCTGAACTGAAGAGCGAGCGGGGGTCGGCGGCCGCGCGCAAGGTCGCCGAGCGCGCCGACGTGATCATCGAGAACTACCGTCCCGGGGTCATGGGCCGGCTCGGACTGGGCTACGAGCAGATTCGCGAGCTAAACCCGCGCGTCGTTTATGCGTCCGGCTCCGGCTATGGCAGGGACGGGCCCTACCGCCGCCTTCCGGGACAGGACCTGCTCATCCAGGCCATCTCCGGCCTCGGCGCCAACACGGGGACCGAGTCGGGAGGACCGACCGTCGCGGCCGCGGCGATCGTCGACCAGCACGGCGCGAGCCTGCTCGCGATGGGCATCCTGGGCGCGCTGGTGCATCGAGAGCGAACGGGGGAGGGACAGCGAGTGGAGCTGATCATGATGAACGCGGCGCTCGACATCCAGACCGAGCCCGTCGTCTATCACCTCAACGGGGCGCTGCTGCGCCGCCCAAGGACCCCGGTCGCCGACACGTTTCACTCGGTGCCGTACGGCTTCTACGCCACCACCGACGGGCACCTGGCCATCTCCATGACGCCGATCAAGACCATCAGCGAGGTTCTCGGCAATCCCGCCGCCCTCGCGCCCTTCGTAGACCCCGCCATCGTTTACGTCAGGCGCGACGACATTCGAGAGGCGCTGGACCCGTTCTTCCGCGAACGCACGATCGCGGAATGGCTGGAGCTGCTGCGCGCCCATGACATCTGGTGCGCGCCCGTGAACAGCCTTGGGGAGACGTTCGAGGACGTCGCCGTCAAGCACATCGCGCCGGTCCTGGAGTTCGATCACCCCCGCGCAGGGCGCGTCCGGGTGCTCAAGCATCCGGTCCGCTACAGCTCGGGCGAGGCCACGCTCCGGCGACCGCCGCCTGACCTGGGCGAGCGCACGGCGGAGGTGCTCTTCGAGGTGGGCTACACCGCAGAACAGGTGGCCGAGATGCGCTCGGCTGAGGAGATCTGAGCCGAGACGCTCCAGGCGACCTGCCGGCCTTGCTGTGGTGCGGTCGTCAGCTCGAGGCGGCGAGGCCCGGGATCGCGATCCGGTTCAGGGACAGGATGCTCTTGGGCACCTCGAAGCGGCAATGCACCTGGTTCGCATTCGGGATGTACTGGCACACGCGCAGGTTGCCCGCCGCGCTCATCAGGAAGCCCGCGTCGACGGGGTCCATGCCGCCGGCGGACAGGACTTTGACGGCTTTGGCCAGCGCTGCCTTTGCGGCCTCGTCGAACGTGGAGCCGCCTGCGATCACGGCCACGACGTCATCGGTCTCGACGAGCGGGGTCGGCAGCGACCAACCGGGAGCGAGCGTGACGCGGGCCTGGATCCGCCCGGCGATCTCGACGCCGCTGAGGAAGACCTCGCCATCGCCCATCGACGCATGGACATCGCCGAAATAGACCATTCCACCGTCCATGAATGACGGCAGGAAAACCCGGCTCCCAGCCTCGATGAGCAGCGTGTCCATGTTGCCCCCGTGCTCTCCACCGTGGAACGTCGAGACGGCGTCGCCCGCCGGGGCCACTCCGAGCAGGCCGATCATCGGCACCACCGGAACGCGGAAAGGACCCACGTTCGCGTAAGAGTCGTCACAGGTGACAATTCGCAGCTCCGGTTGGTCCGACACCGCCAGGCTGGTGACCCCCGGCCTTGTGACCATGAGGCCGCGCCGGCTGTCGACGTGCAGCTCTTCGATTTCGATGCAGATGGTGCAGCCCGCGGTGACGCCGTCGACGGAAATCGGGCCCGTGGCCGGGTTGACGCAGCGGGTGTCGAGCAGGTCGGCCGCCTGGTCGGGACGCGTGATCGTCCCGGTGCGGCAGTCATGGGTTTCGACGATGAATGACTCCCCGACACCGACCTTGGCCACGGCCTCGTGTTGAGAGTCGAGAGCGTATTTGGGGTCCTTTCGCAGGATCGTCTTCATCTCACTCCCGCGGACAAAGCGCCCGCAATCACCGCGTGAACCGGGGTGGCTCGCCGGCTTGGACCGGCCTCGCCGCACAGTTCACTCAGGTTCAGTGATTCACCTTCGAAAGCCTGCTCCAGCGCTCGCCGCCACGACCACCGTTCTGCAAACTCGTTGGACACCTCGAAAAGCTCGACCGCCGTCGTCGATAAGTTCAGCCGGTCCGGATCCTCATAGCAGATGCGCGCAAACTCGAGTCCGGAGTACGAAACGCGCGATTCTGGGCACCAGAACGCGTACTGCAGCACCTCACTGCTCATCAGATCTCCGAGCACGTCAAGGAAGAAGCCATATGGCATATATGCGTGGAGCAGGAAATGGCTTAACTCGTGTGTCGCGACGGCGTTATCAGGGATCGACGTGTCGATGTAGAGAAGCGGGCCGCGATAGTCAAACCTGCTATTGCCGGACAGTCTCATGCCGGCCGGAGCTCTCGTCGCCGGTCCCAGCCGCGTCTTTTCCCGGTCGGTCCTAGTGGGCGCCATTCTTCACCTTGCGTCTAATCGGATCAATCGCTGGCGGCGCGGATGCAATCGAGCCGGAATGTGCCAACCGCCATACACGCTTGGACGACCGTCGAACCGCATACGAACCTTTTGAACTTCCTCGGACTTCACGTCACGCGAGCCACCGAAACTCACAATCTTGAGATTGATTCCGGGCTTGAGACTGGTTCCTTTGGACACGGTGAAGTTCAATTCGAGTTCGACCGAGTTCAAGGCGAGGAGAGCTTGCTTGTTGGCTTCGCGGCGGGTCCGATCGAGCTCCTCCAACTCAGATCGTATGGCTGCGACGCCGTCCACTTCGATCTCGTCGCCGAGGATGGTCTCGAGTAGGGATGGTTTGAGCTGGCGGTTCTGATCGAGTGCGATCAAAGCGAGCCTGATGTCGAGTCGGCGAAGATTCCGAATCTTTCCCCGCGCGGCGTCGACAGCGTAGGCGACTCTCTGGTTGAGGAATGTCTCCAGGTCTCCGATGGCGAGCGGAGGCGTTGCCCCTTCCAGGCGAACCTGGACTTCATCGCCCTTCTTCTTGAGCCACGTCCGGATTGGTCGCGGTGCGTCGCTCGAAGCTCGCGCTCGCCAGGCTCGAAACAGCTGAGGGTCCTTGAAGGCGGCCTCGGAGTCGCGGCACAGAACGTCGTTCCATGGGTAGAGGCGTGCGGCCACGAACTTCTCTTGGATCTTGGCCCAGTAGTGCCATGTGCTTAGGGGATGGAGCGGTGTCTCCTCCGGCCAAACCTCTCTGAGGGCGTAGTCAATTTGCGGATCCGGGTCGGAGAGAATCGTGTCCGGCTTTCCAGGAAGACTCCGGAAGAAGTCCACCCAGCTCGGTTTGTGATCGTTCGGCATCGCCCTTACGTGACAGATGCGCATCCGCCCGCGCGGACCTCGGGTCGCCGCCGCGATGACCGAAAAGCGAACCTGCCCGCTGGGAAAGGGGTAGCCCGCTTTGTCCGGACGCTCCAGCCAATCGCCCGCCAGGCGACCGCGTCGGCTGACCTCTCCTTCACCCGCGGCCTCGACGCGACCGGTCACCGTGGCCAACCTGGTCAGGAATTCTTCCCTCTCCACGCGTACCCGCTCAGCCGCCTCACGCATGCTCGCTCCAGCCCCGACCGTGGCTAGGAGGCTAACCGCCTGCGCGAGCAGAAACCGGGCTTGACGCGCATACAGCGACGCCGCGGTCCCAATCTCGGCGACACGTCAGGCACGCGCCTACCAACTCTTCGGTGACTGGCCGGGTGAACTGGTAGCTGTTGCCCTCAGGTGTGCGGCACAGGTAGCGCTGACGTCGCCCACTGAGCCGAAGCCCATTCCGAACAACCCGACCCCGCGGATGGGCAGGGCAGGCTGGCAAAGGGCTGTCCACAGAACAAACGTTCGCACAAATCCGACCTTAAGTCCACAGTCAGGTGACCCTAGAATCGGCGGCCGCGACCGCCTCAGGCGCGAATCTCGGCCGCATGCACTGACATTTCTTAGCGAGACCATCGGACTCCCGCGCGTATAGCGCCATGCAGGCCCGAAGCGATGATGTGGGAGCAGACTGAGTGCAACTCTGGCGCGCTCAATCCGACGTGAATTGGTGGGTAGACGGGAAGCATCGGCGCGGCCGCTCCCATGTGGCCGATCTCCCGCAGTAGTGCCAGCGTGGTTGCGCCTTCGCGCTCGCCAGGTGAATAGAACGACGCGAGGAGCACGAACGGGCACAATAAGTGGTCGGCCTTCCGGAGTGCAACCATGAGAAGGTTGCCAGGCTATGCGATCAGGCGAAGATCGCTGCCACCCGAGATGAACTTTCTGTGCACCACAGGGTTAATGGAATGAAGACTGGAGAATCGCCGATGATCGGAACGCTTCCGCCTGTTGGCGAGGTGCCAGCGCGGATGCTGGCGCAGGTGGTGAGGCAGTCCCGCTTTGGGGACCCGCGGACAGCATTTCAGATCGAGGAGATCGACACGCCCAAGCCTGGGCGGAAGGAGGTCCTGATTGCGGTCATGGCCGCCGGCGTGAACTTCAACAACGTGTGGGCGGCCCGGGGTGTCCCGGTCGATGTGATCGCTCAGCGACAGCGCGCAGGCCATCCCCAAGACTTCCATGTGGGAGGAAGCGATGCCTCGGGCATCGTCTACGCGGTCGGGGACGGGGTTAGCCATGTCAAGGTGGGAGAGAAGGTGATCGTGCATCCGGGCTGGTGGGACCCGGAGGATCCATGGGTCAAGAGTGGGAGAGATGCCATGATCGGTCCGTCGGCGCGGATCTGGGGCTACGACGCCAACTTCAATTACGGTTCGTTCTCACAGTTCTGCCTGGCTCAGGAACACCAGGTGTTGCCGAAGGCGGAGCATCTCACTTGGGAGGAGGCGGCGGCATCGACGCTGGTCGGTTGTACCGCGTACCGAATGCTGTCTGGCTGGGCGGGCAACGAACTCAAGGAGGGCGATGTGGTCCTCATCTGGGGCGGCTCGGGCGGCTTGGGCAGCCAGGCGATCCAGTTGGTGCGCCAAGGGGGTGGGATCCCAGTGGCAGTAGTCTCGAGCGCCGAGCGAGGCGAGTACTGCAAGAGTCTCGGCGCGGTCGGCTGGATTGATCGCCGAGACTACAAGCACTGGGGAATGCCGCCGCACTGGGACGACGCGGAAGGCCAGAAGCAATGGCTTTCGGAAGCGCGACGGTTCGGGAAGGCGATCTGGGACGCAGTGGGCAAGCGGCAGAACCCTGCGATCGTATTCGAGCACCCAGGCGAGCAGACGGTGCCAACAAGCATGTTCGTCTGCGAAGAGGGCGGCATGGTGGTCATTTGCGCGGGTACCAGCGGCTACTCGGCGGTGGTCGACGTTCGGTACCTGTGGACACGTCAGAAGCGTTTCCAGGGCTCGCACGGAACCAATGACCAGCAGGCCATCGCGTACAACAACCTTGTTCGGGAAGGCAAGATCGATCCTTGCGTCGGTCGGGTGATCCCGTTCGAGCAGTTACCGCAGGCACACTGGGAGATGGGCGAGGGGCTGATACCACCCGGCAACACGGTGGCTCTGGTTGGCGCGCCCGAACCGGGCCTCGGCCGGGGGTCTTAAGCGGTGACTGTCCGCGCGGAAGTCCTCGTTTCGCAATTGATTTCGCACGCGTTGGCGCACGGTCGTGGCAGCCAAAGGAACTTCCCGGCTGAGCAAGACTAGCGCCATCCCGAAACAGTACTCGGTGCTCAAGCCCGATGGATCCCGAGTAGAGGGCGTGAGCTCCCGCATGGACGAGGAGTTCCTGCTCGAGGCCCTTCGGTGGATGATGAAGTCCCGGCTATATGACCACCGGGTCATCGGATTGCAGAGGCAGGGTCGCTTCGGCGTCTACTCCCCCGGAATGGGCCAGGAGGCTGCCATCCTGGGCTCAGCGTTGGCGGTGGATCCGGGCCGAGACTGGATGGTCCCTCAGTACAGGGAGCTGATGGCGACCGTACACCATGGCCTGCCGCTCGAGGTGATATCGGCCCAATACATGGGCAAGATCGGCCCCGCGCGGATCCCCGATCACGTTAAGGTCTTGCCAACCCAACTCGCCATCGCGGCCCAACTGCCTCACGCGACGGGCCTCGCCTGGGGACTGCGTCTCAGGGGCGAGGATGCCGTGGTGCTGGCCTACATCGGCGAGGGGGGCTCGTCCGAGGGCGACTTCCACGAGGCGCTCAACTTAGCGGGTGTCATGAGGGCACCTGTGGTGTTCTTTCTGCAGAACAATCAGTGGGCTATATCTACTTCGAGGCGCGTCCAGTCCGCGACGCCTAGCTTCGCTCTGCGGGCGGCCGGATATGGACTGAAGGGCGTTGAGGTGGACGGCAATGATGTGATGGCCGTCTACGAAGTCGCCGTTACCGCAGTCGAGCGGGCGCGCGCCGGGGACGGCCCCACCCTCATCGAGGCCGTGACATATCGCATGGGCTTCCACAACACCACCGACAATCCGTCGCGTTACCAGGACCCGAAAGAGTACGAGGAGGCCCGCAGTCGCGACCCGATCGAGCGAGTCCAGAAGTACCTGGCCAGATTGGGCCTTTGGGATCAGAACCATGCTGCCGAGGTGACAGGGGAGCTCCGCGACGAGATCGAGGCGGCCCTGGACGCCGCCTTCGCAGCTCCGGACCCCGGCCCCCAGGACCTCTTCGACAATATCTACGAGGAGCCGCCGGAACGCATGCTCCGGCAGCGCGCCGAGCTCCTCGCCGAGCGGCCGGACTGAAATGCCGCAGCGCAACATCATCGAGGCCATCAACAACGCCCTTGCCGAGGAAATGGAGCGCGACCCGCGCGTCATGGTGCTGGGCCTGGATGTTGGGCGACTCGGAGGAGTGTTCCGGACCACGAACGGGCTGGTCGAGCGCTTCGGTGGAGCGCGGGTGGTCGATACGCCACTGGCCGAGGCAAGCATCATCGGTGCGTCGCTCGGGCTCGCTCAGGCCGGCATGGTTCCGGTGGCCGAGATCCAGTTCCTCGGCTTTACCTTTCAGGGATTCCACCAGATCGGTCCCCAACTTGGGAGATACCGCCAGCGCTCGCGCGGTCGGTATCACTGTCAGGTCACGATCCGGGCGCCCTTCGGGGGAGGGATCCGCAGTCCCGAGTTCCACTCGGACGCAATCGAGGCGCACTTTGTCCAGACCGCCGGGATCAAGGTGGTCATGCCCTCAAACCCATACGATGCAAAGGGGCTGCTCCTGCAGGCGATCCGCGACCCGGATCCGGTCCTATTCTGCGAGCCGGACAGGCTCTACCGGCTTGGACGGGCGGAGGTGCCTGACGGCGATTACGTCGTGCCATTTGGAAAGGCGTCGGCGGTCCGCGAAGGAGACGACATTACTTTGGTGGCTTGGAGTGCCGCTGTTGAACTGTGCCTTCGGGCGGCGAGTCAGCTCCAGGAGCTCGGGGTGTCGGCCTCGGTCGTGGATCTTCGTACCCTCGTGCCCCTCGACGTGCAGACTCTGTGCACAGAGGTCGCCAAGACCGGCCGCTGCGTGGTTGTGCACGAGGCCCCACTCTCGGCGGGCTTTGGGGCGGAAGTCGCCGCGACGATCATGGAGGAGGTCTTCTATGACCTGGACGCGCCCGTTGCTAGGGTGGCCGGCTACGACGTCCCCTACCCGGCCGCATCTCTCGAGGACTATTACCTACCATCACTGGAACGGGTGATAGCGGCCGCGATGAAAACCCTGCAGAGCTGAACGGCGGCCAGAGCTAAAGCACTGCCAAGGTCCCTTCTTCCAGCGGTCCGGCAGACGAGGTCGACAGGGGCGGACTTCGATGGCTGCCTCCCAGACTTTGCTCGGCCTCGGCGCCAACAAATCGCCGACGACGTGTCGACAGATCCAACAGTGGACTCGCGGGCCAGCGGAGCTAACCAGATAAGCACGACCGCGGCGTTGACATGATCATTGACACGGGAGTGGCGCGTGCAGCCTCCGAACAGCCGGCAGGGATGACCGTCGCGCCCGAATACGGCGTCATCAAATAGCCACGGCATCAGAGCCATCTCGGTAGGCTGACTGTCGTTCGAACGATCCATAAATTCAGGCCGCACAAGAAGAGTCCCACTGCGACGTCGTGGACCGCCGTCCACTGACGGCCGGCTTCGAGCGGCTGGCATCAGGTCGCAATCACCTGATACAAGAACTCGTTAGGATCTTTACGAGGGGTTACTCAGCATGATGACGGGTGCCGAATACATCGAGAGCCTGCGGTCGCTCAAGACCGAGGTGTACTTCATGGGCGAGCGGGTCCAGTCGGTCATCGACCACCCTGCGATGCGGCCGCACATCAACGCCGCCTCGGTGACTTACGACCTCGCCCACGACCCGGTGCACGCCGAGCTGGCCCAGGCAACTTCCCACCTCACCGGGCGGCCCATTAACCGGTGGACGCACATCCCGCGCACACAGGAGGACCTGGTCAAGAAGGTCAAGATGCTTCGCGTCGCCGGCGGGATCACGGGGACCTGCTTCCAGCGCTGCGTGGGCATGGACGCGCTGATCACGCTCTACAGCACGACCAAGGAGATCGACGACAAACACGGAACCTCCTACCACGAGCGCTTCACGGCATTCCTGATCGAGACCCAGGACCACGACCTGATGTCCGGTGGGGCCATGACCGACGCCAAGGGCGACCGCAGCAAATCGCCCCACGCCCAGCACGATCCGGACCTATTCGTCCGCGTGGTCGAGCGGCGCGAGGACGGCATCGTCGTGCGGGGGGCGAAGCTCCACCAGACGGGCGCGGTCAACTCCCACCAGTTCATCGTCATGCCCGGGCAGGGCCTGTCACCCGACAGCGCCGACTACGCGGTCGCCTGCGCAATCCCGGCCGACGCACCCGGCGTGATCCTCGTCTTCGGACGCCAAGTCAACGACAGCCGGAAGTGGGAGGGGAAGATCGACCAGGGCAACCGGAAGTACGGCGTCGTCGGCGGAGAGGCGATGGTGATCTTCGATGATGTCTTCGTCCCCTGGGAGCGCGTCTTCATGTGTGGCGAGACCGAGTTCGCTGGCCAGCTGGTAGATCGCTTCGCCTCCTACCATCGCCAGAACTACGGCGGCTGCAAGAGCGGGAACCTCGACGTGCTCGTAGGCGCGACCTCCGCCCTCGCCGAAATGCAGGGCATCGCTAAGGCGGGCCATGTCCGCGACAAACTGACCGAGATGGCCCACCTCACCGAGACCATGTACTCGGGCGCCCTCTCTTGCAGCTACGAGTGCAGCACCCTTGGGTGCGGCACCGCCTTCGTGAACCCGCTACTGGCCAACTCGGCTAAGTTGAACACCGCCCGGTACTACCCCGAGGTGACGCACCTCGCGCAGGACATCGCCGGGGGCTTCTTAGCCACGATGCCGTCCGAGCGAGAGTTCGAGAACCCGCGGGTGGCGCCCTTCGTTCGCAAGTACTTCAGCACCGGCCCCGATGTCACCGCGGAGGAGCGGATCCGGGTCGGCCGGCTGATCGAGAACATGACCGGCGCCACCCCCATCGTCGAGTGCATGCACGGCGCCGGTTCGCCGCAGGCGCAGAAGGTGGTCCTGCAGCGCCTCGTCGACTGGAAACAGCGCCAGGCGCTGGCCGAGCGGATTGTCGGCGTCGGCGAGGTGGGCCCGGGTCAAGCCGACGAGGAGTAGCACACGCCTTCGCACCCAGACCACGCAAACCAAGTTGAGTAGGTTCCATCGCCGGCGGGAGCGATTCCTCGGCGGTTAGGACCAACTTGCTGGTCGGGCGTTTGTCCCGTTCGCTGACGAGGCGGTCTTGGAATGCTATGGTGCGCACAAAGTCCGGCGATGGCCGATGGAATCGGGATCATGGTTTCGCCGAGCGTAACCAACCACAAGGCCAGCTTTGCGCGCCACCGGGCCCGACTCCTAGACCTGTGCCAGACTGATCCGGGATCGGCGGTTGAGCCGTCGGCTTTGAAGAACGGTGTAAGCATCACCTCGATAGCCCAGCCGCCGCGAAACGCCTTCGGCGGCTTGCAAAACCTGGTATGCGAATTCGCTGCCGACCAGCTGATGGGGCATTCGGTCCGCCGGTCCAGCAATGCTGATTGCGGCCACCACTCGATCGTCGTGATCGCGCACAGGAGCAGCAATGCACTGAACGCCCACTTCTCGCTCCTCTCGGTCTACTGCGTAGCCCCGCTCACGGATCGCTCCAAGCTCCTCCATTAGTGCCCGAGCGGTTGTCAGTGTGTGGGGCGTGAGGCGCGCAAAGGTTTGCGTCGAGGCCCAAGCCTCCACATCATTTGGGGATTCGAAGGCCAACAGTGCCTTGCCCAACCCGGTGCAGTAAGCAGGTAGGATGGAGCCTGCGCGAGACCTCATGTAACCGACTGGTCGGAGGGACAGAACCCGTTCGAGGTAGACGATCTGCCAGTCCTCGAGCACGGCTAGCTGGGTGGTTTCACCACTGACATCACGGAGCCACTCAAGGACGGGCAGCGCCTCGCGCCGCAGGTCTAGGCCACTGCGGGCCGCATCACCCAGGATTCGGCACTTATAGCCTAGTGCGTATCCTTCGGAGTCCCGACGCGCGAAACCTGCCTCCTCCAACGTACGCAAGAGGCGAAAAGCGGTCGCCTTGGGCAACCCCGTCGCACCGGCAAGATCCGATAGTGTGCTTGGCTCGGGTCGAGCCGCGAGAGCCTCCAGCATTCCAAGGATCTTTCGGGCAGCGTGCACACGATAGCGGGACGCCTCCGGTTCAACCCGAACGGGGCGACGGCCGTCGGCAGCAATCTTGCGAGCATCACGAGCGGCCATCGTCTGGCCACCGTACCACGGTGCAAGGGCTTGTCTCGGTAGGTGAAGCGGAACCTCATCTCGGGCGATTGAGACGCCGTGCCTTTGACGACAACTTAAAGACGCCATCCGCCTCTACCTCGCCATCCACAACAAGGATCCGCAGCCATTCGTCTGGGTCAAATCAGCCGATGAGATCCTTGCCAACATCGCTAGTTTTTGTGCACGAACTTCCGATGCACCACGCTAGTCGAGCTGCGCTCGCACGCTCGCTTCGTGCCAGTAGAGCTTGTGGGCGCTAGTCTTGGTCGAAGTGCGGTGGTAGGCGTAGCCGCATCATTCTCGGGGCCAGCGGCTCTCCACCGCCTTGACTGCCTAGCGCCAACACCATTTACCGCGTTTTCGTCTGAACTGCTCTAACTAACTCCACCGCCCGCTCCTTAATGAGAGCTGGCGTCTTATTCGCAGTCAGCCAGCTGCCAACGCCGACTCCCAGGGCGCCGGCCGCGATGAACGCGCGTGCGTTTTCGCGGGTCACCCCGCCCGTGGCAATCAGGGGCACCTCTGCAAAAGGTCCGCGCATCTGGCGCACGAACGAAGGTCCCGCGACCGAGGCCGGAAATAGCTTCACGGCTGATGCTCCGGCCCGCCAAGCTGCGAGAATTTCGGTGGGCGTGAAGGCGCCAGGAAAGATTGGCACCCCTCGCGCCACTGCCCAGTCAATCAGCTCCAAATCGGTATGCGGCGTCACGAGGAAACGCGCCCCAGCTTGTAGGGCGGCCGCCGCGCTGGTGATGTCGACCACCGTGCCTGCACCGAGCAGAAGCGAACCATCGGAGTAACGTTGCGCTAGCTTGGTGACGGCCGCGGCGGCGTCGCGGCTATCCATTGTGACCTCGAACGCTCGCACCCCGCCCTCAACTAGAGCCTGTGCGACCCCAACGATCGAGTCGGGCTGAAGTCGGCGGCCGATGGCGATGATGCGGCCGGCGCTGATCTCCTGCGGGATGGGCGGCCGGCTACCCTTCATGTGCATGTCGGCGACACCAGACAAAAAGTCCGAGCACATCTGCAAGTTGACGCTACCACCACTTCATGCTATTCTCAAGCCATAAGATTCTATTTCATGCTATGAAACTGAGGAGATTGCCGAAAGAGGCCCCGGTTTTTTGCACGTCTATCTGGTGGGCGCCGAAGATGAGCCGACTTATGGCGGTGGGATTTTGCGGCAGTGCTAGCTTGAGGGAGGATGAATACACGCGGAAATGACAAAGAAGTACGGGGTGGCGATCCTCGGCGCGGGCTGGGTTGCAGGCGAGTACGTCAAGGCGTTTCGCGACCATCCCCTCACCTGGATTACGGGCATCTACAATCACACTCCCGGCAAGGCGAGCAAGCTACTGAACCAGCACGGGGTCGAAGCTCGCGAATATGCATCCGAGGACGAGCTCTTCAACGACGATCGCGTCAAGATCGTCGTGTCATGCACGCCGCCCGACGTCCGACCACACCAGATCGAGAGGGCGGCGAAGTCCGGCCGGCACGTGGTAATCGAAAAGCCGATCGCCCTGGACTACGCCGGCGTCAAGCGCATCTACCACGCCGTGCGCGATGCCAAAGTGAAGAGCGTCACCTCCTTCGTGCTCCGGTGGAACCCGCAGTTCGAGACGGTCAAGCAGCTGCAGGCGGACGGTGTGATCGGAAAGATGATCTACGCCGAGGCCGACTACTGGCACCCGATGGAGACCGAATACCCGAGCTATCCGTGGATGGTGGCGAAGGCGAAGGGCGGGAGCTCCTTCATCAGCGCGGGCTGCCACGCGGCTGACGCGATCCGGTACTTCGCGGGCGAGATCAGCGAGGTGGCAGCCTTCTCCGCCGGCCCGAAGAAGGACCTCAACTACGAGTACGACCCGGTCGTGGTCGCATCTCTCCGATTCGAGAACGGCGCGGTGGGCAAGCTGTCCTCCATGATCGAAGGCGAGACGCCGTACATCTTCAACGTCCGTCTTTTCGGGACCGCCGGGACGATCCAGAACAATAGGGTCTTCTCAAGGAAGCACTACCCCGGCTCGCTCGACTACTGGACCTTCCCGACCATTGAGCCCTCGTCCGGCGACGTGACACATCACCCGTTTGTCCCCGAGATCAGGCACTTCATCGACTGCATCGAGAACAACGTCGAGTCGCACGCGGCGATCTACGACTCGTACAAATCGATGGCGGTCTGCTTTGCGATCGACGAGTCCGCGGCCAACAACGGCAAACCGGTCAAGGTCGACTACAAGGTTTAGCGGGGTGCGCCGGCGCTCCGGCCTTACAGATCAGTCAGTAAAGGGAGGATAGAAGTGGCGGGCCAGACAATCACTCAGCGCGAGGTAACCCGAAGGTCAATACTTGCGGGCGCCGCCGGCGTCGTGGGCGGGTTGGTAGTCGGTGGGCTCGCGGGCAACGCGCTCGCCCCCAAGTCATCCACCAGCGGCGGTGCGGGCTCCAGGGGCAGCATCAAGGTCGTCGGCATCTTTCCGATCGGCGGTTCGATCGCCTCGGACGGCAAGGAGATGGCGAACGGCGTCAAGATGGCCGTCGACGAGATCAACGCGCGAGGTGGACTCATCGGCTACCACCTCGACTACGTCGAGATAGACGACAAGGACTCAACCACCGACCAGATCACCGCTGCGTTCAATCGGGCGGTGAGCGTTGAGAAGCCGGATGTAATCTTCTCCGGCTACCACCTCGCCACCGGCCCCGAGTTCGACATCGTCGCGAATGCCGGCGCCCTGTATTACAACGTCAATACGCAGATCGCATGGGTCCAGCGCTACACCGGCAACCCGAGCAAGTACTGGGGCATCTTCGAATGCGACCCCACCGAGACCTGGTACGGACAGGGCTTCGCCTATTGGGTCGACGGCGCTCTCAACCAGGGCCTGCTCAACGTGCGCGCGAAAACCTGTTCGATCATCAGCGGACTGAGTGCATACGGCACCGTGATCGCCAACGGTTTCGAGACCCAGATCAAGCAGCTCGGCTGGAATGTCGTCACCAAGGACGGCGTTACCGAAGGCTCGGTGCCCGACTGGGGTCCGGTGCTTTCCAAGGTCAAGCAGGCGGCGCCGAGCGTGCTCTTCACCAGCGACTTCAACCCCGCCGATGACGCGGCGATGGCCAAGGCCTGGGCGGCCACGCCGACCAGGACGCTGCTCTACCAGCAGTACGGGCCGTCGGTGCCCGAGTACATCACGCTGGCAGGCCCAGCCGCCAACGGGGTCGTCTGGTCGACGGTGCTCGGCCTGCTCCCCGACAAGATCGGCAGCGACTTCCGAGCGCGCTACGCGGCCAAGTACGGAGCCCAGCCCGGATGGGCGAACGCGGGCGGCTGCTACGACGAGGTCAACGTCTGGGCCGAGGCCGTGGCCATGTCGGGCGACCCCAAGAACTACAAGGCCGTCGCCAAGGCGACCGAGTCGGTCATCTGGCGCGGCACCACCGGGGGGATCTCGTTCGAGAACCACACCGGGCGACAGTTCCCCGCGCAGACACCTGACGCGTCGCTCGGCCAACCGCAGATCATCGTCCAGATCCAGGACGGCGTGCAGAAGGTGGTGTCCCCAGCACCCTTCACCAGCGGCACCTTTGTGCTCCCCAGCTGGATGAAGTAGGCGTCCGGATAGGCCGCAAGACCAGGCTCGACAGTTGGCGATCCTCGAGTGCCAGAAGGTCAGCAAGACCTACGGAGGTCTGTTCGCGGTCAGGGACCTGAGCTTTGCTGTTGAGCCCGGCGAGGTTTACGCCCTCGTCGGGCCCAACGGCGCCGGCAAGACCTCCCTCTTCGACTGCATCTCCGGGGTCAACCCGGCCACCAGCGGGGCCATCAGGTTCCGCGATCGGGAGATCCAGGGCCTGCGCGCACACGACATCTGCCGCCTCGGCTTGGCGCGAACCTTCCAGACCACGGTGGCGTTCGACAGCCAGACCGTCCTGACCAACGTCCTCGTCGGCAGCACCTTCGGCCGCGAGGGCGAATACCCGTTCCTATCGTTCAAGGACTCGGCGACCGAGGCCGCGCTGGACGCGCTCGCGCTCTGCGGCCTTGCCGACCAGCAGCGGGCGCCGGCCGGCAGCCTTCGCGTCCTGGCGCGCAAGCGCCTGATGCTGGCGACCGCCCTCGCCACCCGCCCGCAGCTGCTCCTCCTCGACGAGCCCTTTGGCGGGCTCAACCCGTTCGAGCGTACGCAGATGATCGACCTGATCAGGGTGGTCGCCCGGACCGGGATCACCATCCTGATGATCGAGCACGTGATGAAGGCGGTTCAGGCGCTGGCTGACCGCATCGTCGTCATCCATCACGGCCAGCAGATCGCCGAAGGCCCGCCTTCGAAGGTCCTTCGCGACCCGCGTGTCATCGAGGTGTATCTCGGCACGCTCCGGCCCATGGGACCTGACGCGGAGCCCGCGCATGCTTGAGGTCCGGGGCCTCGTTGCGGGCTACGCCGGGAGCGAGGTGCTCCACGGCATCGACCTGGTCGTCAACGATGGCGAGGGCGTCGTCGTCCTGGGCCCCAACGGGCATGGCAAGACGACGCTCCTCCGAGCCATCACCGGGCTGCTGCCTCCAACTGCAGGCCAGGTCCTTCTCAACGGCAGGGACATCACTCGCTGGCGCGCCGATATCATCGCAGCCGCAGGCGTGGTGCACATCCCGCAGGGCGACCTGCTCTTCCCAGAGATGACCGTGCACGAGAACCTGCTGATGGGGGCTTACCACGGTCCGACGTGGGCCGAGCGCAGCGTGCGCCTGGGCCGTGTCTACGAGCTCTTTCCGTGGCTGAAGGAGCGCGGCGGCCAACTGGCGCGCAGCCTTTCGGGGGGTGAGCGGCGGATGCTGGCGCTCGCGCGCGGCTTGATGTCGAAGGCCCAGATCCTGCTCATCGACGAGCCATCGCTTGGGCTCGCGCCGCTGACCACGCAGCAGATCTACGCGACCATCCAGACGGTCAAAGAAGGCGGGATGGCGCTCCTGCTCGCCGATGAGAACGCGAACCATGTGGCCGACCTGGCCGACCGTGTCTACCTCCTGGAGACGGGAATGCTGGTTCGTGAGGGCCCGGCCCAGGAGCTTCTCAATGACAACGCGCTGCTCGAGAGCTACCTCGGGTGAGTGACTGATGCAAGACACCCAGATCGTCCAGGCGATGTGGGGAGGGATTCTCTTCGGCTCGGTGTATGGGCTGATGGCCCTAGGGCTGACGCTGGTCTGGGGCGCGGTCCGGCTTCTCAACCTGGCCCACGGCGCGATCTTCGTCGTCGGCGCGTACGCCGCGTACTGGGTGGTGGCGAGCCTGCATCTGCCGATCCTGGTCGCCCTACCGTTCGGAGTGCTGGCCGCGGCTGTCTTTGCCTACCTGATGCACCTGGTCTTCATCCGCCCGGTGATAGGCAAGCCGGGGTTCGACAACGCGACGCTGATCGCCACCGTCGGCATCTCGATCTCGGTCTCGGCGGCCGCGCTCCTCATTTTCAATCCGGAGTACAAAGTGGTCCCACCGGTACTGTCGGACTCGACCATCGTGGCCGGCGTCCAGATCACCTACCAGGGACTGCTCGTGATCGGGACCTCGCTGGCTCTGTTCGCCATCGTCCACCTGTTTCTCACCTACACGCGGCAGGGGATGGCGATCCGCGCGGTCTCGCAGCAGACGGAAGCGGCGAGCCTGATGTCGATCCCTGTCGTGCAGACCTACGGCATCGTCATCGCCATCAGCGGCGCTCTCGCGGGGCTCGCGGGAGTGCTTCTCTCGCCCTTCTTCTTCCTGAATCCGCAGTCGGGCTTCAACCCGATGATCCAGGCGCTGATCGTGACGATATTCGGCGGCCTCGGTAGCATTCGGGGGGCGCTGGTAGCCGGGTTCGTGCTCGGCGTGTTCGAATCTTTCGTGGAGGTCTTCTACGGCGTGTCCTGGGCTCTGCCGGGCGTGTTCATCCTGATCATCGTGATGCTGATCGTCAGGCCCAACGGCCTGTTCGGCATCGGTGAGGTGAGGCGGCTGTGAGCACGGGCGCAGTCGCTCCGGCCGCGACAGCCCGGCCTGCCATCGACCAGGCGGCTGTACCGTGGCGGCGGGTGTCGCTGCTCGCTGTGGGCGGGACCGTGCTGGCCGGGATCGTCCTTCCCTGGGTGCTGGTCAGGCTCGACATCGGAGACTACCTGGTCACGCTGCTGATCCTGTTCTTCATGCAGGCCGTGGTCGCCCAGTCGTGGAACCTCATCATGGGCTACGGAGGCATCTACTCCTTCGCCCAGGTCGCCCTGTTCGCGGTGGGCGGATGGACCACTGCGGTGCTGGCCAGCAGCCTGGGCTGGAACCCGTTCATTGCCATCCTCTTCTCGCCGGTGGTCGCCCTGGTCGCGGCCGTCGGTATCGGCCTCCCGACACTCCGCCTTCGGGGCGTCTACGTCGTGCTCTTGACGCTGGCCTTCCATGAGCTCGCGGGAGAGTTCGCGGTCACAGGGCCGCGCTTCATCAGCGGCGGCGGCTACGGGTTGACCACCGTGCCCACCTTCCAGTTCGGCAACGTCATCGGCGAGCAGCGCACCATCTACCTCTACTACCTGGCGATGGTCATATTCGTCATCGCCAGCTTTGTGATCTGGCGCGTCATCCACTCGCCGCTTGGAGTGGCGGTCATCGCGCTTCGCGACTCTGAGACTTACGCGGTCAGCAGGGGCATCAATCAATTCCGCATCCGCCTCATCCTCTTCGCGATCAGCGCCTTCCTCACCGGGCTTGCGGGCGGCTACATGACCCACTACAACGGCGGCATCTCGACCTCGGTATTCAATTTCTCGAACATCATCGACCTGCTGGCGATGATCGTGATCGGAGGGTGGGGCACATTCGGCGGCCCCATCCTCGGCGCCGCGATCATCATCGGCCTCGACCAGTACCTGGTCGGGATCGGGGACTACAGAGCTTTGTTCGAAGGATTGATCCTGGCCGTCATCGCCGTGTTCGCGCCACAGGGCTTGTGGCCGCTGATCCGCAAGACGTACGACAAATACCTGGGCCCCGAGCCGCCGGCCCCTGCGGTGCCAAGTGAACAGGCGGCGTACCCGGCGCAACTCCCGAATCAGCGCGGGGGTGGATGAGCTGACTACCGGACTCGTGTGGCACGAGCTCTACATGTGGCACGACACCGGGACGTCCGCGTGGGTGACACCGGCGAGCCTCACCGTCGAACCGCTGGGACATATCGAGAGCGCCGAAGGCAAGCGCCGGATCCACAACCTGGTCGAGGTCAGTGGCCTGATCGATCACCTGGTACAGCTGAAACCGCGAAGGGCGACCGAGGACGAGATTCTCCGCCTGCACACGCGTGAATACGTGGAGCGCATCAAGAAGGCGAGCTCGGAGGCGGGTGGGGATGCGGGCGAGCTGACCCCATTTGGTCACGGGTCCTACGAGATCGCGCTGCTCGCGGCCGGCGGCTGCATGACCGCGGTCGAGGCCGTCCTCGACGGAAAGGTGGACAACGCATACGCGCTGGTGCGGCCCCCCGGCCATCACGCGGAGAAAGACCAGGGGCGTGGCTTCTGCATCTTCGCCAACACCGCCCTCGCGGCCGCGCATGCTCGCCAGGCGCGCGGATTGTCGCGAGTGGCGATCGTGGATTGGGACGTGCACCACGGCAACGGAACTGAGCACGCCTTCTACGCGGACCCGACGGTGCTCACGATCTCCATCCACCAGGACAACAACTACCCGCCTGGCTCGGGCGCGATCGGCGACACGGGTTCGGGCGCGGGCGACGGCTACAACATCAACGTCCCGCTGCCACCGGGGTCGGGCGTCGGCGCCTACACCGCAACCTTCGACCGCGTGGTCGCGCCTGCGCTCAGGGCTTTCCGACCGGAGCTCATCTTGGTCGCTTCGGGGCTGGACGCCAGCGCGATGGACCCGCTCGCGTCGATGATGATGACGAGCGACGGCTACCGGAAGCTGATCCAGACCATGCTCGCGGTCGCTCGCGACGTGTGCGGCGGACGGCTGGTCGCCTGCCACGAGGGCGGCTACTCGCCCGCCTACGTGCCCTACTGCGGTCTCGCGATCCTCGAGGAGATGGTCGGCGTCCGGACCGGGCTCGCGGACCCCCTCCTCGACCTTCTGGCGGGGTTCGGAGGCCAGGAGATCCAGCCGCACCAAGAGGCCGTCGTTCGTGAAGCCGTGAAGCTTGCAACCGGCGTGCGCACGCCGGCATCCTGAGGCTCAGTACCCACTTGAAGGAGGGAGAGTTGGACAAGTTCGCAGCCGGCTACCTCGACCGCATCGCGGAACGCCTCTACTCATCGGTGTTGTCGGACGTGCTCGACGACGCCGGCCACCGGCACCAGGTCATGCGGCCGGAGGTGCGGCCGCTCTACGTGGGCGCGAAAGTTGTCGGCCGGGCGGCGACCATGCTCGCCATCGAGGTCAGCGAGCTGCCCCCCGAGCCCTACAAGCTCCTCATGGAGCTGCTCGACGGCCTGCGGCCGGGGGAGGTGGTGGTGGGCGCCGTCCAGGGCGAGTCGCGCGCTGCGTTGTGGGGAGAGCTGCTCAGCACGCACACTCGCGCGCGAGGCGGCCGGGGCGTGGTGCTGGACGGCATGAGCCGCGACAGCTGGGGGATCGTGGACATGAAGTTCCCCGTGTTCGCCACCGGTCTTTCACCGGCCGACTCTAAGGGACGCCTCGAGGTCGTCGCCATCCGGAGCCCGATTCCCGTGGGCGGTGTGGCGGTGGCGGACGGCGACCTGGTAGTCGCCGATGACGACGGTTGCGTGGTCGTGCCCGCCGCGATCGAGGAGGAGGTGGTCGGCCGCGCCCTCGAAAAAGTTTCGGGCGAGAACACGATGCGCGACATCCTGCGCAAAGGAGCGAGCATCCGAGAGGTCTTCGCGGAGCATGGCATTCTTTGAAACGTTGGGGGGAGCGGCCATGAGCGAGAGCATCGTCCAGGAGACGTTCGAAACCAAGATGCGAGACGGCAACGTCCTGAAGGCCGACGTGTGGAGGCCTGCGACGGGCGGCAAGCAACCGGTGCTGCTGATCCGGCTTCCTTATGACAAGAGCCAGGGTGAGGATCTCTGCTACGCGCATCCCTCGTGGTACGCGCGTCACGGCTATGCGGTCGTCGTCCAAGACGTCCGCGGGCGTTGGGCGTCGGGTGGCGAGTTCATTCCTTTCGAGTCGGAGGCCGACGACGGCGATGACACGATGTCGTGGCTCGAGTCGCTGCCGTTCTCGAACGGACGCATCGGTATGTACGGCTTCTCCTACTCGGGCCATACACAGCTCCAGATCGCAGTCCGCAAGCCCCAGGGCCTGCGCTGCATGGTCCCGGCGATGACGAGCCCCGACCTGTATGAGGGTTGGGCGTACAACAACGGCGCGTTTGCGCTGGCGTTCAACGCCTCGTGGGCGACCCAACTAGCCGATGACGTGGCCCGTCGCCGCGATCCGGACCTCGAGCCCGCGCTGGCCGCGCAGTACGCGAAGGTCAACGACTACTACTGGTGGCTGCCGCTGACTGCGATCCCGAATCTGACGCCGGGCTCCCCGGGCGGGTTCTTCTCCGACTGGCTGGCGCACGAGACCAAGGACGACTACTGGAAGCGCTGGGACCTGACGGACAAGTTGCCCGAGGTCACCGTGCCGACCCTGGCGGTCGGCGGTCTCTATGACGTGTTCCTCGAGGGCACCGTGGCGAACTACCACGGGATCCGGCGCGGACCTCGCTCCGCTGACACGCGTCTGATCATCGGGCCCTGGTACCACATGCCCTGGATGCCCGCCTTCGGCGATGTCGACTTCGGCCCCGAGGCCAGGAACCAGGTCGACCAGTTCCAGCTCGCCTTCTTCGACCAATGTCTGCGCGACGGCGACCCCGTGGAGGGGGCGCGAGTACGCGTGTTCGTGTCCGGGGCCAACCGATGGGAGGGCTTTGAGGACTGGCCGCCGCCCTCGAAATCGTGGCCGCTGCACCTCCGGGCGCGCACTCGTGCCAACTCGATCAGCGGCGACGGGTACCTGTCGGAGGAGGCGCCAGGCTCCTCTGAGACTCCGGACACATATTCGTACGATCCCGCCGCGCCGGTGCTGAGCCGGGGCGGCAGGTCCTGCTGCCTCGACTTCGTGGCGCCGATGGGCCCCTATGACCAGCGCCCCGTCGAATCGTGGAACGGCGTCCTCGTGTACAGCTCGGAGCCGCTGCGAGAGGAGCGACTGGTCGCGGGCATGATCCGCGCCCACCTCTTCGCCGCCACCAACCAGCCCGACACCGACTGGGTCGTCAAGGTGTGCGACGTCGATCCGGCCGGCCGCTCCATCAATATCCAGGAGACGATCCAGCGCGCCCGTTTCGCGGGGGGCACCGATCGCTCGCGGCCGATCCCCGCGGGCCAGGTGACCGAGTTTGTGCTGGAGGTCGGGACCTGCGCTCATCTGTTCAAGGCTGGCCATCGCGTCCGGGTCCAGGTGGCCTCCAGCCATTTCCCGCATTGGGACCGCAACCTGAACACCGGCAACCCGGTGGGCGTCGACCGGCTCAGCGACCGCCGGGTCGCGATCCAGACCGTCCTCCACGACCACGCCCACCCGAGCCGGGTGGTTTTGCCGGTGCTCTCGTGAGTATCGAGCGCACTGCGTTCCGCGCCAAGGACGCGCCGCCGCCTGGAGGGCCGTACTCGCAGGCGATCCGCAGCGGCGGCTTTCTCTTTCTCGCCGGACAGGGTCCTTTCCGGGCGGACGGCTCCAAGGTCGAGTCAGGTTTCGAGGACCAGGCACGGCAGACGTTCCTCAACCTGGAGGCGGTCGCAGCCGCAGCAGGCGCATCGCTCGCCGACGCCGTGAGAGTTGGCGTGTACCTGCGAGACATGTCCAATTTCGCGGCGATGAACAGGATTTATGCCGAGTTCCTCCGAGAGCCGATGCCGGCGAGGACGACGATCCAGTCCGATCTACCTGGGTTCGACATCGAGGTCGACGCGGTCATAGCCGTGGGCGGCTGAGGCCGATGCGGTTCAAGGACAGGGTCGTGATCGTCACCGGCGGAGGTTCGGGGATCGGGCGGGTCATGGCCCAGCGGTTCGCGGGCGAGGGCGCGAAGGTGGCGGTGGTGGACTGGCTGGGCGACGGCGCCGAGGCGGTCAGCGCCGAGATCTCGGGCGCCGGCGGGCAGTCCGCCGCGATCCGCGCGGACGTTAGCTCTGCGCGGGAGGTCGACTCGATGGTCGCCCAGGTCGGCTCACAGCTCGGCCCCGTCGACGTGCTCGTCAACAACGCCGCCATCGCCGACGGCGACGACGTGCTCCAGATCGATGACGCCACCTGGGACCGCGACGTGGCGGTCGTGCTGAAGAGCGTGTTCCTCTGCTCCAAAGCTGTGCTGCCGTCGATGATCGACCGCCGGGGCGGCGCGATCGTGAACATCGCCTCGGTGAACGGCTTGTCGGCGCTCGGCAACGAGGCTTACAGCGCGGCCAAGGCCGGGGTGATCAACCTCACCCAGGGGATCGCCGTGCGCTATGGAAAGCACGGGATCAGGTGCAACGCGATCGCGCCAGGCACCATTCGCACCCCCATCTGGCAGGAGCGAATCGACCGCGACCCGGTGGTGTTCGAGCGCCTCGTCAAGTGGTACCCGCTGGGCCGGGTGGGGGAGCCCGACGATATCGCCAACGCGGCGATGTTCCTCGCCTCTGACGAGGCCTCCTGGATCACCGGCACGGTGCTCCGCGTCGATGGCGGCTTGCTTGCGGGCAACTTCCGGATGACGCGGGAGCTCCTCGCCGAAGTGGGAAGCGAAGAGCTGGACGCCTAGCCCGTGGACTTCGACGTGGTCATCACGGGAGGCGACGTTGTCGACGGTAGCGGCGCGCCGCGCGCGCGCCTGGATGTCGGCATCGCCGGGGGTCGTATCGCCGCGATGGGTCGTCTGGACGAAGCGCTGGCGGCGCACCGCATCGATGCGCGTGGCTTCGCAGTGGCCCCAGGCTTCATCGACGTCCACGTGCATTCCGAGCTCGCCCGGCTCGGCGGGGTGGACCAGTTCGTCGGAGTCCTCGACGGTGTCACGACCGAGCTCATGTCGCCCGACGGCTTCAGCTGGGCCCCCCTGTCCCCGCAGCGCCTGCGCGAGGTCAAGGATTATCTGCAGGTCTTTTACGGCGATCCGGACATCGGCTGGGACTGGACCTCAGTGGCGGGCTACCTGTCGCTTTTCGACGGACGAATCCCGAACAACCTGGTCCCGCAGGCCCCGCACCTCGCCATCAAAGTCGCGGCGATGGGATGGGACCCGGGACGTCCGTCGCCCGAGCAGATGGGAGAGATGAAGTCTCATCTGGTCAAATGGCTGGACGCGGGCGCGGTCGGCATGGCAGCCGGGCTCGAGTATCAGCCCGGCGCCCTCTCCGACATCAGCGAGCTGATTGAGCTCTGCCGCGTGGTGGCGGCGGCCGGTGGCGTGTACGCACCTCATCAGCGCGGCTACTGGAGCCGCCTGGCCCAAGGGTGCGGGGAGAGCTTCGAGATCGGTCGCAGCTCCGGGGTCAAGGTCCACATCTCACACCTCGCGGTGGACGGCACCGCCGCAGGCCTCCTGGACGAGGCGCAGGCCTCAGGCGTGGACATCAGCTTCGACATGTACCCGTATTCGGCCGCGTGCACCCACCTCCTGATGATGCTGCCGGAGTGGGCCCAGGCCGGCGGGTACCAGGCCAGCATGAAGCGGCTGAATAGCACGCCAGAGCGCGAGCGGCTCCGCTCGGAAACAGCTGCGCGGATCGGCGAGCGCGGGGAGATCAGGCTCAGCAGCGTCGAGGCCGGGGAAGCGCTCGAAGGCCGCAGCGTCGGAGACCTGGCTCGTGAGTCGGGACGGGCCGACGTCGACTGCCTGTTCGACCTGCTCGCCGCCCATGCCGGTCGCGCCCTCGCGATCTACCACTGGCCGGAGTCCATCGACCGTGAGGGGATCCTCCGGCGCACGATCGCCCACCCTCTTTACATCGGCTCGACCGACGGCATTTACATGGGCACCCGGCCGCATCGGCGCGGCTTTGGCACATTCGCGCGAATTGCGGGCGAGCATGTTCGGGGCGGCACCGTGACGCTCGAGCAGGCGGTGCGCAAGATCTCCGGCCTGCCGGCCGAGCGGTTCTCGCTCAAGGACCGAGGCCTGCTCAAGGTGGGCCGGGCCGCGGACGTCACCGTGTTCGACCCGGCCACGCTCGCCGACCGCAGCACTTGGGACAACGAGCGCGCGTCGCCGTCCGGGATCGCGCATGTCCTGGTCAACGGCGTGGCGGTCGTGGCCGACGGCATGCCGACGCGCCGCCTGCCCGGCCGGATTGTCGGCCGCTCCTAAAGGGGGGACTCCCCCCTTGGCCCGCGGGGCTCCAGGGCCGAACGGATTAGGTCGAGGGATTCGAGCCGCATGAAGCCATAGTGGTAAAAACCGGCCTCAGCCGCGCCCAGGTCGCGGGCCACTGCCAGCTTCGCCGCCAGGTTCTCGGCAGAAGCGCAGTCGGGCGCCATCGGCCGCATGATCACCGACAGCTTTCGGTCCGGGCCGATGATCGCGCGATAGGCGGACAGGTCGAGGCGGAGCCGCTCGGGGTCGACCGCATATCCGATTGCCTCGACCTGGCCGCAGGCCTCCGCCACCCCGGCGACGTCGATCCCGAACTGCCATGCCGTCGCCGGGGCGGGGTCGCCCTTCGGGCGACCGGTGGCGTAGCCCTTGACCGCCCCAGACAGATCGATGAACGCAAAACCGGCGCCCTGGTCGGCGGCCAAGTGCGCGGCCTCGGCGATGAGCGAGCTGACGGTCGCGGACCTGGTTTCGATGTAAGCCGCCAGCTCGCCGCCGGCGAACTCGCCGACCTTGTGGCGCAAGAGCTCAGGCTCCTCGGGTTCGGGCTCGGCCGCGAAGCGGCGCTCGAGCTCTTTGCGCGCTTCAGTCCGAAGCGATTCAACTTGCACCCCGCGCCGCCGTGCCGCCGCCATGCAGTGCTCGCAGAAGCAGAGCCCGAGCAGGTATCGGCCGAACGTCCCGAGTTCGATGAAGTAGCGCTCGTGGTGAAAGCCGTGCTCCAGGCCGTGGAAGTGCAGAGACTCCGCCACCACGGTGGCAACTCCTTTCGACCCGATATCGGCAGTCAGCGCCCCGACATAAGCGCGAACGTCAGGGTTGGCCGGGCACAGATCAGTCAAGTGGACGTCGCCGAACGCGTTGCGGCAGGCGCATTCGGGGTGCGCTTCACCGAGCGTGTAGTTGTGCAGGTAGACGGTCCATGCCCGCGTTCGCAGAGATCGCGCAGAGGCTTCGCGACTGAGGTCCGACAGCACGTCCGATCCGCTCGCGAGACTGCTCGCCCGGGGCTGCAGGGTGAGGCCTCGATACCGGTTTGGATCGGGCTGGAAGAAGACTGTGCCGCCTTCCAGGAAGTGGACTTTGCGCGTCGGGTTGTGCGGGAAGATGTCGCGCCCGTGGTGGTAGGCCGCCGCCATCGTGACGCCGCCCAGACCGGCACGCCCGGCCACGTTGTCGAGCACTGCCGCCATGCCCTCGTCCAGGAGGTCGCTGGCGAACAGGAATATGGATGTCTCGATGGCAGGATGTTAGCGCGCTTGCGGACACGCGCAGGCGCGCGCGATCCAGCGTGGCAGGGTTGGCCGGTTTCCCCAGAGGCAGTTGTGACGGCCTCCAGGGCCGCGTCCCACACACGCGATCAGATGGCCTCCGGGTTCCCTCTCGCAAGGCGTATCGAGTACCGGCCGCTATGCTGTCCCAATCGTGTTCCAGCTCCGCCCAAGCCGCACCGCGCTGATCGTGGTGGACATGCAGAACGACTTCGTCCGAGTAGGGGCACCGCTCGAGGTGCCGGACGCACGAGAGACGATCGATGTGCACCTCGAGCTGTTGGGGTGGTTCCGGGAGCAGCGCCGGCCCGTCGTGTTCACCCGGTTCATCGCCGGCCCAACTCGCACGCTCATGTGGAACTGGTCGCCGCAGATCGCGCCGCCCGTTTGTTGCTGCTGGCCAGGCTTCCGGCGTTCGTACGGCGACGTCGAGGGTGAGCGTGACTGCGTCGCCGTCATCGACGAACTGGCGCCGCTGCCGGGCGAGCCCCAGGTTGACAAGTACGGCTACAACGCTTTTCACCGCACCAGGCTCACCGACCTGCTGCTCGCGCACGGCGCCGACACCGTCCTCATCACCGGAACGGTCACTCAGATCTGCGTCGAGGACACCGTGCGCGGAGCCTTTCATGAAGGCTTCCAGGCCGCAGTCGTCTCTGACGCGGTGTCCTCATACGCGCCTGATCTGCACCGAGCCAGCCTGGAGACGCTGGCGATGAAGTACGGTCGTGTCGTGGTGGCGCAAGAGGCGCTGCGTGAGATGGAGGGGTAGCGATGTCCTCGACTTCGCAAGCCCGATCGCTGAACCTCGATCGGGTGCTGGACGAGCAGGTCGACTGGCGTTACAAGTCGTTCCCTTCCGGCCCTCCGACCGCTATCCGAGCCGTGCGTGAGCGCGGTTGGAACGTGCTTGGCGGCGAGTTCATGCTCCCGGTGATGTTGCTCAAGGACTCAGCGCTGCGCCACAACAGCCGGCTGATGGCCGCCTACTGCAGGCGGCACGACATGCTGCTCGCCCCGCATGGCAAGACCTCCATGTCGCCCCAGCTGCTCAAGATGCAGCTGGACGACGGCGCATGGGCGGTGACCGCCGCGACGATGAGCCAAGTTCGCGTGTGGCGAGCTTTTGGCGTGGATCGCGTCGTCCTGGCCAACGAGCTCGTCGAACCCGCCTCCGTGCGCTGGGTCGCGAGCGAGATGAAAACCGATCCAGGCTTCGAGTTCTACTGCCTTGTCGATTCTGTCGCCGGAGTGCGGCTGCTGGAGTCCGCCCTCGGCGACACCGACCTCGAGCGGCGCCTCCAGGTCCTTCTGGAGGTCGGCCCCGCCGGCGGTCGGACCGGCTGCCGGACGCACGAGCAGGCGCTCGAGGTGGCACGGGCTGTCGCCGGCTCTCGCCGCCTGGCGCTGGCGGGGGTAGAAGCGTTCGAGGGTGTGATCCACGCTGAGAACCTGGCCGGCACGCTCGATGGCGTGGACCGATTTCTGCGCGGCATGCGCGTGCTGGTCGCTGAGCTCGACGGAGCAGGCCTGTTCGAGCAGGTCTCAGGCGTGATCGTCACCGCCGGCGGCAGCGCATTCCCCGACCGCGTCGTGGCCGGCCTCGCGGGTCCTTGGGACCTCAGCCGCCCGGTGCGCCTGGTTCTGCGAAGCGGCTGCTACCTGACGCACGACGCCGTCCACTACAACCAGCTGTCACCCTTTGGCGGCCGGATTCCGGAAACGGGGCCCCTGGAGGAGGCGCTGGAGGTGTGGGGCGCCGTCCTCTCCTTGCCCGAACCTGGACTTGCGCTCCTGGGCTTTGGCAAGCGCGATGTCTCCCACGACCTCGAGCTTCCGGTGCCGCGCTTCGTCAAGGCGCCCGGCCCGCAGCCGCCACGCCCGCTCCGTGCCGACGCTTCGATCTTCGCGCTCAACGACCAGCACGCTTTCATGAAAGTCGGTGCGGAAGCGAATCTGAAGGTCGGGGAACTCGTCGGTTGTGGCATCTCGCATCCCTGCACCGCTTTCGACAAGTGGCGCCTGATCCCGGTCGTCGACGACGGCTACCGGGTCGTCGACGCCGTCCTCACCTACTTCTAAGTTCGGGCGACGCCACCGATGCAGGCGAGGCGGGCGCAGCTGGTCACCGTCGGCGAGGCAATGCTCCGGCTGTCGGTCGGACCCGGCCACCGACTCGAGGACGAGCACTCTTTCGACGTACACGTCGCCGGCTCCGAGGCGAACGTTGCGTTCGCCGCCGCCCGCGTCGGGCTGCGATCGTCATGGGTCTCCGCGCTGCCGGCCAATCCGCTGGGCCGAAGAGTCGCCACCACCCTGGCTGCGGGAGGTGTCGACACCTCGCACGTGCACTGGGTCCAGGGCGGCGGCCGCCTGGGGCTCTATTTCGTGGAGATGGGGACTGCGCCTCGGCCGATCAGCGTCGTGTACGACCGGGCCGGGTCCACGATGGCGCTGGCGACCCCGGAGCTCTTCGACTGGAGGGCCGCGTGCGACACCGACTTTCTCCACGTGTCCGGGATAACTCTCGGGCTGTCCGAGTCTGCACGCGGGGTCGCCCGCAGGGCGATGAAGGAAGCGCGGAGCCGCGGAGCGACCGTCACCTTCGACGTCAACTACCGCCAGCGCCTGTGGGACGCGAAGTCCGCGGCCGCCGCCGTGCGGCTGGTGGCCTCGTTGGTCGACGTCCTCATCTGCACGGCGGAGGACGCGCGCGACCTGTTCGGCGCCGGCGGCGGGCCCGAAGCGGTCCTTGGGCACCTTCGGTCCGAACTGGGCACCGGCACCGTGGTGCTCACGCTGGGCGCTGACGGAGCGATGGCGTCGCGTGGCCAGGAGACCGTGGCCCGAGGCGGCCACACCGTCGAGACGATCGACCGGGTGGGCGCCGGCGACGCCTTCGTGGCCGGCCTCATCTGGGGATTGCTGGACGGTTCGCTCGAGCTCGGCCTAGAGCGCGGCCTGGCGATGAGTGCCCTTAAGATGACTCTGCATGGCGATCTCTTCCGGCTCGACGCCGCCGACGTCGCCGCGCTGTTGACGCGCGACCCCCGGGAGGTCGGCCGCTAAGCTCACCGCTCAGGCACCACTGACGCCGGCCAGTGCCATCACTGGCCGCATCCGGTGGACGGCCAGCTCTGGGTCTCGGAGCAACCCCGCTTGGTCAGCCAGCACGAACAGCTTCGCAAGATGTACGGCCGAACGGCCGCTCTCGAGGCCACCGACCATCCGGAAATGGTCCTGGTTCCCGTCCAGATAAGCCATGAAGACCACGCCGGTCTTGTAATAGAAGGTCGGTGCCTTGAAGACGTGCCGAGAAAGGCGGACGGTCGGCTCCAGGATCGCGCCGAACCGCTTGACGTCGCCCGCGTCGAGAGCCAGCAGAGCCGCCGAAGCCGCCGGCGCGATCATGTCGAACGCGCCCAGCAAGGCGTCGCTGTGGTGCTCGCCGTCGCCTGCGATGGTGGTCGGGTAGTCGAAGTCGTCCCCGGTGAACATTCGCACACCCTCAGGCAGCCGCGCCCGCATCGTGATCTCGCGCCTCTGGTCGAGGAGTCAGAGCTTCAGCCCCTCGACCTTCTCTTTGTGCGCTGTGATGATCTCGAGGCACACGGCCACGGCCATGGCATCATCGAGGTCGGCATGTCCCCAGTAGCCGGCGAGCGCGGGGTCGAAGACCTCGCCCAGCCAGTGGATGAGGGCTGGCTGTCCGAGCTGCGAGAGCACCCGGTCGTAAAATGCGCGTAGTCCTCCGGCCCCCGGGCGAGCCTGGCCAGCTCACGGCTTGCCATCAGAACGACCTGACCCCCATGCGCCTCCACGAATTCGCACTGCTGCTCGTAAGCGACCACGACGTCGCGGAGGTCGCGTGCCGAGCCGGGCGCAAGCTGGTCGGTCTGAACGCCGCAGACGATACTGCCGCCGACCGCCGTGGCCTCAGCCACCGAGCGCCGGATCAGCCCCTGGCTCGCCTCCCAATCGAGGCCCATTCCCCGCTGGGCGGTGTCCATCGCCTCGGCGACGCCGAGCCCGCAGCTCCTGATGTGGCGGCGGAAGGCCAGCGTCCGCTCCCAGTCGATCGCGGCGGCCGAAACCGGACTCGTATCGGCGAGCGCGTCGGCGACCACGTGGACGGCGGCGTACGGGAGGCGTAAGCGCGGTGCGGCGCCGCTCTTCGCGTAGAGAAACCTTCCAGTGGGCGCATAGTCGTAGACTCCGCCGTTCGCGTCGGGCAGGCGGACCGCCTCAGGCATCTGGGTCGCCCATGACGATAGTATCGGTGGCAAGCGGTAGACGCGCTGCGTGTCTGTTTCGTAAGGAGTTCTTGGCATTTGAAGCTCGGCGTGTTCCTTCCTTCTTACCTTCTCCCGGGCGAGGATAACCGGCACGGAGATCAGATCCGCCGTTTTGCCGTCCACGCGGAGAGCCTGGGTTTCGAGTCGCTGTTCATCACCGACCACCTCCTGACGGCGCATCGCTTCTACAGGGTCAGTTGGACGGAGCCGCTAATGACACTCAGCCACGCGGCGGCGGTCACGTCTCGCATCAAGCTCGGGACCTCGGTCCTTGTGCTGCCCACCCACAACCCCGTCGTGCTCGCGAAGGAGATCGCCACGATCCAGCACCTCTCGGGCGGCCGGTTCATTTACGGAGTGGGGACCGGGTGGTACCCGCCCGAGTTCGAATCGACGGGCGGGACGCAGCAGCAGCGTGGCCGCCGCACCGACGAGGTGCTCGAGGCGTCGATGCGGCTGCTGATGGCTCCCAACCAGACCTTCGAGGGGACCTACCACCGGTTCGCCGACATCACCGTCGAGCCGCTGTCGCATGTGCCCCGGGTCTGGGTCGCAGGCGGGCGTCAACTCGCCCACGAAGCCTCGCCGGAAAAGCCGCGGATGGAACCCAGGGTTCTGCAGCGGATCTGCCGATGGGACGGTTGGATCGCGCGCCCGACCTCCGCCCCCGAGCAGATTTCGGAGGACTTGAAGGAAATCGACGTCGAGCTGGCGCGACAACGCACGTCGCGGCTGAGGAAGAGGTTCACCGTCGCCCACGAAAACTTTGCCTGGCTGACCGAGGAGACGCGACATGAAGACGCGATCGCAGAACAGCGGGCCAGGATGCTGGCCGTGGTATCGGACGAGCGGCCATGGGACTACGTCGAGGCCGTCTATTTCACCGGCACCATAGACGAGATCCAGCGCCGGGTTCAGGAGCGGATCGACGTTGGGGTTGAGCACCTCTTCCTGCACACGATGACCGCCGACCTGGGTCAGCTCGATCTTTTCGCCAAGCACCTGCTCCAGCCATTCAAGAGCGCCGTCCCTGCCGGGATCGGCCGCTGAACCTCGAGGGTTGACATGGACGGCAGATATGTTGAGCCACGCCTACGCCGTGCGTAGCTGTCCAGCCCGAGCCCATCCAGGGCCATGCTGGCCAGGACTGGCGAGGCGACGCTACCTTGGGGGGTGCCCTCCTCCGTTGGATAGAAAACGGACTCGTCCATGAACGCGGCCTTGAGCCACTTGCGGAGAATGGTTCGCTCCATCGGTTACTGATCTTCGGGGCGCGCCAGCTCGAGCGTGCGCTGCGGGAGTTAATCGACCACTACCCCACGACTCGTCCACATCTATCCCACGACCCGTCCACATCAAGGACTCGGCCAGCGGACGCCAATTCGGGCGGCGGAGGTGCGGAGCGACCCTGATACAGGCCAAGTCATCCGGATCGATCGCCTCGGGGGTTTTACTCAGGAGTACGCTCGGGCAGCGTGCTGCGAGTTGACCGACCATGGTTAACGGGACGATCAATTGAGTAAGAGCATCCCCATACCTCGTACAACCGCCGCGTGCGGCTCGCTCCGTCACGTCATTTTCGAACCGCACACCGACGTCGATTCCATGGAGCGGACGGGCTAGCCCTCGGCAGCGCGGAAGAGTGCGATTGTCTCGCCCACTCCTTCGGCCAACGGTGTCAGATCCACCGGGCCGACGGCTTGCTCGAGCCCATCGGCCTCAAGGTCAACAGCGAATGGGAGCTGCACCTCGTCGTAGGTGATCTTGCCACGGACCGCCGGCGCTGCGGCGACAATGGCGTCCACCATCGCGCTCATCGGCTCTGGCGTACTCGGGATGTTGAAAGTCCCTGCGCCACTGCGCAACGCACGGCTCGCGGCGATGAAGATGCGGGCGATATCGGCCACGTACTGGAAGTGAGACCGTCCACCGAAGGAGACGTGGAATGCCTCCCCACGCGCGGCAGCCCGCATGGCGTGGGTTGGTCCCGAAGTGACGCCCTGGTCACGACCCGGGCCATAGATCGTGTACGGCCGCAGGCCAATGCTCGGCACGCCATCGTCCTGCCAATAGATTCGGGCCGTCCCCTCGTTCGCTTGCTTGAATACGCCGTAGTGGGTGGACGGCGAGGAGCGCGGGTTCTCGGCTCCCGTGTCCTCTGGGCCGTAGATCGCGACCGAGCTTGCGTAAGCAACTCCCCGAATCCGGTCGCGTCTACGCTTCACGGCCTCGAATACCGACGTAGTGCCGACGACGTTGACCTGAGCGCCGCGGATAGGGTCTTCCCGGCAGAAAGGGACCTGTAGGGCAGCGAGATGGACGATGTGGGTGACTTGGTATTGGTCGAGTGCGCGTTCAAGAGCCGCGAGGTTGGTGATGTCCTCCCTGAGGAAAGAGACGCGCTTGAGTTCGTCAGGCTTCATAATCAGCCGTAACCGGTGGGGGTCAGTGCCCAGGTCGTACGCGACGACTGGCACGCCCTCGGCGACGAGTGCGCGTACGGTCCAAGCCCCAACGCAGCCTAGTGCGCCTGTGACGAGGAAACGGTCAGGCATCAGCCTCTTCCGGTGGCCTGTATCGCGTGGTCAGCCACGCGAGCGAGTGTGGTGGGCGCGCAGCTATCGGTGCCGTCGGCAGGGAGGCGATTTCGATTCTCAACACGAGTTACCGTAAGTTAACGCTCCACCGCGTCGCTCTGCACGACACGACGTTGCGGTTGGTGTACCTTTCCTAACCAGCTTGGCCCGGCTCGAGCCGTACGGTCACACATGAGATCGAGGTCGAATGAGCGGTAAAACGGCGATGAGCGATCGTCACGGGTGGAACAACTGGGATCGGGGCTGCCATTGCTTACCGGCTCAGGAGCGCTGGGGGTGCAGTCGTTGTCAATAGTGAGGGCGCGCTGGGTGGCTGTTTGTCGACCACGCCGCCCTCGATTTGAGACCAGTGAATAGATGGACGCGAGGAGCACGAACGGGCACAGTAAGTGGGCGACCTTCGTGGCTACAACCATGAGGAGGTTGCCAGGCTATGCGATCAGGTGAAGATCGCTGCCACCCGGGATGAACTTTCTGCGCACCACACGAAGGCACGAGTAAAGAAGAGCGAACAGCATCGGGATCGCGATCCTAACCGCAGACCCAACCTACTGCGGGTAAGCCAACCCGAATATGTGTGCCCCACAGGCCGCCCGTCATCTACTTCTACGTCGCATCTGGATCGTGCGCGTGCTGTTCAAGAGCGCGTCGCGGTCTATGGCGATCGCGCGTTGACAGCATCCTGATGGGTGCAGCTTCGAGTTGCCCGACCGGCGTTAACGGCACAGCCAGGCCGACGTACTTTCCTGAATCAAACAAGCGAGCGATCTCGATGTAGCGCAGGATGCATTAGCGCCCGAGAAGCGTCTTTAGTTCTTCCAGTGCACGCCGTGCCGCCATCACCTTAGGTGTGACGTGTGGTTCAACAGTGATCCAACCTTGGTAGCCATCTGCCATCAACTCGTCTAGCTGGCCGCGCCAATCGACCGTGCCGCTTGACGTGAAGCTTCGCTTCCCACTCGGAAGATCCGATGCCTGCTTGTAATGCACGTGCCTCACCAAGCCTCTCACCGCACGGTAGCCGTCGGGATACGGTCGGTCCTCCCCGGCTTGGAAGACGTTGGCCGGATCCCAGTTAATTCCGAAAGCCGGGTTGTCGACGCGCTGAACGATATCGGCCGTGCGCGAACTTACATCTCCCCAGCAACCATTCTCGGGCTCTAATGCGAGCACGAGCTTCGCCTGACTGACAGAGGCGGCCGCGTCCCTAAGTACGTCAATAATCCAATCAGGCGCTCTGCTAGACAAGGGGCTGTCGCCGCGTTCGAAGCTGAAACAAATGAGCGTATTAGCTCCCGCAGTCCGGGCAGCCTCGATACTTAGTGGCAGAAGTCGTTCAAGATGGTCGCGAGCCAGTTGCTCAAGCTGCTGCTTGCGTCGAAAGGCGGCCGCGTCCGCCCAACGCAACATTCGAATGTCGTCGGGTTCCCGAGCTGGGAGCGGGATCTTGAAGAGGCCGGGCGAGATCGCGGATACAGGTAAGCCCCAGCGCTGCAGTAGTTCAGGAACGCGGACTCGGTCGAGGTCTGATACATCCGGATAGCGACCGTCGCCCACTCCCCGAAGTTCAACGCCTTCGACGCCCCAATCGGTCGCCAATTCCAATGCGGTCTCAAGGTCGGAACTGACTTCGTCAGTCATCAGCGAGATCTTCACTGTCTCAGAGCTCAGTTCGGGGAGATGTTGATCGGATCCGCTCAGCTTGGACATGATCGCCTGATCGATTTGAGATCCAGTGGAGTCGAGCGCGCTTGATGTGCTGGAACCAGAATGCGCAGCAGAAGGTGATGCCCCGCTCCATCTCGGAGTCGCGCGTCCAGTTGCCGAAATCAGACTGCAATGTATCTCGGATGGAGTGCTATCCAGTAGCAATACCGAGAAGACCCGCAGCCTCGACGGCTCGGCGTGCCTGCTCGCACTCTGCCTCCCACAGCGACGGAAAGGGAGGGCGCACGTACGTTAGCTCGGGCGCCAGCAGACCCATATGAACGAGTGCCACCTTGCATCTGGCTCGGTAATTGCCCATCGGCATTCCATATATGTAGTCGCAGAAGTCTTGCACCCGAGGCTGTAGCTCAACGGCAGCATCGAAGTCGCGGCGCTTCACAGTCTCGTGGAGTTGAATCAGCAGAGCGGCCCCAACAGCTCCATAGCCAAGAAGCTCGCCTTGGGCCCCCATCAGCATTGCCTCGAGCAGGAAAGTGTCATTGCCCGTCAGCAGGGTAATGTTCCTACCGGAGTGGCGGATGAGATCCCGAATCTCTAGAAACCGCTCCCCGTCGAACGAGGCATCCTTCAACGCGACGATGTTTTCAAGTTGCAGAAGACTCGACAGGGCGATATCCCCATAGGGCACGCCGCCGAAGACGGTCGATAAATTGAACGCAATCAGCGGTAGAGAGGATGCCTCTGCTATTGCGCGATGGTATTCGACGACAATCTGCGAGTCGAGGGGCTCGTTGAGAAAGGCCGGCGCCGGAAACACGAGCAGGGCGTCTGCTCCGTTTTCAGCAGCCTGACGCGCGTTCGCAGTCGCTGCCGCCGTACCAGGCCCGCCTACCCCGGCGACCACCGCACAACCTGCGCCGGCCACTTCGCGGGCAACCTTGACAACCTCACCGCGCTCTTCAGTAGTCAGGTATCCGTACTCGCCAGTATCCACATTCACCGCGATACCGATCGGATGTTGGGCGACAACCCATTCGACGTATCGTCTGAATGCCTCGAAGTCAATCGAGTAGTCATGCCTCATGGGGACGATGAGGGCCGGAATCGTACCGGCAAGATCGGGACCATTCATTTTGTCGTGCTCTCCTCTTTGTACCCGGAATTACACCTGACTTGGCCAACCGCCGTTGCGGGGAGGGCCAGTACTCTCGCGAACGACCAATTCCACCGGATGGAGACCTACCCTGGCGCTTTGCCGCTCACCATCGAGCGTGTCCAACAGACGAGCGACCCCTGCAGCACCAAGCTCGGCCATCGGGAGGTGAACCGTCGTTAGCATTGGCTGGACGAATTCCAGCCCAGGGATGTCGTCAAAGCCAGCTACGGAGATGTCCTCAGGGACACGAATACCCTGCAACCGAAGCTCAGATAGGGCCCCAAGTGCCATGTTGTCGCTGGCGACGAAGACAGCCGTTGGCGGGCGATCCGCAAGGAGACGCGCTACAGCGCGCGCCCCTCCAGCCCTGGTGAAGTCGGCCGCCACCGCCCACGGCGTTGCTTTCGCAGCTTTCATAGCGGCCTTGTAGCCAAGCTCGCGCTCATGACTTGTGCGTAGTGTCGACGGCCCGCTGATCATTGCGATCCGGACATGGCCCAGCGAGAGTAGGTGCTCGGTCACCATTCGGGCTCCGCCCCGGTTGTCCGGCAGTTCGGCCGGCCATCGTTCCCTCCGTGGGGCCAGAGCGACCAACGCGCCCCCGTAGGCGGCGATGCTCCGAGCGTAGCGGCTCATGGCCCGGCGGTAATGCGGTTCATCGAGTCCACCACCGGCCAAGATCACACCTGACACCCTGGACAAAGACAGCATCTCGACATACCGGAGTTCGGTCATGGGATCGCGATCGCTGCTACAGACCACTGTCAAGAGCCCTTTGGCCGAAGCTGCGCCGGTGGCGCCTCGAACGATTTCTGCGAAGTAGGGGTCGGTGA
>Ga0307374_10001950_pt1 | contig 37554 bp, 36 predicted proteins | sample OX3MG_FD_202532 | JGI IMG/M metagenome (GOLD analysis project Ga0307374, IMG submission 202532) | Soil microbial communities from Risofladan, Vaasa, Finland - OX-3 | ecosystem: Environmental > Terrestrial > Soil > Coastal area > Acid sulfate soil | place: Finland: Risofladan, Vaasa | collected... | reverse complement strand
CGGATCCCACCCTCCTCGTTTCGCCCCAGCGCGAGCGAGGCGAGTCGGTGCGGGCAGTGCAGGTCCATGATGCCGACACGTCCCGAGGTGTCGCGGAACGCGACGAGGTCCTCACCGAGCAGTCGGAGCTTTTTCGGTGCTCCATCGGGCTCGGGAAGCTCCTCAGCGAGCATCGCCGGGATCCAGTATCGACGCAGCATCTCGCCCATCGGGGTTCCCGCTCCAACGCGCGTGATCAGTTCAATATCAGATTCGGTCAGGGCCACGGAACCTCCGATGCATTCAAGGAAACTCCCTCCAGATTACTGCGATCGTACGTTTGCCAAGCCCGGCGCCGGGTTCGGTCTCGCGATCGGAGCGAGATGACCCTGGCGGGGCGGTTCGAGCGCCACGTTCAGTGCATGAACGCCCCACCGTCGACGACAATCGTCTGACCGTCGATGAAATCGCTGTCGCGCGAGGCGAGAAATGCGATGATCCCGACCAGATCCCCGGGTGTCTCGACCCTTTGGATCGCGCGCTCCGCGTGGGCGCGCGCCCACATGACGGCGGCACGTTCGGGCGTATTGACGTCGTCGGTCATCGTGAGGCCAGGAGCAACGCAGTTCACCCGGATGCCGTCGGGGCCGACGGCTCGCGCGAGGCTTCGCGTAAATCCCAGCAGGGCAGACTTCGAGGTGACGTATTGCAACATGGTACCCGCCGAGCCCCGGAATACCGTACCCGAGCTGACGTTGATGATCTTTCCGTACGAACGTCTGCGCATGTCCGGAATCACCGCACGCGCGCAGAGCCACGTTCCAAGGACATTGACGCGAAGAACCCTCTCGAAGTGCTCGAATGTCAGGTCCTCGAGGGTCGCCTCCACCACGGGCACCTTGGTGAACATCGCAGCATTTTTGACGAGCACGTCGACTTTGCCAAACGTCTCGATCGTGCCGGCAACCATATCGGTCACCTGTTGTTCGTTCGCAACATCGGTCGCGATCGCGACCGCGGAACGGCCCATGGTACGGATCTCATCGCAAACGCGGTCTCCTGCAGCCGCGTCGAGTTCGGCGATGACCACATCAGCCCCCTCGGCCGCAAGACGATGCGCGTAATCCCGGCCGATCCCATAACCTCCGCCGGTCACGATCGCCACACGGTCCGCAAGTCGTTGCTCGGAAAAGTCCACCGTCATAGCCCGCTCGGGAACGCGACGACGCGCAAGATGGAGCAACGCACCTTTCGACCCTTTCGCCCGATCAAAACAGCCACATCTTCACACCCACGCGTCATGACTGCCGGCCCTGCATCGCGCGCACGAGCGCGACGCGAAGCACCTCTTGACGCCCTCCAAAGCCCTCGGCTCCTCCCGAGCCGACGCCCAGATAGTGCTCGATCACCGATTCGTCGGCGAGCATCTCCTGTCCGCTGCCACTCATCGTGATCGTACCCTTCTCGATCAAATACGCGCGTTTCGCCACGGCGAGCGCCAGGCGTCCGTTCTGCTCGACGAGAAGGACTCCCTTGCCCCTGTCAGCGAGTGAACCGATCACCTCGAATATCCGCTTAGTCACCTGGGGCGCGAGACCGAGCGACGGCTCATCGAGCATGAGATAGAGCGGATCGGACATCAGGCCGCGCCCCATCGCGAGCATCTGCTGCTGGCCACCAGAGAGCGACCCGGCATAGTTGCGAAGCCTCGGCTGCAGCTCCGGAAAGATTTCGAGCACCTCTTCGAGACGTCGGTCAACGTGATGACTTTCGCGCGTCGCATAGGCACCGAGAGCGAGATTGTCCGAAACGGTGAGATTCGTGAACACCTGTCGGCCCTCGGGAACATGTGCTACGCCTGCTCTCACCATCTCGTCGGTTGATGCACGGCTCATCAACTTGCCATCGACACGCACCTCACCCTTTGTTGCTTTCAAGAGTCCTGATATCGCCATCAGCGCGGTGGACTTGCCGGCTCCGTTCGCGCCAACCACCGCAACCACGCTGCCGGGTTCAACTTGGAAGCTCACCCCATGGAGCACCTCACCAGCGTCATAGCCTGCGCAAAGCTTCGAAACCTCAAGCATCAGGCGCTCGCCTCGACCTTCCCAAAATAGGCCTCGATCACAAGCGGATCGTGCTGAACCTGCTCGGGTGACCCAAGTGCGATGACTCGACCGGCGTCCATCACCACGACGCGATCCGCGACGCCCATGACAAGCGACATGTTGTGTTCAACCACCAGCACCGTGTGCCCGGTCGCCCGAATCGCAAGCAGCATCGCACCGAGTTCGGCGGTCTCCGCCTCGTTCATTCCCGCTCCGGGTTCATCGAGCAGAATGAGGCGGGGCTGGGCCATGAGGGCTCGCACGAGTTCAACGGATTTCTGCGCGGCGAGTGGCAGGACATCGGCAAGATCGGAGGCGCGTTCGGCAAGCCCGACAACGTCAAGCATCAACATCGCCTGACGCTCGAGATCGCGCTCCTCGTGCCGGCTGCGACGAAGTCGGAGCGTCTGGTCAAGATAACTGGCTTTGCCCATGCGGTATCCGCCGACGAGCACGTTCTCAAGAACGGTCAACTGCGCAAAGATGCGCGAGGTCTGGAAGGTGCGCAGTAACCCAAGCGAGGTCACCTCGTTCGGCGGAATCCCTGTGATGTTCTCGCCCCACAGCTCCACCTCACCTGCGTCTGGTCGATAGATATTCGTGATCAGGTTGAACGTCGTCGACTTGCCTGCACCGTTGGGTCCGATGAGTGCACAGATCGAACCGGAATCGACCTCGAAGCTGACGTCGTCGACTGCGTTGATACCCCCGAAGGCCTTTGACAGATGACTCACCCGGAGCGCTGGGGTATTCTCGGAATCGGCCGAGCGATTCCCGCCCGGAACACCCGGCGAATGCTCGCCCGCGCCGTTGGAGGGGCCAGCTTCGCTCAGGTGAAGCGTTCCCACCGGTGCAGACTCTCCAGGACGACTGGACGCGCGCATGACGGGAGAGGGCCGAGAGGTCTCCGCGCCGATCGAGAACGCGAGCACCGGCTGGGAGACAGATCCGCCTCTCCCCTCGAATCTTCGAATCCCAGCATGGATCCGGTTCAACAGTCCGACGAGACTGCCGTAGATGCCAGTCGGCAAGTAGCGGAGGAAGCCCACCAAAAGCGCGCCCTCAATGAGTGGCGCGTAGTTCGAAACCGACTGGAAGACAAGTGGGACGTAGGTGATGATGCCGACTCCGATCAATGGACCAACGACGGTTCCGAGTCCGCCGACCACCACCATCGTCATCATGCCAAGCGACTGACCACTGCTCACCATTTCGGGCGACAGGTAACGGAAATAATCCGCGTAGAGGCTGCCTGCGATCGAGGCCATGCTGGCGCTGATCACGAACACCGCGATCTTCGCTCGCGGCGTATTGAGTCCGAGGGATCTAGCGCCGGTCTCATCGCCGTGCATCGCGCGAAAGATCCGTCCCCGGTTGCTCCGCACCAGATTCGCAGTACCGATCAATGCAACGAGCACGATTGACCAGATCAGATAGAAGAACTTCGTGTCATTGTCGAACGCGTACCCAGCAACCGAGAAGACGGGCACACCGGACAGCCCCGATGGTCCGCCGGTGAGCGTGAGGTCTGCCGCGAGCGTCGGTACGAGGATTCCAAAGGCCAGCGTCACGATGGCGAGATAGAGCCCCCGGACCCGGCTGCAGACGAGCGCGAGCACCATCGCGACCACAACCGTCAGCGCGAGGCCGACGGCAAGGCCGGTTATGGGCGGCAGGTTGTACTTGGTCGTGAGGATCGCGGTGGCATACGCGCCAATCCCCATGAAGCCACCCTGTCCAAGGCTGACCTGACCGGCCACACCGGTGAGAAGGTCGAGGCCAATCACGACAAGGGCGAATACACCGGTGATATTGACCGCCCGCATGTCGCCCGCGGGCATGAATTTCGGCATGAGGAACATCACAACCACGACGATCACCGCGACCACGCGCGCATCTGCACGCCTCATCCGCGGGGAGGCGACCACCTTGCCGCGCGCCCGGGTTGCGACATCGGCGCGGTTTCCCCGCTGTCGACTGAGTAGTCCCTGGGGTCTCACGACGATCACGGCGATCATGACGACGAGCGTCAACGCGCTGCCAAGCAGGGACGAGACGTAACCGGTCACGACGGCGCCGAAAATGCCAAGCGCAAGACCACCCGCAACCGACCCGAAGATGGTGCCAAGTCCACCGAGAGTGACGGCGATCAGGCCTGCGTTCGTAAAGGTCGTCATCGAGACAAAGTCGAGCGAGATGAGCGGGGCGACCACCGCACCGGCGATCACGCCGAGCAGCGCCGCGGCGACGAACGAACCCATGATCATGCGATCGGCCTTGATTCCCATCAGCCGGGCAGCGGACATGTTCTCAGCTGTCGCGCGAAGGCCCTTCCCCATCTTGGTGCGCGACAAAACCCAGGAGACCACGCCAACGCATATGACGAGCGCCCCGATAACCCAGAAGTCCTGGGAGACCAGGGTGAGTCCATCGACGTTGAACGGCGTCGTTCCGGAAAAGGGCGCGAGGGAATATGGGTTTGCTCCCCAGATGAGGAAGGCTGCCCCCTGATAGGAGATGAGCAGACCACCCATCAACATCAGCAGGTTCGTGTGGGAGATCTGAGTGACCGCGGGACGGATGATGACCCATTCCACGATCGCGACGAACAGCGCGAGGACGATCAGCGAGGCAAGAAACGCCAACGGCACGCTGAGCCCAGCGGAGTGAATGAAGCTGTACATCACGAGCGCGCCTGCGGTGACAAACGCCCCCTGTGCAAGATTCAAAATACCGCTGACACTGAATACGAGCGAAAACCCGACCGCCAACAGTGCGTAGATCGCGCCGGTGACGAGGCCACCAACAAGGATGTTCCCTGCTTCGGTCATGTCATCTGTAAGCGATCGGGTTCTGTCTCAGTGTCCAGCTTGATTGACAAGACGGACGACAAAATGAACGACCCTTAGATCTTTCGACCCCCGGCACGGAACCCAGGTACGAGGACAAACCTGCTGCCATTCCATTGGGTCATGTAGACGTCATGGGTACCAAGACCGCGGTTCGGGTTGATCGTGGCCGCGCTCGGAGGAGCGGTCAGATGGGCAGGGTTCGTCATGTTGTAGATCCCGTACACATCCGGGTAGTTCTTCAACGAGTTGAGGAAGTGACGGATCTGCGGAGCGGTCGCATTCACACCGAGATGGCGCAGCGCGTCGACAAACATGAGTGCGGGAGCATAGGCAAGACCCCAGGCGTCATCCGCATACCCACCGGCCCCCTTGACCATCTTGTCAAATGCCGTGACGACCTTCTTAAGCGGCGGCGACAGAAGGTTGCTGTTCGGCGGCTGGTAGAAGGCGGCTGTCGGGAAGTAGAGCGTCGTCGGCCGGATCGAATTGAAGCTCTTCATCTCGACGTAGTCGGCGTTTCCGTCGGTCGTGATCGTTGGAATCGAGCTCATGCCGAGCTGTGACTGCGCCTTCAAGACCGTCCCGAAGGGCGTGCCAGTCGTCCACTCGATGATCGCCTGGGGATTCGTCGCCTTGATCGCGGCCATCTGCGTGGTCACATCAACCGCCGTAGGATCAAAGCTCTGGTGAGTCGTGAGCGTGAAGCCCGCGTACGCCGGCGTCGAAAGCGTGGACTGCAACTGCGCCCATCCGTCCGCACCACTTCCATCCGTCGAGGTGATTGCGGCAATCCGCGTCAGGCCCTTTGCCCGGAAAAAGTTGAGATAGGCCTGGGCGTCAAATCGCGTGGATATGCCGGTGGAGAAGACATAACTGTCCGGAACCGGATGGACTCCCGGCGACAGGTCGAACGTGACCGGTCCGTTCGCTCCCGACAGCGCGTCCACCGGCTTGTCATAGGGAACTGCACTGCCATCGAGAATGAACGGGACGCCCGATTGAACCCATGGCGTTGCGATCGAGACCGCGAGCGCGGGATTTGACTGGTTGTCCTGTACATCAACCGTCATCGGGTGGCCCTGGATGCCACCAGTCTTGTTGACGTACCTGGCGAGCATGTAGAGAGAGTTTTTCTCTCCGGCACCGAGGAAGGAGGCGGTGCCGGTGAGTGATAGCACCGCGTGAAAGACATACGGCGACTTGTTCGCCTTGGCTGGATGCGAGGTGCGAGAGGCGCTTGCAATGGGAGCGAATCCCGCTCCCGTCAATGCAAGTGTCCCGGCGGTGAGCATCGCACCGACGGCAAGCCCCCGATGATTTATACGAAAATGCTTGCGCATGACTGTCTCCCCAATGTTCCCCACGAGCTAGGGTTGCGACTGTAGCTTTGTTACATTAGTGTGTCAAGCATTCCCTCGCGGAATTGTTCCTCGCGCGCATGGTCCGTGCAGACGCGGCTTCGAGTTGTCTCATGTAGTGCAGAGCTATCGGCGGATCTCCCCTGCAAACCCGGTCGGGTCATCTTGTGCATTGTCACTTTCACATCGTCAATAGTTCAGTGATCGAAGCGTCTTTTTGTTCCCTCCTTCTTTTTGGTCACGTCTCTTTTTATTCACGTCTTTTCATCTGAAACGCGAAACGGGTCGGCGCGGATGCAACGTGGACACGCCTGCGTGGCGCGAGCCTTGCCCGAAACTCGTCAATGCGCGACCCTGAGATGAAGATCCCCGGACTTAGGAAACGAAGATCCAAGAGCGTTGCCGCACATCTCAATGAATTTTCCTCTCATGGTGACGACGCGAAGGACCTCGAACACCGATAGGAATCAAAATACGGCGGGCTCTGCATCTCCTTTGCAAGCAAACATTCGATATACCGATCATCCGCACAAAGAAGCCCTTGGTCGGACGCAATCACGAAAATACGCGGCTCTGCGGAGTCCGTTCACGAGATGGAACGATTTTTGTCTCGTATTGGTATGCGCGCAACCGCGACGAGCAGCCAGCCAAAGGTGCCGAAGAGAGATTGAACCGAAGCAGCACGCGAAACACCCCGAGCAAAGTACGCGCAGCCAACGAGAGGTCTTTCGAATCATTCACCTTTGCATCTTCTAAAAGACGTTCTCTGCGTGCGAGGACGGCAATCGATAGAGGGTAAAGAACGGAAATACGGCGCTCGAGATCCTTTCGACCTCGAAGCCGGAGTGCTCAAGAACATGACGTAGCCAAGTGACGGTGAAATGACGCCAGTGTCCGATGAATCGATCAAAGGCGGATCGCGGACCAGCGGGAACCGTGAAGATCATCGGACTTCCCGGTGACAACAACATATGGACCTTACGGAGAAAGAACACCGGGTCATCGAGATGCTCGAGCACCCCAGAACAGACACCGTGCGTCGCGAACTGCTCGTACTCAGCCAATCTCTGATCGGGATTCGCAATATCAACACGCGAGAACCTGGCATCGGGCACGAGAGCGCGCGCGGTCGATCTCCTCCTCGGAGACATCAACACCGAGAGATACGGTATCGGGAAAACGCTCACGGAGATCGAAGAGAAGATCACCCTCACCACATCCGATATCGACCAGCCGATCCGATGCTCCGAGCGATCCGAGATCTCTCGCGCTCTGAATACATTTGCCGGGTTTTCCCGAGCTGCATCACCGAAAGTCGTCCAGTGATGCTCCCAGTCGTCCTCGAAGGGCGGATGCAATATCTCCAAGTCGTCGATCTCGCGTATGTCGAGTGGTTCAAAACCGTACTCCGACTACAAGCTACGCGACTGTTCTCTGTCTCTCTCTAGCTCATTGCACGCGCACCACAATATCCCTGAATGATATTTCAAGCTCCTCGTCCATTGATATCTCGCCGTTGTCTTGGAGGCGAGCAACGAGATCGATGTTTGGAGAAAATCGCAAGAGCACATAACGGTTTCCGGAACGGAAATACCGGTCGATCACTTTGGCGCGAAGCGCAGCGTCAACGTCGACCAGCACGCGATCGGGGTGGATCGACCACCACACCTTGGAGCCAACGGCAACATTGGAATCTCCAAAGGTGATCTCCACCTCCCCCGTCACCAATCTTCCCGGTGCGCTCACCTGTCCGAGGAAGACGTTCTCGATTCCAACGAGTCGGGCTACGGTCGCATTCGCGGGCTCTCGATAGATCTCTTCGGCGCTGCCATTTTGGATGAGGTGCCCGTTCTCGATCACCAGTACCTCGTTAGCGAGCAGCGCTGCTTCATCAAAATCATGGGTGACGATGACGCTGGCGAGACCAGTCTCTTGCTGAAGAAGGCGCATCTCGCGTTGCATTTCGCGTCGTACCGCACTGTCAAGAGCGGAAAACGGCTCATCGAGCAACAACAGATGTGGGCCACGACTCAGCGCGCGCGCGAGGGCAACTCTCTGGCGCTGACCACCCGAGAGCTCTTCGACGCGCTGATCGACGATTTCGGCGAGCCCAAGGCGTTCAATCCAGTACTGCGTGGTGCGCGGGTTCGCGCCAACACCAAAACTGATCTGACGGGCCACCTGGAGGTGCGGGAGCAGCGCACTGTGCTGGGGAAGGTAGCCGGTGTGGCGCTCTCCGACCGAGTCGGCACTGATCAACTCATCGCCGAGCCTTACCTCGCCGGTCGAGTGTCCGAACAATCCGGCAAGCGCACGCAGCGTCATCGACTTCCCGGATCCCGAGGGCCCAAGGATGGCGAGCCTGCGTCCACTCCCGGCATAAGCGAGATCGAGCACGAAGTCACCCGCGCGATGTTGTACCGAGAACTGCAACGGGCGGTCATCGAAGGTTCTCGCGACACGAATGCCATCGACCGGCTCGTAACGATGCGTTCTCGAGTGAAGGGGAATGCGCGAGGCGATCACAACGACCACCGCGACCAACAGCGCGAGTGCGGTCGGCGCAACCGTCACCGCAAGGCCGGTTCCCGAGAACTGCAGATAGGTGAATATCGGCAGAGAGTAAGGGTGATAGGCGAGGATTACCGTGGCGCCGTACTCGCCAAATGCGCGCAGCCAGGCGAGCAGGAGACCGGCATAGATTCCGTCTCTTGCAACCGGGAGCGCAACGCGAAAGAACAGCCCGAACTCTCGGTGACCGAGCGTCGCGGCCGCATCGAACAGATCGTCCGAGATGGTTGAGAACGTGGTACGTACGACCACAATGAGAAACGGGGCGGCGACAAATGTCTGAGCGAGGACAACTCCGATCAGGGTCTCGGTCAGAGCCCCGTGAAAGAACCTCCCGATCGGGGTATAGGGGCCGACGAGCACAATCAACAACATCCCGCTCATCAGCGGCGGAATCGCCAGCGGGAGCTGAACGAGGAGTCCGATCAGCGTCGCGAACCTTGATTTGAATCGCACCAGACAATAGGCAAGCGGAATACCCAGCAGCGCGATGATTGCGCTAGAGGCGGTCGCGCTGATCGCAGATACGCCAAGCGCACCGAACAGCCCGGGACTTGCAAATCCGGTCTGTCGCTCTCCGAAGATGCGGATCGCGAATGCGCAGATCGGAGCGATGAGATAGACCCCGAGCAGCGCGCCAAGGATGAGGAGTACGGGTCTTTGTCGCGAATCACGGGAGCTCCTCATCGCTCCGGTCTCCCCCGACACGCAAAACAACTTGCGCGAGCGATACTAATCGAGGAGGACAACCAAGACCTCACCACCACTTTCAACTCCTGTTCCATCTTCGAGCCGCGCAAATGCATTCGCTCCCGCGCTGTTTGCAAGTTGATGGGAACCCTGCGCACCGGTGCTCTCGACATGGACGCGTCCATCATCACCGAAGTGCGCGACGACGCGCTGCCAGTTGACCTTGCCATCGCCTGCCCGACGACGCAACGGCGCATCGGCAATGGCATGCACGAGGACACGGTCGAGAACATCATGACCCATCATCTTCAAGATCGCGGGACGCGCGATGAGCTCAAAGCTCACCATCGACGAGACCGGATTCCCGGGAAGTCCGAAAACGGGGACGACGCGTTCTCCATGTTTGAGTCTTCCGAATGCAAAGGGTTTCGCCGGCTGGATCGCGATCTGCATCCACTGCATCTCACCGAGCCGATTCAACGTCGCCTTTACGAGGTCGTAGTCGCCCATCGAAACCCCGCCAGAGGTCACCAATGCATCACAACGCCCGATCGCATCAAGAAATGCGGAGACGAGCTCCTTTTCGTCGTCACGTACGAGACCAAGATCGACGGGGACCGCATTCGCCCTCTCGACCAGCGCCATGAGGAGCTCCTTGTTCGCCTCGCGGATCTGTCCTGGCTTGAGCTCAGATCCGTCTTCGACGAGTTCGTCCCCGCTCGATATCACGCCAACGGTGATACGCGGATACACGCTCACCGAAAGCTCGCCAAGGCTCGCGAGAACACCAAGATGCGCAGGGCGGAGTACCGTTCCGGCCAAGAGCGCGGTATCCCCGATTGCAACATCCTCACCGACACGGCGCACGGACTGCCCAGGAGCTGCGGCCGAGGAGAGGACGACATGATCTCCGTCAATGATGCTCTCTTCGACCATGATGACCGCGTCGGCTCCCTCTGGTATCGGAGCACCGGTCATGATTCGCATCGCCTCGCCGGGTCCAACGGTCAACGTCGGCGCCCCTCCCGCAGCGATCTCACCGATCACACGAAGCCTCGAGGGTGCGACCCTGGTGTCGACCGCCCGTAGTGCATATCCGTCCATCGAGCTGTTCGCGAATGGAGGAATCGCCTCGCGTGCGACGACGTCGTCGACAAGCACGCAGCCGAGCGCCGCGCGAATCGGAAGAACGACCGGCGCCATGACCGAGACTCCGTCGCGTACGGTCTGCTGCGCCCTCTCCAGCGAAATCATGACCTTACGCTAGCGGTTAGAAGTTGTTGCCTCCAAGGAGTCGCGCACCCACTGTCCCGAACGGCCACCGCTCTTTTCCAAGAGTTCAAGATCGTCAATCCACAGTCTCGAAATGCGCGAGGAGAGCCAAGCGACGATCGACAGAGCCGCAACGCCACATGCTCCCAGCGCCTCCATCTCCACCCCAGTCTGGGACTCAGTCTCGACGACAGCGATGATCTCGATCGCGTCTCGCTCGCGCACGAACGCAATCTCGAATCCACTCAGTGGCAGCGGATGACAGAGTGGAATCAGGCTCGATGTCCTTTTCGCGCCAAACATTCCGGCGACGCGCGCCATCGAGACCGCCTCGGCATAGGCCTCCTCACCGAGCACCGCACCCCCAGCATCTACCCCTCGCACCCAGCAGTGCGCCTCGGCACGCCGATGGGTAACCGCCTTGTCGGTCACATCCACCATCACCGCGTGACCCGACTTGTCGAAGTGGGTGAAGGCCTGCGAGGTCTCGCCGCCACTCATCTCTGATGCACGAGGTGACCATGGATCGGGCCATTGCCCTCACTCAGCGGTGCCGGATCATGCCCGGTCTGCCTCGCGATGATCTCGGAGACGATCGCCACCGCGGTCTCCTCTGGGGTTCGTGCGCCAAGATCGAGCCCGATCGGAGAGGAGATCCTCTCGAACGCTCGCTCACCCACGCCCGCGTCAGTCAATCGTTCCCTGCGCTCGCGGTGCGTCCTTCTCGAGCCCATCGCTCCGATGTACCCAACCCTCGTCTTGAGCGCACCGACAATTGCCGGTACGTCGAACTTCGGGTCATGGGTCAGCACGCATATGGCGTCACGCGGGCCGAGTTCAGCCTTGAGCGCCTCGAGATAGCGGTGCGGCCAGTCCACGACGACATGGTCAGCATCGGGAAAACGCGCGGTCGTCGCGAAAGGTGCTCGCGCATCGCACACGGTGACCTCGTAGCCAAGAACCTTGGCCACCTTGACGAGGGCCGCTGTGAAATCGACGGCACCGAAGATCACCATCTTCGGGGGCGGGGTGAATGACTCAAAAAAGACCGATATCTCAGTGCCAAGCGCGGCGCCCCTCTTTCCATAGTGACGGATCACCGAATGACCCGAGGCAACAACGCCATCACCATCTCTTGCGACGAATTCATCAAGCTCTTCGTCGCCGAGCGTGCCGGTAAGCCGACCATCCGCTCCGATCAGCACCGTCGCACCGAGTCGAGTCATCTCGTGGATCTCCCGGTTCCCGATGATGCACGGGTTCGCGCCCTGGCGACCCTCAAGCGCGCGCGTCACCTCGGTCTCGTCAATCGCGATCACCGTTGCGAGTGCACAGGGCTCGCGCGCCGAGAGTGCGGAGCGCAACGCATCAAAAGTCGGCGGAACACCAGGTGAGCAAAAGATCGTGATGATGCCGCCACAGGTGAGTCCAACCGCGAAGGCATCGTCGTCGGAATAGCCAAAACGAACGAGTCGAGACCCTCCGTCCGCGATGCTCGCGAGTGCCTCCTCGACGACAGCGCCTTCGACACAGCCTCCTGACACCGATCCGACAACTCGCGCGTCCTCGCTGACGACCATTGTCGCGCCAGGGTCTCTCGGCCCCGATCCCTCGACCTGGATGACGCGCGCGACGCAGATCTTCGTTCCTTCGGCCGAAAAACGTGCGATGTCTTCAAGAACCTCGCGCACGAAACCCTCCTCCGGTCATATCGTGTTCCCCTCCCTGCACTTTAGGGTGATGCGCAGCCAAAGCCCACACCGAGGCTCCATTAGGCTCACTGCATGGCCCATCAGGCGAAAGTTCTCACCGTCTCCGATTCGGTCGCGCATGGCCACACGGAAGACCGTGGGGGAATCGTCGTCGCCGAGCTGCTCAAAGAACACGGCTTTATCGTGGTTGAACGTTGTGTGAGCGAGGACGGCGTCGACGCGGTGGCCAATGCCTTGGCGCGTCTTGCGGGTGGATTTGTCGGCCTCGTGGTGACGACCGGGGGTACCGGGTTTGGTCCACGCGATCTCACCCCCGAGGGCACGCGCGCGGTGATCGACCGCGAGGCGCCGGGCATCTCCGAGGCGATGCGACTCATCAACCCGCTTGGACGACTGTCACGTTCGGTTGCCGGAACCATCGGCCAAACGCTCGTGCTCAATACGCCGGGATCTCCAAAGGGCGCCATCGAGTGTCTCGGTGCGGTGCTCGACATCATTCCCCACGCGCTCGACCTGCTCGGCGGCGAGAACCCTCACCCCCATGGGCGCGCGGCCAAGGAGACGGCCCGCGAGTAGTTGAACTACCCGCCAGAGACCGGAGGCAAGATGGCGACCTCATCGCCCGGTCCCAGTCTGCGCGTCCCCTCGCTCGGCTCACCGTTCACCCAGACGCGAGAACGCGTCATGATCTTTGCAACGTCCTCTCCAAACAGGTTCACCACCGTCGCGATCGCATCGTCAACGTGCTGCGCCTCGATTTCGAGATGCGAGGTCCTGGTCAGTTCGCGCAACGGGCCGAAAAACCTCAGCAGCGCCATCTCATCCACCGATCATCGACATCGAACGCTGAGGCCGCAAGAAGTCTGGATCGTTGATCCCGTGTCCGGGAAACTTTCCCCACACCGCGCGACGCAATTCCATCTCGATGAGCCCATCCGATGCACCCGCACGCAAAAGGTCGCGAATCGAACGCTCGTCGTTGCTGAACAGACAGTTGCGGATCGCCCCGTCGGCTGTGAGTCGAAGTCGGTTACACGTTCCACAGAAAGGCTCGGTGACGCTCGAAATAAGTCCGATCTCTCCATTCCCATCGAGGTAACGAAAGCGCTGTGCAGGAGCAGGGTCGAGCGCCGCGCTGACAACGGGTTCGAGCGGATAGCGCGCATGGATCTCCTGAAATACCCGCGCACCGGGAACGACCTCGCTGCGCTGCCAGTGACCAGGCGCGTCGAGCGGCATGAATTCGATGAAGCGCACGATGCGACCCGTCGCTCGGCCGAACGCGGCGAAATCGAGAATCTCGTCATCGTTCACGCCGGCGACCAGCACGACGTTCACCTTGATCGGGCCAAGCCCAGCCCTCTCGGCACCATCCATTGCGACAAGCACGTCGTCGAGTTCGCCGCGTCTGCGTATTGTGCGAAAGCGCCCAGCGCTCAGTGAGTCGCAGCTGATATTGACTCGACGCAGTCCGCCCGATCTGAGTGCCTTCGCATGCTCAGCGAGCTTTGTGCCATTCGTTGTCATCGCGATGTCGTCAAAACCAAGCGCACCGAGTCGCGCGATGAAACCGACCACGCCCCGTCTCACGAGAGGTTCACCACCGGTGAGGCGGATCGAGTTCACTCCGAGTCCCTTTGCAATACGCGCGACCCGGAAGAGTTCGTCAAAACTCAACAACTCCTCGCGCGCTTGGAAGACCATCCCCTCCTCGGGCATGCAATAGACACAACGGAAGTTGCAACGATCCGTGATCGAGAGACGAAGATCGTCATGCACCCTCCCGTAGGTGTCGATCAGTGGACCCGAAACCGGCATCCGTTCAAGCGCGACCGCGACCGCCTTTGGCTCCGCGCGCCGGCGAAGATCGACGCGCACCGCGCGTTGGCTACCATCGGACAACGTTGCAGCGTTACGAGAGTTACGGTCTTCAACGAGAGGATCGATCACGAGTCTCGATCCGCCGCGATTTGGATGGGCGCCGGTGAATCGAGACTGCGACGGCTGATCTCGTCGACGAGAAGGTCGCGCTCATCTGAAGAGATGCCGAAATGTTCGATCTCGTGATCACACAGGCTCCAGTCGGTTCCCTCAGACCAGGTCTCCTTCTTCCAGATCGGCACACTGAGCTTGATCGCGTCGATGAGGAATTTCGCCGCCTCGAACGCCTCGGGGCGGTGCGGAGCAGAGGCGACGACGACGACCGATTCCTCTCCAAGGACGAGTCGGCCGATGCGGTGCCAAAGCACGAGACGTCCGATCATCGGCCAACGTTCGCGTGCGACAGCTGCGATCGCGCGAAGTCTCGGCTCGACCTGTTCCTGGTAGGCCTCATATTCGAGTACCGAAACACCCTCTCGACCCTCGGAGTGATCGCGCACCGTTCCAGCAAATGTCACCACCGCGCCACACGAGGCCAAGACCGCCCATCGCGCGGCTCTGCCCTGGTCGAGCGGATCCTTGGTGAGCGCGACCCAGTCGTCAGCGGCTATCGGGAACTCCATGCGCGTATCGTACCCGCCAGGACCGTCCGACCCGCCCGCTCCGCGTTACTTGAGCTGGCGGGCGCAGGGAAAATACACTCCCGATCAGGACCCCCGGGACTGCCGGGACCGCTGGCGAAAGATCTTGACGATCGCGAGGACCACGACGCCGATGACCGGGATCGCCTTCAGCATCGAGGGGCCTGCGAGCCTTCCAAGATCGACCGGTGCATTGCGCGTCGGAGCAATCTGTCGGATACCTGAAGTACCCGCCGTCGGCTCCGGGGTTGGGGCGGCTGGTTCTTTTGCGACACTGGTCTCATCCTCCCCGCTGACCGATGGCGCGGCTCCAGCAAACGAGCCAACGACATCGTTCTCGAGGCGCTCCGCGAACTGGCCGAGCAGCTTCGTGCTGATGTCCGCCAGCATGCCGCGACCGAACTGCGCGACCTTGCCCGTGATGTCGAGCTCGGTCACGACGCTGACCCTCGTCTTTTCCCCCTCTTCGCTCAGCTGCGCGGTGACCGTCGCAGTGGCGTTTCCCTGACCTCGCGTGTCACGTCCAGTCGCGCGCAACACCGCTTTGTGACCTGTTTCGTCAAGACTGACAAAGGTCGCGATGCCCTTGTACTGGCTTGTGATCGGCCCGACCTTGACCTTCACGGTGCCCCGGTATTCATCGCCCTCGATCTCATCGAGCTGCGCGCCCGGGAGACAGGGCGCGATGCGCTCGAGGTCGGTGAGAATCGCCCAGGTCGCCGCGATCGGAGCGGTAACGACAAACTCATTGGATAGTTCCATGAAGGGGCCTCCTCGGCTGATTGCCTCTTTAACACCAGGCGCACCGGTGGTTCGGCGCCTGCTGGCGAAAGGGAGCGGATTCGTGTCTTTAGGTTAGCGGCAGGGCTCGGCGGGCGCGACCGGATCAAACTCGTCTCAGGGGAGGTTCGCCGAGATGTTCTCCACCTGAGGATGGGTGGCGATGAAGCGCTTGTACCTGATCATGCGTGCTGGGCTGTTGACACACAGCGCGCCGACCAGCACGCCATCGGACTCATAGCCGACAACAAACTTGTCCGCCTCGAGCGAACCTTCAAGCACCGAATGGAAGGTCCCCGCGGTGCCGACGTACTGGATCTTCAGGTCATACTGATCGGACCAGACGTAGGGAACCGCCACATAAGGCTTCGCCAATTCGGCGCCATGCACAAGGGTGTGCGCGGCAACCGATGCCTGCTCGACGGCATTCGACCAATGTTCGACACGCATCACCCGGCCGAACATGGCATTTGGCCATCTCGCAACGTCCCCGACCGCGACGACGTTGTCCGTGCCGAGAACGCGTAACGTCTCGTCGCACAGCACGCCGTTGTCAAGATCAAAGTCGTTCCCCTCAAGCCATCCGGTCTCCGGCACGACACCGATTGCCAGCACGACGACATCCGCCTCGATGGAACTCCCGTCTTCGAGTTCGACCCGTTCGACCGAGCCCTCGCCGGTAACACCCTTGACGCCCACGCCAAGACGCAGATCAACTCCTCGACTCCGATGCACCTCGGCGGCCCACGCACCCATTACCGGCCCGAGCGTGCGCTCAAGGGGTTGGGGAAAGTACTCGACCACCGTGACCTCGAGCCCATATCCGCGACACGTCGCGGCGACCTCGCAGCCAATCCAGCCCGCACCGATGATCGCGACCTTTGGTGAGTGAGCCAACGCCTCGCGCAACGCGACGGACTCGTCATAGGTTCGAAGCACAAAGACACCGGGCGTCGTCACATCGATCGAGGGAAGCATGCGCGGTGCGGCTCCCGTGGCAATGACAAGTCCGTCAAAGCCGATCCGCGAGCCATCGTCGAGTTCCACCTCGGAGCGCGCGTGATGGAGCCTGACGATGCGCCGGCCAAGCACGAGATCCGCATTGAGGTGCTCGATCACCTTGAGGCGTCCCCGGTCTGCCTCCCACTCACCCTTGAGGATCTCCTTTGAGAGCGGAGGTCGGTCATAGGGCGGAAAGTGCTGCTCCGCGCCGACGACAATCAGGTCTCCGACAAATCCCTCGTGCCGCACCGCCTCCGCGGCGCGAAGTCCTCCGAGCGAGGCGCCGGCGACGACGATGCGATCCATGGACATCTGTTGCTCTCCCGAATGACGATCGCGTCGCCTGAGTTGAAATTAACCCTCGACTGTGATGACGTCGGCCGGGCAGCGACGCGCCGCGTCCTCCACCTTTGCGCGGTACTCCTCGCCCGGATTCTCGATCAGCTGCGCGACAAGACCCTCGTCGTTCACGGTGAAGACCTCGGGCGCAGCGTCTTCGCACTGACCGTGGCCTGCACACAGGTCGAGGTTGAGCGTGATCTTCATTTCTTTGTCCCTTCTCTTTCAAAATCTCGCCGCCAGTTCATGCGGCAATCATTGACAATATTGGTCATAACGTCGGTATTTGTCACAAAAGGCCGGGCCTACCTCAGGCAGTTCCATAGACAGCTCATCGGCACGAGGCTTGCACTGGGTCACTCAACCATAATCGCTCGCCGCCCGGCGCTCCAATCATCAGCCAATCCAAGCATTCCTGCCTTCAACGGCAGGTTGTTAGGGCGCCGCCGCCGAGGGAGCCGTGTTGCACGCATCGAGAAAGGCGCGATGGTTGCGCGTGAACTCAGCCACCGAGTCACCGCCGAACTTTCGCAACGCCTCGTTGGCAAGCACCAGGGCCATCATCGTTTCAGCGACCACACCCATCGCCGGCACGGCAGTGACGTCGGTGCGTTCTTTGAACGAGACGGTATCTTCCTTGGTGACGACGTCGACGGTGTGCAGCGTCGGACGGTTGAGCGTCGCCAGCGGTTTCATCGCGACGTGGGCGATGACGGGACCGCCGGTGGTGATTCCGCCCTCGACGCCACCAGCGCGCGTCGTCTGTCGGATGTAGGAGTTTTCGATCGCATCGTAATAAATCGCATCGTGTGCTTCGGAGCCGGGCTGGCGGGCAACGGTGAAGCCATCGCCGACCTCGACGCCCTTGACTGCCTGGATGCTCATCAGCGCCTGGGCGATCAGGCCATCGATCTTGCGGTCCCAGTGCACGTGAGAGCCGAGACCGACTGGAACGCCGTAGGCGATCACCTCGGCGACGCCACCGAGCGAGTCGCCGACCTTTGCCGCTGCTTTGATCGCGCTGATCATCGCGTCGCTCGCGACAAGATCGAGACAGCGAACCTCGTTCTCGTCGACGGTTGCGAGGTCCTCGGTCAAGGGACGTCGCGTCGAATCCGATATCACAGACCCGATTGCGGTGACGTGGCTCAGAACCGAGAGACCGATCTGCGCGAGCAGAGCCTTCGCGAAACAACCGGCGACAACGCGCGCCGCGGTCTCTCGTGCCGAGGCGCGTTCGAGCACGTCCCTTGCGTCGGCAAAGCCATATTTCTGCATGCCGGCAAGATCCGCGTGGCCTGGCCTTGGCGCGGTAAGGATCTTTGACGGCACGCCCGGATCTGGAGACATCTCATCGACCCACTTTGGCCACTCGGTGTTGGCGATCTCGACCGCGACCGGCGAGCCGAGAGTGCGGCCATGGCGGATGCCGGCAAGCAGCTCGATCTCGTCTTGTTCGAAACGCATCCTCGGACCGCGCCCATAGCCGAGGCGTCGCCGGCCGAGCTCGCCGGTGATCTCGGAACGTTCGATGTGAAGACCTGCAGGAAGTCCCTCGAGAACGACGACGAGTGACTTTCCGTGGGACTCACCAGCGGTGAGGTAACGGAGCATGGCTGTCAATCTAGCCAATATGGAGCGACTGGCTCGGTGTGCATCTGCGCGAGCTCTCCACCACTCGGGACGGAGCGAGCGCACAGAAGGTGAGCGTCGTCACCGCTACTGGCCTCATCCATCGCGCAGTGGTCGATCTCAATATGACCTGAACCCCTTTTGACCAAGGCCAACTCATCGAACGCGCTCGCCTGCTCGCACGTTGGGAGAGAGGTCTGGACGAGGGCATTTGGTCATCCATCGCGCCGTGGCGAGAGCTGGAAGGCACCGGAATGCCAAAGGTACGAAAAGGTCCGGAGGGCCGGTGTGCCAAAGACACGGGACAGCGTCACTATTTCGGAGGGGGTGTGGCCTTGACAGCCGGCACTCTAAGCCTAAAGATGACTAATTCGATCAGGATTTACCGATCGGTTCATCAAGGAGGCCACATGACCGTTACCGACGGACTATTGAAGAACGCCGAAACCTACGCCAATTCCTTCAGCAAAGGGAGCCTGCCAATGCCTCCGGGCAAGAAGTTGGCCGTGCTCGCCTGCATGGATGCCCGGCTGAACGTCTATGGTCTCCTCGGTCTGTCCGAGGGAGATGCCCACATCATCCGCAATGCCGGAGGAGTCGTGACCGAGGACGCTGTGCGTTCGCTCACCATCTCCCAGCGTCTCCTTGGCACTGAGGAGATCATCTTGATCCACCACTCCGACTGCGGAATGCTCACGTTCAAAGACGATGCGGTCAAAGACCAGATCACCACCGAGACCGGAGTTCGGCCCCCATTTGCCCTCGAGGCGTTCGCCGATCCTGACGACGACGTACGCCAATCGATTGCCCGTATCAAGGCGAGCCCATTTATCCCGAAAAAGGACAAGATCCGCGGTTTCGTGTACGAGGTGGAGAGCGGAAACTTGCGGCCCGTGACTCCCTGACGGCCCCTCGCGAACGAGATCGCGGTCCTGAAGAGGACTTGGCCAGGAGCTCATTTCACGCAGATTGTTCGACGCTATGCCAGCCCGGTGAAACTGGCTCGCGAGAGGCTCATCACGCACCAGCATCGATAGCTTGGATGAAACCGCCTCGGCTGGCTGACCACCTGCGAGCCACGCGTCCCCGTTCGCGTCACACCCGAAAGACTCTTGGCAGGTTTTTACCGAGGTGCACGGACATACGGCCAGAGCGCGTATCGTTAGCGACACGCGCTCTTGCCTCGGGACACGTCGAAACGTTCTCGCCGGTGGATCACGTGAGTCAAGAGCCGATGGGATTCTGGTGGTCGCGCCGATCGAAAGGCTTGGAGAGCCGTGCAGAAGGTGTTGGTGGCAAACCGCGGTGAGATCGCGATTCGGGCGTTTCGAGCTGCGTATGAACTCGGACTGAAATCCGTTGCGGTCTTCGCCTACGAGGACCGCAACTCTTTGCATCGGCAAAAGGCGGACGAGTCTTACGTGATCGGCGAACGGGGACGTCCAGTTACCGCGTACCTCGACATTGACGCGCTGATCGATGTCGCGTTGCGTTCGGGCGCGGACGCGATCTACCCGGGGTATGGATTCCTCTCGGAGAATCCGGCACTCGCAGAGGCATGTCGGGACAACGACGTCACCTTCGTCGGTCCATCCGCCGAAGTACTCCGACTGGCCGGGAACAAGGTGCGCGCGCTTGAAGTCGCCGAGGCCACCGGCCTGCCAGTACTAAGAACGACCTCCGGCACCACCAACGGCTCCGATCTCATCGGCTTGGCGGAGTCGATCGGATTCCCGCTTTTTGTCAAGGCAGCAGCCGGTGGAGGAGGACGGGGACTGCGTCGTGTCGACACACCGAGGCAGCTTGTCAATGCGATCGACGCTGCCAAACGCGAGGCGGCATCAGCCTTTGGCGATGAGACGATCTTCCTCGAACAGGCGGTGATGCGGCCACGGCACATCGAAGTACAGATCCTCGGTGACCTCCACGGCCACGTCGTCCATCTATTCGAGCGCGACTGTTCGGTCCAACGTCGCCACCAAAAGGTGATCGAGGTCGCACCGGCGCAGAATCTCGATCCGCTGGTGAGAGCGAGGCTGTGCGAGGATGCGGTCAGACTTGCGACCGAGATCGGTTATCAGAATGCAGGCACCGTGGAGTTCCTGCTCGACGCGCGCGGCCAACACGTGTTCATCGAGATGAACCCGCGCATCCAGGTCGAGCACACCGTGACCGAGGAGGTCACCGGTGTCGATCTCGTGCGAGCCCAGTTCTCGATCGCCGCGGGGGCAACACTCGATCAGCTCGACCTCGACCAGGAGGCAATCACGATTCAGGGGTGTGCATTGCAGTGTCGCATCACCACCGAAGACCCGAACAACGACTTTCGACCCGACACCGGCCGAATCTCCGCATATCGGAGTGCGGGAGGGGCGGGCATCCGTCTCGACGGGGGCACGTTGCATGCGGGCGCCGAGGTCCTTCCCTATTTCGATTCATTGCTGATCAAGATGACCGCCAGAGGCAGAACGTGGCCGGAGACCGTTGCGCGAGCGCGGCGCGCGGTGACCGAATTTCGTGTCCGCGGAGTCGCGACGAACATCTACTTTCTCCAGGCCGTGCTCGACAACGAGGAGTTCAAGGCAGGACGGGCGACAACCGCGCTGCTCGATGACTATCCCGAACTGCTCCGCGCATGGACGGGTACCGACCGGGGTTCAAAACTTCTCGCATACCTCGCGGAGGTGACGGTAAACCGTCCCCATGGAGAGCTCCCCAGCGCGGTCAACCCGAGCGAGAAACTTCCAAAGATCGATCTCGGACAGGCTCCGCCGCAAGGTTCACGGCAGCGGCTTCTCGACGTCGGCCCGAGTGCGTTTGCGCACGAGATCCGCGGATCAAGTACACCATGGGTAACCGATACGACATTTCGTGACGCCCACCAGTCGCTGCTCGCAACCAGACTGAGAACCGACGACCTTCTCGTCGTCGCACCCTACGTTGCGCGCATGACCCCACAACTGCTCTCACTCGAGGCTTGGGGTGGCGCGACCTACGACGTCGCGCTTCGTTTCTTGCTCGAGGATCCGTGGCGAAGACTCGAACTGTTGCGCCAGGCAGTGCCGAACCTGTGTCTACAGATGCTGTTGCGCGGACGCAATACCGTTGGATACACACCCTATCCCGAGATCGTGACGCGTCACTTTGTCAAAGAGGCAGCCGCGACCGGTATCGACATCTTCCGCATCTTCGATGCACTCAATGACGTCGATCAGATGCGTCCGGCGATCGACGCAGTGCTCGAGACCCACGCGATCGCCGAGGGCGCGCTGTGCTACACGGGTGACCTGTCAAATCCAAACGAGCACACCTACACCCTCGACTACTACCTGAACATCGCGGATGGACTCGTCGACGCCGGGGTTCACATGCTGTGCATCAAGGACATGGCCGGTCTTTTGCGTCCACCGGCCGCGCACCGGCTCGTCCTCGCGCTGCGGGAACGGTTCGATCAGCCAGTGCACCTGCACACCCATGACACCGCCGGCGGACAGCTCGCGACCTACCTCGCGGCGCTCGAGGCGGGCGTCGACGCAATCGATGGCGCGCACGCTCCCATGGCAGGGACAACCAGTCAGCCCTCGCTCTCGGCAGTCGTGGCGTCGACCGACCACTCCGCGTTTGCAACCGGGATCGATCTCGACGCACTCAGCGCGCTCGAGCCCTACTTCGAATCGCTGCGTCGCCTCTATGCCCCGTTCGAGAGCGGCCTTTCCGGACCGACCGGACGCGTCTATCAGCACGAGATTCCCGGAGGGCAGCTCTCGAACCTTCGTCAACAGGCGACAGCCGTCGGACTTGGCGATCGTTTCGAGGACGTCGAACGCCTCTACGCCATTGCAAACAAGATTCTTGGGAACATCGTCAAGGTCACGCCCTCGAGCAAGGTCGTCGGCGACCTCGCGCTCCAGCTTGCAGCCTCTGGAGCGGACCCCGAAGAGTTCGAGCGAGAGCCGGAGCGCTTTGACATTCCCGACAGCGTGCTCGGGTTCCTCGCCGGAGAACTCGGAACTCCGGCAAACGGGTTTCCCGAACCCTTCCGCAGTCGCGCGCTCAAAGGACGCGTGCCCGAACTGAAAGAACCGACCATCTCCGCTGACGACGAGGCTCTACTCGAGGGACCGACAAGGCGGAATACCCTCAGTCGACTCCTCTTCCCGGGACCGACGCGCGAGTTCGAGGATGCAACCAGTGCCTACGGTGACCTCTCGCTGTTGTCATCGCGGGCCTTCTTCTATGGTCTTCGCCATGGCGAGGAGACCGAGGTCGAACTCGAGCCGGGTGTCTCGCTCATCTACGGCCTTGAGGCGATCGGGGATGCCGATGAGCGCGGCATGCGCACCGTGATGTGTACCCTGAACGGGCAGTACCGTCCGCTCTCGGTACGCGACAAAGCGCTCGGCATCGACGCGCCGAGCGCGGAGCGCGCCGATCCGAACGATCCGACCCAGGTCGCGGCCCCGTTCACCGGGGTCGTCACCATCCGGGTCCGCCCCGGCGACGAGGTGGCAGTCGGCACCGTCGTCGCAACGATTGAGGCGATGAAGATGGAGGCCGGCATCACGGCAGCGGTCGCCGGCACCGTGATGGCCCTCACCGTCGAAACGGTGACCTCGGTGCGCGCCGGTGATCTACTGCTGCGCTTATCGCCCGAGGGTGCGTAGGTCTTTCGACGCCTCGGGAGCAAGTGCTTCCAATTCAGACACGACTTCCCCCCAGAATCTCCGGAGCACTCGCTGTCATCGCGGCGAGGGTTTCCTCTGAGATTGCAACGCAAGATCGGCTGGTCCTTACGATCGTGGCGCCATCGACGAAAGTCACCGGACAATCCGGAAAGCCCATGCATCGATCGAAAGAGCTCATGCCAGGCGGACCACCGGTATGATGCTCGGGTTCGGAGAGCCCGGGATCATCCACCATGGAACACGACGTTCTGCCAAGATCTGGCCGAGCTTTTTCGACGGATGCGAACCTGTCTTCAACCAGCGCGAGAGCCACGGCGTCGCGACAGACCTGAAATTGCTTGTGCCAAGCACCTCGGGCGACCGAGTGCCGGGCCGCCAAGATTTTTCGGAGTCGGCGTCTGCGGTTAGTCTGATGCGAGTGTTGTATCCGCCACGCGACTATCGCGTCAATCACAATCCGGAGGATTCAATGTCTCAGGGAACGACTGCGCTGCAAAGCAGGCGTGCGCTCGTGCTCGGCGACCTCTTGCCAGGCCTGCTGACGCGGGACGCGCTGCTGGTCATCGGCAGCGCGGCCTTCGTTGGCATCCTCGCTCAGATCTCGATTCCCCTCTCGTTCACTCCAGTACCGATCACGGGTCAGACGCTCGGGGTCTTGCTCGGTGGCTGCGCGCTTGGCTGGCGACGTGCCGGCCTCGCAATGTCTTTGTATCTCCTCGCCGGACTCGCGGGCCTTCCGTGGTTCATCCACCGCAGCTCGGGATGGCAGGGCGCGTCATCGGGTTATCTATTTGGATTCATTCTCGCCTCGTTGGCCTGTGGCGTGATCGCGGAGCGCAAGGCAGATCGATCGGTGATCACCACCTTGTTGGCGATGTTTGCCGGGGAGTTCCTCATCTACCTCGTCGGGGTGCCCTGGCTGGCGATCGCCATCCACGTCAACCTCGCAAAGGCGATCGCACTCGGTCTCACTCCGTTCCTCGCAGGAGACGCGATCAAGGCGGGGATCGTCTCGCTCGCCTTGCCAGCGACGTGGCGACTCGTCGGACGTCACGACTGAGGTAGAGCCAGACCCGGTCATTTGGCCCGTCCCGGTGAGGTTGTGTTTGGCCCACAACCAGTCTTTGAGGACAAGAAGCGCTCCTTCCACAATGCCCTCCCGGTTACCATGGCAGCATGGCCGTTGCGTCGACCAGAGGCGCGGCACACAGCGAGGTGGGGGGAATGGTGAGCGCACGACGACGTTCGATAGAGATTGCTGGAGCGGAGCACGCGGCGCCGATACCGATGGGTTGTCGGATCGACAACATCATCTACTCATCCGGGATCATGGGAAATGACCCGACAACGGGAGAAACGGCAAAGACCGGTGAGGAACAGGTTCGTTACGCGTTTGCAAATGTTGCGAAGTTCCTCGAAGCGGCTGGAGTAACGCCCGATGACGTCATCCGGATGACCGTATTGCTCGAAGACATGGACCTTCGTGTCCACGTCAACGAGGAGTGGCTGAAGATGTTTCCCAACCCGATGAGTCGCCCGGCGCGCCACGCCCTCAACCAGAAACTCAACGGTTCGATGCTCGTGCAGCTCGAGGTCATCGCCGTCGCGAACGACTGAACCTCAAGACTGCACTTCGACGGTAGGGTGACGAGATCATGGTGATCCTCTCGGTACTCGACCAGTCTCCCGTCCCCTCTGGCTCATCTGCACAAGATGCGATCGCGAACAGCGTGGACCTCGCGCAGCGCTGCGAGGCACTCGGCTACTCGCGCTACTGGCTCGCCGAGCACCACGGTACCTATGGTCTTGCAGGCTCTGCGCCCGAGTTGCTCATCGCGCACATCGCCGCCAAGACCACAACGATCCGTGTCGGATCTGGGGGTGTGATGCTTCCCCATTACAGCGCACTCAAGGTCGCGGAGCTCTTCCGCGTCCTTGCAACCATGCATCCGGATCGAATCGATCTCGGACTCGGCCGCGCTCCAGGTGGCACACCGCTGGCAACCCTCGCACTGCAGCGCAACCGCCAACATCCGGCCGGTGATGATTTCTTGGAACAGCTTGCCGAGCTGCGCGCGTGGCTCGCGGATGATTTTCCCGAAAACCATCCGTTTGCGAAACAACCCGCAACACCAGTTCCCGAAACCTCTCCTGAACTGTGGCTGTTGAGTTCGAGTGGATACTCCGCACAGGCGGCCGCACACTTTGGAACCGGTCTGTGCTTTGCCCATTTCATCAATGCCCATGGTGGTCCCGAGGCGATGGCCTATTACCGTGAGCACTTTGCCCACTATCGCAACGAAGATGTCGCGCGAACTGCGATTGCGGTGCGCGTCATCGTCGCAGATACCAACGAAGAAGCAGAGCATCTTGGCGCAAGTATGGATCTTTGGAGACTTCGACAACGACGCTATGGCGAACACGGCGCGGTACCGACCCCCGAGGAGGCACTCGCCCATTCCTACACCGACGCGGATCTCTCAGTCGTCATCGACTCGCGTTCGCGCGCGATCGCCGGAGATCAAGAGCGCGTGCACGCGACGCTCACTGAGCTTGCCCGCGACTATGGCGTTGACGAGATCGTCGCGGTCACGATTACCCATGACCACCGGGCGCGCGTCAGATCCTACGAACTTCTTGCGCAGGCATTCGGACTCTCGTCAGCCAAAGAGCGCAACGTCGCTCACTCGGGTGTGCAGCTCGTCTGAGGGCGCGTTCGCCTAGCGCGACGAACGGATCCGTTCGTGCCGGAGTTCAACATAACGATGTCGCAACACTGCAAGCGCAGCAATGACGACCGCTGCGAGGATGAGGTATCCGGCAAGCTTGAAATCATGCACGACCTTGGTCCAGGCCGAGCCGACGCCGTATCCGATTCCGCACAGAACGCACGCGTAGACCAGCGTTCCAATGAAGCTAAACGCCAAGAACTTCGCGTAGGTCATCTTGACGATCCCGGCGATCCACGAAACCGGCAGCCTTAGCACAGGAAGCGCGCGACCGATCGCGATGAAGTACTCGCCGCGTCCATCAAGCCAGTGCTCGGCCCGATCCAGGTCTCGAGTTCCGACCAGCACATATTTTCCGTAGCGCTCGACAAGGGGCCGCCCACCCCAGCGAAAGAGAAAATAGGCGCACGATGAGCCGACAACCTCTGCCAATGTACCGAGCACGATCGCGAGAACGATGTTCAGGTGATGTTCATAAGAAAGCACCCCCGCGTAGCCGAAGGTGACCTCAGAGGGGATCGGAATGATGAACGACTGGATGAGCGCGAGGGCGATCAGCGCGAGATAACCGTGGGTGATGAGGAGGTGTTCCATTCCGGAAGTTTTAGTCGAGAATCGGATACAACTGGTGTCACATCCGGCCATTTCATTCGCACCGCGACACCAAGGCTCTAACGTAACCACATGGCCGTCGATATTCCAAGCACACTCAGCCCATCAAAGCTCGGGAAATTCATGAGCTGCCCTCTCGCCTTTCGCTTCTCCTACATCGACCATCTCCCCGAGCCAGCCAACAGAGCCCAGCTGCTCGGCACGCTCGTGCACCGCGCACTGCAGTTGCTCTACGCGCAAGGAGAGGCCGGCGATCGAACTCCCGAACGCGCGATCGAGGTACTGAGATCCGCCCACCTTGAGATGTCTGACACCGAAGAGATGGCCACCCTTCGCTTTGACCAGCAAGAATCAAACGCGTTTTTCGAGGATGCCCGTTCGCTTGTGACGAGCTACTTTGCAATGGAAGATCCCGGGTCCGTGCAACCGATCGGGATCGAACTCGATTTGAGGGTCTCGCTCGACGGGGTGGAGCTTCGGGGGATCATCGATCGACTCGACCTGCTTGAGAGCGGTGACATCGTGGTCACGGACTACAAGACCGGACGCTCGCCGCGCTCTGACCAGTCGCGTTCACGCCTTCTCGGCGTGCAGTTCTACGCGTACCTTTGCGAGGCAACATTCGGTGTCCGCCCGCGCGAGGTCCGGCTTCTCTATCTCAAGGATCAGGTTGTCATCGTCGAATCACCCAACGACCAGACGATGCGCGGACTCAAATCGCGCGCGCTTGCCGTCTGGGCGGCAATTGAACGAGCGTGCGAGACCGAGGACTTCCGGCCCAACCCGACACAGCTGTGCCGGTTCTGTGCCTTTCAGTCACTCTGTCCGGCCTTCCAGGGCCAGAACGGCACTGCCTGAGCCTCCGCCGAGGTGTCCACCGACGACACCATTCATCAGCTCCAAGGTGCTCGACGCGCGGGGCGGTTCGCGCACTGGAGATGACCGTCATGAAATGGTCTTGCGCGTTAGCCTGTTTGCACATGCTAAGGGACCTGATCAAGATCTTTGACGATCGCGTCGATGCCTCCTTTGACGCACTGCGCGGTAACCGCGTCGCGGATCGCACCTTCTATACCGCATCCGAACTCGGTGATTTTGGACTCCTCTGGGTGATCTTCGGTCTCGTGCGCGCGCTGCGCGGAGGAGCACTCAATGAACGCGCCGCGGTACGCGCGATCATCGCCACGGGCGTCGAGTCATTCTTGGTCAACATCATCCTTAAGTCATTCTTCGGACGAGGTCGACCTGTGCGCGAGATTGAACATCCCCTCCCGATCCGCCAGCCGCTCACCTCGAGCTTTCCCTCCGGGCATGCAACCGCCGCATTTTGCGGGGCGGTCCTGCTCAGCGACGAAGACCCGCTCGCGGCTCTCTACTTTGCAAGTGCGATGGTGGTTGCCCTGAGCCGGATCTACGTCAAGATCCACCACGCCTCTGATGTCGTGGCGGGAGTCGCCGTCGGCCTCTCCCTTGGAGTCATTGCGAAGCGCCTCTTCCCCCTCCGACGGGCGCATTGATCCAATTTCACAGAACGCGTCCTTGAGGCAATACGCGAGCGGTACCACGCGACACACATCCACCGCGGTCATGTTGTCGGGCAAGAACTAGCATAGGTAGACCTCGAGAGACTGCTTGTGCCAAGGGAGAACGGAATGAAAGTTGCAATCGTGATGGGGAGCGATTCAGACGAATCGGTCATGCGCCTCGCTTCGGATGCCCTCGACGAGTTCAATGTCGACTGGGAGATGCGCGTGCTCTCTGCCCATCGCACACCAGACGATGCGATCGCCTACGCGCGATCGGCTGCCTCGCGCGACATCGGAGTTATTATCGCCGGTGCCGGGGGCGCTGCGCATCTCCCAGGTGTGCTCGCCGCGGTGACGACGCTTCCCGTGATCGGCGTCCCCGTCGCACTCAAAGCGCTCGATGGTCTCGACTCGTTGCTGTCGATCGTGCAGATGCCGCGGGGCATTCCGGTTGCGACCGTTGCAATCGATAACGCCCGAAACGCGGGACTACTCGCAGTCCGCATGCTCGCAATTTCGGATATCTCGCTTCGCGAGAAAGTGGCCGAATTCCAGAAGAAACTTGCCGACGAGGTGCGCAGACGCGACCAGGCGATGCAAGAGCGACTCCACAAGGGCTGATCAGGGAACCTTTGTGACCCCTTCGCTGCTCGAACGACTCGGATACGATAAGGACCAGACGGCAGTCATTGTCTCGGTTGACGAACTTGGATTCTGTCAGTCGGCAAATTCGGCAACCTATGAGCTGCTTCGTTACAGGCACGCGACCTCGACCTCGCTCATGATTCCCGCCCCATGGGCACGTGCTGCTGCTGCAGATCACCGCGGTGAGGATGTCGGCGTCAACCTGACGATCATCTCCGAACTCGAGCGTTATCGGTGGGGACCGATCACCCATGCCCCCTCTCTTCTTGACGGGGACGGCGCGTTTCCGCGCACAGCAGACGATGTCTGGGAGCATGCAGATCTTGACGAGGTGCGCCGAGAATGGCGCGCGCAGATTGAGCGCGCGGTGCTTTGGGGGTTTGATGTCACCCACCTCGTGACGCACTTCGATGCGGTCGAGCGCAAACCCGAATTCTTCGACGTCTATCTCGACTTAGCCGAAGACTTTTCGCTCCCGGTGCGCCTCAGCGGCGCGGGCCCCGGACGCGAGATTGGATTTCCGATCCGCGAACTGACAGATGCTCGTGGGGTTCTCACGCCCGACAGCACGATCGAAATCCACCACCTCGGTAAAAGCGCCGCGGAGGTTGCTCTAGCGATCTCCGCGCTTGCTCCCGGGGTCCACGAGATTGTTGGTCGCGTCGCGCATGACAGCAACGAGTTGCGCGGGGCCACGCCACATTTTGCCGAGCGCGTCCGAACTTATGAACTCCTGCGGGAAATCGATTGGAACAATATTGCGGTGGAAAGAACTAACTACCGAGCGCTTGCCGACGCAATGCGGGGCATCCGCTGACCAAAATCACCTCGCGTCATTCGCCGATGATCAATAGTATTTCGGGACGTATGCTCCGCGGCCAAGTGCGGCGGACTCAAATTGGTCCATCTCTTCGTCAACGCCACCGACGACCTCGGTGACCCAGTCAAGTCGCTCTTTCAGGATGCGCTCGACACCTCCGGTCAGAGTGACACTCGAGACCGCGCATGACCCACACGCTCCCTGAAGCTGAACTTCGACGATGCCGTTGATGTAGTCAGCCTCGACGAGTTCGAGATCTCCGCCGTCGATCTGTACCGCCGGTCGAAGCATCTCGATGATGTCCAGCAATGCGTGTCGGCGCCCCTCGATGACCTCCTCACTGAGTTCGCTCATGCCATCCACGACTGCACGTTCAACGCACGCGTCGCTCTCAACTTCGGTTGAATCTGTCACAATCACCTCGGTGTCATCGCTGCTCGTCATTTTCTTCCTAACATCTTCCTAACAACATTCAGGCATTTGACTAATGCTTTTTGAGAACCGTACTCGTAGGCTGACAATCATGCAGCTCGTAATCTTGGCCGCCGGTTTCGGACGCCGCTTCGGTGGACTGAAGCAGCTCGCACCCGTCGGCCCAAACGGCCAAGCCATTATGGACTATACGGCATACGCGGCAAAATCATGCGGCTATGAGGGCATCATTGCGATTGTACGCGAGGACATCCGCGACGAGATCGCAGAGCACATCAAGATGAACTGGCCAAAAGACCTCCCGGTCGAACTCGTCATTCAGGGACCCACTCCCGGGACCGCCCAGGCAGTGCTCTCGGCGGCCCCGTTCATTCACGGTCCCTTTGGCGTCGCGAATGCGGACGACATCTACGGAGAGCCAGCACTGCGCGCGCTCGCTGAGCACTTCGAGAGCGGTACGTCGGGATTCTCCTCCCCCGATGAGGTTCGTGGGCAACATCTGTTGGTCGCCTATCACGTCATGCGCACAGTTTTGACTGACGCAACGGTGACGCGTGGCCTGTGCGAGGTCGATGCCGATGACAAACTCCTCTCGATCGAAGAAAACCTAGTTTCATTGCGCGAGGACGGCCGCTTCAATGCCGAGCCCCTTATTTCCTCGGCGGGAAAGACTCCAAGCATCCTCGAGGGAAATGAATGGGTATCAATGAACCTCTGGGGCTTCTACCCGAGCATGCTGACGATTCTCGCCAATGCAGTCGAGAACTTTGATGCAGCCCAGGCGGGGCGACGCGAGCTCCTCCTTCCCGAAGTCGTCGGGCGCGCCGTACATTCGGGGGACATAAATGTTCATGTGCTTGAGACCGACGAGCGATGTATCGGCGTGACCCATGCAGAAGATGTCACAATCGTCCGCGAAGAGCTCATCGTCACTCCAAAGCCACGCGCCATTTGGCCCAATTCCCTCACTCGAGGTCGCACTCGCGAATAGGCGGTAGTTCGGATTTCATTGCCAAGATTTGAACCTTAAATTAGGTCATTTCGACTGGGTCCATTGCATCATTTCCAAAGGAGACTTGGTAAGAATTCACTGTCGCTGTTCAATCTGGTTCGGTCAACGACATCGTGGGATCTGATCCAAATTGGGTTCAAAATCCTCGATCAAGAAAATCAATCGAACTGAATCTTGATACGTTGCCAACGACACGGCAAGAAGGTCCAAACCGAGGTCTCGACATGATCTGAACCAGGTAAATCTGCTCAATGTTCTCGGTAGGGGTAAAGTGAAGAATCCAACACGATAAAAAACTGGACTCGATGTAGGTACGTCGCGATGCTTGCGTCTCTCTCGCTGTCGATCGCGAATAGTGTTCGCAGCCGGTTCTCTATCCGTCGCGGGCCACGCCGATATGAGTTCTCATGTCTGGCTCTTGAGATATTGTGATTCATATCTGGCACAGAATTTCCCCGTAGACGAACGCGTCAACTGCCGATCATCCACAGCTGTTATTTGCGAAGATAAACTCCATTTTCGCCCCGAACGCGCGATTGCCCGCAGAGGGACGAATGACCATCAGCTGTTCTGCGCTCTCAATGAATTGGTTAATATCCCGACGTCAGGTTGTCGGTCAAAGAATCGCCAACTACAAAGACTTCATATCGGTCTTTGCCCGCCCGTTTGGCTCGGTACATCGCGATGTCAGCGTTGCGCAAGATCTCTGTGGGATCGATACTGCCTGTTCGCGGCGTTGCGATACCGATACTTGCAGAGACATTGAATCGGGTTGAGCCAACGACAAATGGGGCTCGCATTTCATGAAGAATTCGACTCGCAACCTTCTCAGCGACAACTCCGTCAGGATCTCCCGTAACAACAGCAGCGAATTCATCGCCCCCGAGTCGACCGATGAGGTCATTGGGCCGCACGCAGCTGATCAATCGCTCGGCGAACTGGACAAGAAGTCCGTCTCCACTTTCATGCCCAAATATGTCATTTACGTTTTTGAAATCGTCGATGTCAATGTAAAGAACGCTCATTCGAGAGGCTCTCCTGTCGAAACCCGGGCCGAATGCACCCGCTAAGCGGTCAAGAAGCATTGCGCGATTTGGTAAACCCGTGAGCGAATCGTGAAATGCTCGATACTCGAGGCTCAGTTGATAGTCAACCATGGAATCAGCCATGGCATTGAATGCCTTGTCAAGCTCTCCAATTTCATCATCTCGTTCGACTTCAATGCGATGTTCATAATCGCCCGCCTCGAGTCTCATGGCTCCATCGAGCAAAATACCGAGCGGGCGAAGAAGTTTCCTTATCAATCGACGTCGGGAATATTCAGTGAAAGACAGTACTGATACGAACCCAGCGACCAAGAGCGCAACAAGGATCTGCTCAAATTTCACTCCTCTTGATATACCGCTGCTTAACTGACCGAGGACCGGACCTTCAAGGTTGTTGAGCAGCGTGATGGTGCCATCGCTTGATGCCCCATATGTCGGATTGTCGACTGCGTGGTTTCCTTTCATGAGGTAGACGTTGCTGCCCCAGAGGCCAAAGGAGGTGAGGCCATGTTGCCAGGAATACCGCGCCAATTCGAAAGTTGCATAGCTCGCATCGCCTCTTGGAAAGAGAGGGGCGGCCCCGTGGAACAACTTGTCTATAGATTGTTGCTGGCGCAAAAAGACGCCCCGGTCGATGGTTTGGCCCGAAAGCAGTTTATGGGCGAGTTCCTCATGGCTGATGATCTCAGCACGAAGCGTCGATATCGCGCTCATCTCGTCACGGAGATGGACTTCGGCATTTTTAAGCCCAGATATGACGATGTGCACTCCCGCGATTGTCGTTCCCGCGCCGAAGAACAGCAGTATCAGCAACGCGGCGAAGGTTCGAGACCATTCGCGGCGCAGGCTGTGCCTCCGTACCAGCAGGTTGGCATTCTGCGAATTGGAGATGGACGCGTTGTTCCTCATCTTGCTAACTCTTCTATATTCCGGTGAAGGTCGAATTAGGAATCTCCACTGAGGCTAACCCGTTGTCCATCTCCTTTGTGACGCGCGATGCTGATGAAAGACCCCAACAGAACCAATGGGAGGTCATTCCCGATCGCAGATATTCGATACCTCGAGTCAGCAGGAGAGGTTTGGCAGCTCCCAAATCGGTGATGTAGTGGGTTGTGATGGTCTTGGAAGGGCCCTTAGAAGACAGATGCACGGCGAACGCGTCCTAATCCATTGGCCGACCACCATGAATACTCTCAATCAATGAGACCCTCATCTATTCGAAGACGGTGCAGCAACCTCAGAGGGTGTGGACACGAGGGACCCCACTCGGATTCCATCCACCAACCGATAACCAACCGATAACCTGGCCCGTCTCTCACAACGTCGAAAGAGGAACGGGAGTTGCGCGTCGCGCGCAATATTCCCCCAACAGGTGATCCGTCGCGTTCAAATCATCACGGATCAACCAGAGATCAAAGTCGGTTACAGCTTCTCCATCACGAAGGACGGGGGCGCCGCGGAGATTTCGCACTCGATCCGGCATGTGAGAGCTTGGGTCCACTCTCTGGATAAGCGCGACCAACTGATCGAGCGAAGAGACATCAATCAGCGGATGGGAAGTGTTGCTTAGGTGACGTGGCAGTGCGAAGCAGCTGACCTTCGACTCTTGAATCACCTGAGCGCTTCCATTCTCGCGTCACCCCGCCAATCGCGGCTCTTCACCCGGAGACATTCTCCCCATTAGGCTCTCGCCATGGCTCTCGTCTACGTCAATGGTTCGCTTGTCGACGAGGCGGAGGCAAGGATCTCGACATTTGACCATGGTTTGATCGTCGGGGACGGAGCCTTTGAGACGGTCCTTTTGTTCGATGGGCGTCCGTTCGCACTCAAGCGCCATCTCGCGCGTCTTGACGCCTCGCTTTCCGGACTCAAGCTCGCGCGAGTCGACCATGCGCGCGTAAACGATGCCATCGACTCGGTGCTCGAACACCTCGACTACCAACAGGGTCGGATCCGGATCACGGTCACCGGCGGCCATGGTCCCCTCGGCTCGGGCCGTCTCCCAAGCGAACCCAGCCTCGTCGTCGCGACCGCGCCGTTGACCGAGGTTCATGAGAACGCCCAGGTCGAAGTCGTCCCCTGGCCAAGAAACGAACACGGAGCACTCGTTGGCCTGAAGACAATTTCGTATGCGGAGAACGCGGTGGCCCTCGCCTATGTGAATGCGCGCGATGCGGACGAGGCGATCTTTGCCAACATTGCCGGTAACCTCTGCGAAGGAAGTGGTTCCAATGTTTTCGTTGTCATCGGCGATGAGGTGACCACACCACCGCTCGCTGCGGGCTGCCTCGCCGGGATCACCCGGGGCCTCGTCCTCGAACACTCGATCGCACGCGAACACGACATTCCGATCGACGACTTTCAACCGGGCCGGATCGACGAGGCATTTCTCACCTCGGCAATACGCGGGGTGCAGTCGATCACCAAAATCAATGGTCACGACGTCCTGATCGGCCCACTCACGCTCAAGATAAAAGAGGATTTCGAAACACTGCGCCGCGAAGTCCGCGAGCCCTAGTCCACCTCGCGAAAGACCACACCGCGGCCTACGCAATCGCGTTCAGCCGAGCTGCGAGCTCAACACAAGTTCGCTCTCGGTCGGAATCGTAGGCCATCGAAGATACACGGCCGCAAAGCGACCGGCTATCAACGCTGCAAACGCGATCGCCGACGCGACGTCATTTTCGATATCGACCAGAGCACCGATGAACGGCGCACCCGAGTTGGCAAGGACCTCCGCGAACGCCGGTTCGTCCACATTCCATGTCGACCGGGAACATCCGATGACAAATGCCGTGAGACCACGGTGATCTGTGCGCGCGATCCATTCGAGTTGAGCGCGCGAATACGCGACGCAGATCTTGTCAGGCGTGAGCGATCCGCCGGATATACGCGGCGTGTTCCACGCGCTGTCGACACGGTAGGCAGGACCAACAAAGGTGGTGACGTCGTGGGTCAACATCTCGCGGATCAACTCCACCTGTTCCGCACTCCCTGCGAGGGTTTCGCCGGGAGCGTCATCAAGGTCACCGAGCACGAGATGAGTCCTTCCCCCGCTGACGAGGTCGAGTCCGCTGACGAGCTTTGCAAGCACGCTCGGAGCCCGTCCCGAATGCGCGGAGAGCATCATCCCGAGCGAGATCGTCGGGTTCGAAGTTAGGAGTGCCGCGATGGTTACGACCGGATCGAGTTGGGACCCGAGGCGCTCCTCGAGTAGGAGCGTCGAGACGCCAAGCGACTCTGCTTCGCGTGTGAGGGCTCGAAGCGATGCGAGCTCCTCAAAGTCTCCAAGGGGAACAATGTGTCGGACGGTCACGATCAGGTGGGCTCCTTTACCGGATCCATTCTTCTACCCCGAGGGCTAGCAATGCACCAGCTGCTGCATACGGCAGATACCTCAAAATGCGCGAAGGTCGCAGACTTGGCATCAATAATGGAGTAATGAAATCGAAAGCGTCCCACTTTGACGACGACCCGATCAGTGGACTCTCGGCTTCGGTGACGCGCATCCAGCCCTATCAGGCCACCAAAAGCTACACCTGCCCCGGGTGCAACAACGAGATCGCCGTCGGAGTCGGCCATCTCGTCGTTGTGCCACTCGGACGCGCGGATGAGCGCCGTCACTGGCACAGCCCGTGCTGGGAACGCCGCTCGGCAAGGGGCCCTGGACGCTAGGCGGAGCCCCTCACGGCAAGTTCACAGGGGAACGGGAGTAGGATGGTGGCAGGCCACACCTGATGGTGTCCTTCGCAAGGCTTGGAGCTCCGCCAATGAACATCGCATCCGCTCTCTCAACGACAATCGGGTCGCAGAGCAGTACCACGCTCGTGGTGAGTGGCATCCTGGCAGTGGTGATTTCGATCTTTGGCTATCGCCTCTCCCAGCGGATCCGAGCAACGCGCGGTGTCACTCCGTGGCGCATCCCCTCGCTGGTGTGGGCGCTCATCTGTTTCTTCTTCGCACCCTTTGGTTTTGCCCTCGAGCTGATCGCTATCGTCTCGACCAAACCTGAACCTGGCAATGTCCAGCCAGCTCACGGAACGACGAACAGCACCACGTCCGCTACCCGCCACGCGGTCTACGAAACGGCGAATCCAAAGCCCGCGAGTATCGAAGATGCCCTCGCCACCTACGCGCCAAAAATTCCGCCCTCGGGATACGGTGGACCACAGTCCGACCTTCTTGGCAAACCGGCGCTGTTCGGGTGGTACCACGACGTCTCCGGTCATCACCAACTGCGTTACTGGGATGGTCGGGACTGGACCAGATACGTCTCGGACGACGACGTCCAGGGCGAGGACCCGCTCTCCTGAACATCCCGGCGATCTCCCCGTCGGCGACAAGACGCATTTGGGCCCTGACGAATCTCTCCTTTTCGCAATACGGCGCGGATGCAAGAATGAGTGAGTGAGGATCGATCCGAATCTCGAGGGCGATGAAAACGAGCTGATCACCGAGTTTCTCGACTACCAACGCGAGACAATTCTCACGAAGACCGAGGGTCTTTCCCATGAACAGCTCGTGCAAATCCAGCCTCCGTCCCGACTGACGCTCGCCGGCATCCTCTACCACCTCACACTGGTGGAGGAGAACTGGTTCGAGGTCAGGTTTGCTGGACTCGCGAAACGCGAGCCGTGGGCCTCAATCGACTGGGAGAGTGACCCGGACTGGGAGTTTCGCACCGCCGAGAAATATCAACCCGAGTGGTTGCGCGACCGCTATCACGAGGCCCTGGAGCGGTCGCGGCGCGTTGTCGAGGCAGCTGGAAGTCTCGATCAGATGTCAGCCCAGACACTCAAGGATGGTCGTCACTTCTCACTCCGCTGGTTGTTGCTCCACCTCATCGAGGAGACGGCGCGCCATGCAGGTCACGCCGACCTGCTGCGCGAGGCGATCGATGGTTCGGTGGGAGAATAAGGACCGTTCGCGAATGACCCCAGCGTCACTCGAGGCACGCAACCACCGCGGGCGGCGCTCTGTTTAGACCGTAGTTCCCCCCGATCGACCCCTCGTGCTCCCTGGTACAGCTTTGTGTGCAGGTATTTCGCGCCCTTCCAGAGGAGTATACGTAGTCATGTAATAGAGGACGCTATGGCGGTTTATTTCTTGTAATTCTTGATAATAGCGGCATAAGTATAATATTATTGTCGACATGTACGTGGCAAAGATTCCGAACCGCGGCTCACCACCGGCGATTCTCTTGCGCGAGAGCTACCGAGAGGACGGCAAG
>Ga0307374_10001947_pt1 | contig 37576 bp, 34 predicted proteins | sample OX3MG_FD_202532 | JGI IMG/M metagenome (GOLD analysis project Ga0307374, IMG submission 202532) | Soil microbial communities from Risofladan, Vaasa, Finland - OX-3 | ecosystem: Environmental > Terrestrial > Soil > Coastal area > Acid sulfate soil | place: Finland: Risofladan, Vaasa | collected... | reverse complement strand
TATGAACGGAACGAAAAACAACGCTAAGGAATTGGACCAGAGAATACAGAGCGGCCAGGCGTCTGTGACGCTGCTGGAATCACTCAGGAGGTTGTGTATTGCCGAGGATGGAGGACGGTGCGGGTGAAGAGTGAGTGGCTGGCCAATGCTTTGCACAGTTTGGCCAGCTCGCGGATGGTTTCAAAGGAAGGGTTCTATGCTTCTTTCATTGCCGTCGTGCTTTCCACCGGCCCCTCTTGCTCTTGTTCCGTTTCTTCCGGCTCCCTTAACGGATGGAAGGCCCCCTGACGGATCTCATCAGAGAGCGAGAACGTATAGCGACCCAGGAGATTGATATGATCATAGCCCAGCGGGGAGAGACGCTCCACATCTTCTTGCGCGATTTTCATGCCTCGCCCTTTCATCTCATCCAACGCTCGATTCATGTACAACGTATTCCAAAGCACCATGGCATTGACCACGAGGCCCAGCGCACCTAATTGCTCTTCCTGTCCCTCGCGATAGCGTTGGCGCACCTCTCCCTTCTGTCCAAAATAGGTGGCTCGTGCCAGGCTATGGCGACTTTCGCCTTTGTTTAACTGGATCAAGATGCGTCTTCTGTACGCAGGGTCATCAATATAATTCAATAAATAGAGACTTTTCGCGATACGCCCTAATTCCGCGATGGCCTTCGCCAGGGTGGAAGGATGCCCATTTCCCTGGAGCGCTCGCAACAATTCGGTGACATTGACCGTACTCATGCTGAGGGAACCCGCGACTCGTAAGATATCATCCCAGTTTTCTTTGATCAGGTTCTGGTTGATCGTCTGACGTGCCAAGCCATTCAGCACGCCGTAATCCGCAGATGCATCGATGCGCCAGAAGCGAGACTCGCCCACGTCGGCCAGGCGGGGGCTGAATTGATAGCCCAAGATGTGGAATAACCCGAAAATAATGTCGGCATAAGAGGCGGTATCAGTCATCAACTCCCTAGGGTGAAGCCCCGTTTCTTGATTGAGCAATCCCTCCAGCACGACCAGCGAATCGCGCAGCGTGCCGGTGACGACGATATTTTTGAAACCGCTAAACTGGTCACTGGTATAATTCACGAGCGTGATGCCGCGCCCGGTGCCAAAATATTTGGGGTTGGGACCGGCGTTCAAGGTTCTCAGGGGAACGACAAAGCGCAAGCCGTCGGCGCTGGCAACTTCTCCGCCTCCCCAGGCTCTCGCCAGCGGGATGGTTGCTTGATAGTCCACCAGACGTGCATTGGCGCGGGAAAGGGTATCTGGTCGAATGTAATTCTGTTGGACATAGAGCAACCGATCTCGCTCCAGCGCAGGAATCCCTTTGCGCACCATGGGCGTGAGTCCCACGTTGCAGGCTTCAGCAAGCAGGACAGCACAAACAGAGGTAGGCAGATCGTCGAGGCGAGAGCGGGCCTCACTGATATGCGAAAACTCGGAGGCAAAACCCGTGCGAGCCTGGATTTCCAACAGGAGTTCTGGCAAATCGACCAACGGTTGGCGTCGTGCCACGCGGTGGCGCAAGAGGTGCAGGCTCTCTGGTTCCTCTACTTTGTCCAGGCCCGTGATGACAAGCTGGTCTTGCTCTTGCCCAGCCTTGTTCTTGACCTTCTCGATGCGCACGCCTGGCTGGGGAAACCGGGCGGCGGTCGTGCGATACGCCTCATCTAAACGGCGTGCAAGTTCCTCAAATTCCATCTTTGGCTCAGCCTTTCTTCCTAATGATTGACAGATGGTGGGTCGGACTCGTTCCCATTGCTCCCCGGCCAGAAGCTTCGCCCGTGGATCGCCCCAGCGGGTACTCTCCTCCACAAACACATCGTGACGGCGCAGGGCATCATGGAGCCGCTCCAACACACATAAGGTATAGTAGCGACGATCAACGGGCTGATCTTTAGGAGCCACATGGCGTTTCCAACCGGCAGGAACAACCTCCATGGGTGCCTCTGAAAGATCGGGGTGTTTGCGTCCTTCCAGGTCACGCAGAAACGTAAGCGCTTTCAATACTGGTTTTCCCGCCTCATTACTCGCAAACTCGACCGTGCGTAGGAGGGCCGGAACAAAGCGACGCACCGCAGGATAGCGCGCCACAATTTCTTGATAGTAGTTGTCGTCTGCTGGACGTGCCAGCTCATAGATGGTGGTCACAGCCTCGGTGATCCTGGCCTGTTTTTCCGTGAGGAAGGTTCGGACTTGTTCATCCGTCCACTCCGGGGTGATGACTTTCTCGCTGATCTCAGCCAGCGATAACGCGGCGGCATCGAGGTCACGCAGCGTCCGCAAGCGCGCTTTTTTTCCAGAACTCACTGAGCGCGCCAGCAGATCCCGGATAAGCATATCCAATACATCGAGCGAATCATCTTGTGCTGTGACCGCAAGCTGGCGGGCAAAAGACACCAACGTTGCCGTGCGACGCTGTTCGGTTAAATTGGCGATGTTCTGGGCTTTGGTGGTCACGGCATACTGCGCCAGGGCTTTGATGCGAGACGCTGGAACATTCAAGCGATCGAGCGGGCCAACATCAAGCTCACGCACTTCCGTAAGACGAGCCAGGGCCTGGACCAGGACTGGCGCACTTGCGCGAGAGGGAGCCCGCCGCAGGCGTTCAAGGTGCGTCATACGGGAGGTGCCAGAGCGAGCCAGGAGTCCTTCCAGATCTGTTCGTTGTTCGAACGTGACCACCGCACTTAACCGTTGCCAGAAGCGCTCGGCGACTCGCTCTCGAATGGAGGCAATCAACCGAGTGAGCGTGGTCACACCAGGCAACAACACTTTTTTGTCGAGTAACCAGGCGGTTGCCAGGTCAAAGAGCACACTGGGTCGCTCGTTGCCAACCCAGGCCCGAGCGTAGAGGAAACGCATTAAGGCAAATCCTCCCTGACGATCCGAAAACTCTTTGTAACTGTAGTGTTGGCGGATTTCCTGGGCATGATCTTGCTGCGTCTGGATTCGTTCGGCATAGCGAACAATGCACTGCGGGTTCGCCATACGAAGCTGGGAGGCCACGTAGGCAATGACTCCCACAGGGACGTTGACTGGATCAGCAAGAAAGGTTCCCAGGAACCTGAGCGTGCCGATCTGAACCCCAAAGCCGAGACGATTGTGATCTCCACGACGCCCGGCAATGAGCTGACGATCTTCGTCGTCAAGATGAAAATAGCGGGCAAGTTGCTCAGGTGTTGGCTCGCCGATGTAGCGTCCGTAGCGTTGTTCTTGTTCCTCAGTCAAATAATCAACGGGCATGCTGTCATTTCTCTTTTTCTTACGGAAGATGTTCGCACCGCGATCCCATGACGTCGGTGCCGAAGATCGAGAAGAAGCCGCAACTGCCAATCCAGCCACGGCTTCTGCAGAATGGATAGAGGTGGGAGACAGGCGTTATTGATCTCCTCTCTGCACGCTTTCGGGCATGCAGATTGGCAACTGGAAGAAGTCAACCCACGCGCGCTCGTGTGATGCGACGAGCCAGGACCGCGATGCCTGCGCAGATCACCGCTAGCACCAGAAAGCCTGCCATATAGTCCAGTTTTGGGTCCAGGGGAGGATGAGAATGTCCCAGGGAAATATGGTAAACTCCAGGCAGGGCATAATAGATTCCCAACAGGAAGCAAAGAACGGCCCCAACAACGCTCCCGACGAAGAGCAGAGGATGTTTCAATAGTGCCAGTAGATTCTGATTCATAGTGATACTCCTTTTCATAGTGATACTCCTTTTTCCTTTCCTGGCTTTATCGCTTCTTTCCGAAAGAAGCGATAAAGCCAGGTTGTCCTTCTGTTTCTCGGCCTTAATGCGCTCCGACCCCCAGGAGGAACAGCACGAGCGAGATCCCTCCCAGGCCCAAACAATAGTAGGCAAAGGGATGCAGGCGCCCGGTTTCAAAATAGCGCATGAGAAACGCCGTGCTCACATAGGCCGCCAGACCGGACAGCGCCATACCGACGACAATCAGTGCAATAGTCGCGCCTGTCGCCCCGGCCAATTGTGGGATTTCCAATAAGGCCGCTGCTGCAATTAAGGGCGTTCCCAGCAGGAAGGCATAGTGCGCGGCCTCCTCATGGGACAGGCCCACACCCAGACCCGCCACCATGGTGACCCCAGAGCGCGAGATGCCCGGAATGAGGGCCAGGGCCTGCGCCAGCCCAATGAGGACCGCCTCCTTCCAGGTGAGGGACTCCAGCGGACGAGCGGCGTGGCCGGAGTGCGGATGAGCGACCGGCAGCGGCAGCGTCTCGACCGAGGCCAGGCTCCTCCGATCCTGCTCCCAGGCACGCGGAGGCAGCCCCAGAGCCGCACGCTTCTCCGGCGGCAAACCGAGCTGGGACGCTGGCTGGCCTGGCCCGCTTCTCCTGCCAATGCCCCACGGCAGGCGTACCATGGCCCGTCGGCGGAATCGTTCTCCCAGCAACAGGAAGACGCCATTCACCAGGAGAAACAGGGCAGCGATCAGCGGCGCGGCAAACAGGTGTTTGAGCGGTTCTTCCAGGGCCACCCCCAGTAGTCCCGCCGGGATGCAGCCGATGATCACCAACCAGCTCACCCAGGAGGCGTCCCCTTGCTTGACCTGACCTTGCTGCACACTTTGCAGAAGCGTGTGGAGTACACGCCGCCAATCTCGCCAGAAGTAGAGGACCAGGGCGATGCTGGTTCCCAGGTGAAAGGCCACGATCACCGGGAGAAATTGCGGGCTCTGCACCAGGGCCGTCCAGCCCAGCAGTCCCGGAATGATGACGGTATGCCCCGTGCTACTGATGGGAAAGAGTTCGGTCACCCCTTGAATCAGCGCCAGGATCAGTGTTTGGAGCCAGGTGATGGTCATGGATGGTTCCTTTAGGTGTTACTGCCGGTGGATTCCTGGTCGCGTGGCCAGGGCCACGATGGCGCCCAACACCGTCAGGACGACAAACAGCACGATGTGCGCGGGCTGCGGGTCCATGGGTGGGTGTTGGCCACTCACCAGGACATGATAGACCCCGGGAAGGGCATAATAGATGGCCAGGAGGAGTGAAAGCAGCGCCACGATGAGCGCCGCAATAAAGAGCGTGGTTCGATTCATCGTCTGATCCCTTTCTGTTCGATTCATCTGCTTCGTACGAGGAGAAGCGTTCGAGATGGATGGGGCGCAGCGGTTTGCGCGCCACCCCAGTGTCAAAGGCTGCTCGCCTTTGGGCAGCGGTCTTTGGGGCAGCGACTGCATCGTGGGTGTTCTTCGCCGTTCCCTGGACAACCAGGTGAGAGAGGCTGGTTGCCTCTCCCTGGGCATGCTGCCCCGTTGTCGTCGGCTTGCCGCCCTGCTTCGCCCGGTGGCTCATGCCCAACCCGAGGTAGTGTTCGAGCGGGTCCGGGAACAAGCGAGTCGCTTGCTCCTCCCAGCGCTGTTCCTGCCGATGCAAGAGTACCACGAGCGCCAGCATGAGGCATCCGGTCAGCCCCAGCAGCCCCCATCCCAGCGGTCCTGCGAGCCGATAGACGACCGTCCCGAGCAGATAGCCTCCCAGGCCATACCCCGTGGCCCACACCACGGCTCCCAAGGCGTTGCAGAGGAGAAAGCGCGACCAGCGCACGTGAAAGATCCCTGCCAACACAGCAGCCCACATGCGCAGCACCGTGACAAAGCGTCCGAAGAAGACGACTTTGCCCCCATGCCGCTGAAACAGGGCAAGACCCAGCTTCAACTTGCGCTCCGCGCGGTGAACGCTCCGGGCGTTGCGCAACAGGAGACGCGCTCCGGCAGTGGTGCCAATCCAGTACCCGAGATTGTCCCCCAGGATCGCTCCGCTGGCTGCCGCCACAATGACCCAGCCAATGGCCAACTGGTGCGTGGTTCCCGCCGTAATGGCCGCGATGAGCAGCATGGTTTCGCCCGGAAAGGGAATGCCGGTACTCTCAAGCAGGACAAAGAACAGCACCGCCCCATAGCCATAGGTGGCAAGCCACAGTGCCAGGGTACTTGGAAACATGGCGCTCCTTCCTCTTTTTTTCGTCGTCCGAGACCTGCGCGGTTGCCAGGCCATGGCACGCGGCTTCTGCCACTCGCTCTCCAGGTACTGGCGAACACCTGCGCGAAGCCGCGTGGAAGCTCACGGGTACTCTACCAGATCAACATGAAGTGAGCATGAAGTGCCGGGTGGGTGGGCCAAAAAGGGGAGGGTTCATACACACTTCATCCGAACGTGATAGAGTAAGGAGAGGACAAAGAAGAGGAACGTTCTCGTCTGAGAAGCACAACGGAAGAGGGGAGGCACCTATGCGCCTGTTAGTCATTGAAGACCATCCAGAACTCGGACCAGACCTGAAAGTCGGCCTGGAAGAGTGTTCGTATGCCGTTGACCTGGTGACCAATGGGGAAGATGCGGTGGCGCTGGCCAACCTCGTCCCCTATGATCTGCTCATCTTAGATATCTTATTACCCGACCTCGACGGCTGGGAGGTCTGTCGTCGCCTGCGCGCGAGGGCCGCGCGCATGCCGATTTTGGTGCTCTCGGCGCTTGGCGAAGTGGACCACCGGGTGCGGGGACTGGATCTGGGCGCCGACGATTATCTGGTCAAACCGTTTGCCTTTCGCGAATTGGAGGCGCGCGTGCGGGCGCTGTTGCGCCGCGATGCTTCCGAGCGTTCACCGGTCTTGCGTTTTCTCGACCTCAGTCTGGATACGCGCACCCACGAAGGCAAGCGGGGCGAACGGCCTTTCTCCCTTTCCAGCAAGGAATACGCCCTGCTGTATCTGCTGATGAGCCGTCCCCGCGAGATTTTGAGCCGGACGACCATTGCAGAGCATATCTGGGATTACGACGCGGACCATTTCTCCAATGTGATCGACGTGTATATTCGCAATCTGCGCAAGGCCCTCTGTGCAGCAGGAGAACCTGACCTGATCCAGACGGTGCGGGGGTCTGGCTATCAATTGAAGGAGCTCATGCCATGAAGGCCCTCTCCACGCTCCTCACAAGGCTGCAACGCTCCGTACCGTTTAGCTTGCGCCTACAACTGGCGGCCTGGTATACGATCGCTTTCGCTGTACTCCTGCTGCTCACCGGCGCGGTGTTTTATCAGTACCTTGAACGCTCTCTGGAAGCGAGCGTCGATACGGACCTGCAACTGCGCGCGCAGCAGATCGGAAGTTCCCTCGTCCTCCAAAACGGAACGCTCACCCTCCGTGATCTGACCATCGCGCTGCCCGGTTTGGACACGACCACCCACAGAACTGACCTTCCATCGGCGGATGTCAATCAGGGCATGTTGGTGCGGTTGCTGGATGCCCACGGCACGATGCTCGGAGAAACGCCTGCTTTTCGGTCATTACGAGTACCGGCGGCATCCGTCACCCAACCCCTTCAGGACACGCCCTGGCAGGGAACAGTTCTCTCCACGAGTGACCAGGAGGTGCGCCTCTACAGTCGCACGCTCACCAGTGCGGGCAAACCCGTGGTGGTGATCCAGGTCGGGGAGTCACTTGCCACGTTGCATACGCTGCTGCATCAACTGGTGGCGGCGCTGTTGGTCGTGGGCTTTCTCGCGCTCCTCGCCTGCGCGGTGGGCAGTTATTGGCTCGCGGGGCGGTCGTTTGCCCCGATGAAGCGACTGGCAGAGACCGCGCGCAAGATCCAGGGAGGGGATTTGCACCAGCGGGTGCCTGTCCCACCCGTGCGTGACGAAATGCAGTACCTGGCCCTGACCTTCAATGCGATGCTCGACTCCCTCGATGCGTCCTTCTCTCGCCAGCGTCGCTTTGTCGCCGATGCCTCCCATGAACTGCGCACCCCGGTCGCTGTGATCCGCAATAAAGCGGAGGTCGCGTTACGGCGGCCACGCAGTCAGGAGGACTATTGCAGAGCCCTGCACAACATTCACGCGGAAACCGAACGGCTCAGCCATCTCATCAGTGATTTACTCGCGTTGGCTCGTGGGGACGAGGGCCAGGCCCAGTTTGAACGCGAAGCGGTGCGCCTGGACACCCTCGTCGAATCGGTGATGGCCAACGCGCAGGGGCTGGCCGAGGAGCGCGGGATTACGCTGTCCATGGAGGTGCCCCAACCAGTCACACTGATCGGAGATGAGGCAAGACTCATCCAGGTTCTCATCAACCTGCTGGATAACGCCATCCGCTATACCAATCCTGGTGGGCATGTGCATATGAGTTTGAGGGCCTCTGGCGCTGCTACGCAGTTGGTCGTCCGAGACACAGGGATTGGCATCGCACCAGAACACCTGCCGCACATCTTTGAGCGCTTCTATCGGGCTGATCCCTCCCGCCAACGCACCGGAGGCAGTGGGACGGGCCTGGGCCTCTCCATTGTTGAATGGATTATCCGTAAACACGGAGGATCTGTCGATGTACGCAGTCAGCTGGGGCACGGGTCCTGTTTTACCATCACCTTGCCGCTCGTTCCACCAGTTGAGGGAGTCAGGTTCGCTCTGCGCTAATCCGTCCGCTGCCCCCTCTTGCGGGACAGGTTCGACTCATGGCATAATCGTAGTTATCCCGTGAGTCGGATCGGGACGCGCCCTCCTGGCACGCACAAAAGAGGGGTTGGTATCTTCCCGCTTCTCCCGAATCAGCGCAAAATTCTCACGGCATAACTTTTTTTGAGCAAGGAGCAACGATGAACGAAGCGCAGACCTCACTCACCTTTTCCCCTGAAAGGCAAGCCGTTGGTTGGATTGCTGTCTACCAGGAGGAAATGTTAGACACCCGCGACGAGGCAACCATCGAGGCGTACACGCGTATTCTGGAAAAGTTTACTGAGTGGCTTTCCCTCCGCCCTGGCAATTCTGGACAGTTCCTCCCCCAGGCGATCACGCGCACGGCCATCGAGGGCTTTCTCGATACCCTCCCCAGTTTCAGTTATAAAAAGCAGGCCCGTGCCGCCCTTTCTGGCTTTTGTCGCTGGTTGCAAGAAGACCAACAACTGCTTTCGCGCAACCCGGTCCGTGGCGTGTCGATCCCCGCTCAGGCACTCCTGGCTCCTCGCGAACTCTCGAAAGACCAGCGCTATGTGATCCGTGACCTGGTGGAGCGAGAGGCCGACCTGCGTGGCAAAGCGGCCTTTGCTCTTGGCTACTTCGCCGGGTGTCGTGTGAGCGACGTGTCCTGGCTGCTGCTCGATCAGACGCAGCTGTCCAGAAAAGTCGGGTGGATGACGGTTGGGCATAAGGGCGGCAAAGAACGAACCATCGACCTGGTGAATGAGGCACGAAGCCCGTTATATGACTACCTCCACCAAGGTGAGCGCAAAGAGAGTACCTACGTCTTTACCAGCCAGCGCGCCAAGAAGCGCCTGAGCGCGGAAGAGATCGATGGCTGGCGCTGGACTGAGGATGGTATTCACCAATGGTGGCAGCAACTCAAAGCGAGAGCGCGTCTCTCCGAAGCGACGTTCATCACTGGCATCGATTTTCATGATCTTCGTCACGATTTTGCGCACCGGGCGCGGGCAGCAGGCTGGAGCCTGGAGGAAGTCGCGTATTATCTGGGGCATATTACCAAAAGCGGAACGCCAGCCATTCAAACCACGATCCGCTATACTCAGGTGAGCCGTGAACACGTCAAAGAGAAGCTCAAGCTGCTGCGGGGATAGCCCCTCACGATTGATGCTCACAGAAGCCGGAGCGAGCAGTTTTGTATCCATCTCTTGAGGTATGACAAATGAGAACAACGGTGATCAGGGTCGTCAGTATGCTTGGTATCCTCCTCGTGCTTCTCACAGCACTCATCGTCGCTATCCGCTTTTACCCGTATTCCCCTGATTTTTCTGCCTATCCCAAAATAACGCATACCCAATCTGGAGCCTCTGGCGACCCGATTAACCTGGTCTTTGTTGGGAGCAAAGATCAGATCATGCACAGCTTTCGCCAGGCAGGATGGCTGATTCCTGAGCCGATCACGACACAGACCTCAGCGAAAATTACTGTGGACAGCCTCGCCCACCGAAACTACCCCACAGCACCGGTGAGTAACCTCTACGTCTTCGGTCGCGTCCAGGACCTAGCCTTTGAAAAGCCCACCACCGATGTCCAATATCGAGGCCATATTCGGATCTGGAAAACCACCACCATCATCGATGGGCAGTCCGTCTGGATTGGTGCTGCAAGTTACGATAGCGGGATTGAACTGAGTAGCACGAATCACTTTCCGACCCACCACATTGCACCCACCGTGGATCTGGAAAGAAATGCCGTCGGGGCTGACCTGGCAAAAACTGGTTTGGTCAGAGAAGAAGCGTCTACGGCTTTTACTGTACCCATTTTGTCTAGCCGCAATGGAGGAGGAGACTATTATGAGAGCGATGGCAATATCTTGGTGATCAACTATACATGGGCTTCCATTTCACTCCATCAAGCAGCCTGGGGAGTAGACGGACTGAAAACAAGCATGTTCCTCCTCTATGATGCGCTTTTCACCGTTGGAGGTGCGCTGATTACTTTCCTGGTGTTGGTTGTAATCATTGCTGTAGGACTCATCCTCTGGCGAGTTGTGGAAAGAAACCGATCTCTGAAACAGGCAGCCTTAAATGGTAGAGTTTTTCCTTAGCGTTGTTTTTCGTTCCGTTCATACTCAAGGGCCAAGCTCATCACTTACAGAGGCCAGCAGAGGAAAAAGGATATAAAGGTACGATTGTGGTAGGGCATGATCTCATGTCATTTATATTGTAGGCGGGGCGTATGAGTTTGAGTAGCTTGACCGAGTTTTTTTTCGTCCTGCTGTGGACCTCATCGGACCTAGAGCATCACTAGGTTAAAAAACCCGGTGTTCTTGCGAACACTAGGATAATAGCTAGGGTTACTTCGCACGCTTCTTGCGAAAAATCTCGCAAAACCGAGACGAAATTTTCTTTGAGAAGTTTCCTATCTTCTCTTTGTTCTGAATCACAACGCATACAAGGTTAATCAGTGTTGTAGTAATCCGAACTACATCAGATGCTACAATCAAGAACGACGTCAAGTGGTTACCAAACATTGGTAGACCTCCTTTGAATACTACACGCCGACAACAGGGTGGCGTGCGTATCTCCGCAGGTTCTACCTGTACAATGGAACGCACCGAGGGTGTCCACTGTAGTATTCGGAAGGACGATTACCTCTGCTTGATACCAAGGTCATCGTTGAGATATTATACGCATCAATACATCGTAAGTTGCAAGAAACTATTCAGATCGATTCTTGTTTCTGATAGACCAAATTGCTTTACTGCACAATTTGGTCAGGACCTTAGTTCTACTTCTGTCAGCACTGTCGGCGTCACACATGCTGACCAGGCGGGTATGTGTGACAGCAGGCCCGGCGTCACGGTTGTCGTTGGAGCGATCCGCCTGCATGTGATACGATTCGCGTGTCACGTTGAAGCTCGCGAGCTGCCATTGTGACATCGAATGAAGCGAAGCATCGCTATAAATAAAATGAGCACCGAGCGGGTGTCGGGAGAATGAGAGATGGCTTCTACTGATCATGATCGAGTGATTGCGCTGGGTCAACGTTTGGGCGTGGACGAAGTGCTCGGGAAGTTCGATGCGCAGCAGCGCCTCACCGAGCTGAGGCTGTCACGCCTGGCACTGACGGAGGTCCCCCTGGAGGTCGCCCAGTTCACGTATTTAGAAAAGCTCTACTTGAATGCGAATGCGATTGCCACATTACCGCCGGAGATCGGGCAATTGGTCAACCTGCAGCTCCTGGGCTTGCGAGAAAATCGACTTTCGGCGCTGCCCGTGGAGTTGGGGAACCTGAGCAACCTGCGGCTCCTGGATCTTGGGCAGAATAACTTTACCACGTTGCCAGTCGCGATCCTGGCTCGATTGTCGAGCCTGGGACTCCTTGATATTAGCGGCAACCCAATTACTGAGTTGCCTATAGAGGCAGAGTTGTTGACTTGTACGATTAAGCGCTGAGAGGATGAGAGCGTCTCTAGCGTCATGCAGTGCCATGTAACGTCATGCACTGGCAAAGAGCGAGCGAGCAGTGGCATGGAGGGGCAGGGGCGCTCATGCGAACAAGAGGCAGGCGTAGCAGGCAGGGAGCGGTTCGCAGCCGTGACTATAGTATCTTACTCATTCTGTTCTGTCGTTGAAGATGCTTCTGGCGATAGCACTTAACTGATCCATCAACATCACGAAACTGGGAAAATCGGTAACATGGATGCACTCAACATTGCTGCCTATCATAACGTTGATGAAATAGGGCGTGCGTGGTACTGGAACGTCTTTCCCGTTCGCTGATTCATACACCTCCACAGAAAATCCATTCTCTGTAGAACCGAGTTGTATGATCGGCTTCTCTTCATATCCAGCTTTGCGAAAAGCGTTTGAGAGATCGAGATTATCTCCTTTGTCGGCTATGCTGTAAATGTCTTCTGCGACCTCGCTCCACGTACCGCGATCAAATAACCACGCTCGATCCTCCTCTGGTAGCGACATATTCTACCTCCTTAGCGGATATCTCCCTTTTTTTCTTGCAACCTGCTAGAGGAGGTGGGGCTATGTTCGCGATCGTGCCTGCCCCCTCTTGAGGAATTGCAATCTGTACTTAATTGTACCTGAGCCATTGGCCGCTGGGCAAGTGGATTGTTAAAAAAGACTGTCAAAAGGCGGCTGACACAGGGCTAGGAAATGACTGCTGAAGGTATTCTTCCTCAGTCTTAGGTAGGTTTACGAAGAGGAACAGATTGCTTGTTGGCGATTGATCCAACCAACAATGCAAGATGGTTCTCCAGAGCACACCTTTATAATTCTAATAAGCCTAATTGAATACTGGACAGTTGGCTTGTCTCGACGCAGATATTGTTTGATCATCCCTGCCGGACTTGGATGCTTCCGGCGATTGAGGAGCGCGGATCATGAAACTGGTGATAGGTATGACAGGCGCAACAGGCGCCATTTATGGCATACGGCTTCTGCAAGCCCTACGTGAAGCCGATATAGAGACGCATGTTGTGCTTACCAAATGGGCGCAGGCTACAATCAAGTTGGAAACGTCCTACAGCGTAGCCGATGTGAAGGCTTTGGCGACTCGCGTTTACCCGATTGGCAATCAGGCTGCCGCCATCGCGAGCGGCTCATTTCTCATGGATGGAATGGTTGTTGTGCCGTGCAGCATGAAGACATTGGCCAGTATCCGCGTAGGGCTGTCGGATAATCTACTGACGCGGGCGGCTGATGTCATGCTCAAAGAGCGCAGAAAGCTTGTGCTGGTACCGCGCGAGGCACCATTGAGCGAGCTTCACCTGGAAAACATGCTCTTTTTAGCACGCATGGGTGCGATCATTCTGCCACCTATGCCTGCCTTTTACTCTTTGCCGCAGAGCATCGATGATCTTGTCAGTCACACCATTGCTCGCATCCTTGATCAGTTTGGTATCGAACATCATCTCAGCCCCCGCTGGGGAGAGCAAGACCTTGATGGCTAAATGCTAGAACCTTCTCATGTTGTTTGCTGTCAACCTTCTCAGCAGCGTTTTTTGGGCTTGGCGTTGTAAATTTCGTCTGCGGGCCTAATTAAATACTGGACAGTAAGCTTGTCTCCTGCATCTGCCGAAGCTGTCACCAAACTGTCGCCTTATATCCGCAGTATGGTATCAACGAGCTTTTACGACTTACTTTACCTCTTACTAAGAACTGTCCTCATTCTGCCCCTCTCATGTCACCGTTCTGCCACTGTGGGCTGCGATTAAGTTGAGTACACTCATGTTAGGAAATAGACATAGATTTTTTAAGGAGACGATCAGCATGGCTTTCTCGTTGGACATACGAACAACACTTTCACGTCATCAGCAGGCTATTGACAGAACACTCCGGCAAGCCATGAGCGCGGAGAGTGATATCGTACCACCACAATCGGATGTCGTACTTGAGCCGTTTTATGGCCAGATGCAATACCATTTAGGGTGGGTGGATCGCAACTTTGCAGCCACCATAGCTCATCCTGGCAAACTCCTCCGCCCCACCCTGCTGCTCCTGGCCTATGAGATTTCAGGAGTGTGGGGTCTTGTGAACGACACAACCAATTCCTCTGACCAAACACTTCCCTATCTCCGCCGCGCCTTATTTGCCGCTGCAGCGATTGAACTAACACACAACTGCACGCTTATTCATGATGACATCGAAGACGGAGATAGGGAACGCCGTCACCGTCCCACGGTCTGGAACCTGTGGGGCATTCCCCACGCCACCAATACAGGCGACGGTCTGTTCACGCTCGCTCGCTTAACACTGTGGAGGGTTGTAGACGAGGGAGTGGAAAGGGAAATAGCGGCGCGTCTTGGTGCGCTTCTGGATCGTACATGCCTTGCGATCTTTGAAGGCCAATACCTCGATATGAGCTTTGAGCAACGCCTGGATATTTCCCTTTCGATGTACCTGGGCATGATTCATCGCAAAACTGCCGCCCTCATGGCCTGCGCAAGCGAGATGGGAGGACATCTGGGGACCCGCGATGCTGAGACGATCAGGAGCTTGCGTCGTTTCGGGTGGGTACTGGGCACTGCTTTCCAGGTGCGCGATGATCTCCTCGGGGTCTGGGAGGCTGAGGAACTGGGCAAGTCACCAGCAGGCGACCTCTATCGTCGCAAAAAGACCCTTCCCGTCATTCATGCTTTAGCGTACGCAAACGAACACGACAAGGATCTTTTGCACAAGATCTACCAACAAGAGGCACCTGTCACGCTGGAGCAGGTAGAGGATATCCTGGCAATCTTCGCACGAACACAAAGCCGCACGTATTGCCAGAGGTTCTTAGCTCAACAATGCAAAGAGGCGCATGCAGCATTAGCCGACATCCCACGCAGGAATGATTCGGTAGCAGTGCGCGCATTCCATGATATGGCAACCATCGTAACCTTCCTGGAGGAGGCTGCCCGCTAACTATCAACGCCTTCGCGTAGCAGATGGGCAACATCGTTCAGCCTGATCAGCAGATGGTGCTGCCCTTTTACCCGCATCACCGAGATTGAAGCGTTGGATGCCGGAAAGAAGAAATCGCGCTCCAGGCCAAGGGCAGCAGCGATATATGCATTGATAGCGCCAGCGTGCGTAACGATAGCAACTCGCTCCCCGGAATGTTGACTGGCAATCCGATCCACGACTCTGGTCAGACGAGTACGGAGCATGGCTGACGGCTCGCTGCCGGGAATTTGCGACCAGATCCCAACACGCAGGGCTAGAGATTCAATGCCGTGTAAGTAGGCGCGTACAGCTTGTGCGCGCCCCTCAGCGTCCAAACTCACTAAGTGATGAGGAGCAATCGGTTGCAAATCGACTTCGCGTAGTTCTTCGTCAACACGCACTTCTAAACCAAGGGCATCCCCAACAAAAGAAGCCGTTTGCCATGCACGTTTAATGGGGCTGCTGTAAATAGCAGTGACAGTGACCTGCCTCATCCGCGCAGTGAGCGCCAGAGACTGGCGACGGCCAAGCTCACTCAAAGATTGATCATCATACCCTCCATCCACTACTTCATCGGCACCTGGCAAAGCATCCCCATGGCGGACCAAATATATTTCTGTACTGCCATTTTCTAAGCGGAGAAGCGGATCAGTATCGTTCTCGATAAGCGAAGAGAATTCAGATTTCACCGACACCCTCATCCTTTTGTTCAAGTCTTCTTTAAGAAAAAGAGCGCACAATTGCTGCTCTTTCGACCCCTATTCTATCATCCTAAGAGCCGTCTCTGTTTCGATCCCTTCGTTTCTTCGCGCTATTGCTGACAATCGCTGGTACTCTTCGATTCCCTGTACCCTAACTGCGCCGCTAGAATCGTTGCCTCTTTTTCGCCTGGCAACTCCATTTGAGTAGAGAGATGTGCCGACTCTGTGATGAGGGCATACCCTTCTTCGAGCCGATTGCCTTGCCTAACGAGAAAAGCCCCGAAGAGCAGAGCCACCTCTGGATAAGTCAGCATGTCTTGCTCGCGGAGCAGATCGAGCGCCCGCCGAAAGAAATTTTCAGCGTCCTCTCCCCTCTCACGTCGAGCAGACATCTGGCCCAGATAGGAGAGGGCCAGCCCCTCACCACGCCGATCACGCACACTCTGGGCGATGACCAGGCTCTGTTTGTAATATGTCTCCACTTCCTCTCCTACCCCCTGGGCCTCTGCCAGTGTACCCAGGAGACCAAGAACTCTCCCTTCGCTGCATTGGTCCTGTACCTCGCGGGCGATGGTTAAGCCCTGCTCGTAGTGCCGCTTCGCCTCCTCCATGTTTCCCTGCGCCTGCGCCAGGTGGCCCAGGAGAGCGAGGTCTATCCCTTCGATCCGCCTGTCCAGGACTTCGCGGGCGATGGTCAAACTCTGCACATAGTAATCTCTCGCTTGCTCTCTTTCCCCTCGTGCCTGGGCGAGCTGGCCCATACACAACAAAGCCGTCCCCTCGCCACGCCGGTCATGGACGTCCCGGGCAATAGAGAGGCTCTGTTCGTAGTAGCGCTTCGCCGCCAGTATTTCCCCTCTCGCTTGGGCGAGCTGGCCCCACAAGACCAGGAGAACAGACTCCCCTAAGCGATTGCGCACCTCGCGAACGACGGCCAAGCTCTGCTGATAGAACCGTTCCGCCTCCTCCAGTCGCCCGCAATCCTGGGCGAGGCGTCCTTGCCAGTTCAAGGCGATCGTCTCACTCAGCGGGTCCTTGACATCACGGGCTAGCGCCAGGGCCTGCCTGTAGAGCGATTCGGCCTCCTCCGGTTGCCCATGATCGTGCGCAAACTGGCCTAAGACGACGAGAGCGAGCGCCTCTTCTCGTGCGTTCTGCGTTTCCCGATCGATCGCCAACGCCTGGTCAATATACCGCTTAGCCTCTTCCTGTCTCCCCTGGCGACGAGCGATTCGCGCCATCCGCAAGCGAACGAGACCCTCGCTGCGCCGGTTCGGCACATCCTGCAAGATGGCAAGAGCCTGCAGGAAGTACTGCTCTGCTAAAGCAGTCCGCCCGCTTCTGCGGTAGAGTTGCCCTAACGCGCTCAGCACTTCCTCCTCACCGCGCCGATCCTCCACCTCCCGGCGAACCGCAAGATTCTCCTCGAGTACTTTCTCAGCCTCATCGACTTGGCCGGTGTACCGGAGCATCTGCCCATAAGTAAGCGACAGGTCGGCCGCGCGCAGGCGATCCTCCCGCTTGTTCGTCTGCTCGGCAATACTGACAGCTGCTGTAACCCCCCAGGGCAAAAAGATTTGGGTTGCGGACATACGCAAGCGGTACAGCCAGAAGGATTGCATTCCTGAGCAAAGTGTCGCCACCAATTCGTCTTGCGCATGACGATGGGCCCACTCGAGCGCCCCAACGATATTCGCTTCGTCAACACTCAGTCCCCTGTCAGTGGTCCAATTGAAGTAGGTCACGTAATACAGAGCGATGGCATGATACGCACGATCCCGATCTTCCTCTGTCCAGATCTGAAAGTTCTCTGCAGCCAATGCCCGCAACAATGGATGGAGTCGCAGCCGCTCACGATCACTTTCCACTGGCATACTTTCATCTACAGAAGCCTCTACCATTGCTCTCAGCACCAACAAATCCACTCCCTGTTTCGGCAGAGCCAGTCCCAATCCCTTAGCAAGCGCCAGCGCTGCATTTCTGCTGAACGCGGGAGTGGCAAAGGCCGCCAGGGCCGCAAAAAGACGCTGCGCATCTGGCGATAATGCCTCAGTACTCTGCGAAAAGACAAGTGCCATGGCCCGCGGCATTTCATCCTGGGGGACATCGAGCGGATCTTGCTCCAGGTTGCGGGCAAACACCTCAAGGTCAAGTCTGAGATCGGCTGCATATGCGCCCGCCAACCTAACGGCCAGGGTATGTCGGTCGAGGACCGCAACGATACGCCCCGCCGCTTGCCGTTCTTTGGAAGAGAGACTTTCGGCGCCGCTGTATCCGAGAGACCGCGCAAACAACTCCAGAGCATCCTCTGAAGGAAGTAATTCGAGGAGGCGGCTTGCCCCTACAGGAATAACAGCGCGGGATAACGCCTGCCGTGAGGTCAACAGAAGAGTAGCTCCGGCCCCCTTCAGGGGAGCAACCACCTTCCCGATATCCAGTCCTGGCTCGACATTATCCAGCACAACCAGGGCTCGTTTTCCTCTCAGGAGTCGATATGCCACCTCATTGAGAGTAGCGGGGTCGTTCGTTTCAGGTTGGCGACGCTGAGGATCGAAGCGCGCGAGGACTCGCCGCAAGACATCGATTGCATCGGTCAGCCCAATACAGAGTAGAACAGCGATCCCGTCGGGGAACGCATCTTCTTCCCGCAATGTATGTACCACCACCGCGGCCAATGTGGTTTTGCCAATGCCCCCCAATCCATTCAACGCAGCGATAGCTGTCGTGCGTCCCTCTCGCATCTGTTGCAGAACCCACTCCAGGTCATCAAGTCGACCGACAAAATAGTCCGGAGGGGGAAGCTGACCCTCGTCAAAAGGGGGAGGTTGAGGCTTAAAAACGGGGATAGACCCATGTGAAGTCTCCAGTGCGAGCGCACTCACCACCTCGACGCCCCTCTGCTGTACAGCTCCATCAGCATTTGAGCCTGTTCGCCCTTCAATGTGAGGAGATACAATGCGCAACACTTTCCCGCCAGCAGAGATGCTGTAGCCCAGTTCTTCGGGTGCAGCGTCAAGTGCCTCGCAGAGCTTCTGCAAAAAGTAGAGCTGTGGGTTATAATCGTCGCGTTCCCAGCGTTTGAAGGTACGCGGGTCAATTCCGACCATTGCGCTTGCTTTCTCAATGGACAAGAACTTTTTTGCTCTCGCAGTCTTCAGAAACTGGTTCATGGGTACCTCGCAAAACTGTCACCAAACTGTCACCTTGTATCCATAGAGTGAGATCAATAGGCTGATAAAGCTTCTTCAGCCTCCTACCAAAACTGTCCTCATTCTGCCACGTTAATGTCACTCTCCTGCCACTGCGAACCGCATTCTTTCTTTGGTACACTCATGCTAGGAAATAGACAAGGTTCTAAAGAGAAGTATAGCACAATTTTTGGAAGCATACCTTGTCTTTCCAATGCTAACAAGGTATATACTTGGAAATTGCTCCCCGCTATCCTTGACTTTCCATTGGTATCAATGGTACACTCATTATAAGAAATTTTTGTCAAGGAGTGTACCACATGGCTAATTTGAAAGATCGTCGTCTGGAAGCTAGCCTGTCGAAAGCAGAACTAGCGAGAAGGGCTGGGGTTGATGTGGGAACCGTCACACGAGCTGAAGAAGGTGACCCGATACAAGCGGTCAAGGCTGCTGCTATTGCAAAAGTAATTAATCAAGCCCTTGACCTGCGGCTAAGCGTTGAAGACTTGGGAATTGTGATTTATTCTGAGCGGCACTAAGTTAAGGTGTGTTTTCTGGTAACACAAAATAGGCCGCCTCTGGAAAAGGCACTATCAGAATCATTAACTATCGAGAACGGTTTGAGCGGTTTCGTAGGGCAATTCTATCGTAGTGATTGAAAGCTAGTACGCATTACGCCAGGGGTGTCTCCGGTCCAAGAAAGCCACCCCCAACGTGTCACCAAGCTTTTAGCCGTTTGGTCGGGCATAGCTTTACTGTGTATTATAGCACAGCGCGACCATCGGCATCTCAGGGAGTATGCATATGAGTCAATGGGAAGCGCAATACCAGAGCCTCCAGCAGTATCGCCGCGAAGTGGAAGCCCTGCCTCAGATAAGCGAGGAAGAGGCTCTGGTCCTGGTTCAACGGGTTATTCGTGCGCGTTCGGAAGACTTTTTCTCCAAAGAGGATCGTGATGCCCGTAGCAGGCTGATTGAGGAGTCTCTCCACCTGGTCCTCGCCATCGCTCCACACTATGCTTCTCATCGTGTCGATCTGCTCGACTTGGTGCAGGAAGGCAACCTCGGCCTCCTGAAAGCAATTGATTCTTGTACCGGCATCAAGCAAAGTTATATGGCCTATGTCAGCAACGTCATTCGTCACGCGATCTGCGCGGCGATGGATGGCGCACTGCCGATCCGCATCCCGCGTTCGACCCTCCAGAAAGCCCGCAAGCAGCAGACCGCGGACGAACTGTATGAGATGCAGCCACTGAGTCTGGACATGCCATTGCGCGATCAGCCGGAATGCTGCTTCGGCGACCTCCTCGAAGCTCCCGCTGTCAGCGCCTCCCTCTCACCCGAGGAGGCCGAGCAGTTGCGGCACCAGGTCGAGCAGTTGCTTGACATCCTGCCAGAGCAGGAGCGGCGCGCACTCCAGTTACACTTTGGCATGGATGAAGAAGATCAGCACGAGCACTCCTTTGAGGAGATCGCGGCAAAGCTGGGCATCCATGAGCGGACCGCCCGTGCGGTGATTGCACGCGGCATCCTCATGCTGAAAGGACAGCGCGAGACGCCACAGCAGCGCGAAGCACGCCAGGCGAAGGCCCGCGAAACGCGCCTTGAGAACGCCTATGCCGAATTGCAGCGTGCCGCGGCTATCATTACCGAAGAGAGCCTCGCGCAGGCGGCGCACGTTCACAACAGTGCGGCTGCCGCCTTTCTCCGCGTGCATGGGTATACCGACACGCTCCAGCAACAGCAGCGGGCGAGCCGCCAGCACACCAATGATCAGACCAGGCGTGAGCGTCTCGATGCCGCTTATGCGCGCCTTATGCAACAGGAAGAGGCTATCTCTGCCGATCTGCTGGCCGAGATGGCAAAGGTCAAAAAGAACGTTGCGTGCGCCTATCTCCGCGAGAAGGGCTATGGTACAACCATCACCGGTATGACCCCTAAGACCTATCTCAAACTGATGCGAGCTTACCAGCAGCTCCAGCCCCATCCGTCGGCGCGCATGAGCGTCCAGCGGCTCGCACAAGCCGCCGGCTGTAAGTGGCAGGCTGCTTTCCGTTTTCTTTCCATTCTTCAGAATCAGGCGCAGAGCCAGGAAGAGAAGGTCGCCGTATGAATACCCTTGCACTTATCGACATCCCATCTCCCCAGACCACCACGAGCGGGCGAGGACGGCAAGCCAGACCGCTTGCCCCAGGTATTGCCCATACGCTGCAAACATCCTACGACGGCAGCCTTGCCACGACGCGCAAGCTGGCCAACCAGTTCCAGGTCTCCGAAAGCACGATTCGCGCCTGGGCCAAGAAACTTGAGCTGACGCAGCGGTCACGACCGCGAGCCACCTCTACGCCGCAGGCCCGGCACGCCTGGCGGATTGTCCTGGTTCCCACTCATGATGCTCCACACGCTCAAGATGAGACGCAAGCTAGGCCAGAGACCATCATCGATGTGAAGGACGCAACAGAGGCCTATCTTCAGGAAATGAGCCACTACGCGCGGCTCAGTGCGAAAGAAGAACGCGAGTTGGCAGCACGGGTCGCCCTGGGCGATAAAGTGGCCAAAGAGCGGATGATCCTTGCCAACCTGCGCCTGGTGGTGCGCATCGCATCTCGTTTTGCTGAGCGCATGCCGGGAAAGATCGACGTGTTAGACCTGATCCAGGAAGGTAATCTCGGCCTCATCCACGCGGTCGAGACTTTTGACTTGAGCAGGGGTTGCCGATTCTCGACGCACGCCACCTGGTGGGTCCGTCAGGCCGTCAGTCGGGCAGTCATGGACCAGGCGCGCATCATCCGGCTCCCGGTTCCGACCCAGGAGCAGCTGGTTCAACTGCGCCGCCTGTACCTGCAGGCCGATCAGACTCCCTCGGCGGAAGAGGCTGCGCAGCGTCTTTCGCTCTCGCGTGAGCGCGTCGAAGAGCTGCGGGCCGCTGCCCAGGATGCGGCGAGCTTAGATGTGCCGGTGGAAGAGTCCAAACACACCAGCGATCCGCTTTACCTGGGTGACACGATCCAGTCTCCGCTGCCCTCGCCGGAAGCGCACGCGCTCACCGATGACCTGCGCAGGCATATCGTGCGCCTGCTGTGTATCCTGCTGCCACGCGAGCGGCGCATACTCGAACTACGCTATGGGCTGCTCGATGGTATTGAGCGCACGCTGGAGGAAGTGAGCTACGAGTTTGGCGTCACCCGCGAACGGATTCGGCAAGTCGAAAAGCGTACCTTATCCAAGCTTCTGCGAACGAGCGTTGAAATGCAGCTCCATGATTACCTGGAGCTGTAGTGAAAGAATGGCAAGCCCACTGGGGGCTTAGGTGATTTTTACTTCATGATGACCAGGTAGGGAAGCGATGCGGTGGTAAGAGCTTCTATCCGTTCAAGCGGGGGCCGGGTGCGATCCCCGGCGAAGCAGTTGGCGTAGGCATGACCAGCCTGCACCAAGCCGAGAAATGGTCGTAGCGCAACCTCTGCCTAGAACTGTCAGCACTGAGCAGAGGCGCGCCATTCAGCGGAGGAATTCCGCCATTCCTAGTATACAACAACGAATGGCGACTCCTCCGCAGCGGAGGAATAGGCTAAATGGCTCATCTGTTCTTGAGGAAGTTCGGTCATCGCAGGTGCTATTTCTGCCATGACGTTGAAGCCAGAGATGCATCTTATCGCGATATTTGTCTCTGGCACCAGTTTCGTATTTCGTTCCGTTTGATGTTGCTGCTTGTGCGTGCCGGTCGGCTGCGCAGTCTGTGGCGGATCGTGAGGTGGTGGTAATGTCGCAGCTCTCAACACCGGTCCTCTCCCCTTGTGTCCCGCTGTATACCGATGATCTGAGCAGGACCATCGGCGCACTTCAACACCTCCAGGTCTTGCTGGCCAGCCGCCCCGATGCGACCCTGGCCGACGTATCCCAGCTCGTTTCCGCGATGCAGCAGGAGTTCGGTTCCTCTGAGTCGCTTGAACAGGTCATCCAGTCGCTTGTTGGCCGCCACCTTGCCAGGCAGGTTGCGCGCCGGTCACGCTCGGCGTCCCCTCCCACGCAGGAGGTCATGGTATGAACCAGGATATCCTCCTACGCGAGATCGATCCCATGCTTGAGGCGCAGGCCCGCGCCATCGCCTGGATGTGCCAACGCTTTCACAGTAGCGGCGAGAGCCTTGATTGGCAGGACCTTGCCCAGGATCTCGCCCAGAGTGCGCGCATTTATGTGTGGCAATACGTGGAGCGGCGAGGGAATCCAGGACCGAGCCTGCTCCTGGTGCTGGGCCGACTGCGGATGTACGCCGAGCGCAGCCGGGGGCGGAGTGTTCTCCGAGCGCACCCTGGCAAACGTAAGCGCAGCTATGAGCGGGCAACGCTTGACCAGGCCGACACCTGTATATCTGTCGAACTTGATCCGTACCCAGCGCTCTCTGAAGAGCAAGAGCGCGATTTCCTGTTGTCCATGCTGTACCTGGCACAGACAGAAGAGGATCACCAGGTCGAGCATGTTGCGCTGCTGGCGCTGCGCCGCCTGGCGCGCGCTTTGGAAGATAGCGATCTCGTCGCCGACTGCAATACACAACTTCGCGCCTGGTGGCGACGACATCGGCAGCAGATCGAGGAGGTGCTGTCATGACGACCCTTGCACCTGCTCGCCCTTACGTCGGAGCCGCTTCCTGGGATTTTGAGCAGGTCTATGAGCAATACCGGGAGCGCATCTATCGCTATATCCGCCACCTGGTCACTGACCAGGAACTCGCGGAGGACCTGGTGCAGGAAACGTTCACCCGAGCGTACAAGGCCCTCCCGCGGATGCCGGACGACCTGCGTCTGACGCCCTGGCTCTACCGGATCGCCACGAACGCCTGCTATGATGCCCTGCGCCGCCGCCGACTCATCATCTGGCAGACGCTCGATGAACTCGATCATGAGCCTGCCAGTGGCACTGGTGACGACCCGCAAGAGGGGTATGGCGGATCGGCGGAAATGGTGCGTGCAGCACTGGCGCGCATGCCGGCGCTCTATCGCCAGGCACTATTGCTCCGCGAGTACGAAGGCTACACTCTGCCGGAGATTGCTCAGGCCCTGGGCATCGCGCCGAGCGGCGTCAAGATGTTTCTGTCACGAGCGTGGGGCCATTTCAGGCTCCACTACCGTGAACTGGAGCAGGAGGCGACCCATGGTTAACCTGCCGACTTGCGCCCCGACCAGCGCGCAGGCGCTCTACCCGATAGAGGTTGCGCCAGTGGTCACCGACCTGCTTACGACTGACGCGCCAGTGGCTTTGAGCGTCTCCGGAGGGAAAGACAGCGGGGCGATGGCGCTAGCGACGAGTGCTTATCTCGACGAGATTGGGCACCAGGGGCCGCGCCTCCTCATTCACGCGGATTTGGGCCGTGTCGAGTGGCGGGAATCTCTGCCGATGTGTCAGGCGCTGGCGGGTTGGCTCAATCTTCCGCTGGTGGTAGTGCGCAGACAAGCTGGCGACCTCCTGGATCGCTGGCGCGTGCGCTGGCGCAACAACTGCGAACGGTACGCCAACCTGGAGACAGTCCGCCTGATCCTGCCCTGGTCCACCGCCAGTATGCTGTTCTGCCGCTCTGAACTCAAGGCGGCCATCATCTGCCGCGAGCTGGTGCAGCGGTTCCCACAGCAGACGATCCTCTCGGCGACGGGCATCCGTTGGCAGGAGAGCTCCACGCGGGCCAAAGCGCCCATCTGGGCACCGCAGTACCGCCTGGAGAACGCGACCCACCACACGAAAGGCGTTGACTGGCATCCCATCGTGGCCTGGCAGCTTTCGCAGGTCTTGAGCTACCACCAGCTTCGCCAGTTCCCGCTGCACGAGGCCTACACGCGCTACGGTATGTCGCGGGTGTCGTGTGCCTATTGCGTGCTGGCCGGGCTGGCCGACCTCGTCGCCTCAACCACCTGCCCCAACAACCAGGACCTCTACCGCGAACTGGTCGCCATCGAGATCATCTCGACGTTCAGCTTCCAGGAAAGCCGCTGGCTCGGCGACGTGGCACCACACCTGTTGAGCGAGGAAATGCGCGCAGGGCTAGCAGAGGCCAAACGGCGTGCAGCCTTGCGGGCGGCGGCTGAGGCGCGTGTCCCCAAGCACTTGCTCTACAGCAAAGGCTGGCCGACCGCAATGCCAACCAGGGCAGAAGCTGCGTTGCTGGGCGAGGTGCGAGAGATCGTCGCGGCAGCGGTCGGGATCACGATCCATTACACCGACCCTGACGCCATTTTGGGCCGCTACGCCGAGTTGATGGAGGCGAGAGCGCAGAAGCGGGAGGCGGTGTGATGTGGGACCGACTGCGCTATCCGCCAGATTGGGAGGAGATCGCGCTCGCGATCAAAGAGCGCGCCGGCTGGTGCTGCGAGTGGTGTGGCGTCGCTTACGGCATCTGGCGCATCAGCAGGAAGGGCAAGCCATACAAAGCGGTGATGACGGTCGCCCATCTGGGGGTTCCCTATCCTGATGGGAGACCAGGCAATCGAGACGACAAATGGGATGTGCGACCCGAAAACCTGGCCTGTCTATGCCAGGCATGTCACCGCCGCTACGATAACAGGAAGGGGCGTCGCAAGCGGTCCAAGCAAGCGCGGCAGCCCCGCACGCATGAAGCAGGACCAGCAGCAGCACAACGAGAACTGGCGCTGGCGTCAGGATAAAGGACAGAGGCTATGACAACAACAATCGCGTCTCCCCAGCCACAACGAGCCACTAGCACACGGTACACATCAACTGAGCGGCATGATATCTCGCGCTGCGAGCGAGGTCTTTCCCCGGTTCTTGGGGCCAGGTGTCGCTGTGAAGGGAGGCTGTTTAGTGCGCAACGGGGTGATAGCCCGGCATTCTTTGAAGCGCTGCCGGCAGACGATCCCCACAGTTTCCAAACGTTGCCGAGCCGCGAGGCGCGGCTCATGAAGGTGAGGAGATGACAGGAGCCGTTCCGGCAGCGACATGCAAGCGCGAAGGATGTGACAACCTGGTCGAACAGGTGCCAGGTAGTCACCGGCCACGCCAGTACTGCAGTGACACCTGCAAGCAAAGCGATTATCGCCAGCGGGCTAAGGAAAAGCTGCTCGCTCGGCGGCAGGCCGAACTGCGGGAACGCTGGGGAGATCTCCTATCAGAAACGTTGGAGCAGCTCGATATCATGCTGCGCGAGCTTGGCGAGGAGGCAGTACAGCGCATGGTGGTGGCCATCGTTGCGGAAAAGCAGCAAGTGACGAGTGCCGAGAACAAACGCGAGGCTTGTAGCCGATCTTATCGGTCGAAACAGTGCCTGGAAGAGGTCGAACGGGAACTGACCAGATATCGCCAGCTCTGCGACCTGGATGATCGGCACCTTCTGTTGGCGCAGGCCGCAGCGCTGGGGGCGCAAATCGGATACCAATCACTTTTAGCCATCGATCCCCCTGTAAGGGCAGGTGAGGCGTCATGGAGCGAACGCCTCCAACAGGCTGATACCGAAGACCTGGCGCGGATTATCGCCGTCGCCAGGCACTTCGCTGAGAACCTCATCTGGCTGGAGGTTCACGATGAACTGCAGCAGGCGCAACGGCGCATCGCGGACCTGGAGCGCCAGGTGGAATGCGACCAGATGCCGGCAGTATCGTCACAGCCCGGCGCGTGACGTTTCGAGAGAAACAGTGCTGGTGGCAAGACGTTGTAAGAGATAGAACGATTCTGGTTGTCACCTCCTGCCGGTTTCTGTATCGCATGTCACCGGCTGAGGTGTACCACGCCTACTCCGGCCGGTTTGCAGGAGTGGTGGATATCTATCGCATCGAGAGGAACGTGATCGAGCGGCTGCGACGAAACCGCCGGCTCTAAATGCTTCCATATTGAACTTGCGGAATTGCTGGCGAGGAATATATCTGCAGCTTGCCACTGGGCGGCAGGAAGTTGTACCCATTCCGCAACTGCTTGCTGGAAGCATTTAGGAGCTGGTACAACGCGATGTTCGCCATTTTTGACGAACAGAAGAACCGGGCCCTGCGCTTGGCCGAGAATCGCCGCCATCTTGAAGCTGTTGGGACGTTATAGATTGTAGAGCAACATCCCATGCATGTGCAGCCGGTGTGCCTACAACACATGTTAATCCGGCATTGACAAGTGTTGTGGACAAATCTCAGCGGCCCTTGCATAATAGAAAGGATGATCTAGAACGACAGAAAAGCGGCCCCCAAAGCCTGGCAACCTGAAGAGCCGCTTTTCTGTCCCGCCTGGGCTGGCTACCAGCCCAGAGAAAGGTTTTTTATGCGTAATTGTAGTATAGCCGTATGTGCGTCTCGATTACAAGTCCGGCCTTCTTGCGACCTGCCTTATGGGCTAACGAAGAAGGGAGGGCAGCCGTGAAGCGTCTCGTTCTCTCTCCAGGCGAACAAGCGACCTTATTTCCCCTACCGGACCAGCCTGACGCACAGGTGGAAGGCGAGGCCCGGACGCGCGAGCCAGACCTGGAGATCATCGCACGCATCCCGGTCCTGCCATCTGAGGAGGCGAGTCCGTGGCTTCCGATTCTCAACTACCAGCCGGATCAGGCCATCCGACAGGCGACCCTGGCCAGAGCGGAGCAGTGGCAGGAAGAAGATGCCGGCCTGTCCTATCGCGCCTCCAATGACCTGCTGGTGTATCTCGGCAATAAGAAACACCCCTTGCCGGTAGAGGAAGCCCTCGCCACGATCCGACGCTTTTCCACCTCGACCGTGGTCACCGCCCGCATCGTACTTGCGCTGTGGCATTTGCGGCGTCACGAAAGCCAGCTGACCAAAAACGGCAGCGCCGCCATACGCCTGGACGAGGTGCTTGCTCTACGAGGCGTCAAAAAGCAAACAGTGGTGGCCTATCCAGGCACCGATATCCGGTACTCGAACGGCTACCGAACAGAGGATAAGGAGGCGATTCTCTCTGACCTGGGCCTGCTCGAACTCTGCTACGTGCGCGGGAAATGCTCGATCTGCGTCAACGGCAAATGGCAGACCTTCTTCGTCGATAGCGAGTATCTGCACTCTTCCGTAGTCTACCGTGCAACGATCTGGGGCGAGGAGGTCGCCGGGCTGTTCGTGAACGCTGGCGACTGGATCAACGCCTACGAGGCAAGCGGGAACAGCTACCTTGCGGAAGTCGAGCGCTCGATCTTTCGCCTCAATCCGCAAAACGAGCAGCATGAATTGCGCCTGGCGCTCTTTTTGACGGAGCGCTGGCGCGAGCAGGCCAGGCGACTGGAGTTCGCCACGCCGATCTCGATGGAACGGCTGCTCGAAGAGAGCGTCATCCCGGTGGATAAGAAACATTTCACCGACCGCTTTGTGCCGCGTATCGAGGATGCGCTCCACCAGCTCGCGGTCAAGGGGATCCTTGGCACCGAAGCGAAATGCCTGACCCCGGTGGACAAAAGCCAGTCGCGCTGGACCAAAGCCTGGCTGGCCGCCGAGTGGGTCCTCCTGCCGCCAGAGGACGTTATGGCTCACTACAGGCAGAGGTTAGTTGCAGCACGAGGTATCTCACGGATAACGAAATGGTAGGAATTAAAGCAATTTGCAATAATACCCTCCGTTTTTGGCCAAAAACGGAGGGTATTCTGTTGCATGAGAAGCGTTAGACAGGAAGAAGAAGATCATCCTCAATCGGTTGGGGAAGCGTATCCAGATCCATCACATAATTACCGAAGCGTTTGACATGATGGGTCTGGTAAGGGCTGAGCATCGCCAGTTCGTCACGGGTGATATTCCACCCTTCCTCCATCAATCCTTTGAGTACTTTGCTCAGTTGGAAGGTGTTGTCAAGAATGACTGCATTGGCAAGCAGATCGACATATTTGATGTGTTTTTCACTCTCTTCTGCGGTGAGGGCTTTGATCTTGCCATCATTCCCAAAAGAGAGCCACTTGCTAAAGGCATTGAATTGCTCGACTTTGTTCGTCGTTTGATGAATAATTTCGCGCAGTTTGGCGTCGGAGATATATTGTAAGAGGAAGGCCGTGCGGATCACGCATCCAAGTTCACGGAATGCCTGATACAGGCGATTTTTCCGACTGTAGCTGGTCAGCTTGCGCAACAGCATTGAGGGTAACACCTTGCCCGCTTTGATCGAAAGGACCACCCGCAACAAATCCTGCCAGTGGGTTTGGATCAGTTCCCAGTCGATGACCTCTTCACAAAAAAGCGAGTCGATATGGTGATAATGGATGTCTTTGCTTGGACGGTAAAAGATGAGATCTTTCCAGTTGCGGATGCGAGGCATCAGCTTGATCCCTAAGAGATGCGAGAGGGCAAAGACTGGTAAGTTCTGACCCTGCGTGTCCGCGTGGATCGTATCTGGCTGGACGTCCGACTGGTTTTTCATGAGCCCATCAATAATGTGTACGGATTCCCAGACACCGCATGCAATGAAGTGGGAGAATAAAAGGATGTACATGTCACTCACATGATGATAGGCGATGCCTCCAAACCCACCATATCTGATGTGTTTCTCTGCCAGCAGGTTTTCTTCCGCCAGATCATACTGCGTTCCATCAGCAGCCACCCGTTTTCCAGTCCCCCAGCAACGGGGAAGGAGACAGCAATTGAAACGGTTAATAATATCGCGAACGGCTGCTTCGAGTTTCTCGACGGTGACATGCCGACGATTGATCGCAGCAAGCATGTCTCCGGTAATCTCTCCAGGGAAATGTCGCGCCAGTTGATACGGTCCCAGATGACTGGCATAGGCGAATGCCGTGAGGATCTGACGCGCTCGCGCATCCTCCATCTTCGGATCGGAACCAGAGAGAGGACCCAGGTGGCGCGTCCATTTGGTCCAATAATCAATCCGACACAAGATGTCGAGAACGTGTGACTCCAGCATGCGTTCTGCGACAGCCGCTTCCAGTTTTGGAAAACCCTTTGGCGGCGTTTGGCGCAGAGGCTTCCTTAGCACAGGCTCCCCTTTGTCGGTAATCACCAGTTCATGATTGTCTGGCTTGGTTCGATCGACCTCCTGGGAGACCTCTGTTAGCCAGTGCTTGAGACTTTCGACAAATCCCTGTGCATCTGTCGCAAAGCCCAGTTGCTGACAATATTCGGTGACCTTCGGCTCGCATGCTTCCCAGCTCAAGAGCTGATCCCGATAGTCGGCGAACTGTTCAGAGCCACGGACGCAGAGATCACCTGTTTTGAGTTCGGTCGCCACATACGTAAAGACACAGGTTTCCAGATGCTGGCGGATCGACCAGTCTTTGCCCTTTCGTCTGGTCTGAACCGTTCGCTGCCAGTCCCCGCTCGCGAAGGAGAGGTCAATGGTGGCTTCGAGATATTTTTTCGGATCGTGTTCATGCTCCAGGATGAAGGCCATGGCTTTCATCAGTGCCTGATCGGCGGTCGTCGCGTGGATATCGAGCACTTTGAGTACGCGAAAGAGCGCTTTGCGGTGACTGGCGTAGAAGCGCCAGAGGAGGGGCTGATATCGGTTGCCATGGTGCGCACTGACCTGCTCACACCGCTCCAGAAGAACGGATATCCCCCCTTCTCGTTGGAAGACCTCGCGCACTTGTTGCCCGACCTTTGCATCGTCCTCCGTTTCTGTGGTTGTCTGGAGAACATCGGCAAGGATTTCAACCAGATGTTCTGTCGTTTTGCGCTCACTTTCTCGCCGCCGTTCTAACTCGTCTTTCGCCCGATCGCGCAGTTTACTCATCCGTTTCAAAAACATCTCAACGATTTCATCGCGCGTCGAGATGGTCTCCTGATGAATCAAGCAGACCAGAAGCGTCAAACGCTTGGGGCGCGTGATGTCTCGCAGATCGTCTGCATGAAGCGCACGGGCCTCCGCCGCAAAATGGGTGACTTTTGCGGGAGCAAGATCCTCCAACAGCCGCGTCATATTGCCAAGGGAAAGTAACCAGGTGAGCCGCTCTGTCCAGTCCTCTAGATGGGTGAGGGTCGCACTTTTGGGCGCTTCCCGCAGTCGGTTAAACTCGGTGAAATAGCCCGTCGGGTTCGTGTCAACCAGCTTCTCCAGGAGTACTTGCTCTGCCTCAGTCAGTCGCGAGAGCACGGTTTGAAAGATCCGCTGGTGTGCGAGGTTGCGCAGACGCCGAACCAGGAGATCGAGCGTACTGAAAGCTGGGAGTTCGCAGTTCTCTTTGACGAGCGTTTCGATGGCTACGTTGATCAGGTCGGCAGGGTCATCCATAACGAGGACCACCTCGCTGATAGCCTTCAGAGCAACGTGACGAATATGCTTGATATCCCCGTCAATCTTGAGGTGTGTGTGAATAGTCGCATGATATTTGTAGAGCGTACGCGGCGTAATATCTGGCACCAGGTCTTCAGGCAGTTTCATCTCGCCTCGGATATGACTGATGATAGCACCAGGAATCTGCTGGGGAGCTGGAAAGTAACCGAGCTTTTGAAACACCTTCAAGAGAATCATCAGAGCAAATTTCTGGTTAGGACCACGAGCCGTCGTACTCACAAAAGCGACATCTGCTGGAGTGGGAGTGTATAAGTCAATCAGTTCTTTAGGTTGTGGCGCACGGGAAAAGCCTGGGTAAGCGGTACGATCAATCGCTGTCATCAACATCCTCTCTGTCTACGTAAATTTCTGTAGTAACGTATTTGCATATATGCAACTACCACTTCTTTCAGTATACTGAGGAGACCAAAAACAGGTGAAAACCCATAATTTCACCTGTTTATGAGAGAAATAGACAAGCTACTTTCGCTTAATGTTAGCAGTATGATATACTGCTAACGCCAGGAAAAAACAGGTAAAAAAACAGAAACAGGTGAAAAAACATGACAACCGTAGCGATTACCTCTCCCTCTCCTGAAGAGGTCTTACCGCGCTGGCTGGAAGAGTTACGAGCGAGTGACCGCGCGAAAGGCACTATTCGTCGCTACAGAAGCGCGGTTGAGGGTTTTCTTGCCTGGTACTTCTGCGAAGAACAACGACCACTCACCTTTTCGACACTCACTCCTATCGCCCTGGTCGGCTACCGCAATTATGTTCAGCGTACTCAGCATCGGGCAACAAGTACCGTGAATGGACAGATCAGCGCCTTACGAGCCTTCTGTGCCTGGCTCACTGAGGAGCGATACCTGGAGGCGAATCCGGCGAAACGCCTCAAATTGGTTGGGCGGCAGGAGGCTTCCTCCCGCGAAGGATTGAATGACACCCAGGTGAATGCCCTCTTGCGTCAGGCTCGAAGCTCTCGCGATCCCCTTCGAAATTACGCCATTATTCAGGTACTCTTACAAACAGGCGTGCGTTTGGATGAATGCAGTCAACTCACACTGGACGATATCGAATTGGGCGAACGCAGCGGACGGGTCACGATCCGGCAGGGCAAGGGCAATAAGGCACGTGTTGTTCCTCTCAATGCCTCGGCCCGTCAGGCCCTGGTCGAGTACATGGCACCTCGTTTGAATTGCAACCCAACAGTGAAAGCTGTCGCACGCGACTGGCCAGCTCGTTCATCCAATAGCCAGTCGGTTCCACTCTGGCAGAGCCAGAAAAAAGGGACGCTCACTACTTCAGCCATGCGACAGATGATTGATGTGTTGGTCCGAGATACATCGGCACGCGCCCTAGTGCCAGCACAAACGAGCGCACATACCTTGCGACACACCTTTGCACGCAACTATCTGGCAGAACACCTTGGCGATATCGTGGGACTGGCTAGTCTCCTGGGACATACCTCCCTCGATACAACCAGAATCTACAGCCAGCCTACCATCGAGCAACTTTCGGCCCGCGTCGAGCAAATGCCACAAAATGCTTATACGAATTGACGTGAGGAAAGGCAGGGAGATATATGGACCCAATTTCTACATTCATTTTGAACCAAGTGGCAGATACCGTCATCGGTACACTCACTGATGACGGCACGCAAGAGCTGATCTCTAAACTCCAAGGTGATCCAACGAAAAAAGCGATCAGAAAGGCTCTGGGACAAGCCCTCACACGCTATGTAATAAGCCAGCCCGAACGTAAAGGAATTGCAAAACCTCTGCTTCGTCGAAAAAGCTTGCTTGCTGAAAAAGATATTGCAGATGAATTGGCTCAAGTCGTCAGATTTGTTCGTGAGCCAAATGCTCTTTTGATTGGAAGGCGTTGGCACGATGAGCTTGATAATCCTCCGGCTTGGTGTGATTTTACTCATGAGGCAAAGGTACTGATTGATTACTTTACTGATGAACTCAAAGCTACTCCTACATTCGCTCCCGTGTTTGAAGTTGCCAAACTTGACGCTATTGCGATCCATACAAAAGAAGCGGCAGAATCTTTAGTATCCATTGAAGATTCTCTCGATTTGCTCATCTCTCTTTTGAGTAGTCAATTTGAGACATTCCTCCAAACAACTGCTGGCGCTTCTCATGATATACGTGAACATATTCGCGATTTTTCCGATTATATAGCGGATAAAGCTGAGGGCTTTGTCGGGAGGCAGTTTCTCTTCCAAGAGATCCAAGCGTTTATTGATACAAATCCTCGTGGATATTTCTTGCTCTATGGTGATCCTGGTATTGGGAAGTCAGCAATTTCGGCAAAACTTGTGAAAGAGCATGGTTACATTCATCATTTCAATATTCGAGCTAAGCACGTCAATAAAGCAGATGCTTTTCTTAGTAACATCTGTGCGCAATTGATTGCTGTCTACAATTTGAACTATCCTTCCCTTCCACCTGAAGCAACGCAAGATACTAGCTTTCTCGATCACCTTCTCAATGAGGTCTCCGAGAAAACAAGACAAAGCGGCAAATGTGTAATTGTCGTTGATGCTTTGGATGAAGCGGAAGAACTCAGTCCGCGATCGGGCGGTAATATTCTCTTTTTACCGGATACATTGCCTGCTGGCATTTTTATCATTGCCACATTGCGAAGAGAAAAAGAAAAAATGCAGCTGCGCATTAACATTCCTGAACAGATGAAGCGAGATTTGGAGCAAAATGAGTCAGGGAATAGAGCAGATATTGCTGAATATATTCAAGGGCGAGTCCGTAATCCAGGTCTCCAGGCATATATTCATCGTCACCAGATCGATGATGAACTGTTTGTCGGACATTTACGTGATAAAGCTCAGGGAAACTTCATTTACCTTCGTTATGTCCTCCCCGAAATTGAAAGCGGACACTATCAGGATCTCGCGCTCGACCAACTTCCAGCAGGTCTGGAGAATTACTATGATGACCACTGGAAACGAGTCAAGCTGAAAAATGAGCAGGACTGGTTTGCGTATCGTTTACCCGTCGTTCTCGCCCTGACTGTGATGAAAGAGTCAATTTCCATTACCCTTATCATGGAGTATTCCTATGTGAATGACAGACTACGGGTGAGTGACGTGCTGCGTGACTTTGATCAATTCCTCTATAAAGAGAAAAAGGAATACGATCGCCAACTGACGACGTGTTATCGCTGGTATCATGCAAGCTTTTTCGATTTCATTGGCAGCAAGGAGGATATAGCAGAAGAGCTTGTAGATCGGCGCAAAGCGACCGAAAAAATCGCACAGAAAATGTGGGCCGACATAATGGGCGATGAGCCAATCCCATAATCCATGCAAGAGTAGTTGATGAGGAGCAGAGTACATGTCGATCATTGAGCGAATAGCAGCACTGCCGCAAGAGAATCGCGAGCAGGCATTGAAAGGGCTACCTTCTGCTCTGGCAGCGACAGGGAAAGCGGGAGGAGTCTACAAACTTCTCACCACCCACGATTTTTTGCATGCGAAAATGAGTGAGATCGGTCTAGAGTCATTGCAGGATGATTATACGCTCGCCAAAAATTTGGGGAAGAACACAGAGAGCCTCACTCTTCAACGAATCGGGAATGCTTTACGTGCCGGAACGCCGCTTTTAAGAACGGCCCCGGAGGAACTCTGGAACCAGATCAAGGGGCGTGCGAACTTTGCACTTCACACTGATCAACCACGTCCAGTGCCACGACTTGACCTCCGTTTTGCAACTCTGGTGCCTGCTGATGAAGCATTATTACACGTTTTCGACGGGCATAGCAGCATGACAGATTGCGCGCTGAGCGCGGATGGGAAACGGGCGCTCTCCACCTCCAAGGATCGAACGCTCCACTTGTGGGACACAGCAAACAGGCGACTGGAACGCACCCTAGAAGAACCCCAGAGCTTTGTCAGGATCTGTACGCTCAGTAAGGATGGAAAGCTGGCTTTTGCCATCTCCCAGAACGGCACACTACGGCTGTGGAACACCGCCAGCGGACAGATACTCCATACGCTTGAGGGTCCCACAGGCATTTCGACGACGTGTGGCACGCTTTGCGCAACTGGAGAAAGGGCTCTCACTGGTGGCCGAAACGGAATGTTGCGTGTATGGGATACTGCCAGCGGACAAGTACTCTGTACCCTGAAAGGCCACACGAGCGAAGTACACGCCTGTGCATTGAACGAGGACGGGAGGCTGGCCCTTTCGGCCTCTGAGGATAAGACGCTACGGCTGTGGGATACGGAGAGTGGCGAGATGCTGCGCACACTTCAGGGCTCCATCGGTGCAGTGGAGGGGTGTGCACTGAGCGCCGATGGGAAGGTGGCTCTCTCCATCTCCAGACACCCAACCTTGGGCTTCTTTGGTCACTCAATCTTGCGAGTGTGGGACACTGGCAGTGGGCGAACGTTGCGTACCTTGAGAGGTCATAGAAGCCATCTTTTGCGCTGCGCACTCAGCGGGGATGGGCGGGTAGCGGTGTCAAGTTCTACAACCGCACTTATCGGAGCAATGTTGGGCAGTATATCTTTCTTTGGACGGCTCCTGAATGCACTGAGATACTTTGATCGTGACGGACGGGAAGCGCTACGCATATGGGATGCAACTCGCGGACGAACGCGACGTACTCTGAAAGGCGGTGTAGCGAGTAGTTTTTCGATTAGTAGCGATGGACGGTTAGCTCTCGCCATTATTGCAGATGATTCTTTCTCCTCTACCATGGACCATCAATCGCTGAAAATATGGGATATAACGGGCAAAGAAAAATCTCTTTCTCAAGAAGGTCATACGGTAGGAATAATGGGTTGTGCGTTGAGCGCAGATGGGCAGAGAGCGCTCTCTGCCTCACTCGATCGGACGTTACGGTTCTGGGACACGACCAGTGGGAAGACATTGCGCATCCTGAAAGGTCATAGAAGCGCGATACTCAGTTGCGCGCTGAGTGGGGATGGCAGACGGGCCCTCTCGCTCTCTGAAGATGGTATGGTACGGTTCTGGAACACGACCAAAGGGCGAACTCTGCGCACATACACGCTTCCCAAAATAGCTTCGGGAAACGGACGTTGCGCCTTGAGTACCAATGGGAGGCTCGCGCTCTTGCCTGGTGGCGAAGCGGCGGTTCTCTGGGACACAACCAGCGGGCAGCCGCTGCAGAAGACATTCGCCACGGCAAAGGGATTCAACGCCTCCTTCTCCGACCTCTCCTCCCCAGAAAAGTTTCAGCAAGTCATGAAAAAAGTAGGTAACAGAGTGAATGACCCAAATTGGGAAGGGTTCTGGGCAGGAATCGATGCGTTAAGCGCCGATGGAAGGCTCGTTCTCTCCACCGAGTACGGAGAGAAGGGGACACTGCGACTCTGGGACACGGCCAGCGGACGGATGCTGTACAGGTTGAAAGGGCATAGTGAGAAGGTAACAGATTGCGCATTAAGCCAGGATGGACAGGTAGCCCTTGTCGCTTTCGAGGATGGAGCCCTGCAATTCTGGGATACGACGAGCAGACAGACGTTGGGCACGTTAGAGGGTCAGAGGAAGAAGATAAAAGCGTGTGCATTAAGCCGGGATGGACAACTGGCCCTCGCCGTCTCAGAGGATGGGATACTGCAATTGTGGAATACGACCAGTGGTCAGGAGGTTGCACGCTGGGTGCATGACAGCAATCTCTGGTGTTGCGCCTTGAGCGCCGATGGGAGGGTGGTGATAGCAGGCGATACCGAGGGAGGTGTCCATTTTCTGGACATCGTGGGCGTGGTGGGAGCAGAGAGTGAGTCTATTGTAGAACCAACAGAAAGCCGACTGGCTGAGAAGCTGCAACGTAAGCCTGGACTGTTGCGAGACTCTTCGGTAAAAAAAGAATTTAAAGAAAAAGAGGGAAAAGTGGCTGAACAGAAAAGCGTTGAACAAGAGAACCTTCTGATGCTCAACCAAGAAGAAGCTAAGTACATTCAACTAACTTTTTGGGGATACAATGCCGATGGCTCCGCTTTATTCCTTGGAGATATCGATTCATAAGCCGTGAAAGTTGCTTGAATGTACTTAGAGCGACTACGATTGAAGTAACGGTCGAAAGTGTACGCATCAAGGAATAAATGCAGCAACGTGTAGTCATCCTGCAAGCAAAAGAACAACGAGAACACTATCTCTTTGTCTGGATAGATCACTCAGCAGCCTATGCTATTGCCATAGAATTGAAAGGCACCCAACCAGATCCAGTTGCCCCCCTTCCTCATGACCTGCTGAAAAACGTAATTGATGAGCTAGAAGCAAGGCTAGAAAGCGTGGATATCTGGGATTTGCAGGACGATATTTTTCGCGGACGCTTGGTGCTGGATGCTGCTGGTCGGCGTCTCGAAATTAACGCTCGGCCAGCTGATGCCATCGCCTTAGCGCTACGTGCCAGAGTTCCAATCTTAGTAGCAGAAAAGGTAATGGAACGCGCAGATGTTTTCTAAGGTGTACAGGATGAATCCGTTTCTATCGATACATGATGGCGATTCTTTGCATCTCGTCTTCTCCCTTTTCAGTATCGTTTTCAATTGATATTTTGTTTATCCTGAATATAGCAAATTGTTTTAATTCCTACTATTTCGTTATCCGGGAGATACCTCA